>Ga0209723_1002745_pt1 | contig 22771 bp, 15 predicted proteins | sample BiotimSIPDNA_2_FD_185750 | JGI IMG/M metagenome (GOLD analysis project Ga0209723, IMG submission 185750) | Anaerobic biogas reactor microbial communites from Washington, USA - Biogas_R2 time_0 SIP DNA (SPAdes) (version 2) | ecosystem: Engineered > Bioreactor > Anaerobic > Unclassified | place...
TTGAAACAGCAGGTGACATTATTTAATTACTCCTTTGCGTTATGCCTCCGCTTCGCCTTTATCTGCCACTCACCCATCGTATGGGCACGCATGGCCGTATGAGCTGAAGCGTGTGAAATTAGTGTCTTTGGTTTTTGCCAAAGCGGTCAATAGTATAACATAATTATTGTCAATGGTGTAGGTCTTAATGATGGTTGTCCGGGCTAAGTAGAAATGTCCTAAAGGCAGCAAAGTAGAAAAGTCCTAAAAGAGGACAGGGATAATTAGAGGGATAATCCCATATCGTCAGGCAATAACCCAAACGACAAGGTGAATGCATTTCTGTCATTCAAAGCCTAAACCTACTTCTAACATCATAAATCATCTTATCCTCACCAGTACACGCAGGACGGTCGTCGTCTCAAAAGATTGGACACGCCAAGAATAGAGATTAGGAAGCCTAAAACCTCTTTAATGGGCGCATTAAATGGGCAGTCCTAGAGCACAATGGCCATAAAGATCCCATGATTATGGTATTGATGGGTGAACTCATAGATGAAGCCGATCCGTTCACGGGGGTGGATGTCCTTTTTCCTGTCACGGCGGACGGCGCGTTTGGTCTGCTGGGGGGTATGGCTGTAACGCCGCTGGGTGTGGGCGAAATTGGGGCTGCTGTCCTCTTTACCACACAACGCCCCGTTCACCTGCTTCAAACGGCCTTTATTCGCTAAACTTATCCCTGACACGATACGACTATTCGGTAGCTGACGCCGCAGTTGACCCTGCTTTGTGTAGTGCCCGTCCTGCCCGTAAAGTTTGATGGCCAGCTCTGGGTTATCCGCCACGGACCCGTAACTGGCATAATTGAATTGGTTGATGACATTGGCTTGGTTCTCATAGGCTTGCTGCGTGCGCGGGGGGACGCCAGAGAGCTTATACAGTGTTTCTCTGGAGACCAAGCCCTTGAAGCGCAGTAAATAACCTGCCCAGCAGTGTGAGAGCCAGCCTTTGGCGATAAATACAGATAGTGATATGTTGACGGGTCTTGATAGTCGCTCGCAGCCAGCTTTCTGTGCCCCAGCCTGCCAGGAACATAAGCGGTAGACCTTACCTTCTAAAGCAATGAGACCTAAAGCCTCAGCCTGACCTAACCAGCGGGCAATGGTCTGGCGGGGGATACCCAGATTTTTGAGGTGCTGCCGGAAAGCTTTTGCAGGGATGAAGCCGCAGCCAGGCTGGTCAAAGCGTTTGGCCAAGAACCACAGCTTGTAGGCTGTGACCGGTTGGCCAGAGTGGATAGCCTTGAAGAGCAGCTCTGGGAAGAGCTTGACCTGGTCTGTTTTTGGCATGAGTGATGTGCTATACTGGGAATAGAGGGACCCTGCTCAAATGAGCTGATAGGTTTCTCTGCCCTTGAGAGAGCGCCGCGGTCTGCGAAACTACAGGCGCTCTCTTTTTGATCTCCTTTCGAATAGAATACTTGTTCTAATTATTCACACAAATGGGGGTATTTGTCAATGTCAAAAGCGGAAGTTTTCAAACGAGTTTTTGCCGATTCGGCAATTTTTTGCGTGTAGACCTAAGCTGAAAGTTCAAAGCTGAAAGCTATAAAAGCAGCTGAAAGCTCAAAGTTCAAAGCTCAAAGGAAAAAACCCTTATAAGGCGTAAGTTGTTTAAATTAAGCTTTAGGAAAATGTAGTGCGAACTGATACCCTGACGGGCACAGGCAGTTCGCACAACTAAATGTGCATAATGACATAATTTCGTTGATCAAATTTAAAAAAGGGAGACATTGTGGTGGTGACCAGGGGTTGGGTGAGGATTCAATTTGGTGTAGGGTGGGGTTGAAGGCGGGTAAATCAGGGTAATGGGTACGAGTATGTTTTAGCCTTCAACCCACCAAAACGATTTGGACCTGGATGGATGAGATATCGTTGTGTCAGCCAGTGCAATTGTTGGATCTTGGTAGGGGAAGGTTTGCTGAGTGAAATTACCTAGGAAACAACAGTGCATAAACCTTCCCCTACCCCGGTTGGGCGCTGTTCTGTTGGGATAATACAGACCAGAGAGGTCAAAGGTTATTGGCTTGGAGACCTGCGGTCAGCCTGTCGCACTGGTCAGAGACCAGCGCGATCAAAGCTGCGCTGCGGGGATAATAAAGACCAGCGCGATAGAAGAAGGTGAAAGTTGAAAGGGTCAAGCTGAAAGGAAGAAAAACAGATTAAAAACTTGCGCAGCAGGGATAATTAAGTCCAGATTAGGCAAAGATTCTCAGGTTGGAGACCTGCGGTCAGCCTGTCGCACTGGTCTGGTCCCGCTCCGCTGCGCGTCGGGGATAATAAAGACCAGAGCGATAGAAGAAGGTGAAAGTTGAAAGGGTCAAGCTGAAAGAAAAATCAAAACCATCTCCCTTATAGGTTCTTTTAATTTAAGCATTTTTGATAAGGGAGATGGCAATGTATCAACCAGCGTAAATTATGGGTTTCGGCAGGGGAGGGTTTGCCATATTACCTGACTTATATCTGCCGATGCATAAACCCTCCCCTACGAATGATTTGCAATACTCTGCCATGCTGCAGGGAAAGTTAAGACCAATGCGATAAAAAGTTGACAATACCTGGTTAGATGATGCCTTTGGCCAGGATTTCGAAGGCGAGGCTGCCGATCAATTCGAGGGAGATGTCCTTGGCGAACCCGCTGAGCATCGGCCAGTATTTCTTCTTGAATTTGGGGAGAAAGTTGGCTGCGGGCTCAAAATTCTCTTTGCCGCCAGATTCCAACCATTCCCCCACAGTGGCCTGGCCGTCCTCATCGCCCGGGGAGGCTAGAAGCTCGTGGGCAATCCAGCGCTCAAAGCTGGCTGAGAGCAATTCATAACTGCCAGTGAGCTTGTTCTCGATCAGCAGGCCGCGCTTGACCAGTTCGGGCACGTCCAGGTGCGCCCGCCGGTGCACCGCGGCCAGGTTTTCAAGCGTCGGTACTGTTTTGGGCGTGGGCTTCTGACGGCTGAGCGCCATATCTGAGAGCAGGGTGATCTTCTCGCTTTCGTTAGTGTGCGACCACATGTACGTAAAGTGGGCTTCTGCCTGGGCATCAAACTGGCTGCAGACACGGGCAACCAGTTCAACCCCGCTCAACCCCGCGCTGCGGGCTTCATAGACGTAAAAAGCCGCCATCTGGGTAAAGAAGGGGTAGCCGCCGCCCAACTTGAGCACCAGCTCAGCCTCTTTTTCAGCGAAGCTGATGCCCGTCCCTTCCAGGTAGCCCTGCAAGAGGGCTTGCACATCTTCATGGTAGAAGGGGCGCAGCACGATATTGGCAAAAATGTTGAAGAATGGCGAGCCTTTTAGCTCTTCCGAGTGGCAGAGATCCACTAGCTCGCGGCGGGTGGCGGTGACCAGCGGCAGGTTTTGATGGATGGCAAGGGCGCGCAAGCCGCCAAAGAAGTCTGAGCCGAAATTGGGGTTTTGGGTGATATATTCAAACTCATCCAAGAGCAAGACGGGCGTGAGGGCTTCATCGGCAATCATGGCAAATAAATCTTCGAGGTCGAAGAGGTCAAAAGCACCCTGCGCGCGCAGCTGCTTGATATCGGCTGAGAGCTGCGGCTTGCAGATGGCGCGTTCAAGTTTCTGCAGCACGCGCTGCCAGAAGCGATCTGGAGTGATATCGGTGAGGCCCTGGAAATCCATATAGACCATGCAAAACTGGTCTGGGGGCAGGCCTAGGCTTTGGGCAACCGTGCTGTTTTCGAGGTGCTTGAGCAGGGAGGTCTTGCCGATGCGGCGCTCGCCCACGATGGATGTGCTTTCATGCGCGCTGGAGCGCAAACGGTTGACGATCTGGCGCAGCTCTTCACTGCGCCCGACAAAGCGGGCGGGTTCGCGGATGGGGTTGCCGAAAGAAAAGGGGTTGGGAGTCATGGGGTCAGGTCCACACCATCCAGGTTCCAGAAAAAAACATTGTCAATCCCTCCAGCAAAAACCCCCTCATCCATTGAGTTTATGAACTGGTTGACTTGAGAAACATTCGTATGGGTAAGTGTTTTATCGTTGTAAACCATTTGTCCATCTATGAATATGGCAATATTGTTATTTATTACATAAAGAAGGAGTGTAGGAGATCCCTCATTACTATAACCGCTTGTGTGAAGGATTTCCTCCCCCTCCATTTCTAATAAAGTCAATTTGCCTTCGTTAAGGTCAATACGATACCCTTGACTTTTAACCCAAAGCCTTCCTCGAAACTTGAAACTTAGCCCGGCGCTTCTTAAGTTATAAGAGAATTGCATCACAAAATTGTCTGCGTTTAGCAATCCGTTTATAGGAAAGGATACATTAGGTGATAACTCTAAATTTATTTCTCCATCGTTTATGCGCAATTCATAGCCGTCGCTCATGACGCCCCATGCTTGCTTCTTTGTAGAGAAATCGTCTGCAAAGGTGGGAGCGGTGTTACCCGTATAGGCTTGGACCAGCTCATGCCATTGTGGTTGCGCCTGCGTGCTTTCCAGGTCCACGCCATCCAGGTTCCAGAATTGGATATTATCAAATTCAATTGAATCGGTCTCATTAATATATTTAACAAAGAAGTAATTTTCGAGGTCTTTGGTTGTAACATCATTGAGCTGCGCGACAAGTTGGTCATTCAGGTAAATCTCTACTGTATCCTCGAATGCGATCAAAAGCACCTTTTGATTCTCTCTGTTTTTGTATGTTCCATCAGCTAAAATAGAAATCCATCTATTGGCTGTGGAGTCAAATCGGTTGATATACCACTTATCCCGATCAAACATCAGCCTGTAATAATCATCATCATCTACCGTGAGCGTGTTTTTGTATGAGGACCTGAAATAGACGCCAAACTCTGGAAAACCCTTGGAAACCTGAAATTCATAAGAGAGGGCAAAATTGTAAGCATCTAAAAAACTGTTGTACCTACCAGGAAATCGCCTATCATCTACCACTTCATAATAATCAATAACCAACTTTCCATCTTCGGTAGTAAAATCGACATTAAGGGGATAATCCCAACCGGGGCTATTTTCAAAATCAACCCATATTGGTTTTTTATACGAGAAATCGTCTGCAAAGGTGGGAGCCGTGTCGTTGATATAAGCCAAAATGGGGGCGGCAAAGGTAGAGATCTCAGTTGGCTGTGCGGTTGGGGCGATAACCTCAGCCTGGGTCGCGATGTCCACGCCATCCAGGTTCCAGAATTGGATATTATCAAATTCAAATGAGTCTGTCTCATTATAATTTTTAACAAAGAAGTAATTTTGATTGTCTTTGGTTGTAATATCATTGAGCTGAGCAACAAGTTGATCGTTCAGGTATATCTCTACCGTATCTTCGAAGGCGATCAACAAGACTTTTACCTTGCTTGAAACCGAGGCTGCACCATAGGCTAATCGGGTTTCCCTATTGTAGGTTGGGTCGTGTCGAAAAACTGACCATTGACCAGGAGCCCTTTGAAACACCAGCTGGTAATAATCATCATCATCCTCTGTGACAGTAAATTTGTTAGAGGACCTGAAATAGATGCCTAAATCTGGTTGACCATCGTTAATTTGAAATTCATAGGAAAGGGCAAAATTGCTCGCATCTAAGAAGCTGTTTTCCCTGGCAGGAAATCGATCTAACATAGAAGTAATTATGTCACTAATTATCAATTTTTCATCTGTAATGTGGTCTGTTAAATAACCATGATTAGCAAACCACCCCCATATTGGATTTTTTACAGAGAAATCGTCTGCAAAGGTGGGAGCGGTGTCGTTGATATAAGCCAAAATGGGGGCGGCAAAGGTAGAGATCTCAGTTGGCTGTGCGGTTGGTGATGCGGACGGTATGGTTTGGGCGATAACCTCTGCCTGGGCCGCGATGTCTACGCCATCCAGGTTCCAGAATTGTATGTTATCAAATTTCACTGAATTAGTAGGGCCCCAATTTTCAACAAAGAAATAATTTTCGATACCTTCAGTTGTAATATTATAAAGCTGCGTGACGAGGCGGTCATTTAGATATACCCCTACCATTTCCTCATAGGCTATCAATTGCACTGTCTTTGTTTCTCTAGAAATTACTCCATCAAAAAAAGTAGATACCGTCTTGCTTGTAGGGTTATATCTAATAATGGACCAGTTATAACCAGTAAAAGCTAACCGGTAATACTCATCATCAATCGCGTTATTTTGTTTGTTTGAGGATCTGAAATAGAAGCCAACAGTATTATCACTCTCAATAATTTGTAGATCAAAAGACATGGCAAAGTTGTACGCATCTAGAAAGTCATTATCTCTGGAAGGGAAACAAGTTACATAATCCTGGTCAATTGATGTAATTAAAAGCGATTCATCTTTGATGAAGTTTGATAATGGATAATCTTCAACACCGTCCAGGTATCCCCACGTTGGATTATTAGTAGAGAAATCATCCTCAAAGGTTGGGGCGGTGTTGTCAATATAGGATTTTACAAGCTCATGCCACTGCGGCTGTTCTTGCACGATATCCACCATTGTCTCTGCTGTCACACCAGGTGTACCCTCCCCTGGCAAGCTAACACCAGGGATTGCTGTACCCGTCACGCCTGGTTCAGGGGCGGCCCCCAGCCATCCCTGGATGCGCGGCAAAAAGGCCACGACCAGCAGTACCAACAAGCCCACCGAAACACCCGCAACCAACCAAGGCTGCTTCCAAACCGGTTTGTGCTGCTTGTTGGCTTCCACCGCTTCCACCAGCAGACGCGAACTGGATTTATAGGTGGGGTCTTGGGCAATGATGCCCTGCAGCAAGTGAATGGCTTTTCCGTATTGGCGCTTGCGGATCAATCCCTGGGCGGATTCATAATCCTTCAGGAGGGCTGCTTTCTGCCTAGCTTTTTCAACCTGGCGGTTAACCTGCTCAGCCTCTGCAGGCACTTCTGCTTTATAAGCCTGCCAGGCGCTGATGGCATCTTCCCATTTTTCCTGCCGGGCAGCCATTTCTGCCTGGGCTTTTAGGGCGCGCACTTTTGCCTGGCGGCACTCAACTTTGAGCTGATCCAGCTCAGCCAGCGCTGGTGCGTCAGCCGGCGCAAGAGCCAGGTATGCCTCAAGCTGGCTCACAGCCTCATCCAGCCGGCCATTTTTCTTGGACGCATCAGCTTGTTTGCGCAGGCTGGTGAGCTGGGCCTGGCGTTTGGCTGCCTGGGTGGCCTGCAGCGCGGATTGAAGGCGTTCATCCTGCGGGTTCAGCTTTAGGGCGGCTTCCCTGGCGGCAATGGCGCCGTCCCAGTCTGCGGCTGTCTCGGCCTGGGTGGCCTGGCTTTGGTAAAGGCGAAGCTGGGCGTTGGATTGGTCTGTTTGGATGGACTGCAGCCAGTCTTGTAGTGTTTTATCTTCTGGCGCCAAGAGCATGGCGGTCTGGATGGCAGATATGGCTTTGGGGTAATTTCCCTTGCCAATCTGCGCTTCGGCTTCATGTTTGTAGGCTTTGATTTTTTCCTGGCGGGGGGCGTCTTTGATGTCCAGCAGGCGCTGGTGCAGCGACTGGTCCTCAGGGTCCATGCGGATGGCATCTTCAATTGAGGCAGCTGCCTCATCCCAGCGCTGCCGTGCGAGCGCTTTATCGGCTTTTTCCAGGAAGGCTTTTACTTGCAGGGCTTTCCTTTGGGCAACCACCGATTCCAAGCGCTGCTTGAGAATTTCATCCCCAGGTAAGAGGTCCAGCGCTTGCTGAAACTTATCCAGGGCTGGTTCGTAACTATTGGCAGCCAAGAGCGCATCCCCCTGGCGTTTGAAGAGATCTGCCAGCAGCTTGCGGGCTTCCGCGTGTTGGGGCAGTTCCTTCAAAAGGGTTTGATAGGCAGCGGCGGCCTGGTCTTCAGCGCCAGATTGCAGGGCGGCGGCCGCCAGGGCGAGCTGTGCCTGGCTGAAACCCTGGCGGGCAGCAATATTTTCGTCGTCCAGGCGCAGGGCTTGTTTGTAGGTATCGGCTGCTTTTTGGTGATCATCCTGGGCGGCGTGAATGGCTGCCATGCTGGTGAGCGCGCGGGTGTTATTCTCCTGCGCGGCGAGCGCCTGTTGATAGCTCTGCAGAGCTTGGGAAATTTGCCCGCGATCGCGGTATTCATCCCCAATTTCAAGGTAGCGGTCTGCAATGGGGTTGACCTGCACCAGTTCCTCGCGCACCCGGTCCATGGGGCGATTGGTCAGCAGCCAGAGCTTGAGCAGGTGAATGACGAAGTGATTCTCATCGGTGAGCACGTCCTTATCGCGCAAATGCAGGATGGCGGAATTGAGCTCAGCTTCGCTGAAGCGCAGCTGCTGCGTTTTTAAAGTTTTGCTGATGTCTTTTAACGAGATGCCCTCACCCTGCGCCAAGGTTGCCAGGGTCCATTTTTCAAGGTTAGAAGCTTCATCCCAGACGAATTTGAGGTTTACGGTGCCGCGCTCAATCACATCCGGCAGGATTTCCTCGACATCCTGGGCGGTGATATTGCGGCTGCCGGTTTTTTGACAGCGCGAGAAAAGCTCGTGACACATGAGCTGGGTGAAATAGGGGTGGCCTGAGGTATAAAGGGCAATATTCTGCACCGCTTTTGGTTCATAGCTGATGAGGCCTTCCACCGGTTTTGTGACCAGGCGGCGGCAGTCATCCGGGGTGAGGAAGCTGACCTTGCGGTACAGGGCGGTTTTGAAGAAATCCGTGTAGGATGCCTGCATGTTTTCAAGTTTGTTGCCTGAGGAACCAATGGAAAAGATGAAGTTCAGGCCCTGCTGCTCAATCAAGCGCTTGAGGTAGGCGATCAGGGACTTTGCGAAGGTATCCTGGATGTCGGGGCGGTCGAGGGTGTCAAATTCATCAAAGGTGAGCAAGAGCACCTTATCCCCCAGTTGATTTCGGACAAAGGGCAGGAAATCTGTAATAAAGGCTTCGGGGTCTACGAAGGCATTGCGGTCAGGCTTTGGCAAATCCAGGTTGCATTCCTTTTTGAGGGTGCGCACAATTTCGCTGGCGATCCACCAGATGAAACGGTCTAGGGTGGTATTGGTGCGGCCCTGCAGGTCAAAGAAAACCTGGATGTACTGCTTGGGGAGGAAGTTGGGGATTTGCTTGAGCACGGAGGTCTTGCCCACGCGGCGTTGGCCGTGCAAGACCAGGATGTGATCGACGTACTTGCCCATCAGGCTGCGGTCAATCCAACTGAAGATATCCTCGCGACCGAAGAACATGCTGGTCTCGACCACAGGAGCCCCTGCGATATAAGGATTTAGGATATCATTCATGACCTCAGCCTTAGATGTACTGTATCTGGCGCGATTGTGTTGACTTTCCCATGTTTATTATATCTAATTTATTAAAATTTTGTGAGAAGAAAAAAAGTAGTTGAAAGCTCAAAGGTGAAAGGTGAAAGCTATAAAAGCAGCTGAAAGCTCAAAGGTGAAAGGTGTAAAATATAGCTGAAAGGTCAAAGTTGAAAGGTGAAGGCAAAACAAAAGACCCTCTCTCTTTAAGGCGTAATTTGTTTAAATTAAACTTTAGGAAAATGTAGTGCGAACTGCCTGTGCCCGTCAGGGTATCAGTTCGCACAACTAATTGTGCATAATGACATAATTTCGATGCTCAAACTTAAAAAGGGAGACATCGTGGTGATGACCAGGGGTTGGGTGAGGGTTTATTTGGTGTAGGGTGTGGTTGAAGGCGGGTAAATCAGGCTAATGGGTACGAGTGTTTTCCGCCTTCAACCCACCAAAATGATTTGGACCTAGATGGATAAGATAACGTTGTGTCAGCCAGTGCAATTGTTGGGTCTTGTTTGGGGAAGGTTTATGCTCTGGAGTTTCCAAGATAACTAAACTCAGCAAACCTTCCCCTACACCGGTCAAAAGCTGCGCATCGGGGATAATAAAGACCAGTGTGATCGGAGAAAAAATGTAAGGATTAAACAAAATGATAAAATGAATATTGCATACCGTTGTGTGATATTCTTAATTTAGACATAAAAGCGAGCCGAAGTAAAAACCCAGTATTATTAAAGTCAATAAATGATCTTTGCCATACTTAAAATAGGTTGCTCATAGGATTGGAGGTCAAATGGCTAAGTTACTCACCCCAGAAAAACGCATTGAACAAGCCCGGTCACTCGTTCAAGAGGCCCGGGATCTGCCTCTCAGCGAGGACGCGGGTTGGTCAAACTTTAGTTACGTTGCCAATGTCAAAGAGACCCTGCGCAAGGCGTTTGAATTGATTAAGTTGATCCCCTATTCTCCCAGCGCATCAGCGGATACGAAAAAAGAAGTCAAGGCGCTTATTGAAGAAATCAAACAGGCTGAGCAAGAAATCTTGCATAAAACCTAATGCACCTGTGCATAAGCTTAAGTTTTGACTTTGACGATTTCGTTAGGTAGACTTCATTTGTGAGGTTTCGATGGTAAAACGAAGCGCGGCATCAGTTGAAGATTACATTTCCCAATTGCCTGGCGATAACCAGCAGGCGATTCGCAAGGTGCGTGATCTCATCCTGGAAAATTTACCGCCTGGTTATGAAGAGACCATCAATTGGGGCATGATCTGCTACGAAATCCCGCTTTCGGTCTACCCGAAAACTTACAACGGCCAGCCCTTAATGTATGCTGCGCTGGCTGCGCAAAAGCATTTCAATTCGCTTTACCTCATGAATGTCTACCAAGACTCCGGCTTGCTTGAACTTCTCCTGGCAAGTTTCTCAGAAAAAGGGATGAAGTGTGATATGGGCAAGTCGTGCTTGCATTTCAAAACATACGCGGATTTACCATCGCAGACCATTGCTGAAATTATTGCCTCTACCCCGGCAGATGACTATATTGCGCGTTACGAGCACTCCCGCAAAACAAGTAAGCAGTAATTGCTAAATCTTTCCCCCAGCACTAACAGTTTTCTATTAATATGCCTAGTTTAACTTGACAAAACTATACCGATCGGTATAATAGGGGCATGAATAACCAAAAATTGCTGTTAGATGTGGCGTTGAAGCTTTTCTCAGAGCGCGGATACGATGGCGTTGGCGTGCAGGAGATCGTAGACCTGGCGCAGGTCACCAAGCCCACCCTCTACCACTACTTTTCGAGCAAGCGCGGTTTGCTGGATGCGCTTTTACGAAAAGGGTTTATGCCCTTCTTAGGAACTTTGAAAGCAGCCGCACAGTACGAGGGAGACCTTACCCGGTCACTGGAAAAGGTCATCCGCCTGTATTTCAATTTTGCGAAAGAGCAGCCTGATTTTTACCGCATGCAGTTAGGCATGCACTTTGCGCCTTATCAAAGCGATGCATACACCGCCGTTGCGCTTTATGGCGCTGAGCAAACTAAGCTGATTGAGGCTTTGTTCCGCGCTGCAGAAAAAGATCACGGCAATATGCGCGGCAGGGCAGCACAATATGGCGCCTCTTTTATGGGCATGCTAAACACTTACATCAACCTGGCGATCAATCATCAAATAGAACTGGATGACAGCCTGGTTTACAAGGTTTTACACCAGTTTATGCACGGCATATTCTCATAATCAAACCACAATTGCAGATTTGGTTAGTTTATCGAGAATTTCACTTAACTATTACCCTATACCGAATGGTATAAGAACGGAGAATAAAATGAATTCATGGATAGATAACGCGATTTTTTATCATATTTACCCCTTAGGCGCGCTTGGCGCACCCAAAGAGAATGATTACGCGGCCCAGCCTATTAACCGCCTGGGGCAGATCCACCCAATGTTGGATCACATCCAGTCGCTCGGGGCCAACGCGCTTTACTTAGGGCCGCTGTTTGAATCGGCTTCGCACGGCTACGATACGACCAATTATTATGAAATTGACCGGCGCCTCGGTACGCGCGCAGACCTGGCGACTTTGAGCCGAGATATGCACGCGCGGGGCATGCACCTGATATTGGATGGCGTGTTTAACCACGTCGGCCGGGATTTTTGGGCATTCCAGGACGTGCTCAAAAACGGACAGGCTTCCCAATACAAGGACTGGTTTTCGAATCTGCGCTTTGATGGGCGCAGTCCGTATGGGGACCCATTCGTGTATGATTCATGGAACGGGCATTTCAGCCTGGTGAAGCTCAACCTGGAAAACCCGGCGGTGGTGGCGCATTTGTTTGGGGCCATCCGCATGTGGTTTGAGGAATTTCAAATCGATGGGCTGAGGCTGGATGCCGCGGATGCGATCAACTTCAAGTTCCTGCGGCAGCTTCGCCAATTTTGCAGCCAACTCAGGGCAGATTTTTGGTTATTGGGCGAGGTGATTCACGGCGACTACCGGCAGTGGGCGAACCCTGGCACGCTGCAGGCGGTCACCAATTACGAGCTATACAAAGGCCTGTATTCCAGCCATAATGACCATAACTACTTTGAGCTGGCTTATGCACTTAGGCGCCAGTTTGCGCAGGGCGGGCTGTACGAGGGGCAGCGCTTTTATAACTTTGTCGATAACCACGACGTAACCCGCATTGCCAGCCAACTGAGCGCCCCCCAGCATCTCTACCCCCTGCACATCCTGCTGTTCAGCGTCCCCGGAATCCCTGCACTTTATTACGGCAGTGAATTTGGCATCTTGGGCCGAAAAAATAACGGGCAGGACTATGATTTGCGGCCCTTGATGGACGTTAAGCGCTGGGAGGCTGAAAATCCATCTACAAACTTAACAGGACTTATCAGCCAGCTTTCGGCCATCATCCAAAACGCGCCTGCTTTGAGGCTGGGTGATTACCAGGAACGCTTGGTCGCGTCTGAGCAAGTGGCGTTTTCTCGTTCCTACCAGGGCGAGACCGTCTTCGTGGCGGTCAATAGCTCGGGCGAGAAAGTTAACATCACACTCAAGCTGCCAGGTTATGATGGGGCTGAGCTGGTTGACTTGCTGAACCCAAACCAGGCATTTGAGGTGCAACAAGGCGTGTTGATACTGCCGCTAGACCCGTGTTGGGGGCGGATATTGCGCGTCGTGCATGGATAAAAACGGGGCTTTATGGGGTTTTTTCGACGACCCAAAAGTGGGAAAGGCCGAATTTTTGCAGGGGTGTTTTTTCTACTGCGTAGAGCAAAGATCTTAGGAAGCGCCCTAATATTGGTTTTCTGTGGATGATGTTATCGTAAGCGCCAAAAATGATGCGTTTTTCGATTATCTTTACCGGCAGATCCTGGAAAAGGCGGCGTAAATTGGCTTGGGTGTAAACGCGGACGTGCGGTGCGAGCTTGTTTCGCAGCTGCATGGGTAGGTAATTTACCAAGGGGATATTGCCGAAGTGGTATTTTTCGCGGGTGTAGATGCCATGCGTCTCAAAGGGATAGCCGCGGTTGGGGCAGAAGAGCACCAAGCGGCCGCCGGGCTTTAGAACCCGCACAATTTCCTGGATAGTTGCGGCATCATCGCGCACATGCTCCAGCACTTCGTGACTCAACACCAACTCAAAACTATCATCGGCAAAGGGTAAGTCTTCCCCGACCGAGTTGACTACATTGGGGGTGTAGGCAAGCGTTTCCCTGACCCGCGGAAACTCGATATCTAAGCCGAATACCTGGCCTGCATGCGGTAGCAGGTGGTTGACGTACATGCCAACCCCGCAGCCGTCCACGAGCACCCGGCCGCCTAAGCGCTGCTCGGCAGCCTTTAATATCATGTCGAGGCGGCGTTCTTGCCCGGCACGCCAAACGTGCGAGGGCTCCCCGCGCAGAGCTGATTTATTTAAATCTCCAGGTATTGTTTGAGCCATTTACAAAGCCATCATTTTTGTGTTGTTTTATTGTCAAGGATGAGCGATTTGCAACCCTGAATCACGGCGATTTGCGCGGATCAGATTAAAGCAGAACCTTATCCTGACGGTATTGATATTACTACAGAATTAAAATCAAGACAGCTTTAAGCGACCACAAAAAGTAAATCTATTTCTTAGCAATGGCTGCGGTTGATTTGGCCAAAGATGATTTTACTTTGACCAGTCCACCACCATTTTTGCGCGGCCGGAGAGGTATTTTTCAACCGCAATGCCGGCAACCGCGCCTTCACCTGCGGCAATGACGGCTTGCTTGATATGGTTGCATAAAATGTCACCGATTGCATATACACCTTTTACGGCTGTTTGATATTCATGGTCAACCATTAAACAGCCTGACTCGCTGAGTTCAAGCTGCCCCATCAGGAAATCGGTGATAGGCTGGCCGCCTTGCAAGTAAATGAAAGCTGCTTTAATGGGGAGTAATTGTTCTTTTTTGCCGCGCTGGGCAAACCGAACAGCTTCAACCTGGTTTTCACCGACGATTTCCCTGATGCTGGCACCGTGCAAAATAGTCACTTTTGGGTTTTCACTGACCTCTTCGACCAGTTCTTGCGGCGCCTTAAGCCCAGGTGTGGGGCTAAGCAGGTGTACTTTGCTCACGAACCTTGCTAGGTACAGCGCTTCTTCAATGGCTTCATCGCTGTTGCCGGCCACCACTACCTCTTGATTTTTAAAGAAGGCAGCATCACAAACCGCGCAGTAAGATACGCCACGCCCGAGCAAGCGCTCTTCGCCAGGGATGCGGTTCACCCTGCCCATTGAGCCAGTGGCAATAATAACTGCTCTTGCCTGGAAAGCATCCGTATTGGTAAAGACCGACTTTGTTTCAGACAGCAAGTCAACGCCAATCACCCTTTCAGAAACAAACTTAACGCCGAATGATTGGGCTTGATCGCGCATGATTTGCAATAACTCAGCGCCGCCGATTTCACCGCTTATGCCAGGATAATTGGCGATTTTCGAGGTAATGCCTAAGGCACCAGCGGTTAGGCCTTTGTCAATGATCAAGGTCTTGAGGTTTGCCCGGGCTGTATAAATGCCAGCCGTAGACCCAGCTGGCCCGCCACCGATGATGATCACATCATAGCTGTTATTCCCATTTTCTCCATTTGTATTGTTCCCATCATTTGAGTGTGTCTTCATCTTATCTCCAAGGTTAAAAAAATTGTATAACTTTATTAGATGTCAATCCGCCAATTTGGTTACAGGGATAAAATTTATGTTTAGATATTAACTGAATCAAAAATAGGTAATTTATTAATTTGATAGTTTTTTATAGTAAGCCGATGATAAAACAAGTCGATAACAATCCATGTCAGGTTGGTTAAAATTGACACGAGGAGATTTAAGTGAGTAAAGAAGTACAGAAAAAGTTTTACCAAATGACTCTTGAAGAAAGAGGGCGATTTTTAGAGCAGCAGGCTAATCTCTCCCCTGTTGAAGTTGAGGCATTGATCCACGGCCTGACCATTCAGGAAGCAGATCATATGATTGAAAACGTGGCGGGGGTGCATGACTTGCCTTTAGGTATCGCACAAAATTTCATTATCAACGGTAAAGCGGTTTTAGTGCCAATGGCCATTGAAGAACCCTCGGTGGTAGCCGGGGCATCTTTCATGGCAAAGCTAGCACAGTCAACGGGCGGATTCATTGCAACAACGACTGCGCCTGAGATGATCGGGCAAATGCAGCTGCTGGAAGTCCCAGACCCACTGGCCGCACAGGAAAAAATCCTCGAAAACAAAGACGCGCTGCTGGCTTCGATCACAGATTTGGACCCAATCCTGAGCAAGATGGGCGGCGGCCCACGGGATTTGGAAGTGCGGATCATTCATGAGTCAGCCATTGGCCCCTTCTTGGTCATCCACCTCATCTATGATGTGCGCGATGTGATGGGCGCCAATGCCATCAATACCGCGGTTGAGACTTTAGCCCCCCAGATTGAATCACTCACTGGCGGTAGGGTTCACCTGCGCATCTTAAGCAATTTGGCAGACCGGCGTTTGGCAAAAGCTTCTGTAACATATGAAACGTCAGCCCTTGCCTTTGAAGGTTTCAGCGGCGAACGGGTGCGCGATGGCATTATTGAGGCCTGGGCATTTGCTGCTGCGGACCCATACCGCGCGGCTACGCACAACAAAGGCATTATGAACGGGGTCGATGCGGTTGTGCTGGCGACAGCCAATGATTGGCGGGCTGTCGAGGCGGGTGCGCATGCTTACGCAGCCCGCAGCGGCAGGTACACCAGTTTGTCAAGGTGGTATAAAGACCAAAATGGCAACCTGGCGGGTGAACTGGAGATGCCCATGGCTGTTGGCATCGTCGGCGGGGCAACGCGCGTACACCCCACTGCAAGAGCCTGCATCAAACTCATGGGCGTTCAAAAGGCGAGCGAATTGGCCGAGATTATCGTTTCGGTCGGTTTAGCACAGAACCTGGCAGCCCTACGCGCACTGGCTACCGAAGGGATTCAAAAAGGCCACATGGCATTACATGCGCGCCAGGTAGCTATTGCGGCAGGTGCTGTGGGGGAACAGATCGACAGGCTGGCTGAACAACTGGTGCTGGAGAAAAAGGTTAGAATTGACCGTGCAGAAGAAATTCTGAAAGATTGGAGACAATAAACCCTATGACTGATCATCAACATTTAGCTGAAGATTTCGAAAAATTGCTCTTAAAACCCGCTAAGCCGGTAGGCATTGTAGGTTATGGCGCTTATGTGCCCCGCTACAGGTTACCTGCAAAGGAAGTGGCGCGCATTTGGGGCGGGAACGATGAAGGCCTGCCGATCAAAGAGAAAGCGGTGGCAGGTTTGGATGAAGACGTCATCACCATGTCAATAGAGGCAGCGCGCAATGCGCTCAAAAGGGCGGGTATCAACCCCCTAGACCTCAGGGCAGTGTGGGTGGGGTCTGAGTCGCACCCCTACGCGGTGAAACCGAGCAGCACCATCGTGGCAGAGGCGATCGGCGCCTCACCCAACATCCAAGCCGGCGATTGGGAATTTGCCTGTAAGGCCGGGTCTGAAGCTATGGTGGCGGCTATTGCCATGGTTGGGGCAGGGATGGGCGAGTATGCGCTGGCCATTGGCATGGACACGGCGCAGGGCAAACCGGGCGATGCGCTGGAGTATACGGCTTCATCAGGCGGTGCCGCCTTCATTCTTGGGCCAGCGCAAGTCTCCCTGGCCAGCATTGAAGCGACTTACTCGTATGTGACCGATACGCCGGACTTCTGGCGCAGGGCGCACGCGGTATACCCCGAGCACGGCCAGCGTTTTACAGGCGAACCAGCTTACTTCCAACATATCACTTCTGCCGCTACGACCATCATGAAAGCGGCAGGTTACAAACCGCAAGACTTTAAATACGCGGTCTTTCATCAACCGAATACAAAATTTCCGCAAAGGGTAGCAAAGGAACTGGGCTTTACACCAGAGCAAATCTCAACCGGGCTGCTTTCGCCAGTGATTGGGAATACCTATGCTGGGGCAGCCTTGATTGGGCTGACCGCGGTTTTGGACATTGCAGAGCCGGGGGATAAAATTTTGATGACCTCTTACGGCTCTGGTGCTGGCTCGGATGCTTTTATCATCAACGTGCAACCGCCGATTTTAGACCGGCAGGGCAAAGCGCTCAAAACCCAGGATTATATTGCCCGGCGAACAGAAATAGATTATGCCACTTACGTCCGCTACCGCGGCGAGATTACGATACGGTAGAGTTACTATGAATCATGAAGAAATAGAAGTCGTCATTATTGGCATTGGCCAAACCGCTGTTGGTGAGCTTTGGGACGTATCTTTGAGAGACTTAGCGGTGCAGGCGGTGCAAGCTGCCCGCAAAGACTCTGGCCGATTTGCGCCGAACGCAGTCTATATTGGCAATTACTTGGCAGCAAGTGGATCCCGCCAGGCAAATCTCGGCGCGTTGATCACTGAGTATGCCGGTTTAATTGGGACAGAAGGCGTGACCGTAGAAGCTGCGGATGCATCCGGTGGGGCTGCTGTGCGCATGGCTTACACCGCTGTGAAATCGGGCATGATTGACTGCGCCATGGCGGTGGGCGTGGAAAAGTACACCGATGTGTTAGGATCAGAAAATGACGCCCTGATTGCGCAAATGCTGGATGCGGATTACGAAGCTACTGAAGGCCTTACGCCAGCTGCCCAGGCTGCCCTATTGATGAACCGTTATATCTATGAGAATCAAGTGCCAAGAGAGGCTTTAGCAGGGTTTCCCCTGGTTGCACATGCGAACGGGGTAAATAACCCGTTTGCAATGTATAAGAAAGCCATCTCTAAAGAAGCTTATTTAAGGGCTGGCATGCAGTACCCCCCGCTGAATTTATTTGATGTGGCGCCTTACGCGGATGGTGCGGCAGCCGTGATCATGACCCGTAAAGATTTGGTGCCGCCAGGGTATCCGCATCTGCTAGTCAAGGTTTCAGGCGCTAGCCTGATTGTTGACCGGCTGGCGCTGCACGATCGCGAGGACCCGTTATTCTTCAGCGCGGCTGGGTTGTCCGTTCAAAAAGCCTGCGATCAAGCAGGGATTCAACCTTCAGATGTGGACTTCTTTGAATATGCCGATATTACGAGTTTACATGCCATCCTTTCACTTGAGGCAGCAGGTTTTTCCAAACGCGGGGAGGGCTGGCGCTTGGCAACCGATTCGACTCTAACCATAACAGGCAGCTTGCCGGTGGCGACAATGGGTGGCTACAAAGCCAGGGGGCATGCGCTTGGTGCCAGCGGGGTCTACCAGGCGGTTGAAGCGGTTTTACAGCTACGACACCAAGCTGGTCTCTGCCAAGTGCCAAATGCCAAACTGGGCATGATTCAATGCCTGGGCGGGCTGGCGGGAACCGCGGTGACACACATCCTGGAGAGAGTGGACGATTAGTAAAAACCTTTAATAATTTGTGATTTGGGCTGTCTTGACTAAGCAGGACAGCCTTTTTAATTGCACCTGAATACAAGCAGAAAAGACTGCAAGAAAGATCGAAAATTAAGCCTTTGTAAGCAGGCATAGTGAAGGTTTTTTCCGCTTAAAAAACGGCATCATGGTAAACTATCCATCTAGAGGAATAATTAATTTATGAACATGAGAGTGATCTTTCCATTTACTGCCATCGTTGGGCAGGAACGTATGTTGCGGGCATTAATCCTTAATGCCGTGGATGCTAGGATTGGCGGCGTGCTCATTCGCGGTGAACGGGGCACAGCAAAATCAACCGCTGCCAGGGCATTGGCCGAGTTGCTGCCGCCGGTTAAGGTGGTTGAGAACTGCCGCTTTGGCTGTGATCCGCGCAGCCCTATTTCCTGGTGTACTGAATGCCGCGAACGCGCAAAAAATGGAGAGGAATTACCCGTTTCAACCAAGCAAACAGCCTTTATCAACCTGCCTGTTTCTGCAACAGAGGACAGGGTGGTTGGCACCTTGGATATCGAAAAAGCCATCCAGAAGGGTGAGCGCCATTTTGAACCCGGCATCTTAGCCGCTGCAAACCGCGGGCTGCTTTATATTGACGAAGTCAATTTGCTTGACGACCATGTAGTGGATGTGTTGCTTGATTCGGCTGCGATGGGTATGAATATTGTTGAAAGGGAAGGCATCTCCTTCAGCCACCCGGCACGTTTCATCCTGGTGGGCACGATGAATCCTGAAGAAGGGGACTTACGCCCGCAGTTGCTGGATCGATTTGCGCTATCTGTTGAAATTCACGGCATTTTAGATACACGCTCTCGTGTGAAAATTATGGAACGCAATCTTGCCTTTGAAGATGACCCTGCTGAATTTCGCACCAAGTGGCTCCCAAAGGAAAAAGAACTTTCTGAGCAAATTGAAAATGCACGCCTGATTGTAGACCAGGTTGAATATACCAGCCGTGATCTACTGGTCATTGCGGACCTGACTGCTTCGCTAGAGGTAGACGGGCACAGGGCTGATTTAGTCATCCTGAAAGCTGCCCGAGCGCATGCCGCTTTTGAGGGCAGGTTAGCTATTGCTCCCAGGGATATTGCCCTGGCAGCCGAATTAGCTTTACCGCACCGGGTGAAGTCTGGACCATTCCGACAATCGGAGATGGGCTTGCAGGCTTTAGAAGAACGCATTGACCAATTGAAAGGCCAGACGATTTCGATGGAACAAGATCGCCCATCTGATGAGGCAAACCAGGATTCAGATAAAAAAAAAGTGAAACCGCCGATCTCGAACTTAGCGAAGAATCCGATGGACCCGTCGCCTTAGAGCCTGTAAGGCAAGACCTATTTAAAGACCAAACAGCGCGCTGGTGGGATGGGGGCCAGAAAGTAAAACCCGGGGAAACATTTGAACCGCGTAAATTAGATACCCCTTTGGATGAGATGATGCGTAAGCACGGCGGACGCCGTTCGCAAACGCATACCGACCGCAAACGAGGACGCTACATCCAAGCACGCCCTTCCCCTAAAAAAGCTGATGACCTGGCTTTTGACGCCACCCTACGCGCAGCAGCGCCATTTCAACGGGCTCGGGCTGAAATGCGTAAAAAAGTGGCGTTTGCCATCAAGCCTGACGACTATCAGAAGAAAGTGCGCGTCCGAAAAGTGGCGAATCTAATCCTATTTCTCGTGGACGCGTCTTGGTCTATGGCCGTGGCTGAGCGCATGTCCGCCACAAAAGGGGCAATCCTCTCGCTGCTGACGGATGCGTACCAGCGCCGCGATAGGGTGGGCTTAATCGTTTTCCAAAAAGACCGCGCAACCTTAGTGCTGTCGCCCACGAACTCCGTTTTGTTGGCTCAACGCGCTATGGCCGATATCCCGGTGGGTGGCAAAACCCCCTTATCAGCCGGGCTGCAGATGGCTTATGACGTCCTGAAGCGCGAACGCATCCTACACCCAGACATCCAACCTTTGTTAATAATCCTGACGGATGGGGCTGGAAACGTTTCGATTGGCACTGGCCAGCCGCAAGAAGAAGCGCATAAGATTGCTGAATTATTTGCAAAAGATACGATTCGCAGCGTGGTCATCAATATGGAGCATAAAGCCTTTGACCAAGGACTGGCGCAGGCGCTGGCAGATCATTTGGAAGCGACTTGTTATACGCTTGAGGAACTGAGGGGGGATACGCTCTACCGCACCGTGCAGCAAGAGATGATGCTCAAGTCGAGCAGTACGGGCCGCAGCAAGACCCGCTAAGTTGAGCTTTTAGGGATTATTAATCAAAAGCAAATAAGGCTGGAAATTTCTTAATCAACCGCGATGACTTTGACGTCGGGGAAAAATTGCCTCAATGTGCCGGCTACCCAACCCTGCAAAGTGGCTGGTAACAAGGGACAACCCTCACAGGCGCCGCCCAAACGTACTTTGACAATATTGCCATCGATGGCGACTAATTCGACAGAGCCGCGGTGGTACTGTTCAATATAAGCGCTGACCTGGTCGATCAGGCCGCTGATTTTCTCTTCTTTTGAATAATCAGGGGTTTCTTCAGTCATTGTAAACCTCTATCTCCACTCACTTAAATACATCTCGTTTGATAATAACACAGAATAATCGTGATACGAAATAGGACTATTTGACTGCTTTTAGGATGAGAGATCCCTGGCTCAGCCAGGCAAGAGAATCTTTTGCAGTACCAGGCCATTCAGCAACCGATTACTTGAGCCAAGCAGCATAAAAATCGTCTTGCAGGGAGATATTATCAGTCATAAAGGTTGGCTTGAGGAGTGGAAAAGCATAATGATACAGCCCTGATTCGGCTACCAAATAAAAGCCTTTCGCGTTTTGCTGCCAAACAGCTTCTGAGACTGGCTCGTCAGTCAGCCCTTGTAAAAATTTCCCTTGGGCAGTGTATAGGTTTGCACCAGATTTAGACCAGCCCAGCAGCCAGCTGTTATTTTGTGAAAAAGCAGCCTTTTCTTCTTGCAGCAGTGAGATGACAATCCCTCCTGCATTTATGCCAAATAAACCGCGTGGGTTTGAGGCTAAGAACAAGCCACTTTCAGGGGAATATTGTAAATTTTGATATTCGCCCACAGCAGCCAGGTTGAATTGTGATCCGCCAGTGGTTGAAATATATATGCCAGATAATTGCTTGTTGGCTTCAGCCGCCGCTGCATCCACGTTAATGGCAATGGTTTGGTTGCTTTTATCAAAGGCTAACTCCCTAAATTGACCCGGGAAAATGGTTAAAGCCTCTGCTTTATTGACGTCTACCTGCCTAAGATGGCTGAATCCTCCCTCCACCCGCGAATAGCTTAAGAGAATGGACTCATTCAGCCAACCAGCGAAAACCTCTCCTAGCCCATCATCTATTGGTAAGTATAGGATCTTTGTAATAGCATAATCAGGCATGCTGACACCCGACACCTGGGATGTGTTCCAGGTGATGCTGTCAGACAAAGACAAGGCTTCCTGGAAGATCAACCACTGCATATCCGGGGACCAGGCTGGCGTCAGGTTTTGGCGAAAACGCACCGTCATACGGTCGAGTCTATTCTTAACCGTATCAAAAAGATAAATATTACTAGAATCTCCATCTAGCGCAGCCGTAAAAGCGAATAATTTGCCATCCGGAGACCAGCTTATGCCGTCCTTTTGTTGGACAGCTAATAAAGCCTGGGCGGCATAGCCAGTATTTTGATTTAAGTACTCGCGCTGCAGGTACACCGATAGCAGCGGGCTTATCTTATCTATGGGTTCGTGGGGGCTATCGATAAGATATAAAGCCAATTCATCCAATGCGTCAATACTGCCAGCGCGCACGAGCAAACTTGAGCCGCTAGGGGATAAACCAGATTTTAGGTCAGCTAAGTCGCCCAAGACTGGCAGGTCTAGCTTGGTGATGCTGCCCGTATCACGATCGAGTGCGTTTAGCGTTACCCCATCTTTTGCCAAAAAAACCAGCCAAGGGCCGTCTTCTGCAGCTTTGGTTGATGTCGGCGGGGCTGCAGTGGGCGGGAGCGGGGTTTCGGTCGAGGCGGTGGTAGGTAGGTTGGTTAATTGTGAGG
>Ga0209723_1002751_pt1 | contig 22745 bp, 19 predicted proteins | sample BiotimSIPDNA_2_FD_185750 | JGI IMG/M metagenome (GOLD analysis project Ga0209723, IMG submission 185750) | Anaerobic biogas reactor microbial communites from Washington, USA - Biogas_R2 time_0 SIP DNA (SPAdes) (version 2) | ecosystem: Engineered > Bioreactor > Anaerobic > Unclassified | place...
CCGAAAATACCTTCCACCGGATCCTTGAGAGCCTCGACCGAGGTTGAGGCGAAGGTCTGCCAGTACCCTGTAACCTTTGCGGTGCCGTATGCGCCGAAGAACAGCGCCACACCCAGCATTCCCACGAGAAGGGCGGAAAGGGTTTTTTTGCCTGCGAATGAGAAAAAGAGCGTTTTTTCAACGGGGCAGCTTTCGGTGCACCGGCCGCATGCTATACAGTCGGCATCGGTGACCTTTTCCACTTCCATGGGGGCCAGCCCCATGGGGCATGAACGGGTGCATTTGCTGCACTTGATGCAGGTTTCTCCATTCCTGGAGACTTTCGTCAGGCTGAACTTCTGAAGAATTCCAAGGGTCGCGCCCAGGGGACAGAGATACCGGCACCAGAACCGTTCGATGAAAAGTCCTGCGCCGATGACAAGTCCGAAGAGAACAGCGAATGCCCACGGAGTTCCAACGATCTCGTCCCAGCCTGCGGCGAGGTGCATCCAGGCTGCCCAGGGATCGTAATCACGCCATGCCAGTGTTCCCAAGGTCCACGTGTAATAAAGGATGACGACCAGGATGATGTATTTCAGCATCTTGAGCGTTCTGTCGAGCGATCCGGAAAGCTCTACCCGCTTTATGCCAAGCTTGCGGCCGATTCCCGCCGAGATCTCCCCGATAGTGCCGAGGGGGCAGATCCAGCCGCAGAACACGCGGCCAAAGAGCAGCGTCATGGCAATCACGGCGCCGAATAAGATGAGTGCGCTCGGAGCTACCCTGCGGAGCCATGTTCCGGAACTGAGCCAGCTGTAGATGCTCTCCAGTCCTCCGAACGGACAGAGGGCATCCACCGTTGGAACGCCGCCCGGACCTCCTCCCAGCACCTGGTGCTGGTATCCCACCCACGTTATAAACGCCAGAAAACCGAACATGACCGCATAGCGAACCTGTTTCCACCCGAACATTCCCTATCTCCTCCTTCTCACTGGTGTGAAAAGACTACCACATGCCACGCTTGAACTTCATTGTAATAAATTACCCCCGGAGAGTACGTATTTTTACTGAGTGCCCTCCTTGTTCCCGGTTCACTCGGGGCTTGACCTTCTTCTCTCTCTTGAATAGTATAACTCAGTAGAGAGCAGAAGAAGGGAGCTAAAAAAATGGAGAATATAAGAAAGCCCATGAAAACGGTCTCCGGACGGAGGACTACTGACGGAGCTGGGGTAAGCCTCGTGCGGGTCTTCGGACACCGCGACGTGGAGGACTTCGACCCCTTCCTGATGCTCGATGCCTTCGATTCCACCGATCCCGCGGATTACGTAAAGGGCTTCCCCTGGCATCCCCACAGGGGGATCGAGACGATCACCTATCTTATCAGCGGCAGGATCGATCACGGGGACAGCCTGGGGAACAGGGGCATCATAGGGGACGGCGACTGCCAGTGGATGACCGCCGGCTCAGGGATCATCCACCAGGAGATGCCGAAGCCGTCCGGAAGGCTGCTCGGTGCACAGCTCTGGCTCAACCTTCCGGCGAAGGACAAGTTGTGCCCCCCGAAGTACAATGATCTTGTAAGTGACCGTATTCCCCGGCATAATGAAGACGGATGCGAGATCAGGGTGATATCGGGAACGTACAGGGGAATTGAAGGGGCAATGAAGGGGGAGTACGTGGAGCCGCGGTATTTTGACGTCTCTGTTGCGGGGGGCGGAAGGTGGACCGCGGAGACAGCACCCGAAGCAACGGTTTTCGTCTATATCGTACAGGGGGAAGGAGTTTTCGGCCCGGCCGGCGGCAGCCCGATACGGGAGAAGAACGCCGTCCTTTTCTCGAAAGGGGAGACCTTTTCCGTCGATGCGGCGGAAGGGGGGATCCGGTTCCTGTACCTTGAGGGAATGCCCCTGAACGAGCCCGTGGCGTGGGGCGGTCCCATAGTGATGAATACAAAGGAAGAGCTGGACCAGGCCTTTCGGGACCTGGACAGCGGAACCTTCATCAAAAAGTGATCCCGGAAGCGATCCCGGAGTGGGGATGAAGAAATACGAAGAAAGGGGGATTTACCATGATACAGGCAGGAATTCTCGTCTATCCCGATGTGGAGGAGCTGGATTTCGTCGGCCCCTTTGAAACACTCTATGCGGCCAATGCGGTGGAGCCCGGAAGCATCTCGGTGATGACCGTAGCCTTTCAGGATGGACCCATCAAGGCGGCGAACGGCCTCAGGTTTCTGCCCGACGGGTCTGCGGAATCGTGTCCTCCCCTGGATGTGCTCGTTCTTCCCGGCGGGCCCGGGAGGCGGATCGCGGTGAAGGATAAACGGGTGACTTCTTTTGTGAGGGAGAGGTACGAGCAGGTGCGTTTTATCGGAACGGTGTGCACGGGTGCGTTCCTTGCGGCGGAGGCCGGTATCCTGAAGGGAAAGGCTGCCACGACCCATCACAAGTTTTTCGACGAGCTGGATTCTCATGAAGGCGTGAAGGTGACGGCGGAAAAAGTGGTAAAGGACGGCAGAGTCCTCACTGCGGGCGGAGTCAGCTCGGGGATCGATCTTTCCCTGTGCCTTCTCTCGCTGCTCTTTAGCCCTGATTTCGCACGGGAAGCGGCGGAGTACATCGAATTCTCATACCGTCCTGACACGTTTTTCGAGGTCTAGGAGGCTCATGATGAGTATTTCGGAACTGGCAGGAAAACGGCCCCCCCATACAATGCTCGCGAATATTCCGCGGCTCGTGTCGGCATATTACACCCAGGCGCCCGACCCTTCCGATCCACTGCAGCTCGTCTCCTTCGGAACGTCGGGGCACAGGGGGTCGTCGCTGAAGGGATCGTTCAACGAGGCCCACATACTGGCGGTCTCCCAGGCCATCGCCGAGTTCCGCGCATCCAGGGGGACAACAGGGCCCCTGTTCCTCGGCATGGACACCCACGCCCTGTCTGAACCGGCTTTCCGGTCGGCACTCGAGGTCTTTGCGGCAAATGGAGTGGAGACTGTTGTCCAGCAGGGAGGAGGATATACCCCGACGCCGGTCATATCCCACGCCATACTGGGCTGGAACCGGGGCAGGGAGACGGGATCAGCTGACGGGGTGGTGATAACCCCTTCCCATAATCCTCCCGAGGACGGGGGATTCAAGTATAATCCGCCGTCAGGGGGGCCGGCCGATCCGGAGATGACTGATGCCATCCAGGCACGGGCGAACGAGATCCTGAAGGCAGGAGGTGCTGGTGTGAAGCGCATTCCCTTCGACAGGGCCTTCGCGTCGGCATCGGTGAGAAAGCACGATTATATCCGTCCCTACGTTGACGATCTCGAGAATATCCTTGACCTGGAGGCAGTAGCCGGATCGGGGATATCCATCGGTGCGGACCCCATGGGCGGTTCCGGCGTTGCCTACTGGGACGTTATCGCATCCCGCTACGGCCTGAATCTGGATGTGGTGAACCCGACGGTCGACCCTACGTTCTCGTTCATGTCGGTGGACTGGGACGGGAAGATCCGCATGGACTGCTCCTCACCCTGGGCCATGGCCGGGCTGGTTGGGCTCAAGGACAGGTACGACGTTGCCTTCGGAAACGATACGGACTTCGACCGCCACGGAATAGTTGTTCCCGATCGCGGACTGCTTCCCCCAAACGGGTACCTTGCCGTGGCGGTGGACTACCTGTTTACACACCGGCCTGGCTGGAGCCCGGACGCCGCAGTAGGCAAAACACTGGTCTCCAGCTCCCTGATCGACAGGGTGGCTTCGTCTGTGGGAAGGAAATGTTTCGAAGTCCCTGTGGGATTCAAGTGGTTCGTGGAAGGACTGCTGGAAGGTACCCTGGGATTCGGGGGGGAGGAGAGCGCCGGCGCATCGTTCCTCCGCAGCGACGGAACCGCCTGGAGCACGGACAAGGACGGTATCATTCTTACGCTCCTTGCGGCGGAGATCCTTGCGGTCACGGGGGAACATCCTGGAAAACGGCTTGACGGCATAATCTCAAGGCTGGGAGCTCCCTTTTACGCCAGGATCGACGCAACGGCTTCGCCTGAGCGGAAAAAACTGCTCAAGAAACTTACCCCTGAAGCGGTACAAGCTGATACCCTGGCGGGAGAGCCCATAATCGCAAAGCTTACGGCTGCACCGGGGAACGGGGCTCCCATAGGAGGCCTGAAGGTGACGTCGGAAAACGGATGGTTTGCCGCACGCCCGTCGGGAACTGAGGACGTGTACAAGATCTACGCTGAAAGCTTCCTGGGGAAGGATCATCTGAAGCGGATACAGGAAGAAGCAAAAGAAATGGTGGACGGGGTCTTTTCTGCGGCCGGCATCTGAGCCCGGGGGAGGAGTCCGCCCGAAAAAATGAAAGCCGTACCTCCAGGGAGGTACGGCTTTCATTCAAATTATCGTCATCCTTCGTCTTTTGCGTTTGATCTTTTTTTCATGACGATCATGACAATACCAATAACTGCCATAATTCCAAGCCAAATGATGGTGGCGTTATTCACAACATCACCTCCTTCGTTCTTGGGCACGGCTAATTCGAAACGGGGCGTCCAAATGCAGGATCCCAACTGCCTGAAAAGACGCAGAAACGATCTGGATCGAGGATAATATTGAAAAGCCCTGAATTGTTAAGCCAGATTTAAATTACCATAATTGACGTATCAAAACAACCCAAAATCGAAAAAATCGTGCAATTTGCTATTCCCTAAATTCAGAACTATATCATATGGTAATTATTTGCTGCAGTCATCCGAAGTGTTATTTGAACGCCGCAGCCTTATTCCATCAAGGATAACCCGGGCTCCGAGTGCAATATCCTCCAGGTCTGCCTCTTCCTGTTGGTTATGACTGATACCTTCTTTACAGGGAATGAAAACCATGCCAGCGGGAACGAGAGGTGCGATCTTCATTGTGTCGTGACCGGCACCGCTCGCCATTTGCCGAAAGGGAACGGAAAGCTCTTCAGCAGCCCTGGAGAGCGACCGGATAACGGACGGATCAAGGGAAACCGGATCCATGGAAGAGATGGTCTCCACGTCGCAGAGGATCCCCCTGGTGTCTGACGCTGCCCGGACGGAATCCTTCACGGCTTTCACCGTCCTCGAAATGCTGTCCTTAAGAATGCCGCGAATATCGATCCGCAGCTCCACCAGTCCCGGAACAACGTTCAGTGCGTTCGGCCGCACATTTGCGACGCCGACGGTAGCTACCGTGGCATGGTGTTTTTCAGCATTCCCGGCGGACTCTACGGCAAGGATGATATCCGCTGCAGCGCAGAGACCGTCTTTTCTCAGGTCCATGGGAGTTGCCCCGGAATGGTCCTGCCGTCCGTGGATGGTCACTTTCAGCCGCGTGGGGGCAGCTATGGCTGTCACTATGCCGATGTGCAGCCCAGATTCCCAGAGTACCCGCCCCTGCTCAATGTGAAGTTCCGTGAAGTCGAGCATTTTTTCCAGACCGCAGACGCCGGGGGAATATCCTTTACTGGACATGGCATCGTAGAGGCTGTCTCCCGAGATAGACAGGGCGTTTTTCAGCTGGGCGATATCCACGCTTCCCGCCGCGACTCCGCTTCCGGCAGTGGCGAGTCCGTAAAGGCTGGATTCCTCGGCCCTGAAGACAGCGGTCATAACGGGAAGATCAAGGCCGGACGACCGGATCTCCTCCATGACAAGGAGTCCTGCGAGGACACCGGCCGGGCCGTCGTAGAGTCCCCCCTGGGGAACTGAATCGAGGTGGGATCCGATTCCGTGGCACGGAGTGCCTTCTCTGCCGGGAAATGAAATGTACATATTGCCGATGCAGTCCTCACTTACGTTCAGACCCATTTCAGCTGCAAAACCCGCTATCTTGAGGAACATGGCATCTTCTTCCGGGGAGTAGGCCAGCCGCGTGACACCGCCCCCATGGTCGGCACCAACGGTTTCCAGTTCGCGGAACCACTTTTTCAGAAGCGAAATATTCATCTGATCACCCCGTTGATGATATTGTGTCGCATCGGTATATTTTTCCTGGTGGAACGTGCAGTAGTTATTCTATGCTATTATTATTTTCAATCAATGCTGCCTTTCAGGCAGAAAAGGAGAGTGAGTAGAATGAAAAAAATGGTTCTTCTGCTTCTTGTACTGGCGCTCATGTGTACGGCAGGGGCAGCAGTCGCCCACCCGCCCTCGGAGGTATCCCTTTCCTACAGCAGGGATGAGGGGATCCTGAAAGTGGATGCGCCCCATTCTGTTTCCGATGGGAAAAAACATTATATCAATTTATTCACCGTTTCAGTGAACGGTCAGGTCATGTACACGCTCGAGCCTGCCTGGCAGGTCGATGGAAAGACCTCCACGGCAATGTTCCAGGTGGGTGATCTTCCGGTGGGGACCGTCGTGGAAGTTGAAGCGGTCTGCAACAGGGTCGGAAAGAAGAAGAGCACGCTCACAGTGGAATAGGGCGGATTCGCAGACAATGACCCGGGCGCTCCCTTGAGGGGGCGCTTTTTTGTTTCCGGACCGGAAAGAAAAAACAATGATTCTGGAATAAAGTTGTACAATAAATAAAGAAGCTTTGTAAATCTTATTCTTTTAGGGGGAATTTGGAATGAAGTGGATGAAACGCTTTGCCGGAGTGATGCTCCTGGTCGTTCTTCTCTCGGGGTGTGCAGCGGCTGCCGATGTGGAGTCAATGGCGGCAGAGGTGTACCAGGCAGCCGTGGAAAAACGTCCCTTCCCCGTACTTACTGTTGAAAACCCCGGGATGACGGAGGCGGATTCATACGCCGTCCAGAAACTCTACTCGGAAAAGTTGCTGGCGGGAAAGCGTCCTGTAGGATTCAAGGCGGGGCTGACTACCGAGGCCACGATGAAGCGTTTCGGTTCGGACGTGCCCTTTGCAGCGGTCCTTTTCCCTGACGGGTACATGGATGGCGCGTCTGCGGCACCGGTAGTGAAAAGAATCGGTTTCGGCACCCTCATGATAGAGTCGGAGATAGGTTTTGTGCTTGGAGAACCTGTCTCAGCTCCCCTGAAGGACATCGATGAACTTAAGGGAAAGATAGCTTTCCTGGCACCTGCGATCGAGCTTCCCGACCTTTCGTTCACAGACATGAAGTATAATGGACCCCGAAAATCGGACAAAAAACGGGGGGGAGGTTAAGCTCTAAACCATGGGATCGCGTCGGAACTTTTCAGCGGAATTCAAGGCAAAAGTTGTGCTTGAGATGCTCAGAGAAGAGGAAACGCTCAGCCAGATCGCTGCCAGGCATAAAATCCACCACACCGTTCTGCAAAACTGGAAAAGGACGGTCACCGAAGGATTACCGGACCTGTTCGCCGATCCTCGAAAGAAGACCGCGGAGGATCTGCAGAAGGATTCTACGATGAACGACCTCTACAAGCAAGTCGGGCTGCTCTCCATGCAGCTCGAGTGGCTCAAAAAAAAATGCGGAGTCGACTCTTTCTCTTCATGAGCGCAGAGCGCTCGTGGACTGGGAGGGCAAGGAGATACCGCTCTCATGGCAGTCCTGGCTGCTGGGGCTGAACAGAACTGGACTCTACTACGTTCCCGCGCCTCTCTCCGAGGAGGAGCTGCTGCTCCGCAGGCGGATAGACGAGATTCACACCGGCCAGCCATGCTACGGTTCCAGGAGGATGCAGGCGGTGCTGTCGCGGGGAGGGTTGCCCATATCGCGCAAGCGGGTTCAGCGTCTCATGAGAGACATGGGAATCCTGGCGATATACCCCGGTCCGAGGCTGAGCGCGGGCAACGAGAGTCCGAAGTTTCCCTATCTTTTGCGGGGCGTGGACATCGGTCATCCGAATCACACGTGGGGAACCGACGTCACCTATGTTCGGCTCAGGGGCGGATTCATGTATCTGACGGTGTTTCTGGACTGGTATTCGCGGTACGTGATCTCGTGGGCCTTTTCGGATTCGCTTGCGGCGGGTTTCGTGGTCGATGCGCTGGAAGACGCCTTCAGAGTCGCCCGTCCGAGGATCATCAACAGCGATCAGGGTTCGCAGTACACGAGCAACCTCTACATCGACCGGATCCGCACTGAGAGCGAAAGTATCGCTATCAGCATGGACGGAAGGGGGCGTTGCATGGATAACATCTTCACGGAAAGATTTTGGAGGAGCTACAAGCAGGAGGAGGTGTATCTGAAGGAGTACGAGAGTCCCCGTGAGGCCCGCCGGTCGACGGCGGAGTACATTCGGCATTATAATTTCAACCGGCTTCATCAATCGTTGAATTACCGGACTCCTTGGGAGGTATACTCGGGGGGACAGGCCAAGAAGGTTAACATTAAATAGTCGAAATTCTTTATCAGGCGAGTTAAAAATCCAATGATTTTTTGTCTTGACAACCGGGTCCACTTTAAAGGCTCTCAGGGGCGTGGACATCAATGCCGCGGCGATCTCATCCAGGGCGTTCATTCTGGGGAAAACCGTTCCGAAAGCAGAGGCTCCCGACATTAACGAACTTGTGCCGGTGCTTGCCCTTGACGGGGCGGAAGTGAACCGGGGCAGGGGATCCGATGCACTCGGAGACCAGTGGAAGGCTGCTCTCTGGCTGGTGAACAAAATGGTTGAAGAGGGGTGGACCATGGAAAAGGGAGACATTCTGCTCACTGGTGCTCTTGGAAACATGATCCCCGGAAAGCCGGGAAATTACGAGTACGACGCGGGAGCGCTCGGCAGGATCAGTTTCACGGTGAAGTAAAAGGGAAGTGCCGTCACGGGAGGGATATCGTTCGAAAGAAGGAACCCTTTTCGACGCTTTCTCCGGGTATGATTCCATAGTCTGCATTTGGCTCGAGCAAAAAAGCCGGTTTTTCCTTCACGGAAAAACCGGCTTTTTGATGCCTGAATTCGGCGGGACCTTTTTATTTCAGTTTCTCTCCAAGTTCTTCCAGGCTGCAGTCGATCCAGTTCAGCCTGTGGGCGGCAAATGCGGCTGTGTACTTGAGGCCGCTGCCTGTCATGATCAGCACTGCACTTTGCCCCTCGGCCACTGTCCCCTCAGCCTTCGCTTTTCTGAGACACGCCAGGGGAACACATGAGCCCGGCTGGCCGAACAGGCCGCGGTGTGCCATGTCGGCCTGGGCTTTTACGATCTCCTCCTCGGAAACGGAGACAGCAACGCTGCTGTATTTCCGCAGCTCGGAAAGGGTTCGGTTGCCGCTGGGAGGGAAGGGATTCTCTATGGCATGGGCAATGGTGTGGGGCGACGGAAAACGGGTAACTTTCCCGGCTCCCGCCGCAAAGGCGGTTGCGATCGGGGAGCAGCCTGCTGCCTGGGCACAGAGAAAACGGGGCATCCTGTCCGTCATCCCCGCCTTCAGAAGGTCTTCGAAACCGTTGATTATTCCCCGGATGTTCCCCCCGGCGCTTGTGGGTACGACCACCCAGTCGGGGACGGAGAACCCGAGATCCTCCGCGATCTCGAAGGAGATCGTCCGGGAGCCCGCTGCCCGGAACGGCACGTCGGAGTTCATGAAGTAGATGCCCCGTTCCTCTCCGAGCCTGAGGCTTTCGCTGTACAGCATGTCATAAGCGCCCTGAACACGGAGCAGTTTAACCCCGTAGATCGCTACGGGAGCCATCTTTTCCTCCGCCATGTCGCCCTTCACCAGTATGAATGTTTCCATTCCGGCTGCTGCGCCGAAAGCAGCGACAGAGGCTGCCATGTTGCCCGTTGATACCGTTCCTATACGGCTGTAGCCCAGGGCCCTTGCGTGGGCGACGCACGCAGCTGTTCCCCGGTCCTTGAATGACCATGAGGGGTTTGCGCTTTCGTTTTTCACCCGGACATCAGCGAGCCCGAGTTCCGCGGCAAAAGCTTTCACCTCAACGAGGGGAGTGCCTCCCTCTCCGAGAGGGACCCACTCTTCGTCCTCAAAGGGATAAAAGGCGGAATAGCGCTTTGCCTGGCACCTCTGGCTGTGATCGATCCCGGAACCGTCCCAGACGAGGTCGAGCGGCTCGCCGCATGAACAGCGGAAAACAGGCTTCCTTGCGTCGTACTCCGCTCCGCAGGTTTTGCACCGGAAAAGAGCGTTCTTCATTATAGGATCCTCCCTGATCTCCATGGTTGAGTGTAACGAGACGTCATTATCCTAACACAAGAGGGGCGCCCGTCGCGGAAAAAAGGGCCGCTCCCGAAAAGGAAACGGCCCGTGGTACGAAAAAACTGCCTTATTCTCCTGTCACTTGTTCATCGCAAGCACGTCGTTTACCATTTTGACGAAGAATTCGTTCAGGTCCTTTGTCACATCTTCGCCCTTTTTGACCCTCTCCCTGATGTCGTAGGCGAATGCCCTCCACAGGTCATTGATGCCGGCTTCGTAGAATTCACTGTACCTGAAACTTCCCTTCTGGACCGAGTATACTGTACCGTCGGCCAGGGCTTTCGGTGTGGCCGATGCGCCCATGAAAAAGGGTATGGAGTAGCTGTAGGCCGGAAGCGTGACGAAGACAGTGGTCATCGTTTCGGGGAATTCGGGGTCGATGACGATGGTGGCGCTGGACTGCGCTCTCGGGAGATTCCACATGGCAGGATGTTTTGCCACCCGGGGCGAGTTTACAAGCTCGACAGTGATCTTTCCGTAAGCTGATACGAGCGCATCCTCAGGTGTACCGTAGTCGTTTTCCCTGTGGACCGTGAAGTAGATCCCTTTCCACGATTTGCCGTCCTTTTCCAGAGCAGGATCCATCTGCTCCTCGATGATCTTGTAGCAGTCGTCGGCAATCTGGAGGATTTTCCCCCCGGCATCCACGAACAGGTAGTTCGTGCCCCATTTCCCGCTGGCGAGGTATCCCTTTTCGGCAAAGGAGCGGAGGGCTTCCTTTGCTTCATCAACGTCCTTGCAGTGCTCGGCGATGTAGCGGGGAACATAGTGGTTCATGAATCCGTCGTACTTTGGCGGCGTGACAAAGGGAAGGGTTCCCTTGTAGGATCCGACGTAGCACTCCCTGTTCTGCCACTGGGACGGGACATCAGCGCCTCCGGCAAGTCCCTTTTCGTTGACGAAGAAAGAAATGCCCGTGTCCGCGGTGCCCATTTCGCCGAAAAACTTGTAGGGCTGCCTGTCCGTTCCCTGGACGCCGGTGATCCGTTTTAGGTAGCCTGACTGGAGGTCAGGGGCTGTCTCGCGGGTCTTGTGAAAAATTATCCGGCCATTTTTCGTCGCCGGGGAAGTTACGGCAAAGGTCGTGCACCCCACGCCCTTGTACAGCAGGGCAAGATCCCTGTACCTGCCGAAGGTGAAGGCGATGTAAAGCTCCCGGTCGATGCCTGCCGTATCTGCAATTGCGTTCAGCTCATCGATCCAGTAGGAGCATCCGATCTTTTTCGAGAGATCGATGGAAAGCTTCGCGAAGCTTCTCATTTGTTCTTCCTTGCCCTCGGCCCGGGAAAGAAATGCGTTGAAAGCTTTTATGATCGATTCTTTGTTCGTCTCTCCCCAGAGTTTTCCCACTTCCGCTGCGTTTCCCTCCAGAACGAGAACCTCACCGGCAGAAGATGGGGTAACACCTGCCAAACCGATCAGAAACAGAACAACTAGTCCCCACGCAAGCAAACGCTTCATTTCAATTCCTCCTTTACTGAAATGGATCTGTACCATTTTGAAAGCCAGGGGTGACGCTGCTTTCTATTCCACGAACCTGGGAAGGTACTCTTTCTCAAGTTCCCTGAACATTTCAAAACCCACCAGATCCTTGAAATCAGAGAAGGGGGCCACGAGTTCAGTCCTTCCCTCTGCGATCCTGTCACCCTTTATGGCATCGAGATAGTCCTTGATTCCCCTTACTGCCGCAAACAGGGGACCTACTGGAATGCTGACCCTTCCCACACCGATCTCCCTGAGCCTGTCAATGGAGACCAGGGGAGTTTTTCCTCCTGAAACGGCGTCCATGAGGTTGATGCTCACGGGAGCCCTGATCTCTTTCACCGCCTGCTCGATCTGCTCTACTGAACGGGGGGCTTCGACGAAAATCAGATCTGCCCCGGCTTCTGCATAGGCATTTGCCCTGCGGATGGCTTCTTCGATTCCCGCGACAGCGATGGCATCAGTACGGGCGTTAAGGACGAAATCAGGGTCGATCTCGTCTTTTACGGCTTTGCATGCCTTGATTTTCAGCACCATTTCCTCCAGTGGAATGATCTGCTTCCCCTCGAGGTGTCCGCACCGCTTCGGGAATACCTGGTCCTCGATGTTCATTCCCGCAGCCCCTGCATTGATAAACTCCCTCGTGACGTACATGGCGTTGATGCTGTTGCCGTACCCTGTATCAGCGTCGGCCATAACCGGCACTTTTACGGCTTCAACGATATTTTTCGTGAAGTGGACCACGTCGCTGAAGCCTATGAACGCCATGTCCGGGAGCCCGAGGTAGGTTGCTGAAAGACCGAATCCGCTCACCTGAAGGGCTTTGAAGCCGGCCTGTTCTATGAGTTTTGCTGAAATGGCGTCATGAGCCCCCGGGCACACAAGTGCTTTTCTTTCGAGAATCAGGTTCTTGAGAATGGTTGTTTTTTTCATTTTTCGATCCCCTCTCCGGAGAAATTTCAGTTCTTCCCTGACCCGGCAGCCCCGTTGCCTGAGGGAATTTTTCTATCAATAATGAATGCTGTTCCGACAACGGTAAGGCCGATGAGCGAATGGGTGGTTCCCGGGAAAAGAAGAAGCATTCCGCCGATAACAAACGAGATGCATCGGACGGGGTTCAGCAGGCATTCCTTGTGGCTGAACATTCCGTAGGCTATTGAGATGGCCCCTATGAATCCTGTTATGCCGTGGCTGAGAATGCTTGTCCAAGGGGCCCTGCCGACGAGTGCAGGATTAAGGGCGAAGAAATAGGGGAGGATGAACGCAACGATCCCGAGCCGTACCGCAAAAAACCCTGTCTTGACCCAGTTTGCCTTTGCAATCCCCGCAGCCGCGACAGCCGCGGTGCATGTGGGAGGTGTCACTCCTCCGAGGATCGCCCAGTAAATAAAGAAAAGATGTGCCGCCACGGGATCAATGCCAAGTTTGAGAAGAGGAGGCACCAGTATGGATACGGAGAGAACGTAGGTGGGAACTACAGGAAGAGAGGTGCCGAGAAGGAAGGGAACAATTGTGGCAATAAGCAGGGAGAAATAGATGTTCGTACCCCCGACCTGAAGGATGACACCGCTGATCTTTGGAGCGAGCCCCGTCAGGCCTATGAGGTTGACGAGCATGCTCACCGACACGAGTATGGGCACGATCTGGGCGACATCCCGTCCTCCTTCGGAGAGGGCTGAGATGATGAGATTTATCGTATCCTTTATCTTATGCTTCAGAATGCCTACCAGGAGGAAGACCGCCAAAGCCGATACGCACGCGTAAAAACCTGCCAGCTGAAGGGGTTGCCCGATGGCGATGAGGTACAGCAGAACCCCTGTGGGGACGAGAAGCCCGGCGATCTTCTCGAGGGTAAGGATGTCTTTCCACCTGGGGATCTCCTCCGGAGGGAGCTTGTCGATTCCCATGCGTACGGTTCTGAAGTGGACGCCGCTGAAGACTCCGGTGTAGTAGAGAAGACAGGGGAGGAGGGCGTATCCGATTATGTGGAAATAGGAAATGTTGAGGAATTCGGCCATCATGAAGGCACTAATGCTCATAATCGGAGGTGTGATCCCTCCGCCCGATGACGCGATGGCCTCAACGGCCCCGGCAAATTCGGGCCGGTAGCCCAACCGTTTCATCAATGGGATCGTATAGCTGCCTGTGACCATGACATTCGCCACAGAGCTTCCCGATATGCTGCCGAAAAGTGCGCTGGATACGACAGCCGCCTTTGCGGGGCCTCCTGTATATTTACCTGTTATGGCGAGGGCTATGTCAATGAATGTTTTTCCTCCCCCGGTGGCAGACAGCAAAGAGCCGAAGATGATGAACATGGAGATGAACGTCGCCGACATGCCCGTGACGCTGCCGTATATTCCGAGAGGAGAGTAATAGAGCGAGCTGAGCACAAACTCAAGATTGATCCCCTTCAATTTCCACATGCCGGGGAAGGACTCTCCCATGAAGATGTAGCCCAGCAGGAGGACGACCATAAGCGGGATGGCAAGCCCTACAGACCTTCGGGCGGCCTCCAGGACGAGGAGCATGAGGGCTCCTCCGAGGATCAGGTCGAATGATGACGGCCCGGTGGTGCCCATGTAGATATCCAGTGCCTTGATGAATGCGTTCAGGTTTGCTGCCAGAAGAACCACTATCAGGATCAGGTCAAACAGGGAAATACCCTCATCCGGGTGCTCTTCTTCTCTCCGGGCACGGAACGGAAAGTAGAGAAATCCTATGGAAAGACCAAATGCAACGTGGATCGCCCTGAACTGGATGTCGAGGAGACTCGTCAGGTAAATAGGTGCCAGGAGCTGAAAGACGGCGAGGAAAAAGCCGAGAGTGAAGATGACTTTTGTCTTTATCCGGCCAATTGAAGAAAAGCTCACAGTTCATCCCTCCCGCAGGGGGCCTGGCTGCGCAAAGGACGCGCAGCCGGCCGAGATAAGGGGCAGATGGCGCTATTTCTTATACTCCGGAGGAATGAACCGCTCCGGAACATCGATCCCCATTTCCTTCGCGTACCGTATGAGCCCTGCATGGGCGGGCACGACGTCGTCTCCTGCATTCTTGAAGTAGTCTCCCACCGGGTCGAAGCCCTTTATTGGCGCGTAGGCCGAGGCGATCTCGTCAAAGCCTTCCACGTAGGCCTTTACTATCTGGTAGCCCACTTCTTCCGGCATGGAGGCTGTGGCAACAGCTCCGGCGATGGGGCACTCCTCCCATATGGGGCCGACGTCCGGAAATTCCTTTATGATTCCTTTTTCACGCTTGAGGAAGGTCATATAGGGGATCTTTTCCTGGATCTTCTTCACGTCTTCCTCGGAATATCCCACGACGGTGAGCGGTGTCGTGAGGTTGACCTCGATGAGGGAGGCATCCATGTTATAAAGTCCGCTTGATTTCTGAAGGCCGACGATCCTATTCTCCTTCAGGGCGGTTATGGCGTCTCCCAGGGCCGAGGGAACGAGCTGGATATTGTGTCCGAGGATCTCGTCGTACTGCATGATATATGCTGCAGATGCAGAGCCGGGTATGCCGGGGCAGAACCGTTTGCCCTTGAGATCTGCAAAGGACGTTACTCCCGAGTCTTTGCGGACGTACAGCCGGTCCGCAAAAATATTTCTCAGGAAAAGCCACCGGACATCCTTGAACTGCTTGCCTTCAAAGCCCTCGATCCCCTTGTAAAGCTGCAGCGATCCGGGAAGGTCAATGGCCATGGCGAAATCGAACACTCCCGCACTGATTTTCCTGAGGTTGTCCATCCCGGCTCCGCTTTCGACGACGGTGACCTGGATGCCGTTGTCGGCCTTGTTGATGACGTTGGCAGCTGCCACGCACCAGGCGTATACGCCCGAAGTGGATGAGGTGCTCCCCATGTTCAGATGGACTTCAGCCTGCGCAGTACCCGTAAATAGAAGGACTGCCGCCAGAACTGCAATGATCGATCCCGAAAAAATACTCTTCCTGAATTTCATTTTCATATCCCTCCTGTCCGTTTTTCTCTTTTTCGCCTTTGAGAAAAGATCTCCGCAGGGGTACGCAAATTCTCCTCCTGAACCACACTCCTTTCTTTTTTCCTCCGGGGTCACCGGGGAAGAATGTATTTTCCGTTTTTTTTCAGGTACTTAACAAGCCCGCCTTCCCTCAGTATGTCGAGCATCACGGGAGACAGGGGCTCGAGGGGTATCCTTTTTCCCTTTTCTGCCAGTTCGACGAAATTCTGCCCGATATTGACGGTGACCGTGTCGTCCTGGACGATGTCGTCAGTGTCGCAGAGAAAGCATGGAATGCCCTGGTTAACGGCGTTGCGGAAAAATATCCGGGAATAGGATTTTGCGAGGATGGCCGAGATCCCGGCGTACTTTATGGCGATGGGGGCCTGTTCACGGGATGATCCGCATCCGAAGTTGCGTCCAGCGGCCACGATGTCTCCCGGGCGGACTCTTTGGGAGAACCCCGGAGCTATATCCTCGAATACATGTTCCGCCAGGGTGGTGAAATCGAGAGTTTTCGTGTATTTCCCGGCGATGATGTAGTCGGTGTTGATATTGTCCCCAAAGATATGGGCTCTTCCGGTCAGAATGTTTTCCATGTCTGTCCTCCTTACTGCTTCCCTGACAGGTACGGCCTGGGATCAGCGATCCGTCCCTCGAGGGCGCTTGCTGCGCACGTGGCGGGAGACGCGAGGTAGACCCCTGACTTGTTGTTCCCCATTCTGCCCTTGAAATTGCGGTTGGCAGTTGAGAGGACATTTTCTCCGTCTCCCGGGACGCCGAGGTGTGTGCCAGGGCAGGGTCCGCATCCGGGCGGAAGAATGGCAGCACCGGCCTCTACAAGCTGAAGGATAATGCCTTCAGCCAGTGCGTCGGCCAGAACATTTCTCGAGGGAGGGCAGACGAGCAGTCGGCAGTTCGGGGAAACCTTTTTGCCTGCCAGGATCCGAGCCGCGATCCTGAGGTCGTCAAGCCTTCCGTTCGTGCAGGTGCCAATATAGACCTGGCTGATCTCCGTCCCAGCGGCTTCTGTAACCGGAACCGCCGCATCCACTGAGTGGGGGAGGCTCACCTGCGGAGACACGTCGGGTGCGTAAATTTCAATCTTTGAGTCGAATCGCGCGTTATCGTCGTCGAATGCTGGGATACCTTCGCTTTTTCCCAGCATCCTGAGATGGGCTGCCGTCTTATCGTCCGCCTCCATCAGTCCGGCCTTCGCGCCGCATTCAATGGCCATGTTGCTCAGGGTCATCCGTTCCGAAAGGGACATTCCCTGTACGGTATCCCCGCAGAAGGAAAGGGCGAGATAGTCGGCACCGTCGGAGCCTATTTTCCCGATGAGATGGAGCATAATGTCTTTGGCGTATGTCCCTTCAGTCATCGGTCCCCGAATATGGACCTTCATTGTCCCGGGAACCCGGAGCCAGAGCTTTCCTGTCAGCATGACCCCGCTCATGTCGGTGGACCCTATGCCGAAGGCAAACACGTTAAGGGCGCCGTATGTGCATGTATGGGAGTCGGCACCCACGGCAAGTCCTCCCGGAGAAACGAGGCCCCTCTCGACCACGATCTGGTGACAGACTCCGTCCCCAACGTCGAAGAGGGGTATATCCTGGGCCGATGCAAAGTTCCTGAGAAGTACGTGAAGGTTGCTGATCCGCTCGTTGGGACTGGGAGTGGCGTGGTCGAGGACGACGACCATTTTCGAAGGGTCCCAGACCCGCTCTTTTCCATATTCTTCGAATGCCTTTATGGCGATGGGGCCCGTGGTGTCATGGATCATGGCCAGGTCCACATCGGCGATGACGAAGTCACCTGCCCGTGCATCCATCCCGGCATGCGCCGATACTATCTTTTCTGCCGCGGTCTTTCCCAAGCCGTCGTCCTCCTTTCCTTTTCCTCAGGCTCTGGCTGACAGCAGTTCTGTGAGTTCGTTGAAGCTTGCCAGTTCTTCCATGTGAAGTACGGCGTCGATTATCCTGTCAACACGGTTCTCGTCTTCGATTGCTTTCCCGGAAAGAGTCCGGAATTTCCAGAGCAGTTCATCGGAAGAGAAGGGATTCTTCGGATGTCCCTTGGGGAAGGTTTCCTGGAGGTTGAAAACCCGGCCGTCGTTCAGGTGGACGTCGACCTTCACCGTGTAGCGAAGGTGCCGGGGCAGTTTTTCGATCTCTTCGTCGTGAACCACTTCCACTTTTTTCGCGAACTCGAGGATCCTCGGATCACGGATCTTTTCCTCGGTGAACTGATCGATAAAAGCGTTCCCCTCCAGGAGGGTGACCGCGCATACGTAGGGGTGGCTGAGCTGGGCGGCTACCACGCTGGTTATGGAGTCGGCGTCCACTGAGTATTTGTGGGTGATGGACGTGGTGTGGGCTACGACCTTTGCGATATCGTCAGGTTTGATATCGGGGTTATCCTCGCGGAACTTCCGGAGTGCGCCTATGGTGGTATGTTTACTGCGGCAGGTGGAGTAGAATTTGAGGCCGATGCCCATAAGCTCCCACCGGGTCCCGAGATCGCCGCTGGTGCGCTCCACATCGTACACGTCATCAGTGAAGCAGTTGTAGAATCCTCCGAACTTGTTCTCGAATACGTCCTCGATGCCCGTGAAGCCTTTCTGTGCGAGGAGTGCTCCAATGATCGCCCCTTCAGATGACTTGGACGGAACGATCCTCTTGGCCATGGAGGCGAATTGGACTGCCTGGAGTCCTCCTGACCAGTTCCCCGCGATGCCCATGGCATGTCCCATTTGTTCGGGAGTCAGGCCGAGCATGTTTCCCACTCCGGCAGTGGAACCGAAGGGGCAGCAGGTTCCCGTGTTGTTCCAGCCCTGGTGGGCAATTTCCATGCCTACGGGTGCGGCTACCCGGCAGGAGATCTCGTAGGCCAGAGCAGCAGCGGTAAGGAAGTCTTTGCCGCTCATGTTTCCGAGCATCTCGGCGAAGGCGGTGATGCACCCGAGCACCCCGGTGGAGACATGGATGATCCCGTCAGTGTGGGTATCGTCCAGCTCGAAAGAGTTTATCGCCGAGCCGTTGAGCATCATGGCGTTGATGACGGACGTTTTCCTGTTCGTCCCCCATATGGACGCCTCTTCCCTGTCGCTCATATTCTCGAGGACGTCACGGTAAATCTGCATCCACGGCGTGGTGGAGCCGAAAAGGCCGCATCCGTAGCAGTCGAGCATCACCCTTTTCAGGTGATCGAGAACCTCGGCCGGTATGTCCTCGTATCTCAGCTCTGATGAAAATCTGGAAAGCCTTTCGTTAATAGTATCCATCATGGTCCGTTCCCCCTTCTCAAATGTGCAGCATTTCCGTGAAGGAAGCGATTTCCTCACGGGTATGGATAGTCATGGCAGCTGCCATGATCTCTTCCGCCTTTTCAGGGGGGATCACTCCTCCCGTGACATCCCGGAATTTTTCGAATAGCTCCTCGTCTGACATGGGGTTTTCGGCATCCCCCTTCGCGTGGTCGATCCTCGTGGAAGCCGTATTTCCCTTTTTGTCACTGATCTCCACGATCATGGAACGGGGATCGGGGTAGAGTTTCTGGATCTCTTCGTCCACTTCGATCCGGACAAGATCCGATACTCTTCTCACTTCAGGGTCTGCTATAGCCTCATCCTCGTACTCCCGTATTCCGGCCTTTCCGCGGACCAGGATGGATGCGATGCCGTACTGGATGCTGAGACGGGCGTGGAGGGGTGAACGGTAGTCGGGAATGTCCGAGCCCTGTTTTGCGTTCCTGTGGGTGCGCACCACGATGGATCCAATATCCTCAGCGGGAAAGGGGTGCTGCTCCAGGTCCTTCTGTGTGGCCTCGATGGCATAGTGCACGTATCTGCAGGAACAGTATGGCTTGAAATAGATGCGCAGGAAGTGCCAGTCCTCCCCGAGATCTCTATCCACAAGCGCTGTGTCTGCGCTTTCTGCGAAGCAGTGGAAGAAGCCGAGCTTTCCCTCGAGGATCTCGGAAGGCCCCGTCATGCCGTCACGGGCGAGCATAGCAGCGAGGATACCGTTCCTTGCGGCGTTGCCCGGATGAACATGCTTTGATATGGACCCGTCGATCTCGTACTGATTGATCCCCGACGCCAGGCTGCCGGCTATCCCCAGGGCATTGACCGTCAGTTCCGGCGATAGACCGAGGATTTTTGACGCGGCGGTCGTTGTGCCGAAAGAGGCAATAGTGCCGGTTGGGTGGAATCCCCTGAGATAATGACCCGGGTTAATGGCGGTCCCTATGCGGAGCGATACTTCGTAGCCCGCCGTAATTGCCTCAAGGAGCTTTTTCCCCGATATTCCCTCCGCTTCTCCCAGTGCGAGGCATGCGGGGATAATGGAAGCGCCCGGGTGATAGGTGGCGTATTTCGATCCATCGTCCAGCTCAAGGGCATGGGCCGCCATTCCATTGACAAACGCGGCGGTCATGGGAGATCTCCGGAGGGTGCTTCCGGCTACGACGGCATCTCCCTTTTCTCCGAGTCTATCTGCGAATTTTCTTCCTGACTGTCCGCTCTGAGACAGCCTGCTTCCCGAGAGGAGCGCGCCTACGGTGTCAAGAAGACATCTGTGTGCCTGGGAGGCGATTTCCCCGGGCACGTGGTCATAGGCAAGGGAGGCTGAAAAGGAGGCAAGTTTTTCGGTGAGGCTGGTCATGGATCGCCTCAGTCCTCCCAGGGGACCTCAAGGGAAAAGAGGGGGGCGTACTGCTGGCATCCGTACACGTCCGTCTCCCCCGGGCCTCCGCTGGGGATATTTCTTTTTATGTTGGCCTTGATCCCCATGCCCGGATCGAAGAACATGAAATCAAGGATCTTGTCCTCGGGAAGCCTGTAGGCGTCGGCTATGGCCTTCTGCGTCACTGCTCCCGACTGTTTTACCCTTTCGTAGACCTGCCGGTCTGCGAAGATTATCTCCAGGGTTATCATGAAGCTTCCCGCGTTCTTGCTCCTGATCGTTCTGGCCAGACTGCAGATGTTCATTGTCTTCATGGTGTGTGAAACCTCCCGAAATGGTCGATTATATTCCGATACCCGGCATCTCCGGGCCCGGATGCTACGCATATATCCCAGAGCCCCGATACGAAATCTTCAGGGTAGTAGGGAGCCAGCATTGCCGTCAGTTTTTCCCTGAGATCCATATCTGTGACGGGGTTCTCAGGTTCTCCCTTTGCCACCGGGATCCCTTTTTCAAAACTCCTTCCGTCCTTCAGGACAAGTCGCATCCACGCACCCCGCTCTTCCGGGTACAGGGCGTTCATCCCTTCATCCTCCTCTATCGTCACTGAGGAGGCGACCCGTCTCAGTTCTTTGTCGGCAAGAAGTTCAGGAGTATAGTCCTGGAGGGTGACGTTTCCCTTCCTGAGCGCCACCGCGAGTGAAAATGGCATGCTGAACATGGCTTCCTCGAAAGTCGAGGGAAGGAATATCTGCCCCACTTCAACAATACCGAGCCTGTAGGTCTTCACGTGGATGGAATCAACATCCCGTTCCGTGCACTCCAGGACCTTTCGGGCTTCCCGTACCAGGTCTATGGCGGCGTGACAGTGTCTGCAGGTGGGGTAGAGCTTCGTGTAGGTCAGCAGGATCTCCCAGCGCTTCCCGAGATCACCGGTGAGGGCTTTCTCCGAGTATTCCCCCGCGCACATGGCCTTGAACCATCCGTGCTCTCCCTCGAATAGGGTGCGGGGTGATTTTGCACCCCGGGAGGCGAATTCCGCAGAAAGCACTCCTGCCAGGGCAGATTTCCCTGGCTGCAGGGGCTTGATGCCCGGGTGGTCGTGGAGCATCTCCTGGAGTCCCGCGCTCTGGAGCCCTCCCATGGATATGGCGTAGGCGAACTTCTCGCTTCCCAGTCCAAGGATGGAGGCGCACCCGGCGGCGGCCCCGATGGAGCCGCAGGTTCCGGTTGAGTGAAAGCCCCGCTTCAGGTGGGACGGGTTGATGGACCGTGCCGCCCTAAGCATGGCGTCGTATCCGATGACGATCCCCTTCAGTATTTCAGGGAAGGAGGAGTTCGTTTTTTCCCCCATGGCAAGCACGGCGGGAATGACGGCAACGGCCGGGTGGGATGTGCCCCACCGGTGCCCGTCGTCGAGCTCGATGGAGTGGGCCATGATCCCCATGGCGAGGGCGGCCCATGGCGCCGGAACTTTACTTCCGTCGCAGAGGATGGTGGCTTCCTCCCTGCCGCCTGTTTCCCTGGCGTAATCGATGGAGATGGACGCAAGCTCTCCTTCGTGAAATCCTGCGGCCGTCTCGCAGAGGAAGTCCATGAGCACTCTCCGCGCCTTTTCCAGGACATTTCCTGGAATGTCCCCGGAGCCGAGAGAGGCGTAGAAGCCGGCCAGCTGCGTGAGAAGGGTGTTAGACGCGTTCCCTTCCATGGCCTACACTCCTGAAACGGTTTCGAAGGTATAGCGGAAGATGCCGGAATCCAGGGGATCCTTAAGGGTGAGCAGATGGTCCACCGTCCACTGGTAGCACTTGTTCTTCGGGAAGAGAGGTTCGTCTGTTACGAGCGCCACGGACCCCCCCGAGGAGTTCATCTGGCCGGGGTAGCTCATGTAGAAGAAGCGGAACTTGGCGCACTTGGCAACGGATGTGGCCAGCTCAAGGTCCTTCGAGATGACTTCGATGACGATGGCGACCTCGTGGGACCGGGTGATCTCCACAGGTTCGTTTTCTTTCATCACGGCGTTCTTTCCGTAGGGGTGGAAGAACAGTTCGTACTGGTCATCCCGCGCCGCCCCGATTATGTCCGAGACCTTCTTCCGGGTATCCGAGAGAATCTGGTCGAGGTTCGCGATCGCTCTCGTATCACGGATGCCCACGAGGTGGTATACTCTATGACCGGCTTCTCCCGCGCCTTCGAGCTTGACCTTGTAGCTTCCGTCGGGGGAGGGAACGAAAAGGCTCCCCGTCACTTTGCAGATCCGGTCCGTCTGAGCTTCGTACCTGCTGGCGTGCATGTCGAGGATGCCGCCGGGGAGGGCCTGGATGAAGGGGTTGGTCCGTTCGTACATGGAGTGGGCTGCCACGCTGTGAGGGGTAGCCTGCTGGTCGGGATGGATGGGCTCGATGGTGAAGTGGTCGTCGTAGACGGTCCCGATGATGGATTCCTTCACCTTCTGGGGCCAGCAGACGAGAGAGGCGCATTCGGCGGCTTTTCCCATGTGAAGGCT
>Ga0209723_1002753_pt1 | contig 22700 bp, 20 predicted proteins | sample BiotimSIPDNA_2_FD_185750 | JGI IMG/M metagenome (GOLD analysis project Ga0209723, IMG submission 185750) | Anaerobic biogas reactor microbial communites from Washington, USA - Biogas_R2 time_0 SIP DNA (SPAdes) (version 2) | ecosystem: Engineered > Bioreactor > Anaerobic > Unclassified | place...
AGGTTATTCAGGGATTAATTTCAGTTAATCTCAGTTAATAATAACCTGTGGAATTAAGCAATGCAAGGATAAAGGCGATGCGGGTTTAGGAAAAAAAGACGTGAGTTGTACGTTTTATCAGGCCTTAAGCAGACGCCGGCCCGGGAGTCCGTTAGTTTCAGGTAAGGTTTTACTGGTGGTGCCAAACTTGGGTTTAACAAAATGTTTGCAGGTTAAGAGAGACAAATATGTTAAGTTTAAGCCGGAAAGGAATCAAAGGAATCCTATGAAAACAAGGATAACCCGTTATAATCAGTATTCAACGCACCTGGTAAAGAAGTTTGGCGAAAAGGTCTACAAACTCCCGGTCAACCTGCCGGGAACATGCCCCAACCGGGACGGCAGGGTAGGCTGGGGGGGGTGTATATTCTGCGATGAGGAGGGCTCCGGTTTTGATTGCCTGCCCAATACCTATGGTGTAAAGGAACAGATTGCTAGAAACAAAGCCTTTTTTCAAAAGCGTTTCAAAGCTAAAAAGTTTATTATTTATTTCCAGGCCTTCACCAACACCTACCTCCCCCTTAACCGCTTTAAAGATAACATTAACCAGGCCGCAGATGAGGACGGGGTTGTGGGCATCTCTGTTGCAACCAGGCCCGACTGCGTCAACGACCGATACCTTGACTTTTTGTTTGCGCTTCAAGAAGAGAAAAAGCTGGACATCAACATCGAGCTGGGTCTGCAGACGGTCAATTACCATACTCTGATGAAAATTAACCGGGGTCACACCCTTGCCGAGTTCATTGACGCCGTCCTGCGAATTAAGAAGTACGGCTTTGAAACCTGCGCCCACCTGATCCTGAACCTGCCCTGGGATACATGCGGGGACGCGGTGGAAAACGCCAGGATACTTTCCGCACTGGGCGTGGAATATGTCAAGCTGCACTCCCTGTACATCGTCAAAGGCACGCCCCTGGGCGACCTTTACGAACGGGGTGATTTAGAAATCATCCCCCTGCAGGAGTATATTGAAAGGGTATGCTCCTTCCTGGCTTACCTGGACCCAGCCGTGGTCATCCAGAGGCTGGTGGGTAAAGGCCCCAGAGAGAGCCTGCTCTTCAGCAACTGGGGGGTCAGCTGGTGGCTGGTTAAGCAGGGTATTGAGGATTACCTGGAAAAACATGATATCCATCAGGGCAAAAAGTTTGATTACCTTAACGGAAAGGCGGTACAGGATTATATCAAGGTGGAATAACTATCAACTTGTCCTGCTGTTTATTAGTTCTATCAGTAACAGGATCCTGACTTGATGATGCTTTGCCCTCAAATCCATGCCTTATTATATTTCATTAACTAACATTAAAAACATGAAAAATATTCTATAAGTATTCTGTGTATTGACCCTTTTATCTAATAATTACTAACACAATTATTTCTGTTATTAATCCATGGTCAGCCTGAAATTGTTCTTTTGGCACGCCCGTTAATTACAGGATTATCGATATAATCATTTCCTGGATATTTCAGTGATCATTGATGTTGCCTAAATATTTCCCTTTGACATATACATGATTTTCGCTTATACTCGTTAAGCCCCCGGGAAATTAAAAAAAGGGGTGACATTGATGAAATTAATGAGATTAATGAAAAATTTAAAGAGATTAATGAAAATATGGGACGATCTAAAAATATGGAACGATCTTGATGATTTGAAGAAAAAAGTAGGCATAGTAGCGTTCCTGCTGCTGTTACCGGCAAGTCTAGTGTTGCACCCGGTTTCTGCCTTTCAGAAGGTTCTCAAACCGGGCAAGAAAGAGGTTCAGGCTGTAAACAACGACCCGGAGACTAAAGAAAGCCCGGGCATCAATGATGAGCCGGAGGCAGGACCAAATTATCTGCCGGAGTTTCAGTTTAATGACCGGCAAAGGAGCGTCAATGTGTCCAGGAGCGGGGTGGACCGCGAAAGCGTATACCTGCTGGCGCAGGTGATTGAGGGAGAGGCGGCGGACGAGCCGTACGAAGGTAAGGTGGCAGTGGGCGCTGTGATTGTTAACCGGACCGAAAGCGATGATTTTCCAAACACAATCCCGGGGGTTGTCTATGAGACCTACGCTTTCGAATCGGTAAGCAACGGCCAGTATAAAAGACCCTTGAGCGAAGAGTCCCTGCAGGCCGCTGTGGCCGCTCTGGACGGACAGGACCCAACAGGGGATTGCCTTTATTTTTGGAATCCGGCTACGGCCACCAGCCCCTGGGTTTGGTCCCGTCCCATCGTTACGCAAATCGGCAGACATGTCTTTGCCCGTTAGAGACTGCTTTAGGAGAAAGGGGCGTTTAAGAAAGCGTCCCCTTTTTTCTTTTACTTCTATTGCTCTTTGCGGGGGATTAATCTATTATTGGCAATAATTCTTCAATTTTATGGATTCAGGGGTATGCTAGCCCGGTAAATTGGATTAAAATCAGATGGTAAGGAATGCTTGTGCTGGAGTCTGAGCATTTTAAGTAGACAGGAGACGGAGGTGAAAATATGAAAAACCAGCTCGTGTGGTGGACAATCTGGTTTCTGATTATCGTTTTGTCCGCTTTTATTGTTCCCTTTTCTTTTCTATCCGGCATTACCAGGATAACTGGAGCATTTCTTTACTGGGGAGTATTTGCAATAACCGCTATAATCAGCGTTGGAATTATAACCAGTAAATGGGGGACCGGTAGATGAAAGCTTCATACATATATCTGGCTGTTTTTGCCTATTTTTTGCTTGGGACAATTGTTGCCCTATATGCCAAACGGAACATGGTCAGGGGCGTTTCTGATTTCTTCATAGCCAACCGGACCATCAGCGGTTTTGTCGCAGCCCTAACCTACAGTGCAACAACTTACAGCGCCTTTATGCTGGTGGGTCTGGCCGGGTTGACCTATATCGGAGGTGTGGGCGCCTGGGGTTTTGAGTTAATCTATCTATCAGGCCTGGTTTTAGTAGCCTTTTTTGGCCCGAGATTCTGGCTGGCCGGCAAGAAGTACAACTACATTACTCCCTCCGAGATGCTGGGAGACCGGTATCAAAGCAAAGGCCTGCAAATTGTCACTGCGGTAAGCTCCATCATTTTTTTGATCCCGTACAGCGCCGTGCAGCTAATTGGTATCGGAACTTTGATGAACGGAATGTCCGGAGGGGCCATACCCTTTATGGCGGGACTTCTGATTGCCACCTTCGTCGCCATTATCTGGGCCTATATGGGGGGAATGAGGGCCGTGGCCTGGACGGATTCACTCCAGGCCCTGATTATGATTATCGTGTCCTCCATCTCGGTGCTATTTGTGGTTTACGGGGCCTTCGGGGGCTTCGGAGGGCTCTTTGAGTCCCTAGAAGCGAAATACCCGGAGTGGCTGGCCGTCCCCGGCCCGGGTTATTTTAATCAAGCGGCCTTTGTGGCCCTTGCCCTGCCCTGGTTTTTCTTTTCCCTCTCCAATCCCCAGGTCAGCCAGCGGCTTTTTATTCCCCGCTCCCTGGGCGCCATGCGGACAATGGTCATGGGATTTATGGTATTTGGTTTCATCTATACCTTTATTTCTATTATATGGGGCTTTTCAGCCAGGCTGCTGCTGCCGGACCTGGCCAGCGGCGATCTGGCTACGCCCAGCCTGCTGGCCTTGAATATTATTCCAACTTCTATTTCCCTGCTGGTTATGGTTGGGATCACGGCTGCGGCAATTTCCACCATCAACTCAATCATCCTGACCCTGTCCTCCATGGTATCGCAGGATATCCTGAAAACGATGAATCCGGTAATAGAAGAAAGCAGGCTTTTCAGCCTGGGCAGGTTCTTTGTGCCGCTGTTCGCCCTCGTAACGTTTTTGTTCGCCTCGCTTAAGCTGGGGCTGATAGCGATCCTTTCGGTGGCCTCCTCGGCGGGCCTGCTGGTGATTGTGCCGGCTATCATCGGGGCCTTTTTCTGGAAAAGGGGCACCGCGGCGGGTGCCATTACTAGTATTGTCATCGGCGGCATTGCGGCCTTCTGGTTCCAGTTCGGCGGCGTCAAGCCCCTGGGCTGGGGGCCGGGGGTCTGGAGCGGGATTATTTCAACGGCGCTCTTTGTTATTGTCAGCCTGCTGACAACTCCTCCCGGGGAAAAGGCCGAGGCGTTCATGGCTTACGTCAACGGAGCTTTAAAAGAAAACAACGCTATATAATTATTAGGCTATAATCATTAAAAGAATTAAGAACAAAACCAAAAGGGCAAAAAAGCAATAAAAGGGGAGGCGTCAAGCCTCCCCTTCAAACTCTGATATTGCCGCTGCATAAAAACTCAGTGGTACAGGATGCTGTAAATCCGGTAATACTTCAGGACCTTCTTGACATACAGGCGGGTTTCTTCAAAGGGGATCCGTTCGATGTCGCTGCTGTCTCCAAAATTATTCACGTCGGAGAGCCATTCCCTGACGTTGCCCCGCCCGCCGTTGTACGCGGCCAGGACCAGGACGGGGTCGTTGCCGAACTCTTTTTTGAGGTCCGCAATATACCAGGCGCCCATTTTGATGCTGGTTTCGGGTTCAAACAGCTGGTCCGGATCAAAGTTTTGCTCGCCCAGTTGGCCTGCTACCCACTGACCGGTTTCCGGCATGATCTGCATCAATCCCCGGGCCCCCCTGGGGGAAACTGCCTTGCTGTCGAACCCGCTCTCGGCTCTCATGATCGCCGCCAGAAGCAGGGGGTCGAGGTTATAAATTCCGGCATAGTGTGAAACAGTGTCACGGTAGGGGAAAGGGTAAAAAAAGCGGCCCACCGAGTCAAGGTTAAAAATCAACAGCGCTAAAAAAAGGATGATCAGAAATCTGCGTGTCATTTTGCGCGAATTTATCCTTCTGCGAAAGACTTTTGCCATATGATCACTCCGCCGCGAAGATGGGTTAATATGTTTATATGCCACCTTTCACCGGGAAATGATCCTTTAGCAAGTTTGCCCAGTGTCGATCCACCTGCCTCATGGTTTCCGCCGGTTCACCGCTGTTGTCAATGACCCGGTCGGCATATTTCAGCTTTTCCTCCTGGGGAAGCTGGGCGGCGATGCGTGAGCGGACCTCATCAGGGCTGAGGCCGTCCCTCCGGGTCAGCCGTTCAATCTGCTTCTCCTCGTCAATTTTGACCACCCAGATCTCGTCTACGTTGATTTGCAGACCAACCTCGATTAAAAGCGGCGCATCAATAACCAGTACTTCAGGATTGGGCGAAGCGGCGGTCCGGTCAAGAAACCCTTTGATTTTGCTCTGGATAGTTTCCTTAATCCGGGAATGGGTAATCTGGTTCAAACGGGCCCTTGCCCCGGGGTCTGCAAAAACCAGTTCGCCTGTGGCCTTGCGGTCCAGCTCCCCATTCTCCTTCAGGATGCCCGGGCCGAAGTTGGCAACAAGTTCCTCCAGGGCCGGACTCCCCGGCCGGACGACTTCCCTGGCCACCTGGTCGGCGTCGATTACTTCCGCACCTAGAGCCTTCAGCCGGCTGGACACGGTGCTTTTTCCACTTCCGATATTTCCCGTAAGCCCTATAACAGGCATGTTATTCCTCCAAAAATATATTTTCTTTGTTAATTCGCGTTTTAAAATAGTGTTCCTCTAAAGGGAAAAAGTAATTAAACAAAAATAGCCGGACGACTTTTAGCCGGCCAACTTTTTTGACTCATACTCACTCCACGCTCAATAGGTAATACTCAATAAATCTTGTACAGGCCCAGCAGAATCAGGATGCATCCCGGAAGAACGCAGATTTGCTGCCCCATTCCCCTGACCATAATGGCGCGGCCCAACAGGATTCCCACATAGGTCAGCAGGAAATGGCCCAGTCCCACCACCAGCGTAGTAAAGCCGGCGGAAAAGCCGAGCATGGATACCGCAAAACCGGCGGCAAAGGCGTCCATGGCCAGGGCTGTACCCAGAAGGATAGCCTCCTGGGGTGAGATGGCGCCGGAGCTGTCCTGGTCGGCCCGGACTGGTTCTTTAAGGATCTGAATAACCAGTCCGAGGGGCCGGATGTGAATCCTGAACAGCCGGGGTACGCTGTTCTCCCTGCTTCTGTCTTTCTCAGTCCGGTTAGCCCGGCGGGTTTGAAGCAGCACCCAGAAGCCGATGAACATTAGCAGGAGTCCGCCCAGCCGGTGGGCCATGGCTTCCGGGATTAGGGCCAGGAGCACCTTTCCCCCCGCCATGGATATGCTGATGGCGGCTACGGAGATCAAGCTGATAATCAGGAGGGAAAGCAGGGGGACTTTAATTTGCCTGGCGCCGTAAGCCAGGCCTGCAACAAAGGAATCAATATTCAAAGCCAGGGCGAAAAGAAAATACGAAAGCAGTTCCAAATCTCTTTGCCTCCCATGGATTAGATGTTGCTTTTTGTTTAATCTATGGGGACAGCAAAGCGTTGGTTCCTGCCAATCAATGGCTTGGGGGTTTACCTGGCTTTCTGGCAGGCAGGGCAGTAGTAGGAGCTGCGTCCGCCCACCTTCTTTTTAACGATGGTTTTACCGCAGTGGCTGCAGGGCTCGCCTTCCCGGCTGTAAACCCGCAGCTGTTCCTGGTAGCTGCCCGACTGCCCTTCACCGTCGACATAGTTCCGGACTGTGGTTCCCCTGCTATCAATTCCTTCCTGGAGGACGTCCTTGATGGCACGGTAGAGGGAGGCAATCTCCCTGGGGGTTAGGGTCGTGGCCAGGCGCTCCGGGTTAATTTTAGCCCGGTGCAGCGCCTCGTCGGTATAAATATTTCCCAGGCCGGCTATGATCGTTTGGTCCAATAGCAAAGGCTTGATCCGGGCGTGGCGGCGGCGCAGTTCTCTTTTCAGATAGTCCCTGGTAAACTGGGGTTCCAGCGGCTCAACCCCCAGGTTTTTGAGGCCGGTGAGGCTGTCCAGGGATGTGCAGGGCACCAGCCAAAGCTGCCCGAACTGCCGGACATCCGTGAAGTGGAGCTGGGCCCCGTTGCTTAAATCAAAGATAACGTGGGTGTGCCTGGCCGGGGGGCGCCGTTATCGCAGTAAACAAGGCTCCCTGTCATCCGCAGGTGGACCACGAGATTATAACGGTCGCTTAAATGTAAGAGCAGGTACTTGCCGCGGCGGCTGAGCTTTATGATTTTTTTGCCTTTAATCTCTTTAACAAACTCTTCGGGATCCGGAGTCTTGATTATTTTGGGCAGGTATACCCGGGCGCCGCAGAACTTTAATCCGGCCAGTTTGGGCTGGAGCGTTTGTCTGACGGTTTCCACTTCGGGAAGCTCCGGCATGTGTTTCATCCCCTTAATTCATTTTACGTCATACCAGTTTTTGCCTGTTTTAAGGTCAACTAATAGCGGAACGTCCAGGAGCAGCGCGTTTTCCATACAGCGCTTGACCAGTTCCTGCAATTGCTCGATTTCATTTGCTGGTGCGTCAAAGATCAGCTCGTCATGAACCTGCAGGATCATTTTTGCCTTCAGGCCGTGTTCAGCCAGTTCCCTGTGAATGTTGACCATGGCCAGCTTAATGATGTCCGCTGCGCTGCCCTGAATAGGTGTATTCATAGCGGTGCGTTCAGCCGCGTTGCGGACAATCCGGTTGGAGCTGAAAAGATCCGGCAGGTAACGCCGCCTGTTTAAAAGGGTGGTGACGTACCCCCTGGACCGGGCTTCCTGAATGACCCGGTCGATATAGGACTTGACTCCCGCATAGCGGGCAAAATAGTTTTCGATATAGAGCCTGGCTGTCTGCCGGTCCACCTTGATGTCCCTGGCCAGGCCGAAATCGCTCAGGCCGTAGATGATGCCGAAATTGACCGCCTTGGCCCGGGCGCGCATTTCCCGGGTTACCTCCTCCAGGGGCACCCCGAAAACCTCCGATGCTGTTCTGGCGTGAATGTCCTCACCCTCCCGGAAGGCTTTGAGCAGCACAGGGTCACCGCTGACGTGGGCGAGAATACGCAGCTCAATCTGGGAGTAGTCGGCCGTCAGCAGCAGGTTATCTGCCCGGGACGGGATAAAAACCTTGCGAATGAGGCGTCCCATCTCCAGCCGGATAGGAATGTTCTGCAGGTTGGGCTCGGAGCTGGACAACCTGCCCGTGGCAGTGACCGTCTGGTGAAAAGTGGTATGGAGCCGTCCGGTCTCAGGATTGACAAGACCCTTAAGGCCGTCGGTGTAGGTTGACTTCAACTTCATCAACTGCCGGTACTCCAGGACTTTAGCCACCACCTCGTGGGCCGCGGCAAGTTCTTCCAGCACCCCGGCATCGGTGGAATAGCCGGTTTTGGTCTTTTTCACGACTGGGAGCTTTAAGTCTTCAAAGAGCACTTTTCCCAGTTGCCTGGTTGAGTTTATGTTGAACTCCCGGCCGGCCAGGTTGTAGATTTCTTTTTCCAGGCCGTTGAGTAGCCTGCCCAGTTTCTCCGACATGGCTTCCAGCTGCAGCTTGTCAACGGCCACTCCCTCTATTTCCATTCCGGCAAGGATCTGGGCCAGGGGCATCTCAACTTCGTAAAAGAGCCGGTCCTGCTCCTGGAGCTTCAGCTTTTCTTCCAAAAGCCGGGCCAGCTGCAGAACACAGTGGGCACTGGCAGGAAGTTCACCCTCATCCCCGGGCAACACCTCGTTCAGATGCTCCAGGACGACATCTTCCAGAGTCCGGTTTGGCGCGGCCGGATTCAGCAGGTAGGAAGCAATCATGGTGTCAAAAGCAATGGGTTTAATCTCTATACCCAGCCGGTGAAAAATCCAGATGAGCTCCTTTCCGTTATGGCAGTATTTTTTAATCCCGGGGTTCCCGCAGATGGCTTTTAACGCCTCCAGCGCCCTGTCCCGGAAGTCTCCGGAGCTTCCCGCTGAAAGCTGCCCGTTACTGAGCTCAAGATAATATGCCCTGGCCCCGTCCAGAGCAAACCCGGCGGTCACGGTTCTTTCCGGGGCGGCGCCCGGCAGGGCTGCCAGGGAAACCAGGCCGGCTTTCTGCACAGTTCTAGTGAACTGTTTCAGCCTGGCCGGAGTATCCAGGCGCTGGTAGTCGATGGAGTAGGGCGCCGGCTCAGGTCCGGCCAGCGCTTCTCTGGCCGTTTTCCGGCCCCGGCTCCGTCCGGCCTGTTTCTTGCCCTCTCCCCCGCTGCCCCGGTTATCCTGGTAGATGGACTTGATCAGGGTTTTAAACTCCAGCTTTTTAAAGATATCCAGGAGTTTTTTGTAGTCCGGCCCCTCCCAGACGCAGCCGTCCAGGTCGATTTCCAGCGGGATCTCCCGCCGGATGGTCACAAGTTCTTTAGACAGCCCGGCCTGTTCCCTGTAATTTTTTACCTGCTCCCCTGTGCGGCCGGTCAGTTCATCGGCGGCAGCTATGATATTTTCCAGGCTGCCGTATTCCTTCAGCAGCCGGGAGGCAGTTTTTTCCCCAATGCCGGGTATACCCTTGATGTTGTCGGAAGGATCCCCGGTCATACCCTTGAAGTCAGTATACTGGCGGGGTGTAATCCCGTACCTGTCCCAGATTTTCCCCTCGTCATATTCGTCCAGCTCGCTAATACCCTTTTTGGTCAGCCGCACCCTGGTTAAAGGGGAAACCAGCTGGAGGGCGTCGCGGTCGCCGGTCACGATAATGCTTGTCAGGCCTGCTTGTTCCGCTTTGGCTGAAAGGGCGCCGATGATATCATCAGCCTCGTATCCATCCAGTTCATAGGTTTTAATCCGGAGGGCGTTAAGGACGTCCTTGAGGATGGGAAACTGGGGCCTCAGGTCGTCCGGTGTGGGGCTGCGGTTTGCTTTGTAGTCATGATACTGATCGTGGCGGAAGGTAATTCGGCCTTTATCAAAAGCAACTACAATTCTGGCCGGTTGTTCCTGGGCGATAATTTTCAGCAGCATATTGGTAAAACCGTAAACGGCGTTGGTCATCAGACCCTGGCTGGTGGACAGGGGCGGGATGGCGTGAAAAGCCCGGTGGACCAGGCTGTTGCCGTCGATGATAATTAGAATATCCTGGGACATTTACTTTGCACCTTTCCCGGGGAGTTACCCGGCTGTTTTCCAATGTTGTTTTCCATTTTATTATTTCACCACCTTAACAAAAATACCTTCCCCTAAAGGTAATAAAGCCGCCAAGGAAAAAAATGCAGGAGTTTTTTCCGGAGAGGAGAATAAATATAAAACAAAATCCTGAAGAAGTTGGGGTGATCGAGCTGCGCAAATTGTTGGTTATAGCGCTCGTTCTGGTAAACGCAGTTGTTTTATGGAATGCTGAACCGTTACTTGCTGCTGAAAGCGGGGAGATTGGACCGGACACCTTTGTAGAGGTGTTTAATTATATTGAGGACATTCATATTGACAGTCCCGCGCCCGGCTTGCTGTATCGGGGGGCCATTGAAGGACTTATCGACACACTGGATGACCCCTATACAGAGTATATGCCTCCGGAGGATTTCGAGGAATATACCCACTACCTGGACAGTACCTACGTGGGTGTGGGTATCGAAATCCTGCCCGGTGAAGGCTACCCGAAGATTTTGAACGCTATCGATAACACGCCTGCTAAAAAGGCCGGAATCAAGCCGGGGGATTTGCTGATTAAGGTGGATGGGGCCGATGTGTACAACGAACCTCTGGACATGGTTGTGCAGAAGGTGCGCGGCCCGGAAGGCACAACCGTTAAACTGACCATCCGGAGGGAAGGCCGGGAGGACTTTGTTCTCGACCTGGTCCGGAGCAATATTAATACCCCCACTGTATACAAAGAGATGTTCGAAGGAGGAACCGGCTATCTCGGGGTTTTTAACTTCAGCTCCGGTACAGCGGATGAATTCAGAAACGCTTTAACCGAACTAATCCAGGAAGGAGCTGCGCAACTGATCCTGGACCTTCGAAATAACCCGGGCGGTTATCTGCTGGCGGCGGTGCAGGTGGCCGGGAACTTTATAGAGCCCGGCGGACTGGTTGTCAGTACGGTTGACCGGAAAGGCGAGCGGACAGAATACCGTACGGAGGAAACCCCTGTCTTCAAAGGCAGGAATGTTGTGGTGCTGGTGGATGAATACAGCGCAAGCGCTGCGGAAATACTGGCAGGGGCTCTGCAGGATCACGGCGTTGCCGTTCTGCTGGGAGGCCGGACCTTTGGCAAGGGCACTGTTCAAGGGGTAATCCCCCTGGATTCCGGCGGAGCCCTGAAGATTACCCAGGCCAGGTACCATACTCCAAAGGACAGAATTATTGATGGTCAGGGCCTGACCCCAGACGTCCAGGTGCTCACCCCGGGCCTGCATATCGCTGCGGCGCGGTGCTATCTGGAACGGCCGGAAAAGGTTGAACTCACCTTTGAACTTAATTCTCCGGAAGCTCTTGTTAACGGAAATTCCGTTGCGCTCCTGCACCCGGTGATCCAGCGTTCCGGCGAAATTTACCTGCCCCTGCGTTTTGTACTGGAGTCCTGCGGCTGGCGCGTGGACTGGCAGTACCGCGACGGGAGCATCAAGATCAGCGGCTCCGGTTTGGACGTAATGTTGTATCCCGACGGCGGGCGCGTCATTTACAACGGGCTCAGCAGGCCGGAAACACTACAGCTGCTGAATGAAAACGGAGTAACTTACCTCCCTGCTCCAGGTGCCGAAATTTTTGGTCTCGATTTGAAAATTGACGGCAGTTATGTTAGCATTGAGAAATCATTTTGATTATGATATAAATAACCTTGAGTTTTAAGTTAAACAAAAAGCCGTAGCGACATAGCATATATGGGAGGATATTTTACATGCCCCGAACTGTAAAATTATGTCCGTGCGGCAGCGGTAAGTCTTTTGAAACATGCTGCCGGGACCGTAAAGTTGTCTTTTCCCTGGAACAGGCCAGGTGGAGAAGGGCGGGCCAGTCCCTGCGGCGCAGCCTTGGACTGTACGCTGACCAGCCTTCATTTGCCTGGGATGCGGCCAGGGCCCAGGATCTCTACCTGGGTTGCCTGGACCAGCAGCTTGTGGATCGCGAGGATGATTTTACCATAGAGCGTTGTTTTGAGTGGTTCATTTTCGATTACAAGCTGTGCGGTGGTAAGACCGTTGTGGAAACATTCAGGGAAGAGAATTTTCACAATCTTGACAGCTACGAATTGACCCTTGCCAGAGAATGGGCCCGGGCCCGTATTTCCCTTTACGAAGTAACGGGAGTTATCCCCGGCGAAGGTCTTTTAATTAAGGAACTCTTCGGACGCAAGGAAATCCCGGTGCATGACCTGAACGCTGCAGCAGAAATAGATGTGGGCAGCATTTTATTTATGAGGGTCCTCAAGGTAGGCGAGGAATATGAATTTTCCACCAGCGGCCTGGCTCTGCCCGGCGAATACGGCGAGCAGCTCCTGGAACGCCTGTACCGCGACCGTCAGGAGTACTACTGTGAAAAGAACATGGAACCCCGCAGCTGGATAACTTATTTCAAGGAAAGAGCCCATGTAGTTAACGCTATTGTAATGGAGCTGGGTTTCTCCAGTGCCCGCAACGGCAGTACGGCCCGCGGCGGGGAGGCTGAGCGCTGCGACATTCTGGCGGTTGATGACTGGCAGAGTTTCCTGGAAAACATGAGACAGTTGGAATGCTTCAGGTTAATCAAGATTATAAAGGACAGCTCGGGTGTGTTTCGTCAGGCAACAGCAGCCCTCCTGGGCGAGGCATATAGTAAAAAAACCTGCGGACTCCGGCCGGTTGTGGGCCATCTCGTTTTAACTCCCCACTTCGTTATTCTAAACGCGAACACGCCCCGGGAAATGCAGGAGAGCAAAAAAATGCTGTCCCTACTTTACGACCTGGCCGCGCTGGACAACGGCCTAATCCCGGAGCAAGGCGGGATTAACAGGGAGCCCGGCATTTACCTTACAGAGGGTCCTTCCGGAGGCCTTTGCAGGGAGCCGGAGAAATACCCCTGGCCGATGCCGGGCTACGCCATTGTAGCAGGCAGCGTGCAGGACGGGCTCGAAGCCCTGGGTTACACCCCGAAGCAGCAAAAAGGCGCGCTCAAGCTCTGGTATGATTACTGCTCCAAGGAACATCCCGCTATTCGCAAGACAGCGGTATGGACCGCCACGGTGATTTATGCCTTTGCCCGTCTGGAAATGGAAAAAGGACTCAAGCAGCAGGAATTGGCCGGCCGTTACGGAGTGTCATGTTCGACCATCTCCTCCCGGTTCCGGCTGCTCTGCCAGGCTCTCCAGCTGGTAACTTACGACAGGCGCTACTCCACGAAGAAACCCCAGGGAGGGCTTCAGGCTAACAGCCCGCTGCTCAAAACGGAAATAAGAAGGCCTTGACGGGGCTGCAGATTTTGCTATGTTTTACTCATTGTTAAACGGTATTTGTGATTTGAAGGAGGGTGCTGTTGACAGAACTAATTGAGGTAGTGTTAAGGGCAATCACAAATGCCATTGCAGCGCTGGGGTACTGGGGCATCGGTATCGGTATGGCTATAGAAAGCGCCAACATCCCGCTGCCCAGTGAAGTTATCCTGCCCTTCGGAGGCTACCTTGTATCCACGGGACAACTGGAGTTTTACCGGACAGTCCTGGCTGGAACGGTAGGCGGTACCATCGGGTCCGTACTTTCCTATTATCTGGGACTTTGGGGAGGTCGTCCCTTTTTGGTCAGGTACGGGCGTTATTTCGGCTTCTCCATGAAGCATCTGGCGCTGGCCGACAGGTGGTTTGAGCGTTACGGGGAGGCCACGGTTTTTTTTACCCGGCTGATGCCCGTCGTGCGTACCTTTATCTCACTACCCGCCGGTATTTCCGGTATGAATTTTAAAAGATTCCTGGTTTACACCTTTCTCGGTTCGCTACCCTGGAGTTTGCTGCTTACCTACGTGGGTCTCAAGCTGGGACAAAACTGGGAAGCAATCAAGCCCTGGTTCCACAGGCTGGATCTGGTGGTGGTCCTGGGCCTTGCCGTTATTTTGATTTACCTCTGGCGCAACCGTAAAAATATCCTTTAGACTACGGCTGGGGATAGCCGTTGATGGCAGGGTGAGAATATGGTGGGAGATTACCTGATCGAGTCTATAAAATATCTGGATGCAAGCTGTTTTAAATGGATTAACGGCAGCCTGCATAATTCATTTTTTGACGGATTGATGCCCCTGTTGAGCTACGCCGGGCAGGGGGGGCTGATCTGGATTGCCCTGGGCCTGTCTTTCTTTATTTTTGGCCGCAGATCCTGGAAAAACGCAGCTCTCCTGATGCTGCTGGCCCTCTTTGCCAGTTTCCTGGTGGACGAGGAACTCTTGAAAAACATTTTTCGCCGGCCCAGGCCCTTTGAAACATTTGCGGGGATTAATTTGCTGGTCCTGCCACCCGACTCCTACTCTTTTCCTTCCGCGCACACGGCCAACGCCTTTGCCGCAGGCCTGGTCCTGGCCAGGAAAATTCCGTCCGTTGCCGGTCCGGTCCTGGCCCTTGCTTTGCTTATAGCTTTCTCCAGGGTTTATGTGGGGGTGCATTACCCCCTGGATATCCTGGCCGGCGCTCTTGTGGGCGCGGCCTGCGCCCTGTTCGTGCTGAAACTGGAAACACGGATCTTCCGGGGGCGTGGGGGAGTTGAAGGGAAAATTCACCAGGCGCCCTAAAACAAGGCAGAACATTTAAAGCCCGCCAGCAGCGGGCTTTAGTGATCCGCGCAGGTAGACGCCGGGAATAACCTTTGAAAAATTTGAGATAATAGCAGTAGATGAAAGGAGGGTTGATTTGAAAAGAGTTGAAAAGCCAGCGGTTCTGGTCATTGTTTTAATTATTGGCCTGTTAATGGTTACCGGCTGCAACGCGCTTCGTAAACCCGCCCCCGAAAACACACCGGAAGCCCAGGTACCGGCGCCTTCGGCGCCCTCCAGGGAGCCCATGCCCGGCAGCCCTGAGGAGGTTGAAAGGATAGCTTCAGAACTGACCAGTGTTGCCGACCGGGTGTCCGGAGTGAACAGGGCCACCGTGGTTATAGCAGGTACGACGGCATACGTGGGCATTGACCAGAAAGCAGGTCTGGAGGATGAAGAAACGGAACGGATCAAACGGGACGTCAGCAATGAAGTTAAGGCGGCTGAACCCCGGCTGACAGCTGTGTACGTCAGCAGCGACCCCGACACTGTCTCGCGTTTGCGTCAAATTGCAAATGGTATAGCTAATGGTCAGCCTGTTTCTGCTTTTGATCAAGAACTGGCCGAGATTGTCAAGAGGATATCCCCAACAGCCAGGTAAAATAGACGCGCCGCAAAAAAACCGCATTTCTGACATGCGGTTTTTTGCTTAATCGCCCAGGGCGGGGCCGTGTTTCAGCAGGGAGGAAACGGTAACCAATTCGTAACCTTCCCCTCGCAGTTTCTCAATGACTGACGGGAGCGTTTCGGGAGTCTGAGAGGCCGTGTCGCTTGCGTTTAACAGAATGATGGAGCCGGGCTGAATGCCTTTAAGAATGGTGTTAACGATCTGATTTTGGCCCGGTGTTTGGATGTCCTGAGAATCCAGGCTCCACTGGATTACCATGCAGTCCGGCTCTTTCGCCGCGGCCTGGAGAGCGGCATCCCAGTTTCCCCCGGTTATTCTGAAAAGGGCGGGGGAGACGCCGGTTGCTTCCCGGATGTCGCTCCGGCTTTTAGCCAGCAAATCCCTGAAAGGTGTGTCCGCCCTTGCTCCGGGTCCGGCCAGACCTTCCCAGCCGCCTCCAATTTCGTGCCCTTCATTGACTATCCTGCGGGCCAGCTCCGGGTGATTCTTTGCCCATGCACCGCCGATGAAAAAAGTAGCCTGTACATTCTCCTTTTTCAGGACATCCAGGACAGGGCCGGGGACCCTGCTGCCCCAGCCGATATTGAAAGTCAGAGCCGCAATTTTTTCATCTGTCTTGACCTTGCAGATGACCCCGGCCCCGGTATTCACCGGATTCCCCGCAGGCATCAACAGTGCGGCGGTCAGGAACAACGCCATCAGGCCAAACAGGGAAGCGGTGAGGATAAGCCTGCTCATTTTAGAGATATTAATATAGTAAACTTTCATTGCTTTACCCCACTTGTCTCATTAATGATTTAGTATAATTTACCAAATTGTATGATCGTAACGGACGGAATAGTACTCTCTCGGGCCCTTTTTTGCTTTTTTATATAGACTACACTTTTATGAATATCGGGGGGTTGTAAAAATGCTTTCAATGCTGCGAGGATTCAAAGTCAGGAACCTGGCAATTGTAGTTATGTTGCTGTGCCTCCTGCCCGTTACCGCGCTGGCGGCCCCGCCTGAAATAACAGCCGATGCTGCCGTCCTGATGGACGTGGAGAGCGGGCAGATTTATTATGCCAGGAAACATATGCGCAGAGCCGACCCGGCCAGCCTTACCAAAATCATGACGGCGGTGGTGGCCCTGGAAAACGGCAAACCCGGCGATGTGGTAACGGTGAAGGGCAGGGCGGCAGCCGTATCCATGGGTTCGATTGTTGACTTGAGAAAGGGTGAAAAGGTCACCCTGGACGAGCTGCTCAAAGCGGCGCTGATCTGCTCCGCCAACGATTCCACCGTTGCCATTGCCGAGCATGTCGGGGGTGACCATGACCGGTTTGTCAAAATGATGAACACCAAGGCTGCAGCCCTGGGTATGTTGGGCACCCGGTTCAGAAACACCAACGGTTATCATGACCCGAACCATTACACCACCGCCTATGATCTGGCGCTGCTCACGAAATATGCCCTGGGTCTTCCCAGGTTCAACGAGCTGGTACAGACCCGTGAAACTACAATGTACTGGATCGAGCCCACCGGCAGGGAGGAAAAGCTGCGCAACAGCAACCGGCTGTTGTTCGACGGCTACGAGGGAATTGACGGTGTAAAAACGGGCACAACGCCGACGGCCGGCAACTGCCTGGTCGCCTCCGCCACACAGGAAGGCCGCCGCCTGATTGCAGTTGCCCTGCACAGCGACAACCGTTACACAGACTGCATCCGGTTGCTGGACTATGGTTTTAAGGTAGTAAAGCCGGTAACAGTGGCCGGCGCGGGCGAAAAAATGGCCGCTGTTGCCGTCACGGGAGGTGTTTTACCGGAAGTGGAGGCCGTGGCTGAAAGGGAACTGCAAGTACGCATTGACCCGGACGAGATGCCTAACCTGGAAAAAAGGGTGGAAGTTTCCGAAACGCTGCCGGCCCCGCTAAAAAGGGGACAGAAACTGGGCGAGGCCGTCTGCAGCCTGAACGGGCAGGAACTGGGGCGGGTCAGCCTGGTGGCCGGAAAGGACGTGCCGAGGGCCGGATGGCACAGGCAATTATGGGACAAAGTGTTTAATTGAGAAGCTTTAAATGATAAGCTTGACATTTGCCCTCCCATCAGGCATAATAAATAATGCTGACAGCTCAATGGGCGGGTAGTTCAGTGGGAGAACGTCTGCTTGACACGCAGAAGGTCGGAAGTTCAATTCTTCTCCCGCCCACCAGTAAAATCAAGCCCTCCGGGGTACACGTCCAGTGCCCGGAGGGCTTTTTGTGCCTAATAGGTGCCTGTCACCTATTTGTCGGTGCCGCCCGGACTTAAAACATTATCAAATTTATTAACAGCTTTGAAGCATTGCAAAAAAAACTACGCGAAAAAACTTTGAATCGATGGTTAGAATCCCACAAGTAGAGGCCTGAAGAAATCTCTTGTAACTTATACTGCGGGCCCAGTTGGCAACAAGAGCAGGCCTGTTTATACCTTTGTAGCAGATTTGCACGACCATAAGAGTGAGCCTGACAATATTGAGAGCTTGTGTTGCTACCTTTCCACTTCATTTACTGCTGGTGTTAAGTCCTTTTTGCGCAAAAATCGAGAAAAGGGGGTGTTTCCTTGAGTATGATAGGTAGCGGGTTTGGGGTTTTGGTGATGATTGGTGTTGTAGCTGTTTATATTTTCGTTGGGGTGGTAATATGGCGATTTATGAGAGCTCATGAGTCAATTGCGGAATCAATCAAGATAATAGCTAGTAATTTGAAGAAGGAGCCGTAGGAAGCGTGTAAGCTGCCGTTTCTGCATCTTCCCGCCAAAAGCGCTAAGGACGGGAGTGTGAACCTATTTTACCCGTTTTATTGCCTGGATTTCAGCTTCCTGGTAAATGGAACGGGAGGCTAAAACATTAATCACTTCGGATTGTTGATTTTGCTTTTCGGCAATACTATCAAGTTTATCTTCAAGTTTAGCTACTTTTGATTCCAGCTGGTCAGTTTTAGTTTTTATTTCGCCGATATCACTCGAAAGAAGGGCCACCTGGTGGTTAAGGTTGTCCATGCCGGCCTTGTGAACTTCGGAGGCATGCTGCAGGGCACCCAGAATGGCGCCATGTTCCTTCAGCTGGGTTTGGATGTTGTCAAACTTGCCATCATGTTCCTTCAGCTGGGTTTGGATGTTGTCAAACTTGCCATTATGTTCCTTTAACTGAGTTTGCATAGCGTCAAGCATTTTAAGGATTTTTTCCTCATTGGTCATAGTCATTCTCCTTTCGGTATAGGGTTCTGTCAGGTGTCCAGGACAGCTTCAAGCACCTTCAGCTTGGCGGGGTTGGTTTTAGGGCTTGTCACAATAATTATAACAGAGCAAATATTTTCCTTGAAGTGTAAATTTAATGCGATTTATGTCGGAATATTTGTGCAGAAAAATAGGGGTAAATATGATATTCTAGCATGGGAAATTACATTGTTCGTTAGTGGAGGAAACTAAATGAAGCCGAGGAGAAATTTGTTGCCGCTGCTGCTGACCATGTCCTTCCTTACAGCATTAATCCTGGTCTCTATCAGCCCGGCCTGCGCACTCAGTGATTATACATTATCTTCCCCCGGGGCCGGGGATTTACCTGAGCCAAAGGCAGCATGCGGTCAATACAATGTATTATCTGTTCCTATCGTTGCTGATAATGAGGCAGGCGCCTTTGGCACCGTATTCCTCAGAGTAACAGCAGGGTGTCTGAAAGATGGTGATACTGTAGCTTTTCGCCTTCCCATTGGCCTGGTCTGGTCCAAAGCGGGCCTGGAGAACACTCCAATGACCGACTCTGATTGGGCAAAATTCAGCTCCGGTTACAACAACGCTTACGGTCGGATGGATGGCAACTATATTTTAGTTCCCCAGATATACAGCGGCGACGATAACGCCTTGAACAATGTAGACCTGGAAGTAACAATGATCAGTGAAAGAGAAATCAGAGTAGAGATTATTGGTGAGCCTTCACCGGAGGATGATGCTTATCTGTATATCTACCCCAGGCATGTGTGGGTGGAAGAAGGCTATTCCGGTAGTGTCAATCTAATCGCTGAAGCTCCTCCCACATCAGGTTTCCCCAGTGATACCATAGCAATAGGTGATGTTAATATCAACGGTGGCAGGGTTAGTGTCAGCCTCTCCAGCGTTGATACTTTCAGAGATAACGACGAAATTACCCTTCGTGTAACTGAGGTGTCCGCCGGTTGTCTGAACCCGGGGAGCGAGTCCCTCAAGCTCAAATTGCCCAGCGGTTTTGCGTGGTCCAGTGTAAACAGGATTACGACAATCTGGGGAGATAGTGATTTTGTAAAAGACAGTATTACTATTAACATCGATGAAGACGAGCTGATCATGGACGTAAGTGGTGAATCCAAAAATGCTACCAGCTTTGAATTTAAGGTCACAATCAATGTGGACAACAGGATTTTTGCCAGGCCGGGCGTCGTCGTGGTAAAAGTAAGTGGCACAAGCAAAGTTAGCCCGTCCAGGTTATGGGTGGGTGAGTATAATCCATATGACCTGAACGGGGATGGGTCAACAGATATTCTTGATCTGCTTTTGCTAAATCAACTACTTAATCAAGTACCGGTGGGAGATAATGAAATAGCCGACGCCAATTATGATGGTAAGATAGATATCCTTGATTTATTAATTGTTGCCCAGAATATATATTAACTGCAGGACGACACAAAAACACAATCAATTGCAAATGCGGTTTTAGGAAAAAACATAATCACATTATCAAAATTAAGAATTATTATGTAAATGATTAGGAAGGCAAACCCAGGAGCAAAGCAACGTGATTACACCCGGCCAACGCGCCGGGTTTTTTATATTGGCAAGTAAATTATTTTAACAAGATGAAATGTGTCGTTAATTATGATGATTACACTGATGGAATAGCACATTGAAGATAAGTCCATACATTTTATCCGACATCAATTTCGTTACAGCCTTTGGTTCCCGGGACAACAGATTTTTCATCCGGGTCTTGAAATCTGGCTACGGGAGGGGGCGGTTGGAATTGCCGGCATCGGCGAATGATGCACTTATTATTTGTAAAATCGAGGCGAAGTATGACAACTCATGGATATTTTGGTAAGATATAATAAGATTGACATTTGTGAATTGATAAATTGTTTAACTGAAATGAGGTGGTTCTTTGCAGTACCTGGTGAATAATGTTACTATCGGCGGCCTTGTCCATGATCTAGGCAAGGTTTTACACCGCGGGGCTAATGGTGACGGCCGGGCCCACAGCGTCTCCGGTTGTGAATGGATTGGTAAATATACTACGGAAAAGGATATTCTGGATTGTATAAGATACCACCACCACCAGGACATCGAGGGAGCGGACCTGGATGCCGCCAGTCCTGCTTACCTGGTCTACCTGGCGGACAATATCGCATCCGGCATCGACCGCCGGCAAATTGAAGGCGCAGCAACCGCAGGTTTTGACAGAAGCAGGCCCCAGGAGTCGGTCTATAATCTACTGAATAACAACAACGGCAGGGCTGCCTACAGAGTGGCTGCCATCAGCGAAAAAATAAACTGCCCCCGGGATACAAAAAACTACAACCCGGCTGCAGATTATAACCGGATCATTGCGGACCTTAATGAAGACCTTTCCGGCATCAACTTTCAGGGAGAGTACATAAATTCCTTGCTGGAACTGTGCGAGGCCTATTTATCCTACATTCCCTCCTCCACTTACAGGGGCGAGGTTGCCGATATTTCTCTCTTTGACCACTCCAAGATAACCGCCGCCCTGGCTGCCTGCATGGCCCTTTATCTGGATAGCCAGCAAAGAAGCGATTATAGAACAGAGCTTTTGACCAATAGGCACAACTTCTACGGGGAAAAGGCCTTCTGCCTTTTTTCCTGCGATATTTCGGGAATCCAGCAGTTTATTTATACCATTTCCTCCAAGGGCGCCTTAAAAGGGCTGCGCTCCCGTTCTTTTTACCTGGAGTTGCTGCTGGAAAACCTGGCCGACGAGATACTCGGCGCCTGTTCCCTTTACCGTACCAATCTGTTGTATACCGGCGGCGGACATGCCTATATTTTATTGCCCAACACCCCCCGTGCCCGGGAGAACGCGGCTGCGTCCGTTGCCAGTATCAACCGCAGGCTCATGGAATATTTCGGAGCCGGGTTGTATGTGGCGTATGGTTTACAGGAGTGTTCGGCAGCCGAATTAATGAGCAAAACGCCTGATCCGGAGGACTACACTAATATTTTCCGCAGCCTTTCCGCACAGATTGCGCAGCGCAAGCTAAGGCGCTATTCTGCTGGGGAGCTGCGGCAGTTAAACAATACAACTACGGATAAAGAGGGACGCGAGTGCAGTGTTTGCGGGGTGTCCAGCCGCCTGGAGTATAGGGGGGAGGAAACCTACTACTGCGGGATCTGCGCGGCCTTTACCGATATTTCCCGGATGCTGATTAAACCGGACTCAGTTTTTGTAGTGACCAGAACAAAATTAAACGGGACGTCTTTGCCTCTTTTTTCCAGCCTGGGAGAGCAATTATATTTCCATGCCTCTAATGCAGGTAAAATAAAGGAACTTCTCCAGAAAAGCCCGGAACAGGTGGTGCGTGTATACAGCAAAAACACCTACCGGACCGGCTTCAGCCTTGCCACTAAATTGTGGCTGGGGGACTATGCGGCAACCAGCCGGGAGGGGGACTTAAAAACATTTGCCGAGCTGGCTGCTTGTTCCCGGGGTATTGAAAGGATCGGGGTGCTGCGGGCGGACGTGGATAACATGGGGACCGCCTTTGTCAGCGGCTTCGTCAGGGATGAAGCTGCTGCTGCAGACAAGTATAAATATCTTACCATCTCCCGCACCGCGACCTTATCCCGCAGCTTGTCCATCTTCTTCAAATATTATCTCAATGACCTGTTAGCAGACGGGGGGGAATTCGACCTGCTGGCCCCGCCCAAACAGCGCAATCTGGTGGTGGTATATTCCGGCGGCGACGACTTGTTCCTGGTTGGCGCCTGGAACGATGTGCTCTCGGCGGCCATAGATATCCGCAGGTCCTTTGCCCGCTATACCTGTAACACCCTTACCATGTCAGCCGGCTTTGCCATGTTTGAGCCCGGCTATCCCATCGCCAGGATGGCGGAGGAAACCGCATGGTTGGAAGAGAGAGCCAAGGGGCACAGGTATCAGGGCAAAATGAAAAACTCCATTTCGCTCTTTGGCCTGGAAATGGACGGCGGGCAGCTGCAAGCCCGGCATACCTATGATTGGGATACCTTCGAAAACCAGGTGCTGGGTGAAAAATACGCGGTCCTGGACAGCATCTTCAGCGGCGGTGAAGACTACGGCAGCAGCTTCCTGTACAACATTCTGGATTTGCTACGCCAGGCCGAAAAGGACAGGATCAATATTGCCCGCCTGGCCTACTTGCTGGCCAGAAGGGAGCCGGACAGGAAAGCGTCCGGGGAATTAAAAAGAAACTACAGCAATTTTAGCCAGTGCGTTTAT
>Ga0209723_1002757_pt1 | contig 22677 bp, 19 predicted proteins | sample BiotimSIPDNA_2_FD_185750 | JGI IMG/M metagenome (GOLD analysis project Ga0209723, IMG submission 185750) | Anaerobic biogas reactor microbial communites from Washington, USA - Biogas_R2 time_0 SIP DNA (SPAdes) (version 2) | ecosystem: Engineered > Bioreactor > Anaerobic > Unclassified | place...
CGAGACAACCCTGATAAGCACATCTATCTCACCATGCGCATGGCCTTTGAAAACCTGCTCTACCCGCACAGGGATGTACAAGCCATGTTCTAAGGGAGGGATGAAAGGTGCGGGGATATAAGAACTTTGAATTCAATCCACACCCGGGCAACCTCCGGCACCTGGTGGAGATTGGCAAGACCGACAACACCATCAACGAGAACGGCTATCCGGAGCCCGTGGACACTGTGATCTGCAAGGTCTGGGCCTCGGCCACGGACGCCGGCAACCAGCACTTTAGGGCCTCAGACAGCGATAACGCAGAGGCGGTCATTAACTTCACCATCCGCCACCGCCCAGACATCAAGCCGGGGATGTGGGTGCGCTTCCTCAACGAGAAGTGGCGCATCATCACCCTGGGTGAGTACGAGTTCAAGCGCCGCTACCTGGGCCTCAAGGCCTCCAATGTGAAGGGGATCAACTGATGAAACAGGTGCAGCTTGCGCTCAAGGACCTGGGTGTCCCGGTGTTCGCTGGCATTTGGCGACCGACTGACGGCCAGCAGAACCCACCATCCCAGTACCTGGTCTACTCGTCTACCACCAAGGAAGAAACACACTATGACGACCAGGTGATCGCCAGGCGCACCTATGTGTACCTGAACCTCTGGAGCGTGAGTGACCCAACATCGACCAAGGAGCGCGTGCGCCAGATGATGTACGCCGCTGGCTTTGGCATGGTGGAGGAAAGCGACAAAGGCTACAACCAGCCTGCCTATGACAGCCAGACGCGTTTGTTCTCAGTGCAATGGACCTGGAGCCTGTATGAGGAGGTTCAAGATGGCAGTTGAACTGCGCGGGTTTAATGACCTGCAGGATGACCTGATCAACATGGCAGCTGCCCTGGAGCAAGGACCCGGGGTGACCCGCGCGCTGCAGGCAGGCGCCGCGCCCATTGAGCAGCAGATGCTCCAAAACGCGTCCAGCGACCCCAAGATCATCTCCGGTGATCTGCATGGCTCAATCCACACCGGGAGCGTGAAGAAGCGCCAGGGTGGTGGGAAGCGGATCACCATTGGCGTTCACCACAAGGAAAAGGGCGCATTTTACGCAAACCCTGTGGAGTTCGGGCATGGCGGACCGGCGCCAGCGCCTGCGCATCCCTTTGTGCGGCCTGCCTTTGACGTGAAGGCACCGGAGGCCTTTGAAGAAATGAAGCGCGTTTTGCGCGATGAAATCACAAATCGATAAGGAGGTTGGCTATGCCAGCTACTGCATCGCCTGTCGTATCCAGTACGGTGGGCTTAAAAAACATGGTCCTGGCGCCCTTGAGTGTGGACACGGAAACGACCATCACCTATGGCGCTTTGCAACTGGTCGCAGGCGCGATTGAAGCGACCATCACCCCGGAGAACAGTGACCCCGAGGTCCAGTATGCGGACGACATCGAGTTCGATGTCCTCTACCCGGACCCCGAGCTCTCCTTCAAGACCAAGATGGCGGACATCCCGCTGCAGATCCAGGAAGCGATCTTCGGCAACAAGATCGACGACAAGGGTGTCCTGGTGCGCGCCTCAGTGGACAAGCCGCCCTACTTTGCTGTTGGGTTCAAGTCCGAGAAAGCCAATGGCAAGTTCCGCTATGTCTGGCTGTACAAGGTCAGGGCGAAACCGATCACTGAAACCTATGCGACCAAGGAGGGCGGCACCATTACCCGCCAGACAGGTGAAGTGGAGTGGACTGCCATCAAGCGCACCCATGACAGCCTCTACCAGGCCATTGCGGACGAGGGCGAGAACGGCTTCACCGCCGCCCTGGGCGCTACCTTCCTGGACTCGGTCTATGACCCGACCTTCACCGTCACACCCTGATAAGTCTATAACAGTACTGCCGCTCAGCTGGATACTGGGCGGCAGTGCTTCCTTTGAAAGTGAGGGATTCCATGGTTACTTGTACCCTGGGTGATAAGAAGTACAGCGTGGACTTTGTGTCCGGCCGCGCGCTTCGGGAAATGGAGCCTGCTTCCAAGATGTATGCAAGGCTGGTTGCCTTATCAAAGGCTGCGGTGGAAGGGCAGGAGGTCAAGGACGAGGGCCTGACAATCCCCGAGGCCCTGGACACCATGGTCAAGTGGTTCTGTATCCTCTTTGGTAACCAGTTCTCGCCCGATGCGGTGTATGACCACTACCCAGCCGATCGCTTGATGCATGATATCGCGCTGGCCATCATGGCGGTGCAGGCGCAGACCACAGAGGTGCTGGACGCTTTCCCTACCAAACCGGTAAGCCAGGAGGCGCAGGAGATCCTGGAGGAACAGAGCCTGACGCCCTGACCTTACCGGAGTATGTGTACGCGACCTATAACACGCTGTTGAAGTCAGGCTGGCGCATGCAGGAGATCGACCAGATGGACATGCTCGGGTACTTACGGCTCAGGGCCTGGGATGCAAAGAAGGAACAGAAGAGCTTGGAACCCAGAGCCGCCTTCATTGACGAGGTGTGGCCGTGTATGGCGAATAATGCCATATAGCCTTGCTTCTTTACTCAGTTGCGGAGACAGTCTATCGGGATGACATACACGCCATCTTTCCTCTGATAGGCATATCCGCTTCCACAGATCACACCCAAGAATGAAGGCGCTTTTGTTTTGTCCGTATCGATTTTATCCTTTAGTTTGAGCAAGTTTCCTGCTGCTTCTTCAATCCAGGCCTCCCCAAGTTTTACCTCAAACGCTCCCCATTTTCCCCCGGGCAGATGAACAATGGCATCGGCTTCCAAACCACTGTGATCACGATAGTGGTAAACACTCCCGCCTAAGCTTTCTGCATAAATTCTTAAGTCACGCACCACCAAAGACTCAAACAACAAGCCATAGGTCTCCAGATCATTCATGAGATCACTCGCTCCTGCGCCAAGAAAATGTGCTGCAATTGCTGGGTCTACAAAATGCCTGGTTGGGCTGATCGCGATCGCTGTCTTTGAACGAAGGCGTGGACTCCAGGCTTTCAATTCCTCAACAACATAAATCTTTTCTAGGGCCGAAATATAGTCAATAGCAGTGACGCGGCTTAAGGGGTTGAAATATTCGCTTACATCCTTGGTTATCGTCGTCATTGATGCTGAACTGGAAACATGGCGTGAGTATGACTTCAAAACAGCTTTGACTTTTTGAGGATCTCTGCTTATACCATCAGGCTCCGATATCTCCGTTTCCATAATACTTCTGCAGTATCCTGCGACCTGCCGTTTAGCCGTCTCATATGATTTATTGAATGAGCCTGGCCAACCACCCCTCACGATTTGTTCAGCAACCTCCGATATCGTATGCTCTGATTTCCCTGAGATCTCGTCACCATCAAATATCGCTTTCAGACTAACCCGTCCGTTTGAGAACCCAGACTCAAATAAACTCATCGTTCTCATGTTGAGGCGAGTGATGCGCCCGGTACCTGTGTGGGCTATCTTCTGAGGGTCAACTGTTGTAGACCCCGTTAGAATAAACAGTCCTTCCTTTGACCTTCTGTCTACTTCAAACCGAACTGCATCCCAAAGTTGAGGCGCATCTTGCCATTCATCGATTAGTCTAGGGTTCTCACCTTCCAACAAACGCGATGGCTCAAGTGCTGCCATGTTCAGGTACTGCTGACGGTTGTCAGGATCCTGCAAGAAAAGATAACTCTTTGCTTGCTGCATCCCGGTAGTTGTTTTTCCACACCACTTTGGACCGGTAATATAGACTGCGCCAAACGCGTCAAGTTCGTTAGCTAATTGTTGGTCAACCAAACGACTTATATACTCGCTCATGAGCACCTCCTGTTCCGCAGTATACCTAGTAATTCAAGAATTATCAAGACGCAACTTTACAATTTTTTGGAATTTTACTTTACAGATTTCTGGCGTTTTGATTTACAACTTTCAGGCGTTTTGCTTTACAATTTTCAGGCATTTTGCTTTACAAATTTCCGCAATTTCATTGTGCGGATTTCTGAGCTTTCCCTATGCAATTTTGCTTCACCATTCATCTCTGACTAGATCTACTATATCGTATCATTTTAATGAAGGGCTGCAAAAACATCGAGTTGTAGTCCTTCATTGAAAGCCAGATTTAAGCAAAATCCAAAGATCCTTGATCAATAGCCCTCAGTTCATGCACCATCTTTCAGTTTTAGCAACACTCCAAAACTGAATATTGGTGCATTTGTAGTCTGTTTTCCAAGTATCTGCCTAATCGCAGCTATGAATTGTTCTGATACTTATCTGATTAGGCCGATACTTCAAAAGTTTTTGACTTCAAAGTCTAAAACTTCTGTTTCCTGAAAGTTTTGGACTTCAAAGTCTAAAACTTTTCTTTTTCCCCCTGGAATGAATCATCGGAGGTGTCCACATGAGCGAAGTCCTGCGCGAGTTGGTGGTAGCGCTCTCCCTGGACAGCGACAACTTCTCCAGGAACCTGCGCACGATCAACCACCAGATCAAGGAGGCTGAGAGCAGCTTTCGTTTGGCGGGTGCTGGTGTTGCGGGCTTTGAGAAGAGCGTCCAGGGGACGGAAGCGAAGCTAACCCTGCTGTCTGCAAAGCAAAAGGAGCAAACCCGCGCTGTCGACCAATACGCCCGTGCGCTGGTGCAGAGCAACCAGAAACTCGTGGACTCCCATGCGCGCCAGGAGCAGATGAAGCAGTCCTTGGGCCAAGCACGCCAGGAATACGAGCGCCTAAAGGGCGAGGTTGCTGCTGCAGGCCAGCAGTACAACCGCCTGCGTGCCTCCTTGGGGGATGCAGACTCTGCGACAATCGCGGCCAAGCAGAACCTGGAGCGCTTCAAGGCGGAGACGCAGGCTGCAAAGGACAGGGTAAAGCTGCTGGAAGGCCAGATCAAGTCCAACAGCAAGACCCTGCAGAACAATGCGGACGCGGTGTCCAAGGTCACCACCAACCTCAACAATGCAAAGGCCGAGCTCAAAGCAACCGAAGCCGAGCTCAAGAAGCTGACCCTGGAGCTGTATCGCCAGCAGTCCGCCTGGACCCGGGCCGGGGATCACCTGAACAGCTTTGCCAAGAAGAGCGAAGCGCTCTCCAAGTCCCTGGTGAGCGCAGGCCGGGGCTTTTCGCGTGCACTGACCACGCCCATCCTGGCACTGGGTGCCACGGCCATCAAGTCGTCCATTGACTTTGAGAGCGCTTTTACCTCCGTCAGGAAGACGGTCGATGCGACTGAGGAGGAGTTTGCGGCGATCTCAGATGAAATCAAGCAGATGTCCACCCAGGTCGCGGCCTCGGGCACGGACATCGCAGAGGTCGTCGCGGTCGCAGGGCAGATGGGCATCTCCAATGAACACCTCATGACCTTTGCCAGGACCATGATCGACCTGGGCAACAGCACGGACATCGTAGCCAATGACGCAGCCCTCACCCTGGCGAAGTTTGCCAACATTGCTGACATGAACCAGGCGGAGTTTCAAAACCTGGGCTCAGCCCTGGTCGACCTGGGCAACAACTACGCGGCCACTGAGTCCCAGATCCTGGAGATGTCCATGCGCTTGGCAGGCGCCGGGCACCAGGTGGGTTTGAGTGAAGCGCAAATCCTGGGCTTTGCCACTGCACTCTCTGCCGTTGGCATTGAGGCGCAGATGGGCGGCTCAGCCTTCTCAAAAGCCCTGGTCAAGATGGAGGTTGCCTCGGAGACCGGTGGTCAAGCGCTCAAGGACTTCGCCATGGTCTCCGGGCTGACCACCCAGCAGTTCAAGCAGCTCTGGGACAGCAACCCTGCCGAGGCCTTCCAGGCTTTCATTGGCGGGCTTGCGAAGATGGATGAGGAGGGCGCCAGCGCGATTGCAACCCTGCAGGAGATCGGCATCAGCGAGGTCAGGCTCAGGGACACCCTGATGCGTGCGACCAATGCGACCCAGTTGTTCCGGGATACCCAGGTCACAGCGAACAAGGCCTGGAAAGACAACAGCGCCCTGACCAACGAGGCCAGCAAGCGCTATGCCACCACCCAGAGCCGGCTGACCAACCTCAAGAACACCGCCGTGCTGTTTGCTCAGAAGGTGGGTGACGACATGAACCCCGCGATCCAAGGGCTCATCGACCGCGCGCATGAGCTGCTGGCAGCCTTCCTGAGCATGGACGAAGGTCAGCGCATGGCGATCATCAAGTTCGCGGGCTTTGCAGCGGCCATTGGTCCTGCACTCCTGATCCTGGGAAAGACCGTGGGCGCTATCGGTCAATTATCGAAGGGCCTGGGAAAGTTCAGCCTTGGGATGGGCAAGTTCTCCGCAAACATCAAGATGGCCGGTGGCGGCTTGGGCGGCTTTGTAAAGACAGTGGCCAGCTCAAAGTTGGCCATGGCCGCGCTCTCCGCCGCGATCATCTACGGTGCGGTGAAGCTGGTGGACTATGCCACGGGCGCCAAGAAGGCACGGGAAGCCCTGCAAGGAATGCAGGAGACAGCCAAGGCCTGGCAGTCCAGTGCTGCAGACACCTTCTATGCAAAAGGCGGCCTCTCCTTCTTTGACATGACGGCGGACGACTTCACCCGTGACAAGCAAAACGCCACGGAGTGGATGAATGGCTTGCTGGATGTCTGGGCAGGCAGCCGTTACAAGAAGCAAGCGGTGGTCAAGGAGTGGACCGAATCCTTCCAAGACCTGACCGAGCAGACCCGCAGCGCCCTCAAGGGCATGCAGCTTGACGCAAAGGACGCCGGCTACACCTCGCTGTCTGAGCAGATGGCAGCGGACATTCAAACCCTGGATGGCCTGGACAAGGAGATCGCCCGCCTGCTCAAACGCCGACAGTCCGGGAAGCTCACTGACAAGGACAAGCTGCGCTTAAAGGAGCTGGTGGACACCCGGGAAGCGCTGGAGATCAAGTACAAGCTGACAGCCGCAGACGCGGAGGGCTTTGAAAGCATCCGGCAGAAGGTCGAAGCCGAGCTCGCTCGCGCGCACGCCCGTGGACAGTCCGATGCGGATGTCCTGGTGTATGAGGCCGCCGTGGTCGCCTCGGCGGAGGGCATGGCTGCGATCAACGCGCAATTGGATGCACAGTACGACAAGGAATACCAATTAATCCAGCTCATGCAGGATGGCGCGCAGCGGGAAGCCGCCCTGGCAGCCTTGAACACCCGCTACCTTGAAGACCGTCAATTAGCGGCCCAGGAGTATGCGGACCTATTGTCCAGCCTCATCCTGCCGGTCTGGAACCAAGCGGAGATCCAGAAAGCAGGCGGGGACCTGGACAAGCTCACGGAGAAACTGCGCTTGTACAACCTGGCACAATCCAACAACGACCAGCAGGGCATGGCCAATGCGTTGGATGAGATGAACAAACTCACCCAGGGCATGGACGAGGGTGCGCTCACAGAGTACCTGGGCATCCTGACCCAGATCCAGGCACTGCTGGACAGTGGGATGAGCGTGGAGCAAGTCAATGCGCTCTTCCCGGAGATCGACTTCACTTCGCAAATGGAACAGATGGCAGCGCTCTCGCAGTTTGTGACCGATCACAAGGGCACCCTGACCGGACTCCATGAGATGTTTACAGGCGCCCTGCCTGAGGAAGTGCTCAAAATCGCAACCGACCTTGACATGACCGGCGCGCAGACGCGTTGGAGCGAGTTTGCCAGCAACCCTGGCGCCATCACCACCCAGGCAGTGATTGACGGATACACAGAGTCTGAAACCGCGATCATGCTGCAGCCCAAGGTCACCGCCTTCATTGAGAAGTACACCGAGGTGCCTGAGGGCGCTGACAAAGCCTCGCTAAGCCCTCAAGGGCTGGTCGCCTATGTCACCAGTTACGCAGAATCCGTCCTGGGTACGGACATCACCGGGCTTAACCCCACCAACATCACCGCCATGGTCGCAGCCTACAAAGAGCTGGCCGCCGGCGCGGACGTCTCTACCCTGACCCCGGACCAGATCACGGCCTACATCGCCAAGTATCTGCAAGACAAGCAGGTGGATGTCACAGGCCTCTCCCCCACTGGGCTGACCGCCTTTGTGCTGGCCTATGAGGAGGCGACTGGCGGTGCGTCCACGGCCGCGCTCACGCCTGGTGGACTTGCTGCCACCATCACCAGCTACCTGGAGGCCGAGGGCATTGACATCACCAAGCTGTCTTCGCCCCAGATTGATGCCGTGGTCAGCGCGTATGCAGAGGCGAGCAATGTAGACAAGTCCGCGCTCAAGGCCGAGCTTGTTGCCATCATCACCGCCTACCAGGACCAGGAGGGCGTGACCAAGCCCACCTCGATTGCTGCCCAGGTCGCCATTGTGGGCTATGACCTGACCGCCTACAACGCCTTTGTGGAAAACTATCCGGTGAACCTCAAGGGTGTGGTCCGCGTCTCTGAGAAGTACGACAACCCATCAGATGTGCTTAACGATCCCAACACCGTGTTCTGGGAGAACGGGAAGCTGATCCCTGTCAACCTGGTGCCGGCCAACAAGATCACCGCGGACACGCTCATGGCCTATGAGGCGGATGGCACCATGCATGTGCTCATCACCCCCAAAGTATCTGGCACCCCTGAAGCGGTTGCCCAAGCGGCTGAGGAAGTAACAAGCCCTGGCGACTTCATGAGTGGCAAGTGGGGATATAGCACCATCAGCATCGTGAAGATGCTCAACACCCAGCTCAAGAACTACATCGGCATGAAGGGCGGGCTGCTGGACTTTGACTGGTTCGGCTTGGGCGCAAGAGGCGCTGTGAACCAGGAACTGGGCAGCAAGATGAGCGGAGAGAACCTGGCAGGCCTTCAAACCTATGTCGCGGAAGTGGTCGCTGCCATCAAGGCAGGCGAAGCGGTCAGCGAAGAGGACATGGCCAACCTACAAGCCATCCTCACCTTTGTCTCCTCCCTGGAGACCGCCGGTGTGGGTGAAAACATCGTGGCAGGCATCAGCGGCGCCATGGCGCAGGCAGGCTGGACCAGTGATGCGGAGACCACCGCCGGGAACCTCGAGGCTGCCCTGAACACAGCGCTTGGGATCCAGTCACCCAGTACGCGCATGATCCCTGTTGGCGAGAACACAGCCGCGGGCATCGGCCAGGGCCTCTCTGCCTATGACCTGACCAGCGCAGCCCAGTCCTTGGCTGAGCGCTTCTTGCAGGCGGTATCAAACCTCTTTCACCCAGGCATGCTCTATCCCCAGGGGCTCATGGCCATGGCGGGTCTGAGCGCTGGCATTCGTGCTGGGCAGTCCGGCGTGGTCCGGGCGATGGTCGACGCTGCCCGCGCCGCCGTGCTTGCTGCCAAGCGTGAGCTGGACATCCGCTCACCCTCCCACGTGTTCCGCGACGAGGTTGGACGCATGACCATGAAGGGCTGGGGGCAGGGCCTGGTCCTGGAGAGCAAAGCCCAGGCACGCGTTGTCGCAAACGCTGCGCGCTACCTGACCGATTCTGCCAAGTCCAGTGCCCTTGCCTATGCCGCGCATGACAACCGCAGAACCTACAACCAATCCAGCAGCGTCACCCTGTCCGGGAACACCTTCCAGGTACGCGACGAGCAAGACATCCAAGCCCTGGCCATCCAGATTGCAGCGCTCACACGGCGCCAGCACCAATCCAGGGGACTGCGCCAGGCTTAGCAAATGGATTGCAATCCTGCGCGCGCTGAGGGATTCATAACAAAAAGGAGGATTGGCCCATGTTCAACGAGTTCCCTGACCAGAAGATCGTCGATCAGCTCAGGAAGATCTACCCCAGCGGCACACGCGTTGTGCTGGAAAAGATGGAGGATCCCTACACCCTTCTCAAGCCCGGGGATGGCGGCAAGGTCCTTTATGTGGATGACGCTGGCAGCATCCACGTGCAGTGGGACAGGGGCTCCAGCCTGGCTGTCATCTATGGCGTGGACATGATTAGGAAACAGTAGCCCCGCAACACACCCCAGAACCTACGCTCTTGCTAACCAGCAGGGGCTTTTTTGATTGGAGGGATGCCCTTGAACGACTGGTTTGAGTGGAAGGGCGTACGCTGCACGGCCCATGGAATCCGTGTGGTGCAGCAGCCGGAGATCATCAGGCCGCCGGAGCGCGCTACCTTCACCGCAGTGCGTGGCAGGAGCGGCACCTTGACCACCTTGGAAGGCGTGGATGTCTACGATGATTTCCTGCTCACTGTCACCTGCGTCATCGCGGACACCACCAAGCTCAACACCATCCTCGCCTGGCTCAAGGGTGAGGGCAAGGTCACCTTCGCCAACCGGCAGGGTGGCTTTTACTATGCCCGGATCGTCAACCAGATCGCCCTGGAGCAAATCCTGCGGGGAAACCTGCACCGGCGCTTCACAGTCAGCTTTCGCTGTCAGCCCTTCTTCTACTTAACGGGCATCGCGGACACTACCGTGAGCACTTCTGGCACCTATATCAACAACCTGGGCGGCGTGTTCTCTGAGCCCCTGCTCAGGGTCACCTTAACCGGGGACGCGCAGATCACCCTGGGGGCAAGCTACATCGAGCTGGTCGGGCTGACCGGTGTGGTGACCATCGACACGCCACTGAAGGAAACCTACAAGAACTACACCTCTTACAACCAACACATGACCGGCGATTACCCGCTGCTGAACACAGGCCAGAACCTCATCAGCTGGACTGGCGGTGTGACGCAGATCGTGATCACGCCCAACTGGCGCACGCTCTAGCAAAGGAGGGCCCATGATCTCCATCTTCCCGGCTGATGCGACGGACTTTAGCAGCAATGGCCTGTGCGTGCTCACGCCCTCCTCCTGCCTGGTCAATGAGACCCTCAATGGCGAATGGGAGCTGCAGCTGGCTCACCCCTTGGACGACCAGGACAAGTGGGCCTTCCTGCAAGTGGGCAGCATTATCAAAGCCCCGGTGCCTGCGGCCATGACCCCCCGCGTCAAGCTCATGCAGCAGTCCGAGGGCAAGGACATCTACCGCGTCCGCACCTTCCATGGCGGGCTGCTCAACCTCTGGAGCCGGGCTACGCGCAGCTCACCCAGCCTCGCCAAGTACAAGACTGGCCGTGAGGTCCAGGTCATCAGCACTGCAAACCCTGACTTCTTTGAGGTCATTACACCCGACGGCAAGCGCGGGTTCATGGGCAGCGAGTACCTGGTCTTTGTGCGCACGGAGATCACCAATGTCACCGCAACCGGCCAAGTGGTCGCACCCAAGCAATTGCGCGACCAGCCCTTCCGGATCTACCGCATCCAGCCGGAGCTCACCCAGGTCACCGCCTATGCCCGGCACCTGTCCTATGACCTCATGGACAACATGATCCTCTCCTACCAACCCCAAAAGGGCACTTCCGGTGCCATCATCGCCCAGGGCATCCTCTCAGCCTGCCAATCCCCGCATAGCTTTCAGATCTACTCAGACCTCAGCCAGGCAGTGGACGAAATGAAGCTTGAGCACACCAACCCCATGGAAGCGCTATTGGGTGAGGAAGGCTTGCTGGACAAGACCGCGGGCGAGCTGGCCAGGGACTGGTTTGACTTGTACGCAGTCAAGCGCGTGGGCAGGGACACGGACATCCAGATCCGGCAGGGGAAGAACCTGCTGGGCATCCGCTATGACGTGGACGACGCCAATGTGGTCACGCGCATCGTGCCCACGGGCGAAAACGAGGATGGCAGCATCCTCATGCTGGACGAAAAGTACATCGACAGCCCGCAGATCAACAGCTACCCGCACCCGCGCTGGATCCACCTGCCCGTCAGCGAGGCCAAGGTTGGAGAGGACATGAGCCTCACCCAGGCCAAGGACAAGCTGCGCGCTGCCGCCAGGGCGGAGTTTGACAAGGGTTGTGACCTGCCTGACATCTCCATTGATGTGGACTTCATCAATGTCGCGGATACCCAGGAGTACGCAGCCTACAAACCCCTCAGCGACATCTTCCTGGGCGACAGCGTGCGCGTGATTGTCAGAACCTTGGGCCTGGAGCTCGCCCTGCGCCTGACCGAGTACAGCTATGACTGCTTGCTCAAGCGGTATGCAAAGATGACCCTGGGCATGGCCTGTGAAACCATCGCCGGCAGCATGATCTCCCCGCGCCAGCTACCCTCCGGCGGCATCCGGGGCATGAAGCTGGCCATGGGCGCCATTGGCACCGGGCACCTGCAGACCATGTCCATTGGCTCCTTGCAGGTGAAGACCGCAGCCATTGGTTCAGCACACATCCAAAGTGCGGCCATTGATACTGCGCACATCAAGGACGCCAGCATCGAGACCGCCAAGATCAAGGACGCGCAGATCACCAGCGCCAAGATTGGCACCGCCCAGATCCAGACCGCGAACATCGCAGACGCTGCCATTACCAATGCACAAATCGCTACTGCCGCCATTCAAAGCGCCAACATTGCGGATGTTGCCATCACCTCGGCCAAGATCGCCTCTGCTGCCATTGAATCTGCACACATCACGGATGCCGCCATTACCTCGGCCAAGATTGGCCTGGCGGCCATTGATACCGCCAACATCAAGGACGCGGCCATCACCTCAGCCAAGATTGGCTTGGCGCAGATCCAGAACGCAAACATCCAGGACGCGGCGATCACCAACGCCAAGATCGATACCGCAGCCATCACCTCCGCCAAGATCGGCTTTGGCCAGATCACCAATGCGCTCATCGCCGATGCTGCAATCACGCAGGCCAAGATCGAGGACGCCGCCATCTCTACAGCCAAGATCGAGGACGCGGCAATCACCTCTGCCAAGATCGCGACGGCTGCCATTGACACCGCGCACATTGCCGATGCCGCCATTACCACGGCCAAGATTGGGCTGGCTGCAATCCAGACCGCGAACATCGCCTTGGCGGCCATCCAATCTGCGAACATCCAGGATGCTGCCATCACCTCGGCCAAGATCGGGGACGCGGCAATCACCGCTGCCAAGATCGACCTGGCGGCCATCGCCTCTGTCCACATCCAAAACGGCACCATCGATGCCATCAACATCGCGGACGCGGCCATTGAGTCGGCCAAGATCAAGGACGCTGCTGTCATCTCGGCCAAGATCGCTGATGCGGCCATTGACAGTGCGAAGATTGCCGACCTGGCCGTGATCAGCGCCAAGATCGCTTCTGCTGCCATCACCCAGGCCAAGATCGCTGACCTGGCTGTCACCAATGCGAAGATCGATAACGCGGCCATTGACTCGGTGAAGATCTCCCAGGCGGCGGTCGACTCCATTCACATTGGCGAGGGCGCGGTGGACTCCATCAACATCGCGGATGCCGCCATCATCAACACCAAGATCGGCCTGGCCGCCATCGCCTCTGCCAACATCCAGCAAGCCGCCATCCAGGAAGCGCACATCGGCAACGCCCAGGTCACCAGCGCCAAGATCGCCCTGGCGGCCATTGGCTCTGCTCAGATCCAGGACGCCGCCATCACCAACGCCCTCATCGCCCAAGAGGCCGTGTCCACTGCGCAGATCGCTGACGGCAGCATCACCGATGCCAAGATCGTCACGCTCACCGCCAACAAGATCAACGCGGGTGAGCTGTCCGTCGAGCGCCTCATCATCTCTGGCAGTGATGCCTCCTTAGTCTACGCGCTCAACAACATGGGCGAGCTCACCTCCCAGAGCATCAACACCCTGGACGGTGACACCTTGACTCCGCGCTCCATTACCGCTGACCGCATCGTAGCCGGCAGCCTCACCGCCAATGAGATCGCAGCGCGCAGCATTACCGCCAATGAGATCCTCTCTGGCAGCATCACCGGCAACGAGATCGCAGGCCAGACCATCACCGCTGCCAACATCCAGGCGGGCACCCTCACGGTTGACAAGGTCGCCTCCAACTTCGCCTCTGCCCTGAACCTGTCCAGCAACGAGAGCATCACCCTGCATGTGGTGAACCCGCTCAATGAAGCATTGGCTGCCAAGGCGGATGCTACCGCCCTGGACACGCTGGTCAGTCAGACGCAGCTGACTGAGGTCATCTCTACGGAGCTTGCCGTGGTCAATGGCAGCATCACCACCAAGTTCACCGAGGCCAAGGCAGCCGGCACCACGGCCAGCGATGCGCTCAACACCTTCCGCGAGAGCGTGGAGAGTTGGCAGCAGTTCTCGCCCACCGGCCTGACCCTGGGGCGCTCTGACAGCCCCTACAAGGTGGTCCTGTCCAATCAGAAGTTGAGCTTCCTGCAGGACAACGCCGAGATCGCCTACATCTCCAACAACAAGCTCTACATCACCGCGTCCGAGGTTGTCAGCCAGTTCATCATTGGCAACCCCCAGGAAGGCTACATGACCCTGGACGTGATGGATGGCGGGCTCACTGCCACCTGGAGGAGTTAAGCAATGCCCACCAAAGTGATCACCCTGGCCAACAAGACGCTGACCAGCTCGTATAACGCCTACAACGATGCCTTCGGGAACACCTCCCTGGACACGCCCTCCCTGGCCTACTACGGGAATACGACCATCGACCTCTTGGCCCAGGGCATCCCCGCTGGCAGCACCATCACTGGCGTGGTGATGTATGCCCTCTACTCCAGTTCCCTCCATGGCTACTCCCTGCGCGATTGCTCCATCAACGGCACCAATGCGCACACTGGCACCTGGGCCAGCGGGAACACCACCCTAAACCACGCCCTGATCACCGGTACCTCCTTCGTGTTCAACATGCGCTTCAAGTCCAGCACCATGAACACCAACTACCCGCCGCCCTCAGGGGACCCCTATGACTACACCACCAAGCTCAATAGCTCTTCTGTCACCTACTCCAGCATCAGCCTGAGCATCACCTACACCGAGCCCTACAGCCCTTGTTCTGCGCCAACAACCGTCACTACGCCCACGGATGTCGCCCCGGGCAGCGACTACACGCTCTCCTTTGGTGGTGCGGGCGCTGGCACCAACAATGCCATCACGGGCTACCAGGTCTATCGCAGCACCACTGCTGGAAGCGGCTATACGGCGCTGGGCAGCAAGATAGTCACCACCGCAACCAGTGGCTCCCTGGTGGTGACCTCCCACGCCACCAATGGCAGCATGTACTACTACAAAGTGATCACCCTGGGTACGGTGGCCGGCTTTGACAGCGGTCTGTCTAGTGCCTATGCCACGCTCAAGACCACCGTCACGGACCCCACGGCACCCACTGCCTTGAGCACACCCAATCATGTGGCGCCCAGCTCCACCCACAACCTCACCTGGTCAGGCGCTGGTGCGGGCACCAACAACGCAATCTCCACCTACGAGATCCACCGCTCTACCAATGGCGGGACGAGCTACAGCCTGCTCGCCACCGACAGCGCATCACCCTTGGCGGTCACTGCGCCTGCCAGCAATGGCGCTACCTACCTCTACAAGATCAAGACCATTGGCGCTCGCAGCAGCTCGGGGCTCTCCACTGCCACTGCCAGCCTTACCACCACCGTTGGTGCACCTGGCGTTCCCACTGCTGTGTCCGTGGCCAGTGGCTCTGAGGTCGCACCGGGGAAGACTCGTACCCTCTCCTGGTCTGGGGCGAGTGCGGGCACCAACAACCCCATCAAAGGCTATCAGGTTTACCGCTCCGTCAATGGTGGGGCCTATGCCTTCCTGGCGGAGGTTCTGACCACTGCCACCAGCGCCAGCCTCAGTGTCAGCGCAGCCACGGCGGCCGCGACCTATACCTATAAGGTGCTGGTGCTGGGGAGCACGCTGGGCGTCAATTCCGCCTTGTCCTCTGCCTATGGCACTTTGAAAACCGTCACCACGCCATCCACTGGCACGCTCACTGTGGCCAACATTGTAGCCACGGGCACCAGCAAGATTGGTATCACCCTCACAGCGCAACCCGAAACCAGCTACACCCACAAGGTCACCTGGTTCATCCCAGGCACCAGCTATACCTCTGGCGAGGTTGCGCTCATTGCTGGGGACCTCTACGACGAGTACATGATCCCTCAAACCTGGATTAACGCGACCACCAAGGCCACGACCTCAGTCACCGCAAGCTGCAAGGTGGAGACCTTCAACGCCTCCACCAGCATTGGCGCCAACACCTACACCTTTGTGGTCTCTGTCCCGCCCAAGTCCACCTTCACCCTGGCAAAAGGCCAGGTCACGGCCAATGGTGCAGACACCAACACCGCCACCATCTCACCATCATACAGCGGGTATTCGCACAAGATCACCTGGAGCACCAGCGGCTACAGCTCCGGGACACTGGCCCTGTCTGCCGGCACAAACACACATGCCTATGCAGTGCCCTTGAGCTGGAACAATGCCGCTCCCAGTGCCGTGAGCTTCTCCGTTTCCTGCGTGGTGGAGACCATCAAGACCACCGCTGACGGCAGCCTCTCCCTGGGCAGCAATACACGCACCTTCACTGCCGCTGTTCCTGCCAACATCCTGCCCACCATCAGCGCCTTCACTGCCAGCCAGGTCAGCGCCTATTGGTCCTTGTATGTGAAGACCAAGTCCAAGTGCAAGCTGGCGCTCACTGCTGCTGGCGCCTCTGCCAGCACCATCACCAGCTTTCGCATCACCGGCGCAACCCAGGACAGCGGTGCCCTGACCTATGCCGCCGGTGCCTCCTGGACCACCAGCACCCTCATGGTGCATGGCACCGTGCACTTTACTGTCACTGTCACTGATAGCCGGGGAAGGACTGCCAGCCAGAGCCTTAACATCACCGTCACGGACTACAGTCCGCCTAGCATCTCTGCTGTCACCTTTACCCGTGCCACTGCGACCGGCCTTGTCAGCAATACTGGCACCTACATCAACGCCAAGGCCACCTTGACCTTCTCAGCCATCGGCTCAAACGCAATCACGGCCCTGGCCTACTACCGCCAGTCCGGGACCACTGCCTGGTTGCCCGCTGCCGGTACAGCTCTTGCCAGCAACACCACGCTGACCTATGGCGCAGGCGCCATCAACCAAGCCTACATCTATGAGACCAGGATCACCCTGTCTGACTACTTCACCACCGTGGAGCACCTGGGTGCTGTGCCCAAGGCTGTCAAGGTCTTTGACCTGCGTGAGGACCGTGCTGCCTTTGGTGCCTTTGCTACCAATGCCAAGGAGCTCTACGTGCCCTCGGACTGGAAGCTCATGGTGGGCACTGCCAGCGCTTTTACCACCGCGCATACCATCCCGCTTGCCAATGGTGGTACCGGTGCGACCACTGCTGCTGCGGCGCGCACCGCACTGGGGGTTGCGGCCACCGTGCACACCCATACCAAGGCGCAGATCACGGACTTCCCCGCTTCCCTGCCCGCCAGTGATGTCTATGCCTGGGCCAAGGCCAGCGTCAAACCCAGCTACACCCATACCGAGGTTGGTGCGGCAGCAGCCAGTCATTCCCACAGCTACCTGCCGCTGGCCGGCGGCACCCTCACTGGCAAGGTTGCTGTTCCCACTGCTACCCGAAGCGCCGGCATCTATGGCGCCTATGACTCCACCAAGATCGGCCATGTCTGGTCCATGGGCACTGCTTACAGCATCCTAGACGACGGCACCACCTTTGGCACGCTCTACGGCATCGCCTACAAGCACACCAACAACACCACCGGCGGGACCATGGCAGGCGGTCATCAGATCGTGTTTTGCAACAATGGCACACCAGGCGCCGCCATTGGCCTGGCAGGCAATATCTGGACCAGTGGCACGGTCACTGCGGGCACCTTCTCAGGGCCCTTGACCGGCAATGTCACCGGCAACTGCTCCGGGTCCTCCGGCTCCTGTACCGGGAATGCGGCCACCGCGACCACTGCCAGCAACAGCAACGCTTTGGGCGGTTTGCCCCTGGGCAGCGCCACCCAGGGCTCACACCCGGGTGCTAACGTCGTGGTCAGGACCGATGCCAATGGCTACATCAACTGCGGTTGGATCAACACCGTCAGCGGTTCAGCCTCGGGCACGCCCACGCGCATCTATTGCTCCCAGGACGCCTACCTGCGCTACTATGCACCCTCCAACGCCACCCTGCGCCGCAGCCTGGGCGCCTACATCACCGCGGGCACTGCTGCGCCCTCAGGCGGTGTGGCAGGGGACATCTACATTCAATATGTCTAAGGAGGGCACGTCACCTTGGCCACCACTACGCGGACCTCCATCCTCAATGAGTACGGTTCCAGCGGTTGGACGGGCTCCGGCACCAACCAGCAAATCGGTAACAATTTCCACATCCGAGAGACCTTCAATGTCGGCGGCATCCAGGACCTGGGCACCATCACCGGCCTGTCCTGCGTTGTGGACCCGGTCAGCACCGCTGCCATGAACGGCACGCTCTATGTCACCGCCGACAGCACCGTGGCCGGCAACACCATCACCAGCGCCACCAGCATCGGCACCTGGGCCTTGGTCTCAGGCGGTGCATCCCAGACCATGACCGTTGGCAACTTTAACGGCGCTGCTTTCAAGTCCGCCATTGGCTCAGCCAGCACCTGGTACCTCATCTGGGCGCCGGTTGCGGGCATGGTCCTGCGCTATCTCATGGTCAAGTCCTATCACCCGGTCTGGACCATTACCTACACCCCAGGCAGCTGCTCAGTGAATGTCGCGGGCAGCATGCGAAAAGGTGAACCCTGGGTGAATGTCGCCGGCACCTGGCGCAAAGGCGTGCTCTGGACCAACATCGGCGGCACTTGGAAACAAGCCATTTAAAGGAGGAACCCATGAAAGAACTCATCTTCTGTTTCACTGCCAACGAGGCACAACTGCTCCTGGACGCGCTGGTGAAACTGCCCTTCAAGCGCTCGGCGGACCTGATCTTCAAGATCCAGAAACAAGCCGGTGAACAGGCTGAGGAGGTCCAGGAAGGAGTGTCCAGCAATGGCTAGCAAGCCCACCGCACAAGCCTGCGCCAACCTTGCCATGGACGAGCTGGACGGTGACTTCATCCCCTACATCCTGGGCAAGGAGACCCTGGACGGCGATGGCGCTGACTGCCAGGGGCTCATAGAAGCCATTGTCCGCGCACTGGGCGGCCGTCTTTCCTACCGCGGGTCCAATGATATGTTCCGCAACGCCTGCAGCTATGTGGGCACCATGAACCAGGCGCGCAAGGACGGTCGCCTGGTCCCCGGCGCTGTGCTCTTCATTGTCCGGCAGGATGGTGGGGAGCCGCCCCAGTACAAGGACAAGAAGGGCAATGCCAACCATGTCGGCTGGTACACCGGCGGTCGCTATGAGGTCGTGCACGCCAGCAGCTCCAGGGGAAAGGTCGCTGCCTCCACCCTCAAGAACGCCTGGACGCACGTCGGCTGGCTCAAGGCCGTTGACTACAGCAACAACAATATCATCACCCCCATCAAGGAGGAACCCATGAGCAATCAAGGCACCATCTTAAGCCAGGGCGACCGTGGTGAAGCGGTCCTTGCCCTGCAGTCTGGCCTGCTCTCCCTAGGCCTTGACCTGGGCAAGCACGGCGCTGACGGCATCTTTGGCCCTGCCACCCGAAAAGCAGTTGAACGCTTCCAAGACGACCAGGGCTTCCCGCTGACCGGGCAATGGGGCGAGGAAGAGCAGGCAGCCCTGCAGCAACGACTGGCACTGCAGGTGGGCAGTTCACAAGCCACTGAGCTGTCCGACCGACTGCGCGCCCTGGCACAAGAACTGCTCGCCCTCGCTGACGCCATCTAAGCATACTCGGTAACCAACGCCAGACCCATGCTCCCACTCACCGCAGGCGCGGTCTTTTTATTTGAAGGAGGTTCATCCATGGAACACATTCACACCCTCTGGTCCCGGGTCCAGATCCTCATCGCCGCCATTGGCGGGTGGCTAGGCTACTTCTTAGGCGGTCTGGACGGCCTGCTCATCGCCCTTATCATCTTCGTGGTCCTGGACTACATCACCGGGGTCATGCGCGCGATCCTCGACAAAGAGCTCTCCAGTGCCGTGGGCTTTAAGGGGATCTTTCGCAAGATCATCATCTTCTGCCTGGTCGGCATCTCCCACATCGTGGACCTGCACGTCATTGGCACCGGCACCGGCCTACGCTCTGCCGTCATTTGCTTCTATCTCTCCAATGAGGGGCTCTCCATCTTGGAGAACGCTGCGCACATGGGCCTGCCTGTGCCCGAGCGGCTCAAGGCGGTCCTGGCCCAGCTTCACAAGAAGGACACCCCTGAAGACACTGCCCCTGAGACCGAATAAGCCTCTCTCCCACCCCCGCCCCGTAGGCTGCGTGCTTGCGGGGCCTTTTTCATACCCTCAAAAGGAGTGAAAGCATGACCATACCCCAGAAAGACCAGGTGCGTGCGCTGCGGGTTCGCGGTGACAGCTATGCGCAAATCAGCGAGGCCACAGGCATCCCGCTTGGAACAATCAAGGCTTATTGCAGCCGGAACAACATCAGGCCCGGGCAAGCGACACAAGCCGGGCACTGTGCGCACTGCGGGCAAGCCCTCAACACACAGGCGCATCCTCAAACCAAGCGCTTCTGCTCTGCCCTTTGCCGCACGAGCTGGTGGGGCAAGCACCCTGACCAGCGCCGCAAGCAGGGCACTGCCCGTCTGTGCTCACACTGTGACAGGCAATTCTTCTCCTACAGTACTCAGCGCCGGTACTGCAGCCACCCTTGCTACATCGCCAGCCGCTTTGGGAAGGGGGCACTGTCCGCATGACGACCGAGCAATTGCAGCGGGAGTTCCGCTATCGGGTCGCCCTGGCCTTGGTCCAGGAGCTCAAGGGTGAAGGGCTGATTACGGAAGATGACTTCACAGTGGTCCAAGCGCGCCTGATCCATCGTTTTCATCCTGTTCTGGAGGGTTTATATCCCCAGAATTGACTGGATACAATGCGCTTTCAGAGGTAACATGCGACCTGCCAGGGAGGTGATGAAGCATGGCAAGCGTAAAGCAAGTGCTGCCCGCAAAGGCCCCGGAGCTCAAGACGGTCCGCGTCGCGGCCTACGCCCGCGTGTCCACCGGCAAGGACGCCATGCTGCAGTCGCTCTCCGCACAGGTCAGTTACTTCAGCGCTTATATCCAGCACCACCCCGGCTGGGCTTTTGCCGGCGTGTATGCCGATGAGGCTGTCACCGGCACCCAGGACGACCGCCCGGAGTTCCAGCGCTTGCTGCGGGACTGCCGCGAGGGGAAGATTGACCTGATCGTCACCAAGGCCATCTCGCGCTTTGCGCGCAACACTGTCACCCTGCTTAAGACCACCCGGGAGCTCAAGGAGCTTGGGGTCGGCGTTTTCTTTCAAAAGGAAGGCCTTTACTCCAACCGCGGCCAGGGCGAGATGATCCTCACGCTCCTCGCCGCCGTGGCCCAGGAGGAGAGCCGCGCGGTCAGCGAAAACTGCAAATGGCGCATCCGCAGCCGCTTCAAGAAGGGTGAGCTGGTCAACTTCCACTTCATGTACGGCTACCGCATGCACAGAGGAAAAGTCACCATCGCGCCGGAAGAGGCCGCCGTGGTTGCCTGGATCTTTGATGCCTACCTGGACGGCCTGGGCTGTGAAGCCATTGCCGCGGCACTCAGGCAGCAGGACACCCCCACCCTCAAAGGCGGCGCCTGGACCGCCAACCGCGTCATGCGCATGCTCAAGAACGAGAAGTACGCCGGGAATGCGCTCCTGCAAAAGCGCTATGTCACAGACCACATCACCAAGAAGCAGGTGCGCAACCAGGGCCAGCTGCCGCGGTATTATGCCGAGTGCACGCACCCCGGGATCGTCACCCCGGAGACCTTTGAAAAAGCCCAGCAGCTCATCGAGCGCAACCGGCTCAAGAACAACATCGCCTTCAAGCCGCCCATCTCCCAGCCACTATCTGGCAAGGTCTTATGCAGGAACTGCGGCAAGCCCTTCTCCAGGGTCATGCGCGGCGGCCAGCCCAAGTGGCAGTGCGCCACCTACCTGCGCAAGGGCCGCGACGCCTGCCCGGCCAGGCAGGTCCCGGAGCAGGTGCTGCTCGCATTCATCTGCGACTCCTTGGGCTGGCAGCGCTTTGACGCCCAGGCCTTCCAGGCGCGGGTCGCAGCCATTCAGGTGACCTCGCCTTCCACCCTGCAGCTTGTGCTTGCGGACGGTCAGGTGTTTGAGACCGCCTGGCAGAACCGCTCACGCAGTGAGAGCTGGACCGCTGAAATGAAGCAGGAAGCCCGTGAACGCAACCTCAGGAAAGGAAACACCCCATGCAAACAACCCGCGTAACCCTCATCCCGCCCACCATGAGCCTGCACACCGCGGCGCCGCTGTCCAAGACCGCTGTTCGCCGGGTCTGCGGCTATGCCCGCGTGTCCACGGACAATGAGGAACAGTTGGGCAGCTATGAGGCGCAGATGGCCTACTACACCCAATTCATAAAGGAGCACGAGGGCTGGGCCTTTGTCGGGCTCTACAGCGATGAGGGCGTCTCAGGCACCAGCATCCGCAAGCGCAAGGGCTTTCAAAAGATGATCGCCGATGCCCTGGAGGGGAAGATTGACCTCATCGTCACCAAGTCCATCTCGCGCTTTGCCAGGAACACCGTTGACTCCATCTCCACCATCCGTGAGCTCAAGGCCAGGGGCGTCGAGGTCTACTTCGAGAAGGATGGCCTCTGGACCTTCGACCCCAGCGCTGAGCTCACCATCTCCATCCTCAGCTCCATCGCCCAGGAGGAGAGCCGCAACCTCAGCCAGAACGTGACCTGGGGCCAGCGCGCGCGCTTCGCCGAGGGCAAGGTCAGCATGGCCTACAAGAACTTCCTGGGCTTTGAGCGCGGCGAGAACGGTCAGCCGGTCATCAACGAAGAGCAGGCCGCGCTCGTCAGGCGCATTTATGCCCT
>Ga0209723_1002759_pt1 | contig 22653 bp, 17 predicted proteins | sample BiotimSIPDNA_2_FD_185750 | JGI IMG/M metagenome (GOLD analysis project Ga0209723, IMG submission 185750) | Anaerobic biogas reactor microbial communites from Washington, USA - Biogas_R2 time_0 SIP DNA (SPAdes) (version 2) | ecosystem: Engineered > Bioreactor > Anaerobic > Unclassified | place...
GAAGAAATTGAACAATTCATAAATTCACCTGGATCTTACGTCGACAGTGTCTATATTAAGTATAGTATCAATGGTTTCAACAATGATACTATTTATAATCAGCCAGTTAAGCTTGAAAAGAACTATTGGGACCTTGATCGTATCATCCGACATTTTACTAAAGAACTCGAAACAAAGGTGAAAGTTGGTGGGGTTGGTGTTAATCACTACATCGAGAACAAAGACGAGTCTTGGGAGGTATCCGTATGGAGCAGCTGGAGCTACAATACGCTACTGGGGCACATGTACCTCACATTGGGCGATTTGTCGAAAAGTATGGCTTATTTCGAAAAAGTTGTTGACAGAAGTCCGAAAAATACGAATAACCGTTATCAACTCGACGATGCTTTTGCCGGTGGACAATGGGCTAATATTTTTAACAACATTGACAATAGGGAACATATATATACCCTATGGTTCAATAAAGCAAATCAGCAAACCAACGATTTTCAACGACTTTTTGAGCCATGGGGAGTTAACGACTATATGTTAAAACCAACTCAGGAGTGTGTTCATAAATGGGAAACTCAATGGATAGGCGGGTATGTTAGGTACGACTATGAAATCCCCGATAGTACCCGAACAATGACAACCGGTTTCCCCGGAGACAATTACAGAGGGTTTGGTACTTCATATTTATATGCTCGTGGAGATCAGGCTAGTGCGTCGGAATATATCCAAATGCTACAGGCTAAAATGGACCGCGACACGCGTACTGTGGAACAATTGATGGAAGGTGTCGATACTGTTGTCTATAAATATTCGATGTGGAATACTCGGTATGATCATGACCCTATCTACATCATTTATCGTGCTGCTGGGGTAAATCTTTACATGGCCGAAATATATAACCATTGGAGTTACCTAACGTCTTCAGGTACTGTGACTTCAACTCCGCTTAATGCGCTGAAATTGCTGAACGACGGTAGCTTCTACAATTCATCAAATAGTCGTGAGCAGCTTGGTGTTCGAGGACGTGTAGGCTTACCTGCTGTTGAAATATCTGACTATAGGTTTATCTTCGATCCCTTCACAAGAAAGGTTATAGGGTGGAAAGATTTGCGCAATAACCTCCAGGCCAAGCAATTTCAAATTGAAGATGATATTCTTGAAGAGAGGGCTCGTGAGCTCGCTTTCGAGGGCGAACGGTTCTACGATCTCATGCGAATCTCCAAACGTCGTAACGATCCGTCGTATTTGGCATCCCGTGTGTCAGCAAAATATCCCACAAGCCGCAGACAGGCTATTTATAACTATCTGCTTAATGAGAACAATTGGTATATAGATTACTTTCAATAATATTTTTGTTTAATAGGGGAGATTAGATTGAATGAAGGGATTGCCGACTATTATGTCAGGCAGTCTCTTTTTTCATTTTTACCCTTTTTGAGAAAAGAAATTATCATAAAATAAACCATAAAAACACAATACTTTATAGAACGATGGTTCAAATTAAAAAAAAACTATCTTTGTAAAAATTTCGATTTAAAAATTTGAGCACTTATCTACTAAACCCATCAAAGTTTTAGTTAATTACTGCACTACTTCTTGAATCCTGATTTTTAAGCCCGACATTTAAGACAGGGTTTATACTGCTGAATTAGAAGGAATTACAATGTAATGCGTTAATATTTAGTATGTTTTCTCTGTCGGTGTGGGGTAGCATAAACAATTAAAAGAAAAAAAAATGAACATTTACGTTGGAAACCTTGATTTCAAGGTTAATGGAGACGACCTTCAGGGAATCTTCGAAGAGTACGGGACAGTAAGCTCTACAAAAATTATTGTCGACAAATTTAGTGGCAGAAGCAAAGGCTTTGGTTTTGTAACTATGGATAATCAAAATGAAGCTCAAAACGCTGTAAATGAATTAAATGGTGCAACTCTCGAAAACCGTAAAATGGTTGTAAACGAAGCAAAACCTAAAAAAGAAAACTACTAATACTTTAATCAAATGGCAAAAGGTAAAGTAAAATGGTATAATGAAGTGAAAGGTTTTGGCTTCATTGCCTCCGAAACAGGCGAAGATTTATTCGTTCACCGCACTGGTCTTGCATCTCCATATAGCAGATTACAGCCCGATCAGGAAGTTGTTTTCGAAACAAAAGAAGGCGAAAAAGGATTAATGGCTGTTGGTGTAAAACCTGCCAATTAATCATATCATATTATTTGACCCAAGTGGAACAGCAAGCCCTTGTTGTCCATTGGGTCAAATTTTTTTTAATACAGCAAATCGTAAATAAGTAAAAATGGGTAGATCACAAGAATCATTTAACAAAAAAGAAGTTAGAAAACAAAAGGAAAAAAAGAGAAAAGAGAAAACCGACAAAAAATTAGCTCGTAAAGAAACTGGGAAAACTAGCTTCGACGATATGATTGCATATGTCGACGAGTTTGGTCAAATTACTGCAACTCCGCCCGATCCTGATAAGAAAATTGATATTGATGTAGAAGATATTGAAATCGGTATCTCAAAAGCCGATCCTTCACTAAAAGCTGACCCAACACGCAAGGGTATTGTAACATTCTTCAATAGTTCAAAAGGTTACGGTTTTATTACCGACATGGAAACTCGACAAAGTGTTTTCGTGCATGTTAATAACCTACTCGAATCTATAAAGGAAAACAATGTTGTTAATTATGAGGTGGTAAAGGGAGTCAAAGGGCCAACAGCAATTAAAGTAAAGCTTTTCAGAAAAGAACAGCCTCCGAAGTCTCTCCCCGAATAATCAATCTTCTATTCTTAATGATATTGGCCTGCATTCAGGAATTTTTTTTCCGAATCTTGGTTCATGATAAAAATCAGGTGTACTTGGTGTAAAAGTGTTAATAATTGTTAAAACACTGTTTTTCTGCCAGCTACATCTTTACTTTTTGTAAGGGCAAAATGCTTTTGCTGACGGGTTTGTCATAACTTTAAGTAAAACAAAATGAAAAGTTATGAGACCCGAAATCAATGAATTTATGAGCAACTTAATTGCCCGCACTGCCGGCGAAAAAGAATTTCATCAGGCGGTGCAGGAAGTAGTCGAATCAGTTTGGGACATCTACGATAACAATCCACGATTCAAAAAAGCAAAGATACTTGAGCGAATGACTGAACCTGAGAGAGTTATTATGTTTCGTGTGCCTTGGGTCGACGATCGCGGAGATGTGCAAATAAACAGGGGCTACCGTGTAGAATTTAATAGTGCCATTGGCCCATATAAAGGAGGACTTCGTTTTCACCCAACCGTTTCACTTAGCGTGCTGAAGTTTCTTGGGTTCGAGCAAACTTTCAAAAACAGTCTTACCACATTGCCTATGGGGGGAGGAAAAGGAGGATCTGATTTTAATCCCAAAGGAAAATCGGACAACGAAATAATGCACTTTTGTCAGAGTTTCATGACTGAACTCTACAGGCACATTGGCCCAAACACCGATGTACCTGCCGGTGATATTGGTGTAGGCGGGCGTGAAATTGGTTATCTTTTCGGCCAATATAAACGGCTCAAAAATGAATTCACCGGAGTACTTACAGGAAAAGGAATCCATTGGGGCGGTAGCCTCATTCGTCCCGAAGCAACAGGTTTCGGCTCTGTATACTTCATTAGGCATATGTTGAAAGAAATGGGTAAAGACATCGAAGGCCACACATTCTCGGTTTCCGGATTCGGAAATGTAGCATGGGGAGTTGTTTCTAAATTGAACGAGTTAGGTGGGAAAGTACTAACTATTTCAGGCCCCGATGGTTATATTTATGATAAAGACGGAATTAGCGGCGATAAAGTGAGTTACATGCTCGAATTGCGTGCTTCAAATAACGATGTGGTTCAGCCGTATGCCGATGAATTTGGTGCTAAATTTATTCCAGGAAGAAGACCATGGGAATTGCCAACCGATATTGCAATCCCTTGTGCTTGCGAAAACGAACTTAATTTCGGTGATGCTAAAGAATTGGTTAAAAATGGCTGTTTCATTGTTGCCGAAACATCTAACATGGGCTGTAATGCTGAAGCGGCTGAATATCTTAACGAGAATATTACGTTTGCACCGGGTAAGGCTGTCAATGCTGGCGGAGTTGCTGTTTCTGGCCTAGAAATGTCGCAAAATTCTATGCGTTATAACTGGACCCGTGAAGAGGTCGATAATCGGCTTCATATGATTATGGGGAACATCCACGAGACATGTAAACATTACGGGCAGCAAGGTGCACGCATCAATTATTTAAGAGGAGCCAATGTTGGTGGATTTATAAAAGTTGCTGAAGCGATGTTGGCTCAAGGAGTCGTTTGATAATTGAAAATTTAGGTTAGTTACATATTCGCAACTGAAAAACGTGCCGTGTATTCTTTAGATCATTAATTGTATGATGTTATAATTATTCAACAAATTCTTAGTTTTACTTGATTCGATTAACGGTCTATCCATCATTCAGTTGTTACATTTTGTGTAAAAAAGACAAACCCCGGGAGAATTTTTTTCTCCCGGGGTTTTTTATAGCCCTGAAAACACAAAATAAATACAATCAGAAACTTTGCAATAGAGTATTCTGTCTACCCTCTTAAATTATTCTCTAACTTCTTTGTATTCATGTAAAACAGTTCGAGATTTTTAATTATCTGATGAACCGTTGAATTGAATGCTGGCTTGTATGTGTTCGCTTCTGTTTATGAGACGTACAAAATTTTTGAATTCCATAAATTTTTTTGATAAATATTTGTTGTTACTTTTATACATTGGTTTAATAGCAAAACGATAATGCCGTCAACATTAAAACAACTCGAATTTGACCGACAGCTTGATTTGTTGCAAATCAGGGAATTTCGGAAAACTGGGAACCTGGAGATTTTAGGAAACATATATGCAAAATATATGCACCTGGTTTTTGGGGTGAGCATGAAGTATTTGAAAAATAAAGAAGCTGCTAAAGATGCGGTGACGCAAGTGTTTGAAAAACTTACAATTGAGGCGGTAAGGCATGAAATTGTTCATTTTCGCAATTGGCTTTATGTTGTTACCAAAGACCACTGCTTAACGGAACTGCGAAAGCAGAACCTCGAAGATGAGCAGTTTGCTAACTGGGCTGAAGAGGAAAAGAAAATTATGGAATCGGGCTTAGAAGTTCATCCTATTGATGAGCAGGATAGGTTAGGAGAGGCCCTTCACGATTGTATTAATAAGCTTTCACTTCAACAGCGCGATTGTGTCGACTTATTCTATTTGAAGAAAAAATCGTACCGCGAAATTGCATTGTTGATGAAATACGATGAAAAAAGCGTGAAAAGCTATATTCAGAACGGAAAAAGAAACCTGAAAATTTGCCTTGAATTAAAAGATGAGCGAGAAAAATAGATATAGTGAGCAGTTTGACGTGATTCTGAGGTATATGAATAATACTATGACCAACGAAGAACGTTACAAATTTGAAAGGGAATTAGAGCGCGATCCTTTTTTGTATGAAGCATTCGATGGTTTGTCGGGGCTAAAACCCGCTGAAGCCGAGCGGGCAATACGTAGTATCGATGTAATATCGGGAAAACGGCATCTTTCATTTCGCTTCTTGAAATATATTGGGTACGTAGCTGCGGTTGCAATTATTGTTGTCGGCCTTTTCTGGGGTTTTCAGCAAATCGATTTTAGCGGGAAAAATGTGGGCAGCAATACTGTTCAAAATGAAGACGCAGTGTTGATGGAACCCTATCGGCCTGCCAAATCTGACTCGATTGATTCCATTGGTAATCAAGAAGATGTGTCTTCTGCCGATTTGTTGATGTCTGAACCCAATGGAACCAAGACCGAATCTACTGCTCAAAATACTACTCCAGTAAATAAAGAGCCAGCTAAAAAGAAACAATCGTTACAGAATGTAGGTCAACAAGTTGGTCAAAAACCAAGTGAAGAGAAAGAACAACAAACACTAACCGATATTAAATCTCCAGATGAGACAGAGGTTGATACCGAAGAAACTTCTGCTTCAAAAGAAGAATATCTGCCAGAAGATATTGAAAAGCCTGAAGAAGCGTTGAAACGCCCGGGGGTGAATGCTGAACCTGAACCACTTGGTGGAAGTTCACTCTTTAAGAGTTATCTCGATAATAATGCCCGTTACCCAGAATCGGCTGATAGTAAGCGGAAAGAAATAGTAAAAATTCGGTTCAGGGTGTCGAAGACTGGCGATCCATCGAATTTTTTCATTGAACGCAGTCCTGGTGACGCATTTTCACAAGAAGCAATCCGTTTGATAAAGAATGGTCCTAAGTGGTCTCCTCAAATCAAAGACGGGCTTCCTGTCGATGGTGAAGTTTCAGTGCGGATAACCTTTAAACCATAAGAGAACAATATAAAGTCAGGAATGAAAAAAGGAGTGAGTCCCTATTGACTTACTCCTTTTTTTTATGCTTATCTCAAGGAATTTATATCATTTTCCTTTAGCCTTTTCGAAGCGTTTGCTTACCTCTTCCCAATTCACGACATTCCAGAAAGCAGTAATGTAATCTGCTCTTTTATTTTGATATTTAAGGTAATAGGCGTGCTCCCAAACGTCGATCGTTAGTAGCGGAGTTCCTTTCTTCGAGGCTACATCCATTAACGGATTATCCTGATTGGCGGTTGTAGTGATTTCCAACTTTCCATCGGGCGTAATCACCAACCATGCCCAGCCACTACCAAATACCGATGATGATGCTTTGCTAAACGCTTCTTTAAATGCGTCTACCGATCCAAACTGTTTTTCAAGTTCAGTTTGTAATTCCTTTGAAAGTTTTCCTGGAGTAGGAGACAGGTTTTCCCAGAACAGGTTGTGATTGTAATATCCACCGCCCATATTGCGCACAGATATAGGTTGTTGACTAATCGTGGCGAAGATTTCAGAAAGCTTCTTTCCTTCAAGTTCTGTTCCTTTTATCGCTTTCATAAAGTTGTCGAAATACCCTTTGTGATGACGGCTGTAATGAATTTCCATGGTTTGTGCATCAATATAGGGTTCTAACGCATTATATGCGTAGGGCAAGGCTGTAAATTCGCATTGTGAGGCTGCTTTTTCTTGTGCCAATAAAAATTGACCAGATGAAAAGAATATTGTTAATACTAAGATGGTTGTTATTGTTCTCATAATTACTTTTTTATTGTTTTCTTAATAAACAAAGGAAAAGCTAAAAAGTTGAATCGTTTATATATGAACGTGAACTCGTCGTTATTTGATTATACCTTATTTGTGTAATGTGTTAATTTGTATATTATTAAAAAGAAAAGCTTGCCGGGAATAATACTCCGGCAAGCTTTTTTCAAAAAGTCGTTACTGACTATTTATTTTTTCACTTCTTTAATCTCAACTTTCAGGTTCAGTTCATCCAACTGCTCATTGGCAATGGTCGATGGGGCATCCATCATTACATCGCGACCAGTATTGTTTTTTGGGAAGGCAATCACGTCGCGAATCGAGTCCAAGCCGGCAAACATGCTCACCAAACGGTCGAACCCGAAAGCGATACCTGCATGGGGAGGTGCACCATATTTGAAAGCATTCATCAGGAAGCCAAACTGATATTGAGCTTGCTCGGGAGTAAATCCGAGTAACCCGAACATTTTAGCCTGTAACCCACTGTCGAAAATACGTACTGAGCCTCCACCAATTTCCACACCGTTTATAACGAGGTCGTACGCATTGGCACGGACTTTACCTGGCTCGGTGTCGAGCATGGCTATGTCTTCTGGCTTTGGTGAGGTAAACGGATGGTGCATGGCGTGCCAGCGGCTGGTATCTTCATCCCACTCCAATAAAGGAAAATCGACTACCCACAACGGACAGAATACGTTTTTATCCATGAGGTTCAACTGGCGAGCCATTTCGAGGCGAAGTGCCCCCATCTGTATTTGAGTTTTTGCTTTTTCTCCTGAAAGAATAAGTAACAGATCACCTGGTTTTGCACCACAGGCATCGGCCCATTTCTTCAGGTCGGTTTCATCGTAGAATTTATCAACCGAGGATTTCAGGCTGCCATCGGCACCATATTTCACATATACCAATCCTTTTGCTCCAATTTGCTGGCGTTTCATGTATTCAGTAAGCGCATCGAGCTGCTTGCGGGTGTACTCGGCACAGCCTTCTGCACATATTGCCACAATGTATTCAGCCGAATTGAAGACCGGAAAATCTTTACCCTGAGCAAGAGCTGTAATATCGTTGAAGGTCATTCCAAAACGGATATCGGGTTTGTCGCTACCGTATTTTTCCATGGCTTCGGCAAAAGGCATACGATGAAACTCGCCAGGATCGAAGCCTTTAACTTCACGGAACAAGTGACGGGTAAGCCCTTCGAAGGTGTTCAGTACATCGTTCTGTTCAACGAAAGCCATTTCGCAGTCAATTTGGGTAAACTCGGGCTGACGGTCGGCACGAAGGTCTTCATCGCGGAAGCATTTTACTATTTGGTAGTAACGGTCGAAGCCGGCCACCATAAGCAATTGCTTCAATTGCTGAGGCGATTGAGGCAACGCATAAAATTCACCCGGATTCATTCGTGATGGTACCACAAAGTCGCGGGCACCTTCCGGGGTTGATTTGATGAGTACAGGGGTCTCGGTTTCAATGAAATTCAATGAATCGAGGTAGTTACGAACAATGATGGCCATTTTGGAACGAAGGACAAGGTTCTCACGAACGGCTTCGCGCCTAAGGTCAAGGTAGCGGTACTTCATGCGAAGTTCATCACCACCATCGGTATCGTTCTGGATGGTAAACGGCGGTACATCGGAAGGACTCAATACGCTGATTTCGGCCACTTGAATCTCAATATCTCCTGTAGTCATTTTGCTGTTTTTGCTTTCACGTTCACGAACGGTTCCTTTCACCTGAACCACAAATTCGCGTCCCAATTCATTGGCGGCAGCTTTTAATTCAGCCGAGGCTTTATCGTCAATTACCAATTGGGTGATCCCGTAACGGTCACGAAGGTCGATAAAGGTCATAGCCCCGAGGTTACGAACGCGCTGTACCCATCCGGCCAGCGTGGTTTGTTGTCCAGCATTTTCAATTCTAAGCTCTCCGCAAGTATGTGTCCTGTACATATTTTCTTTATTTACAATTTTTGATGCTAAAATAGAAAGAAATCGTTAATGGAGAGGCGGTGTTTACTATTTTCATAAAAAGGTTAATCCCAAATTAAACACAAAAGTTTTTATAAATTATTCGGTGCGAATACCTCATTTTTGAGGTTTATTCTATTTCTCGGGAAATATGGGTCAGGAAGCCCCAATCCTGTTAAATGTTTTTAAGTGCTTTAATTCTTAATTTGAGGGATTTCAGTGTTTGAGGGCAAAGAGGTTTCGAAGTTTGGTTATTCGAACAGTCCGACATGGCATTTCTTTTTATATATTTGATTCTTTCAATAGAAGAGTACACATGGACCAACTTTTTACTGATGAATATTTTATGCGCAAAGCATTGGATGAGGCTAGGTTAGCCTTTCAGGAAGATGAGGTTCCTGTTGGTTGTATTATTGTATGTAATAATAAAATTGTTGCACGCGCCCACAACCTTACTGAGCGGCTCAACGACGTGACTGCCCATGCCGAGATGCAGGCTATTACAGCCGCCGCCAATTTACTCGGAGGGAAATATCTCACAGAATGTGCTTTGTATGTTACGGTTGAGCCTTGTGTGATGTGTGCCGGAGCTATCTCGTGGGCGCAGGTTGCGAAAGTTGTTTGGGGCACTCGCGATGAAAAGAGAGGTTATTCGAATATAAAGCAGCAGGTTCTGCATCCAAAAACGCAAGTGGTAAGCGGAGTGTTGGAGGCAGAATCGGGCGAGTTGATGAGGCGATTTTTTGCTGAGAAAAGGAGATAGTATCCTCTTGCTTTGTTTTTAAATCTCTTGGCAGTACATGAATCGAGATGCAAAAAAGATCGCTAAATTTGTAAGAATTCAAACTTTACACAATTCAAATACAGTATTAATTTTAAATGGTGAAATATGTTTAAGAATCATCCAAAGGGACTACTAGCTGCGGCTCTGGCAAATATGGGCGAGCGCTTCGGGTTTTATACAATGATGGCAATCCTGGTGCTTTTTCTGCAAGCCAAGTTCGGTCTTTCGGGGCCTAACGCGGGAATAATTTATTCGATCTTTTATTTTTCTATCTACATTCTCGCCTTTGTGGGAGGTTTAATTGCCGACCGGTCAGGCAACTTCAAAAGCACCATATTGGTTGGGCTCATTTTAATGGCAGTTGGATATTTTCTGATTGCAATTCCAACACCTACTCCTGTTCCCAGCCAATCATTTGTTACGTTGTTGGCAATGACGTGCTTTGGGCTTTTCGTAATTGCATTTGGTAATGGCTTATTTAAAGGAAACTTACAAGCCCTTGTCGGTCAAATGTACGACAACGAGAAGTATAGTCAATTACGTGATTCGGGGTTCTCAATTTTTTATATGTTTATCAATGTTGGTGCCATTTTTGCTCCTATTGCGGCTGTAAGCTTACGTAACTGGTGGGTCGAGTCACACGGACTGGCATATAATTCTACTTTGCCTGAGTTATGTCATGCGCATCTTAAAGGGAACATTACACCCGACGGAGCCAGCCAGTTACAAAGTCTGGCTACTCAAGTTGGTTTCACAGGCACTGATATGACTGCATTCTCGAATGAATATTTGAATATTTTTGTTACAGGTTTTCATTATGCTTTCGCGATTGCCATTGTCGCTATGGCAATTTCTTTGGTAATATATCTTGCCAATAAGAGTAAATTTCCAAATCCGCAATCCAAAGAAGAGATAGAGAAAGCAAATCTTCCCGAGATGGATGCCAAAGAAGTAAAGCGAAGGATTACCGCACTTTTTGCAGTATATGCAGTGGCCATCTTCTTCTGGTTCTCTTTTCATCAAAATGGACTAACTCTTACCTATTTTGCAAAAGATTATACCGATTTGAGCCAGATAAATCTAAATCTTGGTTTTACCCGTTTAGTTGGGGCCGAACTGTTTCAATCTATAAATCCATTTTTTGTAGTATTTCTTACCCCGGTAGTGTTGGCTATATTTGGAGCACTGCGTGCCAGGGGTAAAGAACCTTCAACACCAAAGAAAATCGCCATTGGGATGGGAATTGCTGCACTAGGGTATGTAGTTATGGCTTTAGGCTCGGTGGCATTACCCGCCAGGGCAGAGGTTACTGCTATGGGCGGATTGGCCGATGCAGCCAGGGTTACTCCAATGCTTCTTGTTGGAACATATTTTATTCTAACTGTAGCCGAATTGTTTATCTCTCCGTTGGGAATATCATTTGTATCGAAGGTTGCTCCTCCAAAATATCAAGGAATGATGCAGGGGTTGTGGTTATGTGCTACAGCCATAGGGAATTTTCTACTGTTTATTGGTGCAATTTTATATGAAATTATACCAATTTGGATGACATGGTCGGTATTTGTTGTGGCCTGCCTTATTTCAATGTTCACGATGCTTTTTATGCTACGGTGGCTCGAAAAGGTTGCAAGATAATTTAAAGAAAAAGAGGTATTAATTGCCTCTTTTTTTATAAAGTTATCTCTTCAATGGAATAATTGGCAATATTAGAGTTGTTGGGGGATAAATTATTCGAATTGGGGTGTAAATGATACAGTATAAAATCAGGGGTGAAGAATTTTGCACCAAGTTGTATGTTTATTACCCCAAATGATTAGGTTTATTTTTTGGAACAGCAGAAAAAAATGCTGAAATTTAGCAATCAAATTTTAAGGGGAATTCATTAGAGTTATTAATTAAACATGTATACATTATGAGATTTAAACTTTTACTCTTATTGTTATTGGCTAGTTGTGGCCTGGTCTCGGCCCAGCAAGCTAACATGAATGTTATTTTCTCGGAGGTGAGAATGGACCAGTGGCACCACTCTTATGTCGAGATATGTAATATGGGTAATGTAGCCGTTGACTTGGCTCAGTTCGAAGTTGGCTCTATTTCGCCATGGACTTCTGCCTTTGATGCTGAAGGAAACCCAACATTCGATCCGGGCGCAGATGGTAGGGTAATGCTTCCTGCAAAAATGCTTAATCCGGGTGAAACATTTGTAATCGCAACCGTTTATGATTGGGCAAAGGAAATGGCAATTGTTAATCCTGAAAGATACGGGCCTCTTACCAAAAATGATACTTGGAAGATTGCCGACATGCAGATCCATCGTTCTGAGGCTCCTACAGCTGATCCTACCGATAGCATCTCTACAGGATTTAGCGCACTGGCATGCTGGAATGGTTCGTATTGCTTTTACCTGCGCCACCACTTTACAGATGCAGATTCAGTTGTTGTTGATGTTGTGAATGGTGACTTTACCGGCGCCGATTACAAAAGGCCTAAAGATGCTCCAAGTGATGTTGCTGGTGTTGTGAATGCAACAGTAAACAGTATTTTGGTGCGTAAAGCCAGCGTTAAAACAGGAACAGGTTCAGACATTGACGCATGGGATCGCGTACGTGGCTTAGACCTTACTGACTCTGAATGGTTGCCTGTACCTATTCTTGTTTCAGGAGGATGGGAAGCTGGTCGTAAAGAATTCTGGACCCTTGGAAACCATGGAAATTACCGTTTGGATGCAAACTCATTGAAATCAAATACTATTGGCATTGATTGGACAGCCAACACAATGTCGGTAGCTTGGGGCGCCCGTAATTTCGACTCTATTATGAATGAATTCGACTATGCTCCGGGTATTGCATGGCACTATTTCAAATCGCCCAGCAAACTCGACTCTGCATATACTTCAGTGCGTACTGGTGACTCTCTTGTTTTATATGCTACAGGAAATCAATTGGATAGAATTGGGTTCAAATTAACTGCACTTGCTCCAACCGATGATGAATGCCGCGTAGTTCCTAAAAATGCCCGCGATGGGAATGGCGGTTGGTATACTCCTTATGTGGTTACTGAAGGAGCATCGCTCGATTCAATCCGTGAAGTGGCGTTCGACACTCGCGTTGATACCCTGATGAAATATCTTGAAAAACCAGAAAAAGCAACTTGGCAACTCATCTTTGTCGACGGGGTTGTTCGTCCCGATGTGAAGCTTGGAGATAAGTTGAAAGTAACTTCAGCAAATGGTAAGAAAATTAAGGAGTACTACATTAAAGTAGAAGACTATTTGCCAAGTCACAATGCTGATTTATCGTCGATTACTTGGCCCGACATACCGGAACATTATCGTGGACTTTATGGTTGGAAAGGTGATACCATTCCTGCATTTGCCCCAACAAAATTCAATTACAAGGTTGAAATTCCTTACGATGTTCCTGGCATCCCTGCATTTGTGGCAAAGCCCGAAAACACCGATGCAAAAATTCAGGCTAAACGTGCTGCTACTTTAGCTGGTTCTGTCGAAGATCGTACAATTAAATATACTGTAACAGCAGAAGATGATACAACAATCAATGTTTATTCTATTGAATTGTCGAAAGAACAAGACCTTACCAATGTTCAACCTTTTGTTGCTGAACCGTTTATTTCACAATTTGTTTTCCGTGCCGACTGGAGGCAAACCATGATTGAAATTTGTAATCCTGGAAATCAAGAACTTGATTTAAGCAGGTATTTACTTGTGATGGCTTCAACACAAACAACCTTGGCCGATGCTTTTGCTGTTAACACGACTGTAGATGACTATGCAAATCGTTATAACCGCTATGTTCCGGGATATGTTTGGCAAGACGAAAGTAATTGGGCTGTACAGCCGGCTATGCTTGAGCAAGATTTCAGCGTGAATACAATTGTTGCTCCCGGCGATGTATTTGTTATTGCTTGGGCTGACAGAGTATATAAAGATCGCACTACATTAGATTATCCTGGATTCGATCAAATTGATGTTAACTTCAAAAATGGTTTTAACCCCTGGGGTATTGAATTGAGCCAATCGGAAGATGGTTATTCTAGTTTGGCAACTCTTGTTGGTGGTTGGTTGAACAATACTTGGATTTTATATAAAATCTTAAACGACTCTGTTCTTAATGGTATTAAACCGTTGACAGACCCTGCCGATGTTCAGGCTATTGACGTGATTGGACGCCTTGGTGGCAATGCAATTGGTTCATTGTACGGACAAGATGTAAAAGGAAATCTTGCAGCAATCACCTATGTTCAGAACTCAGGGTTAAAACGTTTGCCACAATATTACAAGGGTAATATAAATCCAGGCGAATCGTTTGGCGATACAACATCAAAACGCCCAGCCGAATGGCTTTTTACAAATGATGCCTATTGGACAGCAAAAGGATACGGATGGCCAACTAATAACTCGATGAACAGCGATGGTATTGGCTCACACGAATTCAACACAATAACCGAATTTATTTCTACCGTTAGTTCTGTGTCTTTTGTGGTGAGCAAAGGATACTCGATGAGCGAAAGCATTGTTGGGCCAGCACCTGGCATTACTGCTGATGAGTTTTTGTCAAAAATATTAAAAGCTGATCCTCTGCAACAACTTACTTTGACAAGGGGAGAAACTACTCTTACTGGTGCCGATGAACTTGTCAATGGTGACCAATTGACTGTTGTTTCTGCAAATAAGAATAACACAACAAAGTATATAATCAACGTAGCAGAAAATGCCCTTGACGACAATGCTCTATTAACCTCAACTGTTTATCAGATTGATGTTACTGATAATACAGGTACTATTACCGGCTTTGCTCCTGGTACTTTATTGAAAACAGTGTTCAATGGGGTAACAGCTCCCGAAACAGCTTCATTGTTTACTGTATACAATGCCGACGGAACGTATGCTTCTTTTAAAAATATGACTGTTGATACCTTCTTGGTCGACGTCGTGGCAACAGATATGGTATTCTTTGAAGTGCTCGCTCAAAATGGGGTGAACAAAATAACCTACCAACTGCTTCCTAATTCTACTCAATCAGATGCGTATGTACTTTCAAATGATTACATGGTTGACCAAACTTCAGGAGTAATTTCACTTATTCCAGATGGAATCAACGTAACTGCATTTATGAATATGTTGATTGCTGCTCCAGGTGCTACTATGGAGCTACAAAACAATATGGGTCAGGTTCGCGAAATGGGAACTATTTATGTTGATGACAAGCTGGTTGTTACAGCAGCCGATGGGACAACAACAAAGGTATACACGTTGAAGATGTACAGTGAAACAGTAGCTGCCCGCCGTGCTTTTGCATATTCTGATGAGTATCTTGTGAACCAAACAAAATTGACAATTACTCTTCCTTATGGTACTGAAATATCGATATCTGATTTTGCAGATATGATTTACCTCTCTGCAGGCGCAACTTTTGTTGTGAAAAACAGCGATGGTTCTGCTAAAGAATCAGGCAATCTTGCTAAGGGAGATAAAATTGTAGTTACTTCTGAAGACGGAACAAAAACAAGAACTTACACTATTGCTTTTGCCGTATCGGCGCCAGTAGTGAAACAAGGTAACATGAAGGTTTATCCAAACCCAACAACTGGTGATGTAAAAATTACCGGAATTGAAAGCGGAAACCTTGTGACAATCTTTAATACGTCCGGATCGAGAATTGCTTCGTTCAAAGCAGCTTCATCGTTCGAGCAAACAGCAATAGAAGGTCCTTCTGGAATGTACTTCATTGTTGTTCAGAATGAGAATGCAGTTGTTGGCCGTTTCAAGGTAATTAAGAAATAAGAACTTTGTTAGTATAACTAAAATGGGATTGCGAAAGCAACCCCATTTTTTTGGATCAATTTAAAAAGTTGGGGGATTAAAAAAATAAGATGAGTTTTGTGTTTTTATAAATTATCAAATGAAACCAGATCAAAACGAACTACAGATAGAGCTTCTCAAGCTCTTATTACCACCCGACATGTTTGATTATTTCGACATAATCAAAGTATCCTCATCAGGTAATTCCGTCGATATGTTTTTGGATGAGAAGTACCTAAAGCCGGAGAAGTACAAGAAAGAAAAGTTAACCTCGAAAGGTTTTCATGACGCGATTACAATACAGGATTTTCCTATCCGAGAACGCACAGTATACCTTCATGTACGATGTCGTCGTTGGACAATAGAAAGTTCCGGACAGATTATAAGCAGTGAATTGGATGCAGTAGAAAAAGGCACGCGTTACACCAAAGGTTTCGCGTCTTTTTTAAAAGAGTTATTTGGACAATTACCCTATTAGCAGCAAAAGCCTTGAAAAACATTATCATATCAATGGCGATCATTTCGGTCAACAGTACAAGGACCATTTAAGCGATTACCATGTATGGGATCAGAAAAGTCATGCAGAAGATTGGATGCTGTTTCCCGATAACATAGGCACGCGCTTAAGCCTTGATGAAACATCCCTTTCGAACGGGGAACTTTATACCATCCTGACAAACAAAGCAGCAAAAGGGCAAAAAGGGGTATTGGTAGCCATGGTTAAAGGGACAAAATCGGAGTCGATAATTGAGATATTGAAGAGAATCCCCAAGAGGTTGCGGGACAAAGTTGAAGAAGTTACCCTTGATATGGCCAGTTCAATGAATCTGATCGTCAAGCATTGTTTTGGTAAATCGACAAAAGTTATTGACCGTTTCCATGTCCAGAAACTAGCTTATGATGCGCTGCAGGAGATGCGCATCAAACACCGGTGGGATGCTATTGATGAAGAATCCAATGCCACAGACAATGCCCGCTGGGAGAAAGAAGAGTATGTTCCATTCCGTTTTGAAAATGGCGACACAAAAAAGCAGCTTCTTGCCCGTAGCAGGTACCTGCTTTTCAAATCACCTGATAAATGGTCTCATACCCAAAAAGTCAGGGCTAAAATCCTGTTTGCTCAGTATCCAGATATCAAAAAAGCTTTTAGTCTTACTCATTCCCTCAGGATGATCTTCTCTCATACAAAAGATAAAGGTGTTGCCTTCACCAAACTGGCAAGGTGGTACAATGATGTAACTGAATCCGGTTTTAGGGCTTTTAACACGATATCTGCAACAATCTATACTCATTACAAAGAGATTTTAAACTTCTTCGATAACCGGAGTACGAATGCTTCAGCTGAATCCTTCAATGCAAAGCTGAAAGCTTTTAGAACAACTTTAAGAGGCGTTAGAGATGTTACTTTTTTCCTTTTTAGAGTAGCTAAAATTTATGCGTAAACTATAAAATCCCCTGAAAAATGAATTGATCCATTTTTTTATGCAGTAAAATAAATTAGAAGGCAAAAAAAAAGGAACTTTTTCAAGTTCCTTTTGTGGGCGGTGAGGGATTCGAACCCCCGACCCTCTGGGTGTAAACCAGATGCTCTGAACCAGCTGAGCTAACCGCCCGGTGTGTCTTTGTTCAAAAGCGTTGCAAATATATATCAATGTTTTTTACTTGCAAATTTTTCCAATAAATTTTTTCATTTCTTTTTACAATGCAGAGCTAATCTAATGTTCCTGACGTTATATAAAAAAGAAAGCTGCCTTTCGGGCAGCCTTTGTAATGAAATTCTCCTTTTCTCAATGTGAATGTTCTGCAATAATTTCTTTCGCCCTATCAAGGATGGCAGAGTCGTCAAGTTCAACAATTCCCCCGTTTGGCCCCGGTTCTATGTGCATGCCAACTGATTTCCCTTTCGTGTAGTTTGCCCCACCGAAATAGTTTCTGACGGTTTCAACTTCTAATCCAAATTCGTTGGCTAATTGGAGCATTGAACCGTCAGGTAAACTGTCTTTAATCTTTCGCAGTTCGTTAAATGTAATTCTATCTGTCATGACATATACGATTAGAAAATTAACTTATCTTTAAATTACCATAAAATTAACAGATTATTTGGATTGGCAATGTGTTTTTTAGGTTTTATTTTAAATCCATTCCGATTACGAAATCATTTTTAACTGATTATTCTGCTCTTTTTCGTCAACTCTCTAGCATCCAAACATTACGTTGTAATTGACATAATACGAAACAAAACACCCAAGCTGGTTTTTAACAATTTTTAATGATGGCAATGCCTAAAGCTTTTTTCACATTCAATTATTGTTTGAAGCATTCGTGGACGGAAATTGTTTTTTATCAGTTTTGTGTTTTCCCGTGTTGGAAAAACCCGGTTGGTAAGAAAAACAAAAAGTAGATTTGTTTCGGGGTCTACCCATGTGAAAGTTCCTGTAAACCCGCTATGTCCGAAGCTTTTATCGCTTACATCTGGTGCGGGGTATGCGTCGTCTCCCGAAAGGCTTTTGTTGTTCATGTATGGCTTGTCGAAGCCTAATGCACGGCGGTTATTGTTTTCGGGAAATTGTACACGGGTAAATTCTTCAACGGTATTGCTGTCTGCAATGAAAACATCTCCGTATTGCCCTTGCTGAAGGTAACATTGCATCAGTATTGCCAAATCGACAGATCGGCCGAAAAGCCCAGCATTACCCGATACACCGCCTAATATGGCAGCACCTTCATCATGGACAAATCCTCGCAATGTTTCCTTTCTGAAATAATCGTCGCGTTCGGTTGGCGCAATCTGGGGCAACGGGTAAACCTTATAGGGATTGTAGCATACTTTGTTGGCACCTAGGGGCTTGAAAATTGTGTTATAGAGGTATTGTTCATAGTCTTTTCCCGTAATTTTTGAAATCATTTCGGGGAAAAGGTAAAAGCCTATATCGGAATACACGTATTTTTTAGACTGCTGCAACTCCGAGTTTTTAATTTCTTCGAACATTTGCTGTTTACAATCTGCGTGAGTGTAAAGTGATGAGCTAATGCGAACGGGGAATTGCGATGAAGGGGACTGGCTGAACACTGAATGTGGCTTTTTCTGTTCTTCACGAATAAGTTTGGTTTGAAATGAAATGCCTGATTTAAATCCGGCTTGATGAGTCAATATTTCCCTGAGGGTTATTTTTGCTTTGTTCGACTTACTAAAACTCTCAAAATATGTGCTGAATGGAACGTCGAGCTTGATGATAGAGTCTTGGTACAATTTCATTAAGAGCGGCAGCGGACCTGTTATTTTGGTCACCGATGCCCAATCGTAGAGGGTTTGGTTACTTACTTTTTCAGTGGTATCGTAGGTGAGGTATCCATATGCTTTTTGAAAAATAACAGCGCCGTTTTTTGCTATGAGTACCTGGCAGCCAGGGAAGTAGCCATTTTTAATTGCATTGTTCGTCATCGAATCAATTTTTTCAGTCAGTATTTTTGAGTCGAATCCTTCCTCTTCGGGTTGAGCAAACCTGAATCGTTTTATTGGTTTTATGGGTATACCATAACCTTTAGGGTAATTCGGGGAGATACTCACAGGAAGTGTTGCAGTAGTTCCAATAGCCCCAAAGATGAGTTGGGAAGCAACATCTTGGGCAATTGGTGTTTCGTTGTAAGCAATTATTGCAGATTTTACATTTTCTGTTCCCGAAAAATTTTCAATGGCGTATGGGTTTCCAAAGAATGTCAATATTGCATTGTGTCTCTTGAATATACTGTCTGTCGCTGCCACCTGACTATCGGTTATTCCATATCGTTTTTGAGGGAGCATTTTGGGTATATAAATCCCGGCAATAACAAGGTTGTAGTTTTTTAAAACCTTAAGCAGGGCGGTAAGGTCTTCAGGTTTCGAATCGGCACTTAGGCAGTAATGGTCGATTGATGTGTAACGTTCCAAACCTTGCTGAAAAGGGGTTTCTGAAGCTTGTCCAATGGCTACTGAAGCAATTTTCAGTGTGTCGATTCGCTGAAGGGGGAGCAACGATTTTTCGTTTTTGATAACTGTAAGTGATTGTTCTGTAAGTAACTTTGATGTTAAGGTAAATGAGGGCTGATTGAGCCGGTCATTTAGGTTTTGCAGGGGTACTGGCTTATAGTCGGGCAGTTCAATCCATGTTTTTGCCAATAAAACCCTTCTGCATTTTGTGTTTATGTCAGATTCTTTCAATTCACCTCTGGCAATAGCACTTTTCACCGCTTCGATAATGCGATCAGGATGTTGCACAAATTCAATAACATCGACTCCGGCTTTGAGTGCTTCAACCGAGGCTTTTTCTTCGCTGAATAAGCGGGTGATTCCTTTCATATTCATTGCATCTGAAAAAATTATCCCCTCAAAACCAAGAGAGTCGCGAAGTATTCCTGTCATGATTTTTTTTGAGAGTGTAGCCGGCTTTTTCGATTTGTCGATTTCGGGCAGCTGCAAGTGAGCTGTCATTATGCCATTGATTTGATTGTCGATACACACTTTAAACGGGAAGAAATCCACAGAATCGAGGTGCTTATAATTGCCTTCAACAACCGGGAGAATTTCGTGCGAATCATCGGCCGTATTTCCATGTCCCGGAAAATGTTTTACTGAGACCATAACTTTTTCATCTTGAATGCCTTTTGCGTATGAAAGACATTTGGCCGCTACACGTTTGGGGTCTTCGCCAAACGAACGATAATTGATTACCGGGTTTAACGGGTTAGAATTTACGTCTGCTACAGGGGCAAAATTGAGATTAATACCTAACGCGCGGCATTGTTGGCCGACTTCGCGTCCCATTTGGTAGAGCAGTGTGTCGCTTCCTATGGCACCTAAGGCAATCAGGTTCGGGTAAACAACGGTAGAATCCATGCGGAAAGAGAGACCGTTTTCGCCATCGAGGGCAATAAAAAGAGGAATTTTCGATGATTTTTGGAGATCGTTTGCTTGAGATGCTATTTCAAAAGGGGTTGTTTTCATAAAAAGGATGCCCCCAACTTTTTGCTTTTCAACCATCATGATAAGCCGGTCGTAATCTTTTTCTTTTTGCCAGGGGTTAGTAGCAACCATGAGCAACTGTCCGATTTTTTCGTCAAGGGTCATTTCTTTCAACAGTGAATCGGCCCAGTCGCTCTTTACTCGCATGCAAGGAGGTGTCTCGGCTAATGCTACATTGCAGAAAGTCAGCACAAAAATCAAGAGAAAGAAAACAAGCTTGTTCATATTTTGTATGTAAATAGAATAGCGGTAAATTTAGCCATTTTACAAGCATTATGAAGCTAGCAAAATTTCACATTTCATTTATTGTCGCTATTGTGCTTTTATTTACAATAACGGGTTTTAGTCAGGAAATTGTTCCCGGTGCTTCGCGTTATGAAGAATATCTTTCACTTTTGTCCAAGAAAAAAGTAGGGTTGGTGGTTAACCATACCTCAATGTGTGGCGATGAGCATTTGGTCGATGTTTTATTGTCGAAAGGAGTATTGGTGAAGAAGATATTTGCTCCCGAGCATGGTTTCAGAGGAGAGTCCGAAGCTGGGGAAACTGTTGGGCATGCCGTTGATTCAAAGACAAAATTGCCAATTGTTTCGCTATATGGTGACCGCAAAAAGCCCACACCGTCCGATTTGGCCGGTCTTGATATTCTTATTTTTGATATTCAGGATGTTGGGTGTAGGTTTTTTACATATATAAGCACGATGTTTTATGTTATGGAAGCTTGTGCTGAAAATAACCTCCCGCTCATAGTGCTCGATCGTCCTAATCCAAATGGTGATTATGTTGACGGGCCGGTGCTAAAACCCGAAATGAAATCGTTTGTTGGTATGGTCCCTATTCCGGTTGTACATGGTTGCACGCTAGGCGAATTGGCTTTGATGTTTAATGGAGAAGGTTGGTTGAGTAAAGGCAAGCGTTGTCGTCTTACTATTATTCCTGTGTTGAATTACACTCATTCGAGCACTTATATTTTGCCTGTAAAACCGTCGCCTAATTTGCCCAATCACACGGCTGTGCGCCTATATCCGTCGCTTTGTTTGTTCGAGGCTACAACGGTTAGTGTTGGCCGGGGCACCGACTTCCCGTTTCAGGTGCTAGGTTATCCCGATCCCGCTTTTGGTAATTTCAGCTTTGTTCCGGTTTCTATTCCCGGAGTTTGTAAAAATCCAATTCATGAGAATAAGAGTTGTTATGGAGATGATTTTAGAACTCTTAACCAAGTGCCCAGGTTTACGCTGACCTATTTCATCGAATATTATTCGCGATTTTCAAATACAGAACTCTTTTGGAGTGACAAACGATGGATTGGCTTATTAACAGGCGATCCGAATTTTTATCATCAGGTAACAAGTCGGATGAGCGAGGTTGAAATCCGCAAAACATGGCAACCCGACCTGAAAACGTATAAAGATATGCGGGAAAAGTATCTTTTATATTCTGATTTTGAATGATATGATAAGTCCAATAGTGCTGCTCTTAATTGTTGTTGCGTATTTTTTTGCGTTACTATTTGTTGCATGGTTGACTGGCAGGGATAATCAGCAGCACACTTTTTATCATGGCGACCGTAAATCGCCATGGTTTGTGGTTGCATTTGGAATGATAGGAACTACAATTTCTGGGGTAACGTTTATCTCAGTACCGGGAGAAGTGGGGAATAGTGCCTTTCATTATTTTCAGTTTGTTTTGGGTAATGTGGCGGGTTATGTGCTTATCGCTCTGTTTCTGCTTCCCTTTTATTATCGTGAAAATGTATACTCTATTTATTCCGTGCTGGAACAAAAAATGGGACGCGAAGGATACTTAACAAGCTCTGGTTTTTTCATAGTTTCGAAAGTAATTGGCGCCTCTTTTCGCCTCTTTTTAGCAGTTCTTGTTCTTTATTTGGCTATCGCGAGCCCATTGGGATTGTCGTTTGGAGGTACGGTGTTTTTATGTTTGTTG
>Ga0209723_1002760_pt1 | contig 22644 bp, 12 predicted proteins | sample BiotimSIPDNA_2_FD_185750 | JGI IMG/M metagenome (GOLD analysis project Ga0209723, IMG submission 185750) | Anaerobic biogas reactor microbial communites from Washington, USA - Biogas_R2 time_0 SIP DNA (SPAdes) (version 2) | ecosystem: Engineered > Bioreactor > Anaerobic > Unclassified | place...
TCGGGCGGCTTTGAGTTCCATGATCGCCAATCGTTCTTCGGAGGTGTAATGCGGACGCTGGTGAGCCGGAATGCGCCTCATACGGGCATCCTTGATGCGGAGTTCTTCGGCCAGCAGTGCGATTTCCAGCCGGGCTTGCTCCACTTGGGCCTGCAGCCGTACCCGGTGAATGCGGCTGTCAACGGCCCAACCCCGCGCTGTCACCAGGGCATCATGCGCCATCGCCGTCAAACAGACCATCGCCCTTTTGGTATTTTCCTGCCAGCCCTTGGGCAGCGGCAACTCGCCGGTCTCGAATTCCGTCATCTTTTCCTTTCCTGAAAGAGACTATTGTTCATTAAAGGCCATTATGATACCAAATTTTCTTCGTCTTCAGGCCGTAATATGCCCCCGCTTTTTTGATCCTGAATTTTGACAGCGGAACATCAGGGATATTTCAGGGTGTTTTTCTAAGTCCCAGTTTACTGGCTTTTACATTGATGGCAATGAGCGTTCTGCCGAGTTTGTGGGCAATTTCTGCCGGAGGCATTATTTTATCATATTTTTTTAGAAAGTCTATCTCCTCATTAGTCCATGAACGAAGATTGGGGTATTGTCCAGGGACTTTCCGAACACCTATGCGTCCGCCCCTGGTGATAATCGCGTCAATGGTTCGGTCTAACTGGACAGCTAAATCCTTCGTATTTGCCGTCGGGTATAATTTTCTAAGCAAAGCATCTTCCTCCGGCGTCCATAATCGCTCACCTTTTCCGGTTTGTTCATCGGGTATATAATCGGTCTTATGAAGTCCCATTTTGCCTGCCTGGGCTTGAATTGCTATTGGGGTACGACCCAGTAGCTGGGCCAGTTCTTTATTATCTGTGGTTGGATATAACTTTATCAAGAGGTCTTTTTGTTTACGCCACAAGTTGTAATTGGGGTTGTACGGTTGATCAATATAGTTTTTTCTTAATCCGAGTAATGATGCTTGACCTTCGATAGCTCCTCTGCTTCGTTTTGGAAAGTACTTAACCAGTTGGGAGGTCGGCATTATGGGGTACAGTTTTTTGAGCCGCTTGTGTTCTTTTTTCGACCATCGTTTGCTCTTCTTAAAACACGGACACAAAGGATCGTATTTTCGCCAGTTTTTCTTAAGCCGCAGGTCATGGGCTTTTGTGCATATAGCATCTGAAGTCCGTCCGAAACGTTCTGCCAATTCAAAATTAAACATGTCGGGATATAATTCCCGCAGCATGTTCTCTTCCTGTTGCGTCCATTTCTGACCTTGCCGGTTCAGTTCCCGCTTCTTGTCTTCTTTTTCCATAGGTCATTCTCCTGCAATTTTACCGTATTATATAAAATCCGATCTGGACGGCAACGTGTTTTGCGATTCAAGCGACAAAAGTCGGGGCAAAATGCATGACGAGACCGTTTTTTGACTTTTGTGTGAGATTTTTCAAAAAGGCCGTTGGGGCCATAAGTCCTTGTATTGCAACAACAAACGGTTTCATTATAAGTATCTGCCAACCCCATCCGCCGCCGCAAAGGTCGTTAGTCGGGAATAATTTTCATTTTTCGTTTGACAATCGCCTGGCACGCCATAAAATTCCATTTCGGAAGATACGGGTTGCACCGAGCTCTGGTTAAGTCCATCTCCCTCCGAAGCCCTCCTAATTGAAATTCCAGCATTTTTTTTATGAAAAGGAATGGCTTATGTCATTGACGCAGAACGGTTTTTTTCATCGGATTACCAGCGTCTCGATTGTAGGGGGATTTCTGGATGGCCAGGATTTTAATCTGTCCCAGGGACTCAATTGTATTATCGGTGCCCGGGGGACGGGCAAGACAACAATCCTGGAATTGGTGCGCTACACCCTGAACGCCATGCCAAGCGACAGAGGAGCCTGCAAACGCATTGAGACGCTGGTCGAAAAAAACCTGGCAGGCGGCCGGATTAAGGTGTCAGTTGAAACCAAGGAAGGGCTGTCGTATATCATCAGCCGGGCCGTTGGAGAAGAGCCGGTCGTTTTGACGCCTGAAGGGACGGCGACGGAAATCAACCTGAACGCCGGGGGATTATTCCGAATCAATGTATTTAGCCAGAATGAGGTGGAAAGTATTGCCGACCGCGCAAATTCACAGCTTGATATTATCGACAACTTTGAGGCCGAATCCATCAATACGGCTGAGCACCATATCAAGGCTCTCAAGGTCGATTTGGAAGCCAACAGCAGTAAAATATTGCCTCTTCGATTAAAAATCCATGCGCTTCTGGATGAACTTCAGGTCAAGCCGTCTCTGGAGGAAAAACTCAAGGCCTTTACACAAGAGAGCGGCCAAAATGCCGACACCATCAACATGGCCCACGCCCGGAAATCCTTACGCGACAGAGAAAGCCGTGCGATTGAAACGGCCAAGGGGCTTTTAGGGCAAATCCATCAGTCCTTATTTGCTTTGATTGGCCAGATTCCCCAGCGTTTGCCGGCGGTGTTTACGGATGAGATGCTCAATGGCCCCAATCGGGACATTGTTCGGGCCATCCACTCACTGGTTTCTGAAAGCGGACAGACGATTGACGGTCTGGTCAAAAACGCGATGAGGACATTGACGCGGACGGTCGAGGGGATTAATGCGGAAAGCGGCAAACTTGATCTTGTTCATAAGCAGCAGGAAATACAGTTTCGGGAACTGATCGAAAAGCACAAGGAGGCCCAAAGCAAGGCAACCGAGCGGAGTCGTCTGGAGAAGATGCGTAATGAACTTCTCCAAAAAGAACAAGACTGTAAGCAGTTTCAGGAAGACATGAACAAGCTTCGAAAAGAACGGCAGGACCTTTTGGAGCGGCTCTCGGAGTGCCGGGATGAACGGTTCCGGATACGACAGGCGATTGTCGAACGCATCAATAACACCCTGTCCCCGTCTATTTGTGTCGATATTGTTCAGTTCGGCAATCCCGAACAATATCGCAACCTGTTAATGGAAAAGCTCAGCGGCAATAATATGAAACAGGGGATTGTGACTGCAAAGATTGTCAGCGCCTTCGGCCCCATCGAGTTAGCCGAAGTCGTCAAACAGAGAAATAAGCAAGCCCTGATTGATAAGGCCGAATTGAACGAACAGCAAGCCGAGAAAGTCCTCGCCGCGCTTTATGACGCCCAAATCCTGTTTGATTTGGAAACGGTCGAACTGATTGATTTGCCGACGATCAAGCTGAGCGATGGCGGCGTTTATAAAGCCTCCTCATCGCTGTCCACCGGCCAGAAATGTACCGCTATTTTGCCGATTTTATTAATGGACAGCGAAAACCCACTTCTGATTGATCAGCCGGAAGACAACCTGGATAATCGCTTTGTGTACGAAACCATTGTGGACAGCATCAGCAAGGTTAAGAAAAAACGGCAGTTGCTGTTTGTCACTCACAATCCCAACATTCCGGTGCTGGGAGAGGCGGACAAAGTCATCGTTCTCGAATCAGACGGTACCAATGCCAGGACGGTCAATCAGGGGACAGTGGACCACTGCAAAGACAATATTGTCACCTTGTTGGAAGGCGGAGAGGATGCCTTTAACCGCAGGAAGGTTCGGTATGCCTACTGAATTGCCCCCCGATAACGGCCTTCAGCCGACTGAAATGTCCTGGACACAGCGGCGCGACTTTGTCCGTCAAATTGCGGCCACGATTGAAAGCCACGGCATCTCGGAACAGGCATTGAGTCTGCTTTTTTCGCTGGCCGAGGACTCCAAGTGGGAGGTTCGTAAGGAAGTGGCTGACGCGCTGCTGCTGATTCCGGATGAGCATTTCCCCCGATTGACGGCCAAACTGGTCGGTGATCCCAACCTTTTCGTTCGGACGGCGGCCGAACGCGCCCTGGACCGTCGCCGTCGCGGGGTCGAGATTTCGGTTCGCAAACAAAAGGGCTTCACCCATGTCCAGGGGCAGTACGAAACCATAGAGAAAAAATATGGTACCCAGGCCGCCGAGATGGCTCTTCGGATGGCAGAACGTCTGTATGATACACTGGTCGGCGCGACCGTCCACGATATGAAAAACATCCTGACGCCCCTGAAATCCGGAATATCAATGCTCAAGGGGCATTTGGCTGAGGGGAATCTGGACACCGGACTGTTCAAGAAATATATCGATAAAATGGAAAACCAGTCCGGGATGCTGTTGCGGATGATTGAGGACATTTTGACCTATTCTCAACTGACCCCTGACCAGCGGCACAGGGAACGGGTCTGCCAGATTGTGAGCGAAGCCCATACCCTTGTTCTCGACGCTTTTAAGGCCAGTAACCGCCATCCGACCGACGTCGCCATTGCTGTTGAGATTCCTGAAAATCTGATGGTCGATGTGGCGCGTTACCAGATGGTACGGGCAATATCCAATGTCATCAAAAACGCCTATGAGGCCTTTGCAGACGCCCCTTATACATTCAGATCTGGACACATTGAGGTGGTTGCCAGGCCGATTGACGGGGAGCGGATTGAGATTATCATCAAAGATAACGGCATGGGGCTCCCGGCCGAAGATTTAAGCGAAGTTCGCCAGTTTATCCCCGGCGGCACCTCAAAAAAGACACATGGCACCGGTTTTGGATTACCGATTGCCAAACGGAAAATCGAAGACCACAGAGGGTCATTGACAATTGACAGCATAGAAGCAGAAGGCACAACAGTGATAATCACCTTACCGACCGAAGCAGGGGCAGATTCAAATGAGTTTTCATGCATTGGTTGTGGATGACAACCAGGACATATTAGACGATGTCAAGGATCGCCTGGAGTCCATTGGCCACTCCTGCGATTGCGCTTCGTGTCAGGAAAGAGCGAGGGAATTGCTGGAACAGCACAGGTATTCCTATATTTTGCTCGACCTTGAAATTCCAGTCAAATATGGGCGTAAATCGCGTATCCAGACCGGGCAGAACTTACTCTCTGAAATCCGGAAGATTAAAGGATACGAGTCTATCCCGGTCATTGTGATGACGTCACACGGCAAGGATAGCCCGCAGTTGGCGGTCGAAGTGATGCGCTGCAACGGGGCAAACGATTATGTCATCAAGCCGTTTGTCGAAGATGGCCATACGCTTGAAAAAGCGATTATGGACGTCTTGCGGACCACAGGACGCGCCCACCCGGCTGCCAAAAAGCTGACGGGACGTCAGTTGTCTCCGGAACCGCCCCGTAAATTTGAGGTTGGCGAGGTGGTTTTCTATACGTCACATGTGGAGTTGTGTGGCGTCAAAATCTGCGGTGACGACAGTTCCATAACCCGCCGAATACTGGATGTCCTACGGAAGAAAAAGAGCAATGGGAAATACGAGCGGTATTGCGGCGACAAACTGGCAGAGATTGTGGACTGCGACAGTGGGCAAACCGGCATCGCAACCTGTATTATGGGGTTTCGCACCTTGGTCTATAATGCCCTCTATTCCGAAGCACAGATTGAATGCGACCGGTTAAAAGATATTATACCCAACGACCGAAAGTACGGATACTCGTTGTCAGAGAAAATCATCGTCCGGAATGGCGATGTCCGTCAATTGTCCGCCAATGTCCCCCAAAATGTCCGTCAAAGCCCAGGGGATGTCCGCCAATCCAAGCAAGAAAATGACGACTGGAATGATCGCCAGCGCTGGATACTGCAAGAATTGGAAAAGGGTACCCCCTTGCAAAACAAGCATGTTCGTGATAAGTTCAAAGTATGTGACAAGACGGCCCAGCGGGATTTAGCGGCCCTGCGAATGCGGGGCTTGGTAGATTTTACCGGTTCAAGCCGAACCGGCGTCTGGCGACTTCGTTGAATCTGTCCGATGCGACTCTAACATTTTGCAAACACTGAGGATATGGTGCTCTGGAAGACACGAATAGCCGTCCAGAAACTCGTGGATAACCGCCTCGTTCGGTTCAAACTTATGACAGTAACGCCCAATCATAGTAGCCGCGGTTTCCATTAGTGACCCTCGTGGTTGTTCCGTGTTTGTATATCATGTTGGACGATGTTTTAAAAAGAACACATAAAATAGCCTTTTCCTAAGCAGCAGATAACTCACTTGGGATATTTACACCGGAAATAACACTTTGTTATGCCGAACCTGAATCATATCAATGATGTACACTTTAATAGTAGACGACATAAAAAGTCGAGTTGTCTGAAATTTCCATTAAAGTGAAAAAGCCGAACATAAACTCTTTGTCATTTGGAGTTTTTCCTGTACAATTGAACCCGCCATGAGCAGGGTAAGTGACTTGTTAACCATCTAAATCGGAGATGCCGGGTCGTGAATGTGTTTGTTCAGGGATACGTTGTTATACTGATGTTCACTGTAGGAACTCATTATTCTGTTCTGACCCAAAATCATAGCGAGAACAGCACTTTCTGTTTATCTGCCTATACTATTCAGCATCAAAGCCAAACGTTTACGCGATGGAACCCTGCCCAAAAATATCGTGAATTCACAAGAGATAACATTGGGAATCAACGAACAGTAAATTGGCAGGAATCTGGTGATTTCTGTGATTCAGCAGTTTTATATGACCTATTTTTATGAGAGGAACGACGATGAAATTAAATTTTCATGCTCAGCACACCGACGTTGACCGAACTGTTAAGCTGCTAACCCAGGCACTCCTTCTTTGGGTTGTTTTTACAGGGCCGGTATCGTTTGTATTTGCCCTGGACGGTAATATCGGTACCCACGATCCCACAACCATCATGGTGTGCGATGGTAAGTATTATGCTTACGGCACAGGCGGCAATACCCATGTATCCAGCGATGGCTGGACCTGGGATCGCGGAGCATCTGTACCCGGCGGAGGCGGCATGGGTCCGGACATGATTCATATTGGAGACAATTACTTTATGTATGTCGCCGGTAATGTGGGTGGACAGCCCGCTTCTCGAATCGTAATGAAAACGACCAAGAGCTTAAATCCGGAATCTCCTGACTATGGATGGACCGAGGTCGGAGTGGTGAACACGACCGATGGAGTTGAGTTCTGTAATGGGATCGATCCGGGATGTTTTCTGGATCCCACGACGGGCAGGTTCTGGCTGACCTTCGGTTCCTATTTTGGTAATATTCGTGTTGTCGAACTTGATCCCAAAACAGGGATGCGTGTCGATGACACATACCACAATGTCGCTATCAATTGCGAAGCGTCAACAATGATTTATCATGAGGGCTACTATTACTTATTAGCGACACACGGTTCGTGCTGCCAAGGCTCTAATTCCGGCTACAACATTCGCACCGGCCGCTCCAAAAGCGTTACCGGCCCGTTTATTGATCATGAAGGTATTGACATGATGCAGGGCGGAGGCAAACTGGTCATCGGTTCAGGTGAGCGTTATATCGGCGCCGGTCACTTCGGATTAATCGACGAAGGACAGGGCGTGCAGAAGTTCTCGCTGCACTGGGAAGCCGATTTACAGAGAGGCGGAGGCAGTGTGCTTGATATTCGCCCCTTACTCTGGGAAGACGGCTGGCCGGTGGCAGGTGAAAAATTCAAAGAAGGAACCTATCAGGTACTATCTTATCGCAGCGGAACGGCACTTGAGCTTGCGGTAGAAGGCCAGGCCGTCGGCAGAAGTTCGGGCGGCGCCCGCGGCGGTGCTGGCGCAGCTCGCGGCGGCGGCGGAATGATGGGCGGCCGCGGCGCCGGCGGCGTTCCGGTCGCAGACCAGACTGCTGCCGATGTGATGGAAAGCTGGCCTGCCGGGAATATCGACGCCAGATTATCGAACTATATGTGCCAGGCCCAGCAGAAATGGACAATCACTCCGGCCGAAGGCAAAGGCGGCTATCTTGGTGCTCCCTATTATAAGATTCAAATTGCGGGTACGGATCGCGTCTTAGCGGCTGCGGAAGGGGCAGAAGTGGTAACGGTGCCCTCGTATACAGGTTCAGATGAACAACTGTGGCGTATCGAGATGCTGACAGACGGCAAATGGCGTATTATGCCGAAAGCGATTCCGGGCACAAATGAACCGATGGCGCTGTCAGCAATAGGAGCCAGCTCAGTGACCCTCGCAAAATTTGATCCGGACGGTCTCAAACAGCGCTGGCTATTCAAGGCCCCGTAAAAGTGAATTCGAGACAGTGCAAATTAATTCAGTTTACATCATTGGGATTGCAAAGGAATCAAGGTATGAAAAAATATAAAAACAATCAGATCTTAACAGTTGTTTTCCTGTTCGTTTCGGCTCTATTGATGGTTGCCAGCCTTTCGGATTCTGCTTTTTGCGATCAGGTACCCAAAGTAGACCCCGCAACCACCACAAAGAATACTCCCAATGAACAGGGTTTTATCCAGCAATGGCTTATTCTCGATCCGATTGCTGCCAGAGGAGATACCCAAAACGCGGTCCAGGCGACCGTCAAGGCGGGCCATTTTGAAAATGAACTGACGATGCTGCCGAAAAAAGGGGATAAGGTTAATGCCGGCGGCCGGGAACTCACATGGCATTCGGTTGAAACAGACGAATATAATATTAACCTTTACTATTTCGCGGCTGAGATTGGAACCAATTGCAATAACTCCCTGTTCTGGGTCGTTGCTTACATTAATTGTCCCGAGGAAGTCAAAGAGGCGCGTCTGGCCGTCGGTACAAATTCTGCTTCCGTCTGGTGGCTCAACGGCACCGAAGTCGTCGGTATCTACGGCAACCGCTGCACCGTCATCGATGACGGGGTATCAAAACGGCTGACACTCAGAAAAGGGATGAACGTGATACGCGGCGGTATTGTCAATGCCAGCGGAGCCGCAGATTTCTGTGCACGCCTCCTCGATGCCAATGATAAACCCCTGACAGGATACACGATCGGCCTAAGTGCTTCAGAACAAATCGTTAATACTGAAGGTATTCCGATGGCACAAAATGCCGAAGGTCAGGGAGGCATTATGATTGTCCCCGAACTCATCAAGCCGCAAAATGCCCGCAGGCTTGAGGAAAAGGATTTTGGCGGTTACGTTATGGTCTATTTCAAAGACCAGGACCAGTGTGCCTATATGGCCGTCAGCCGCGATGGGTACACCTTTACCGATCTCAATAATGGAAAAGCCATCTTCGACGGCTCCAGACTGGCCGAGCAGAAGGGCGTGCGCGATCCGCACATGACACGCGGACCGGACGGCGGATTCTACCTGGCCATGACCGACCTGCACATCTTCGGACAGCGTGCCGGTTATCGTGAGACACAATGGCAGCGGCCCGAGGAAAGATACGGCTGGGGCAATAACCGCGCCATCGTGATGATGAAATCCTTCGACCTGATCCACTGGACGGCGTCCGATTTCCGCGTAGATCTGGCTTTCCCGGAATTGGGTGATATCGACACCGCATGGGCTCCGGAAACGGTCTATGATGAAGCGGCGGATAAAATGATGGTTTACTTCACGATTCGGTATAACAACAGGAATGCCAATATCTATTGGTCCTATACGGACGACGCCTTTACCAAGATGGAGACCATCCCGAAAATGATTCCCGATATCGGCGGCATCGACGGCGATATCACAAAAGTGGGTGACAAATTCCACATGTACTATGTATCGAATGCCCGGATTCTTCATGCTGTTTCCGACAGGATTAACGACGGCTACGTCCCCGAGGGCAACCGGCGCATCGATCCCGAGCGGGTTTCCACCGAAGCGCCCAACGTCTTCAAACGCCTTGGGACAGATACCTGGGTCTTGATGTACGATGTCTATGGCGGCAGGCCCAATAATATGGGATTCAGCGAAACTAAAGACTTCGCAAACTACACGGATATCGGTCATTTTAATGTAGGTGTCATGAAAGGTACCAATTTCGAGCGTCCCAAGCATGGCGCGGTGACCTACCTGACGCTGGATGAACTGAAGGCCGTTACAAAACACTGGAATGTTGAGATGGCTCTTGACTAATAACGTCGAACTAAAGTATAATGCACTAACAACAAAACTTTTTATGTAGGAGATTTACAATGAATCAATTCGGTCGTATTTCACTTATTCCTGTTGGGTTCGTTTTGTTTCTGATTCAGATTGGAATGGCGGATAACCCCCTGATCCTCGATCAGTTTACCGCTGATCCGACGGCACGGGTGTTCGAAGGCAAGATCTATGTGTACCCGTCACATGATATTCCGGTTCCTCCGGGCAGCGGCGCACGGCCAAACTGGTTCTGTATGGAAGACTATCATGTTTTTTCTTCTGAGAACCTGACAGACTGGACCGACCACGGCGTTATTTTAACCCAGAGCGAGGTGCCTTGGCTGACCCGCATGTCCTACAATATGTGGGCGCCGGACTGTGTTTTTCGAGACGGTAAATATTATTTTTATTTTCCCACGGGAGGCGGGATTGGGGCCGCCATTGCAGACAATCCTTACGGTCCGTTCAAGCCGGAACCGACCTCCATTCGGGGCATCCGCGGAATTGACCCGGGGGTCATTATTGATAAGGATGGAAGCGCCTACCTGTTCTACTCGGATTTGATGGTTGCCAAGCTGAAGGAAAATATGGTCGAAATCGAGGGACGTCCGCAGCAGATTGCAAATCTTCCCAGGAAAGGTCTCCGTGAAGGTCCGTTCCCCTTTGAACGAAATGGGATTTACTACCTGACCTATCCCCATGTGCAGAATAATACGGAACGGCTCGAATACGCAACGGCCAGCAGTCCGATGGGACCGTATGAATGGAAGGGTGTGATTATGGATGAAAGTGCCAGCGGCTGCTGGACCAATCACCACTCGATTCTTGAATACAAAGGGCAGTGGTACTTGTTCTATCATGACATGGATTTATCGCCGAAATTTGATAAAAACCGAGCCATCAAAGCCGATTATTTGTACTTTAATGAGGACGGTACCATTAAGAAAGTCATTCCCACGGTACGCGGAATCGGAAACGCCCCGGCAACCAACAAGATTCAAATCGACCGTTACAGCGCCAAAAGCGAGACCGGCGCTGCAGTGGAGTACCTTAATCCTGAGAAAACATTTGATGGATGGAAGACGGTTCTGTCTGCGCCGGACGCCTGGATTCGATACGACAGAGTGGATTTTGCAGGCAAGACGGTGAAAACTCTGAAAGTCAGGGCAATGTCAGCAACGGGCGGCTCGATTGAAGTTCAAATTGGCAAAGATGACGCTGCGATCAAGGTGCCTGTCGTCATTGCAGAAAGTACGGATTGGACGATGGCTTCATCGAATGTCAGAGTTGCTCCGTCCGTTGTTCCGTCCGGTCTTCAGGATATTAAGGTCGTTCTCAAGGGCGGCGACAAGGTTGAAATTGACTGGATCCAGTTTGAGTAATTCCAAACAAGGATTGGATGAATGTGAAGCACGTGGTCAATCCCGGCCACGTGCTTTTTTTGTGCTGCCAGGTGGTACAATTTTACTCCGCCGTTTATAGGCTGTGGTTCAGGATGCAGAGGATATCGACACTGCGATAATATGTCGCCTGTTGATATAGAGTACCCTGATTATTTTTTTCCTGCGGAAATAGGGGTTATTTCTCGTGACTATTATGATACAAACACTTACAGTAGATGACATAGGGTCTACCATAAATTAAGAGTATACCCTGTTTATTGATTGAAATGAAATTCGAATGGGGGTAAGAAATTAAGATATAACATATCTGGAGAATAATCATGGTCAATCTTGCCAGTGTTTTAAGAGAAGAAATATTGAACAACGTGAGAAAATAGCGAGGTTTGGTCTTGACTTATTAGGGCAAACTATGTATTATGGAGTAGTGATTTCTGGTAAAAAATCCCTTAATGGAGGATGGTAAGATGAGATATTTTGGGCAATTTTTTATCTTCTTTGCATTTCTAACATGCGCAACCCTCGCTTCGGTTCCGGGCAATATCTATCAGGATGGAATCGTCGATGTTAATGATGTGATTCTTCTTTCCCTGCACTGGCTGGAGCCCAATGAACTGCTTGCGGAAAATATCGATGGTCAAGGTCTTGTTGACTTCGAGGATTTTGCTATTCTGTCCCGCTTTTGGCTTGTCCAGGAACCTGATATCAACGAAATGAAGTTTATCCCCGGCGGGACGTTCATGATGGGCGATAGTTTCAGTGAAGGATTGGAATACGAACGTCCCCAGCATTCAGTAACCCTGAGTTCTTTTTCTATGAGCAAATATGAAATCACCAATCAGCAATATTGTGATTTTCTTAATTCGGCCTTAGGACAAGGGACAATTACCATAACCTCGGATATCGTTCACATGGCCGGTTCGGAATTTCATCGATACTGCAATACCTATCAGTCCTCACCCGATAGCCAGATCGACTGGAATGGCAGTACTTTCAGTGTCCGAACCAAAAGCGGCCGCAGTATGGTTTATGATCCGATGGTTCGGGTAAGCTGGTTTGGGGCGGCTGCTTATTGCAACTGGCGGAGCGAGCAGGAAGGCCTACAGCCGTGCTATAATTTAACGACATGGGACTGCGATTTCAGCAAAAACGGCTACCATTTACCGACAGAGGCCCAGTGGGAATACGCAGCCAGAGGCGGCTTAGCAGGCAGGCGTTATTCATGGGGCGATGATATTTTCCAGTCACAAGCCAATTATTGGGGTCCAACTAAACCGAATTTCCACCCTCTCTGGTACGACGGAGATCGATTTAACACCTCGCCGGTTGGCTTTTTTGATGGGACCTTGCGGTATAAGAGCAGTTACAACTGGCCGGGCAGCGAAACAAGTTATCAGACGGTAAGTGGCGGCAATGGGTATGGCTTATATGATATGGTGGGCAATGTATGGGAATGGTGCAATGACTGGTACGATCCAAGCTATTACGACGTCAGCCCAAGTTCGAATCCAACTGGACCGACAACCGCCGTGGGTGAGCCTCAGCGTGTGCTTCGCGGCGGCAGCTGGAACAACTCCGCAAGCTACAACCGTGTGGCCTACCGGAACCACTACATGCAGACGGGTTTCTTCAACCACAGCGGCTTTCGTATTTCTCAGGACTAAAAATTATACTTCGCTCTTAGATACTTTTACCCTTTATCCGAACGAAGCGAGGATCGAATTACACGAGTGAGAATGGGGATTGGGCGTATAAGCAATAAGCTCCCGATTTTATATTGTGACCAATAGGACCTTATCAGTTTTGATAAAAGGGATAAGGCTAATATTTGTTTATTCGCCAGAAAATTATACTCTTTCCCCTTTCCCATTTTTGAGCCTCTCCCCAGTGTTTTGGGATACCCAAATGAAACCATGTCCTGTACGGGGTAGGGGTATGGGACAGGGGCAAATCATTGCACCCTTTGCATTACTGACTACAATTCTACCGTTTACGACATCGGAATCGGCGGGGGGCGTTTGAGCAAAAGACATATCACCATGATAGTTGGGCGATATGAGGGGATTGCCGGGAAGGGCAAACAGCTATTAAAAATGTATCAATTTTTTTGTGGTTCTCGTAACTGTATACTATTGCATAAGTTAGAAAAGCTCTTAGGGATTTTGTGAGCGAAGGGGGTGTTTGGTTGTTGGATGAGTGTACATTGAAGTGTAATTCTAATGACAACGTAAAGATTTTTTACAAAGATTTTACACAAAATTTTCCATTTTCCTGTTAACATATCAGGCGACAATGGTGTCTATATAGAAAGATGTTCTTTTTTAACATCTATCAAATAATCCGAAAGGAACTTCATTTATGAAAAAAACATCCCGTACCCCAAACCTCTGTCTGCTCGCATTCACCTTGGTTTCCTGTCTGAGCCTGACCACTCACTCCTGGGCCGCCGAGCCTTCGTTATTCGAGCTATTGCAGGCCGAAATGAGGGCCGAGCACTACGACAAAGCTATTGACATGGCCGACAAGATTATTGCCGCGAAGGATTCAAAGGCCGACGAGGCTCATTACCTCAAGGTTCTTGCGCTCTTTCATGCGAAAAAATACACTGAGGCCGCCACCTCTGCAGACCAGCTTGCCGTCGCGTTTCCGCAGTCCGACTGGCGTTTCAAGGCCACATTCCTCAAAGCGCAGTCGCTCGTGGAACAAAAACAGTTCGAGCAAGCTGCGACCCTCTACCAAAGCGAGGCCGCTCGTTTGCTCGCTGCCGACCGCAAACAGGAACTGGCCGGTGTCATCGTGGCATTTGCCGATAAACTCGTTGAGAAACCGGACCCAAACGTACCGGATGCACCCAGTCCGGATTTTCAGAAAGCCTATAAGCTCTACTCCAAGGCGCTGGACATGGAGATTTCCCGTGAGTTTCGCAATGAGCTTGTTTTCAAGAAAGCTTGCGCCATCCAACAGGCCGGCAATTCAAACCAGGCGGTGCGGGATTTTCAGGCCTATCTGGTTGAATTTGATCCGGGATGGACCGGACCTGCCGGTTCGGGCAAGGCGCGACTGCCAATGCAAGTTCCCCCGCCCGCCGGAAAGCATGTGGCGATGGCCCGCTACCATCTGGCGGAATCCCAAATCCAGGCGGGCAACCTCGCATCCGGACGCATGGAACTGGAAGATTTGCTGAAACTGATTAATGCACCCGTGTATGAATTCCTTCCGATCCACGCTGAACTCGCTACCGACGAAGGAAAAAAGCTTCCGGCTGAAATCCGTTGGTTGATGGTGCAGTCCTTTTTTGCTCCGGCCAATACAAGAAACTTAGCAACCAATACCAATGTTCGACTCCAATATATCTCTGGTCAAAACGCTAATATTGCCGGCAACATTGCTGCTTCAGGTCAGTTTATCGGTAACACCGGCGGTCTGTCCACCACGAATGACATACTCTATGTTGTGCGTGAAGGCGATCTGGATCCCGCCATCAAGGCCTGCCGCGATTTTCTGGCTGCCTTTCCAGAGGGCAGCCGTGCCGTTCGCGCTGCGTGGATGATCGCCGAAGCTAATCAAAATGCCGGTCGGGCTGAAGATGCGGTCAAGGCCTATCGGGATTTCATAGCGGGTAAGGATTTTCGTTTGCCGGAGGGCAATGCGTCGCAAAAGTACGACGAAGAACTTCACGCTGCCCCAGCCACACATCTGGCGAATTTGAAGATGCGCGCCGTGTTCCGCATTGGTGCGATTCTGGGCCAACAGAAGAAATATGAGGATGCCATCGGTGCATGGCGCAGCTATGTAAAGGATTATCCCGACGGCCCGCAGTGGTCCGAATGTCAGAACGCCATCATTGACGCCGAGTTTCAGATGGGTATGGCCGCGTTGGCCGATGAGGATGAATCGCTCGCCTTACAGCGGTTCGAGGAGTTTTTGCGTGCCCATCCATTAGATGAACGCGCCCCGCGTGTTTTATATATTTTCGGGGCGGTCCACGAAGCCGATGCCAAAACCATCGAGGATGCTAAAGGTGACAAGGCCAGCATCGATTCCAGCTACCTCAAGGCAATCGATGAATGGGCCAAACTCGTCAGCAAATATCCCGACAGCCCGGAAACCCGCACCGCAATGATGAAAAGCGGTGCCATTTACGAGGAAAAATTCGGAGATTATGAGAAGGCTCTGCATCTCTATCGCAAACTGGCCTCCGATTTCGGCTATGGTCAGGCCAACGCATCCATCACCCGGCTTACGCAGAAGTCACTCGAGTTGTCCGTCGAGCGCACGTTCCGCACCAACGAGAAAGCCGTGGTAAAACTGAAGCTTCGCAACATCGAAAAATGCACCTTCCGCCTCCACAAAATCGATCTGCAATCCTACTTCCGGAAAATGCACGGCATTACCGGCGTTGAGGGACTTGACGTATCGCTTATCCAGCCGGACAAGACATGGGATTTTACACCGGAAGGCTATACGGAATACACCCCCTACGAGCAGGAGGTCGAAATCCCATTTCCCGGCGATGAGCCGGGCGCCTATGTCGTCATAGCCGGCGACGATGATTGGGAATCCACAGTGCTGGTGCTGCGTTCTGATCTGGAAGTGATCTTGAAATCCAGCCGGCGTGAGGTGCTCGCATTCGTGCAGAACATGCTCACCGGAAAACCCGCCCAAGACGTGGACATCCTCATTAGCGACGGTAAAACTGTGGCTGCCACCGGTAAGACCGGAAACGATGGTGTCTTTAAAACCTCCATCGAGTCGCTCAAAGACCTCTCCGATGTGAGCCTCTTCGCCCTCGGTGATGACCATGTTGCCTCATTCAATCTCAATCTCGCCGGGCTCCAATTGTCGTCCGGACTGACCGCCAAAGGCTTTCTTTATACGGATCGTCCTGCCTATTTGCCAGGCGAAACTGTCTTGCTGCGCGGTATCCTGCGGGAGGTACGAAATACCGCTTACGCAGTGCCGGACAACAGCGAATTCAAAGTCAGTATCACCGATCCGCAGGGTCGTTTGTTATCTGAGCAAACCGTAATACTCAGCCGTTTCGGCACATTCGACTCGTCACTTGCGCTGCCTGAAGCCGCTGCCATTGGACAATATGTCATTGCCGCGCATCAGGACCCCAAGGGATTGGAGCCGCTGCATTTCCAGGGTACCTTTGAAGTCCGCACATTCAAGCTGGAGAAGATCAAACTCTCGATGGAATTTCCGCGACGCGTCTGGTTCCGGGGCGAAACCATCGAGCCCACGTTGCAAGCGGCATTCTATTGGGGCGAACCGCTCGGCGAACGGGTGTTGCGCTGCACATTGCCGGATGGGCGGACGCAGACGGTCACCACCGACGCTGAGGGCAAGGCGAAGCTGACTTTCGACACCAGCGGAATGCGCCCCGGCAGCACGCTCACTTTCATCGCCTCGTTGGATGGGGAGAACGTGACCACCACCGAGACCGTCACCCTTGCACGACTTGGCTTCAGCATCACTGCCCAGCCCAGCCAGCCCGTTGTTATCGCGGGTGAGCCCTTTGATCTGGCGATTACTACCACGGCTGCCGATGGTAAGCCCACCAGCCAAACGCTCAAAGTTTCCGTCCTGCGATTGGATAAACCCAAGTCCAGCCCGGTACTCGCATTGCTGCCGTGGCAGGCAGGCTTCGCGTCGCAAACTGCTGAGGTGAAAGATTTCGAGTCTGAAGTTAAAACCGACTCAACCACCGGCGAAGCTATGCTATCGCTTACATTAAAACAGGGGGGACACTACTGGCTCCGCACCACCGGCACAGACCGCTTTGAGCAGACGATCACGCACCAATGCCAGGTTGAAGTTTCGGATGCGGATGATGCCACCAAGCTCAGGATTTTCGCGGAAACTTCCACCCTCAAGATCGGCAACGACACTTCTGTACGTCTGCACTCGAGATTAGACAAGGGGCTGGCACTTGTGACATTTGAGGGCGAGACGATTCTGGCTCACCGAATCATCGAGCTCAAGAAAGAATACACCGAAATCCCGGTGCAAGTCGGCCATGAGTTGTTCCCGAATTTCCGCCTGGCTGTCGTGGCGATGGATGGACGCGAACTGCGCAACGCTTCGAAGGATTTCAGCGTTGAGCGCGAACTCAAGGTTGTCGTCAAGCCGCTGAAAGAATCGTTTCTTCCGGGCGAAGAAGGGAAGGTTGAAATCACCGTCACCGATCAAACCGGCAAACCTGTGGAGGCGGAATTGAGCCTTGCGCTAGTCAACGAGGCGTTGTTTGCCGTCTTGCCGGACAGACTCACGTCCATTCTCGACTTCTTCCAGCAAGATGCCCGGCGCTACGCCGAGTTCAGAGCCGGCGCGACCTGTGGTTTCAGTTATCAGGGCAGGACCCGTCCTGTTTCCAAAGACATCGTGGCTGAAGGCGAACGAATGGCGCGTGAAGGAGGAATGGAGCAGAGACAGACCTTTGCAGAGCAAAGTGAAATTGCAGTTGCTCAGGCGGCACGTTCCCAAAAAGGGAGTTTCGGATCTTCTTCCCGTGTTAATCTGAGTGCTGACAAGTTGCATGACTTCGATGAGATTCCCATTCTCGGCGATTTGCCCGTAATGGAGGGGCTCTTTCGACGTGAATCCCAACTCGAGTCAGTCCTGCGACATGAAGTTCGGGGCGAGGGTCGCTGGCTGCCATCGATCATTACCGACGCAAACGGCAAGGCGGTTGTAACCGTACCGATGCCCGAAACGACGACCGCCTGGCGTTTGACTGCACGCGGCTGCACTGTAGAAACACTCGTCGGCCAGGCCACTGCCCAAACGCTCACGCGTAAAGACTTCTTTGTTGAACTTAAGACGCCTTCATTCGTTCGTGAGGGCGATGAACTCCGTGCTGTCGGCCGTATCCATAACCTCACTAATTTTGCCGGCCCCGTGACACTAAAATTACGCATCCTCGACACCGGCGACAAAACGAAGGTTCTCGCCGAACGCGAAAAAACCGTTGAGGTCAAAGCCGAAGCCGGTGCGGAAGTCGCCTTCGACCCCGTAATCATTCCAGCATTGCTGGAAATTACCACTGAGCTGAATGGCATTGCCGGTTCAAATAGCGATTCGTTGGCTCTTGAAATCCCCGTCAAACCGTGGGGGCTTCAATACGCTGCCAAAGTCGGTGGTACTGCCGAAGCAGACACCGCTGCCGTGGTTGGCTTAAGCGGCGATCGAGCGTATTCGTCACTCTGGATGAGCGTGGCACTTGGACCGGATGTGCGCACCTCTGTTCTCGACATGGCGTTGCGTCGCGGCTGGATCGGACCGTGTGGAGACATGGCCCGCTTGAGTCGACCCGGATGGGGCGATACTCAGGCAAATGATCTGCTTGCTGCGGTCACGGCATTGCGATATGCAAACACCGGCAAGGTGGATGAAACATATACGCGCGCACTTTCCACCCGCGCCCGCACACTCGTGGCTTCACTGGTCGCCGATCAGGCTAATGACGGCAATTGGAAAAGCGAGTCGTTGCGACATCTCACTACTGCCCGTGTTTTCTGGGCGCTTATCGAGGCACGTGACAGCGGTATCGTCGTAAACAAGGACACGATCGAAAAAGCCGCCGCCGCACTGCTCAAACAGTTTGAGGCCTGCGATGTGAATGACAACGACAGCAAAGCCGTGATCCTTCACGCACTTTCAACGGACAAACGCGCCGATTATGCAAATTGCAACCGCATTTACCGCGAACGCAATGCTCTCGGCAATTCCGCGCTCGCCCATATAGCCCGCGCGTTCTACAATATCGATCGTAGCGAGATCGCCATGGAACTGGCCGCATTGCTTGAGGGCAAAGTCAATCTGAACGCCAACAAACCCGTCCTTTGGGAAAGCGGCTGCAAGACGACCTGGCTCAACGATACCGAAGAAACCACGGCGATGGTTCTACTGGCGTTGGCCGAAACCAAGCCTTCATCGAAGACCGCCAGCGCCGCCGCCGACTCATTGTTGCGAGCGCATGGCTGCTTCGGCTTCGATTATCCTCGCGCCCAGGGACCCGCAGTCGCGGCGCTTTCTGCATGGTTTGCGCTGGGCGTCCAGCAGACAACGGACATGGAGATCGCCGTTGTCGTCAACGGTAAAGAGATTGGCACGGTAAAAACCGTAGCCACGTTGGGCCAGCATTTTCTTCCCGTGCCCATTGACGTGCTCAAGGCGGACAAAAATCTGGTCGAGTTCAAGATGACCGGTCGCGGTCGTTACACTTTCGCGGCCACATTGTATGGGTTCTCGTCCGACATGAAATCCACGGAAAACGTCGGGCCGGTGATGAACCAAGTGCGGTATCTCCATACTCCGCTGGAATATCGCGGCAAGCCCATCACCGTGGCCAGTACCTCACCCGTTAAGAATTTGGAGAACGGCCAGCGTGTTCATGTCGTGCTGAACAACCATCGAGGATGGAATGGCGATCGCCGTCACATCCTTGAAATTTCGCTTCCTTCCGGTTGCCGCCTCGATGAAAGCACTTTTTCCGCTAACGGCGGGAATTCCACGGGCCGCGAAATTACCGAATCCACCATCACAATCTTCTTTGATTCCTGGGTTAACGATGTGAGCTTTGACCTCACCGGTTACGTGCCAGGCAAGTTCCGCATGTTGCCCCCGGTGATTCGCGAGCTTGGCAATCCCGACTTTATGAGCATCGGCCCGGTGACCGATATCACCGTGCTGGCTGCCGGTGAGAAATCTCCGGATGATTACCAGATGAACACAGGCGAACATTACGCTATCGGCAAATGTTATTTCGATGACGGCGACCTCGACACCGCTTTGGAGCATTTGTCTGCAGTTTATACAATAAATCCGAAATATAATGAACGCGAACTGGCGAAGATGCTGTTATGGATACACACCAGTTCAGAGTTCTACAATGCTCAGAAGATTGTGGATATGTTTGAAGTGCTGCGCGAACGCTACCCGCAGTTGGAAATTCCCTATGACAAGATACTCATTGTTGGCAAGGCTTATGCGGACATCAAGGAATTCGAGCGTTCATGGCTCGTTTATCGTGCCGCTATTGCTGCCAGCTTCAACAACGATTCATCCATCAGTGCCGTGCTCGAAGACGAAGGCCGATTCCTCGGATCTATCGATTACCTGGAACGAATATGGCGCGAGTACCCCGATGCGGCCGATGTGGTCTCCAGTTATTTTGGTCTCTCGCAATTGCTTTACGAGAAAGCACCCAACGCACAGACTCTTCCCAAGGAGGACGGCGTCCAGCCAGAGAAAATCGCCATGCTCAATCGTACGGCGGATGTCCTGCTCTCGTTCCTGGCGATGTATCCGAACGAACCGCTGGCCGATGACGCGGCCTTCAGCCTGTCCAACTGCGTTTTGACTTTGAAGAATTATCCCCTCGTGGTTGTGTTCGGCAATGAGTTTGCCGAGAAGTATCCGGACAGCCCGTTCGCACCCGGCTTCCAATACATCACGGCACTCGGACTATTCTGGCAGCACGAATACACTGATGCCCTCGCCGCTGCCCGTGCCGTGGCCGATGGCGACAGCAAGGATCGCGATTTCGCCCGCTACATTCTCGGCCAGATTTATCATGCCGAAAGCAAGCCAAAGGATGCTATCGAATGGTATGGCAAGGTGAAGGATCTTTATCCCGATGCTGCCGAGGCGATCGCCTATTTCGAAAAGACGAGCATTGCTCTCGACGAAGTCACTGTGCTAAAACCAGGCGAAAAGGTCGAACTCACGTTGAAATACCGTAACATCAAAGAAGCCTCCCTCCAGATTTATCGCGTGGACCTGATGAAGCTCTATCTTCAGCAGAAAGACCTGAGCGCCATCACCAGCGTACATCTCGCTGGCATCAAACCCGAACTGGAACAAGAAGTGATTAAACTCGGCGATGGCAAGGACTACAAAGAAAAAGAGCTCAAGGTGCCTCTCAATAAACTCAAGGACGAGGCCGCGTATCTTGTCATCTGCCGGGGTGACGATCTTTTCACCAGCGGCATGATCCTGATCACGCCGCTCAAGATTGAGGTGCAGGAAGATGCCATCAGTGGCCGCGTTCGCGCCAACGTACTCGACACCGTCAAGGGCGGTTACCGACCCGAAGTCCATGTCAAGGCCATCGGCAGCGCCGACACCGAATTCCGCAGCGGTGATACCGATCTGCGCGGTCTGTTCATCGCTGACAATGTGCGCGGCAAGGCCACCGTCATCGCCCGCGAGGGCGAGTCCCGCTATGCCTTTTTCCGTGGCCAGACCTGGCTCGGTGCGCCGCAGAATGCACCCGCAAGAACGGGGCAGCCACGAGCTGATCAACAACAAAAACTCAACTTCGAGGATAACCTGAGACTCCTGAATGACGAGATGCAATCTCATAACATTTTCAACATCAACGAACAACGCCGTGGGAATGCCAACAAAGGGGTACAAATCCAGCAAGTTAAATAAGTTTAACCTTTAGGAGAAATTGTGTTTTTTAACCGTGTAAATGGGAAATGTCAGCTAACAGAAAGCTCATCAAATAGCGAACAACTTGCATAAGAGAGGACAATAGTGAAAATAACAGCCGTGTGCGGGATGATTATATTGGCGGCAGGAGAACTCTTTGCAGCGATACCGGATAAACCTATTGGAATTGAGGCAATTAAAAAAATTGTTATCGAGGTAGACAGTCTTGCTTCTAACGGCATTCCGTCTTCAATCGTCTTTGCCAAGGAACTTGCTCAGGTGCTTTCTAAGCATGGGGTGCGGCCGCCCGAGAACATAGTCTTGAAACAATCTCCTAAACAGCCAGTACCCGATCCGAATCAAGACGAATTGGAACGTATATACGAATCGACACATGAGATATATGAGTTCTGTTCCAACAGTACATGGTGGATGGAAGATCCAAATTATGTCGTTCCTGTCCCTTTGCGAAACGATTTGTTGATGACCTTGGTCAACCACTGTCCACATATTTTGTGCAGACTTGAAGTCGCGAAATGGCTGGCCGAACAGGTGGTTCCGGATGAAGACGGACCGACAATCTTTCCTGATGTTTCCGCTCAAATGGCTGATAATGCCTGTCTCTCTGCCATTAATCATGTACTGAGCATGGCTCCTGAAGACGAGATCCTTTACTTTTGGTCTTTGGCCTTTGGACTGGACCTTACTTATAATCATATTATGTTAGCAGGGATGGCCGGGCAGCAGCCCAACAGAGAATCTGTAAACAACATGGGCTCTTCGGAATAATTTGTGGGTAAAAATAATGGGAATCGCCTTCGGCGATGCTGATTTATGCTTTTCAAACACCCCCCAACCGAAGCCAGATTTTTAAAAGGGATACGTTGCAATACAATGGAAC
>Ga0209723_1002761_pt1 | contig 22644 bp, 21 predicted proteins | sample BiotimSIPDNA_2_FD_185750 | JGI IMG/M metagenome (GOLD analysis project Ga0209723, IMG submission 185750) | Anaerobic biogas reactor microbial communites from Washington, USA - Biogas_R2 time_0 SIP DNA (SPAdes) (version 2) | ecosystem: Engineered > Bioreactor > Anaerobic > Unclassified | place...
AAGAATGGTGTTATCCGACGCAGAGTTTTTCATGGCCTGGATCAATTTCAAGCTCCGCAAAAGGACTCTGGTAATGCGAGGGCGTTACCGCGGAAAATATTACAGGCTGGTTCCAAATGATGTACGGTAGTCATATTAGCTTTGATTATGAGAATGATAGACATTACAAAGCTCTTCTTCTAGCGTGGGATGCTAATCCAGACTTCGACTTTTCGTTTAGTGATTACTCTGCTTCAGAGATAAATTCTAATAATATTTCTGTAGTAAAAGCAAGTTTAACCAAAAAGATACAAGCAGCTACCTATACGTTGGTTATTGTTGGCAAAGAAGCAAATAAACAACATAAGGATTACAAAGAAATTGGTTATAAAAACTGGTTGAACTTTGAAGTAGCAAAAAGCAAAGAACACAAAAATAAACTTATCGGCGTTAAATTAGATAAGTCTTATGCCAGTCCAGACGAATTATTAAGTGCTAGCGCTACCTGGGCCATGTCTTTCACTAGAGACGCAGTAATAAAAGCTCTTAAAGATGCCTAATTTTGAAGTTTCTTGTGAAGTTAGGCTGGACACCCTGGCGACACATTACAAAGATACCTACGAAATCCATCTTATTCGGCATAAGATGCGTGATAAGCTGTTTTTCTATTTATTAGTTTGCTTTACTCTTTTTCTTGTAAACTTTGAAAATTCTTCATTAGTTCAAGAACTTCTTAAATTGCCATTAACAAAAGACAGTGCTGCCATCCATGACAAAATAGTACCGTATTCTTCTTCAATACTTTGGGTTCTATTAACATTTCTTACTGTGCATTACTTTCAAATATGCCTTTTGATAGAAAAGGATTACAACTATCTTCATGATTTAGAGTTAGAATTAAATTCTTTCTATCCTTCGGGCTCAGTTGCTTTTACAAGAGAAGGTCGTGCTTATTTAAAAAACTATCCAATGTTTTCAAACTGGATGTGTTTCTCTTACGCAGTCCTTTTTCCTAGTTTAATTATTCTTTCAGCACTATTAAGACTACCGATGGATTTGCACGCCTTTGGGCTCACTTACCCTGGTTTCACATGCTTTTTCTCCTACTTAATAATAGCTGTTTCTACCTTTTCTTACTTGTGTAAAATGCATGGCTTCCTAGGCTCAAAAGAATCCCATTGGAAAACTGTTATCTCAATTCAAGTTGTTGTTTTTACTCTTTTAGCAACTCTTACTTGCCAGTTAAACATTTCTAACTCCATACTAAATTTTCTCTTTTCTTCAAGGTTACTATTACTATTGTTACTTTTCCTTTTTGTTTTGCTATTTAAAAGAGCTAAGGAAGAAGTCTGAGGACCAATAGAACGAAAACGGTTGTGGAGCAGTATTTGCCCGAATGGTTTTATTGTATGAATGCTCCACGGTATGCTATGATGAAGCTCCAAAAACTAGAAATACACAGAAAAAAAGGATCGAAGTATTATGTCTGAGGACAAAAAAACATTCATTCAGAAGGTTGCTGGCGTCGTAGTAGGCCTTTAGGGAGCAATGGAACGTAAAACCCAGTTAAGGAATTTTACCGCGCTTCAGAAGTCTCGATACAGTAGCCGGGTGAACATTAAACAGTTTTGCAGCATCTGCTGCGGTTTTCTTTCCTGTTTCAACTAATTTTAAAATCGTCTCTTGCTGATCTGTTTTGAGTTTTGGTCGACGCCCGCCAACCCGCCCTTGTTTACGTGCTGCATCCAAACCGATTAGCGTGCGTTCGCGCAGCATTGCCCGCTCGAACTCTGCAAAAGTTCCTACGATCTGCATCAGCATCCGGCCAGCAGGCGAGGTAGTGTCAATCGCTTCGGTCAGACTTCGAAACCCTGCACCAGCCAAGGCAATCTTTTCCATCAGCGACAACACATCCTTTAATGAGCGCGACAGGCGATCAAGTTTCCAGACCACCAGCACATCCCCCTTGCGTAATTGTTCTAACAGGCGATGTAGTTCAGGTCTGTTCCACCGACCACCAGAGGCTTTTTCCTGAAAGATCAATTCGCACCCGGCAAGCTCTAGTGCAGCCACCTGGGCAGTTTGATTCTGATCTTGAGTTGAAACGCGTGCATAACCGATTAACATAATTGCATAAACCTATTGCAAAACCATACTATTTTGCAATAGGTTTATGCAACGAGAAATGCCACTAAAAACGACAGGTCGGTATTTGTTGCACAAACCACCGTTTATGCAATGGTCATCTCGTCGGTAGTGACGTTATATCATCGTTTAGTGCAATTGGTTGCCATTATGCCGCCTCAACGGTTCATGGCTTATCGGTGTTTTACGTTCCGTTACTACTCGAACCCCTATCTAAGATGTTTTTATGTACCAAGGCAGCCCCTGGGGGCTGGTGGGCAGGAAGCGCCGGGAAGTTACCGTTTGCCTGGATCAAGGGAGAGTTAAAGCCTGCGTTCAATGTCCACGGCTCAAGGCGGGAGCTGACCAGGCAGAGTCTGGTCAGCTTGGATGACATTAAATGACATGGAGCCTTGAGCCGTGGGCATTGCCGCGACCTGCGGAAAGCCCGAAGGGCTTTCCGAGACCTGGGCAGGTGCGAGGCGGCGGAGCTGCCGAAGCCCTGGCCGGGTCAACAGGACGCGTGAGCAGGCTTTGGTAATTGTGTAGGGCGTGCACCGCCTAAGCGGTGCCGGGGTTGAGTTTTGGCAAGCGCCAGTTTGCATAACGTTTTGTTATGTAAAGCCGGCCCTGCCGGGTTCCCGGCAGGCAGAGGCCGTAGGGCCGCGCTGTAAAGGGCAAAGTTTGATAATTTAGAATTATCAGACAGCGACCAATGCAATTATCGTGACGGCACGACGCCGGCGCGATAATTGCGGTAGCGGTTTGCCCGGTGCCTGGTTTTGCGAAAGCGAAACCAGGCATTACAGCGCGGCCCGGAGTTTGCGCTCGTCAAAACTCAAGACCGTTTGTTTGTGGCGCTGGCGACACAAACAAAACGCCCGGTTTAGCTGGTTTGAGATGATTTCCGGCGCGGACCTGGGCGGGCGGGGGAATCTAAACTGCCCTCAAGCGCGACGCTCGCCGACCCCGGCTCCGGGATCGCGGGCGGCGCAACCTGCTGGAGGCAACCAGGGCTCTGACTGGTTGCCGATCTTTCTTCCAGCAAGCGGCTCCGGGTGCGGCCTGCTTTTTCAGACACAGACAGCACCGCAAACCTGGAGAGCTTTCTGACAGCGGCCCCAATGTCCAGATGGGCGGCGACTGGTGGCAGGCGGCGCGAAAAGGCCGGCCCGATGACATCAAATGACAAGCGCTGCAACCCGGCCGGACAGATGGACATTGCACGCTCCTGCGGAAGCCCGAAGGGCTTTCCGAGACCGGGGCAACTGCGACGGCGGCAAAGCTGCCGGAGTGTTGGCCCGGTCAACAGGACGTGGGCCGCGTTCTGTCAAGCACCGCTTTCCCTTTTCCGGCCTGTTTTTCCGGGTTTCAGGTTAAAAAATGACTATTGTAGTTTGAGAACAGCCCAGTCTAAAAACGCTGCTAAGAGTTCCTTAACGTGCGTAAATCTCCGTTTGGTATCGCGCCCCAGTGTACGTCACCTAAGCAGATCTTTCATCATTTCATCAACGTCTGTATATGATTTGTCTTTGGCAGGTTTTTTCTTCATTTCCTGGACTTCTTCAATAGCGGCTGTTGTTTCAGGGGATGGCTGTTTTGTTGGCGTCGGTATCTCAAACACTCTTGAAGGCTGCTGTTCTCTGCGGTATATTTTACCAGCTTGCTTCACGCTCTCAACCAGTCGGTCGAACATCTCTTTTTTCATGCTGCTTCCTTTGAAATTACGATTCTTTGGATATATAATCCCGCAACTATTACCTATTTGTAAACAAGTAATAATTCACCCTGAAAAGGTAATAGTTCGCCTGCTTTTTTCTGGTCTAGAGAACATTTTAGCCTGAAAACAATATCAGGACGGCATTTATTCGCTATTCGCGAATAGCGAATAAATCGTACCAAATTGCTGATCGGGATGACATGTCGACTTACATACCAATTTTTAATATATTTATTATCAAATAATGATATTTTAAGAGTAAATGCAAGGGCTGAAAAGCAGGCGCAGGAGAAGAAACAATATGCTGTCAAACAGCAATCTGGTAAGTATAAGGTTCCGTATACCAGCCAAGAAGCTGGAAGATATAAAAAATGTAGTTGTCGCGCTGGGCGGGCAAGTTGAAGAAAGCAATGACAGTATTCCTTGGGAGGAAGTTCTGTCGGACAGCCAGCCGGGAAAAATACTGCGCGGATTGCGTTATCGTAATGGAAAGTCACAGAAATGGCTTGCGGAAAAGCTTGGAATGAAACAACCGAATGTTTCGGCAATGGAAAAGGGTGAAAGACCAATTGGAAAGGCTCTTGCTAAAAAGCTTGGTGAGCTTTTCGATATTTCGTATAAAGTCTTTCTCTAATTTTGCAGGGGGCCCGGTTCGATTGCCTGGTGTTCCTCAGGTTTGAGATCTTTGTAAACGTCGTGCCACACGTCGAATTTTTCACCGATTTGCCAGCTTTCGACATCAGTTCTACTTTGCAGCCATGAAATAATTCTCTGCAATCGTTCTTCGCAATGCTCCTGCAGACCCAGTTCGACGACAACATCAAGCATGTTTTTGCTACCACCGCCACCGCAGTAGCAGTCATTTGCTTCGACTGCTTCCTCTATGAAAGCATCAAGAAATTTATCAAAATGATCACTGCAGTTGCGGTAAATGATGATCTGGCGACCCCATTCCGTGAATTCTCCGACATGTTTCTTTTTGCGCATTCTCTTTTTCATAACGCTTTAATGCTCCTAAAATGCTCTCTATCAGGCCGTAACAGCTGTTTGAGTCAAGATAAGGCCAATTCAGATTTAGAAATGCCAAATATTTCAGCAATGTTATGCAGCTTTTCTTCTATGTCAGAGCTTAATCGTAGAGTTAACATTTTCACAAACCCGTATTACATACGGTAATGCAAATAATTTATATTTGCAAGTTACTCTTTGGAAGCCCATATTGTAGTTTGAGAACAGTTTGACCCTGAAAATGTCATAGTTCGGCTGCTTTACAATGATACTTGTTTGCAGTATCATAAGATTATGAACAGCAAACATGCAAAGACCCTGAAGTTTATCTTTGAAACTCCAGTTAGAGCCAATATTCCATGGAAAGATATCGAGGCTTTGCTGGTAGCGCTTGGTGCCAACAGCGAAGAAGGCAATGGATCACGGGTCAGATTTATTCTGAACGGGGTTTTTGCGACATTTCATCGGCCGCACCCCCAGAAAGAAACAGATCGGGGAGCTGTCACATCGGTAAAGCGGTTTTTAATGAATGCGGGGGTAAAGTCATGCTGAAATACAAAGGCTATATCGGACAGGTAGAATTTGATGATGAAGCGAGTATTTTCCATGGAGAAATCATTGGTATTCGTGATGTAATCACATTTCAGGGAGAATCGGTTTCTGAGCTCCGCCAGGCAATGGAAGATTCGGTAGATGATTACCTGGAAATGTGCAAGAAACACAAAAGAGCGCCTGAAAAACCATTTTCTGGAAAACTGATATTGCGCCTGAATACGGAATTGCATCGGAAAATAGCCTGCGCAGCTCTTCAGGCCGGGAAAAGCATCAACAAATGGATTGCAGAAGTGCTTGATGAGAAGGCGGCATAAGCATTAAAACCAGAGGAGCTAAAACGAGTTTGATTTATAAAAGCAATAATCTGATGGCCGGTATCAAAAAAGCCAGAAATGAAAAGGAATTGCTAACTCACAAAGAAGTGTTTGGTGAAGGGAATAACATGAAAACACACTTTGCCCCAGTGCTGGAAAGGGCTGTTAACCAATTGATTCCGGGGTATTTTTCCTGGGATGAGCAGACGCAGAATAAGTGTCGCATGTTTATGTCGTCTGATCTGCAATTCAAATTTCACCAGTTCATTCTGAAAGAGGCTTTCGGGGTTGAAGTCGCTGATGATGACGCATTTGACGATGCGTGGCATGACCTGTCTGCTCAGGACACTACAAAGTTTAACGCTATTTTATTGCCGCTATATGGAATTGGAGAAGATCTGTTTTTCCTCAACGAATATTTTGCTGACAACGAAAGCATATTAGACTTTGAAACGTTGTATCAATACGACTTAGATGACTTCGAATTTCAGGAAGCGGATCGTAAAACTCGCGAAGGTTATTGTGCACGGACATATCGCGGAAGTTTGCATTCAGTTTGGGCTCGCTTGATTGTAGACAGCGAATTTTATTACGCATCTCTGAGTATGGTTTCACGGTATATTTTGATGGAACTGGATGAATTCGGGGATGATTACATTCAGGAATTGATACCGTATAACTTTTATCCTGGGGAAGACCATGGCAAACCGACCAAAGACGACTGTTCGGTTTATGACATGCGCATCAATGCCAATGGTCTGGAATCACAACTGAAAGAACTTCAGCGGCGATCATGGCAGTATCATGAATCCATAGCAAATCGCATCGAGGAAGATTACGATAACAGGTCAGAGCAGTGCGTGATGGTTTTAGATCAGAGCAAGGATGGAGATCCTTCCCTGCATATTTTGTTTTCAGACTGGAAGGTTTTGCAGAAGATTCATTTCAAAACCTTTATGAGAGATTGCCGGGCCTGCGAAAAGAAAGACCATAATGCACTTCTACAGCAACTTGCTGATGAAAAAGCACAGTTGAAGCGATTTCTTGATAAACAGTATGCAGAAATCATGAGTTCCGGGTCGGAGCAGAGTTGACCCTGAAAATGTCATAGTTCGTTTGCGTTTGGCTCTGAGAGCGGATTATTCCTTGTTTACCGCTTCGCGCAGCGCTTTGCCTGGAGCGAACTTAACGAGTTTCTTTTCCGGGACCTGGATCGGTTTGCGGGTGTTAGTATGCTGCTTCAGCGGTTTGAGATTGTTGTTCGGATTCTTTGGTTTCGTCCTGTTTGGGTTTCAGGCCGACGTGTTCCATGACAACATCTTCCAGACGGCGTTTGAATTCAAAATTTCCGATAACGTCTTTCCGGAGATAGCGGCTTAGAGCTTCTTGAGACATGCGTTTTTTGGCTTCTTCTTCGAACTGTTGCAAAGTGACCTGATCGTTCTTAGCATAATACGAAATCAATTCACGGGCCTTTGTGCGGTTTTCGCGTTCCTGGTCGATTTTGTTCAACTCTCTCTGTTTTTGTTTTTCTATTTCATCCAGGGTTTTCTGTCTGATTTCATCAGCTGCTTGTTGGGCCTGCATATCTTCCATATAGGCCAATCCATAATCGTTGTTCAGGGCTTTATTGAGATAGGCCCTGTAATTACCGCGTTTACCAGTTGGATCTAGTTTGGCTGCATTAGATTTCTCGTTTGTATACACGATGTTGCGCATCACATATTCGAAACCATTCTTTATTATTGATTCTTCGAGCATTTTCCGAATGGACTTCCGGTTTTTATAGATCTCGGGGAGCAAATCAACCAAAGATGCCAATTCGGATTCGATTTCTAATGCAGGAGTTATGATTTCGGCTTCATCAAAGTTTAGTAACGGCCTCAATGTATTGGCTTTGATGGAGAAAGTTATCACGTCTACCTTTCTAGATACACGGGTTTCCTTGAAAGTGAAGCAAATATCAGTCTTTTCAGCCAATTCTGCCTGCGCAGCAAGAATGACTCTTTTCCTGAAGTCGGTATATTGCTGATACTGATCTTCATCGATGCCAAGTATGGAGCGAAGATCATAAAGGCCAAAGGCGCGTTTTCCAATCTTTTCATACTGCTTCAGCAGTTCATAGAGTCGGATTGAAAACTGACTTTTCAGCTGAACCACATTCGACAGGTGATAATTGGTAAACCGGCTTTTCAACTGAAGAAGGAAAGGTTTCATATTGGGGTCGAAACGCAGTTCTACAGAGCCGCTACCCTCAACATACTTTGATGATGAAAGCCAGTTAACATTCAAAATGACCTTCTTACCCTTTTCATTCTCATAAACAATCCGCAAGTTCCTGTTTTTTAGCGACAGCAGGTTTTCCTCAAGCCAGGTATAGTTGGTCTCAGACTGGCCAATGAATTCAAAGAACTTCTTAATCTTGAATTGATAAGGCTTAAAGTCATCATCAGACGGACTTATTGTTGACACCAGATAAAGAACAATCTTTTGCTCAATCGCAGAAAGCTTATAAGTTGCTTCTATCAGCGAATTAGCTTTGCGAACCATTTGATATGGCATAAAAGGCCCCCCTCACATTTAATCCAGACAGACAATTTTAAAACATGTCTGAGGAAATAGCCAGTAAAAACTCAGACAAATTTTTAACATGTCTGAGTTGACATTAAATTTGTCTGAGTTGACATTAAATTTGTCTGAGTTGACATTAAATTTGTCTGAGTTGACATTAAATTTGTCTGAGTTAGCATTAAATTTGTCTGAGTTGGCATAGCTACACGAAGAATTGAAGCTAGTTCCAGAGCGCCTAAAATATTAAAAGTACTAAAGTACTAAAAAACTTACAAACAAGAGGGTTTTGAAAACCTACAAAATCTTAGCTGTTTTAACAGGTGACGTTCGTCTGTTTTTTCAGCCTATAAAAGTTATAGTTCAGCAGATTAACTATATAGAAAGCTTTTGTAAAGCGGGGTTTTGGATTATAACTCCAGCCGCCTGAGGTTCAAAACTAAACACGGTTTTAGTGATAGTTCGCAGTAACAAAGATCAAGAAAGCCTTGCAGGGGGTGAAGCTTCTGGCCAGTCAGGGAATCATCTGAAAAACTGCTGATCAACAGCGATTTCTAAGACATCTGGCAGACAAAAGCAAGATTTTAAGTAAAAGCGCCAGCAGTGCTATTTCCAAGCATTCACAATACGAAACAAACACGGTTTTAGTGATAGTTCGTCATGCCATATCATCTGGGGCCAACAAGTTTCCCTGGAACTTACTGCCTGAATAATCCTCTGTTAATCAACAAACAAGAGATATTTGGCAGCAAAGAACTTAGCCTATAAAGGTTATAATTCGCCCGGTTTTTCTCGCAGTTCAAACAAGAAAATTCTTTCCAGAAGCGGTTTTGTCTTTCGAAAACCAACGAACAGCTAAAGCCTGGTAAGGAAGACAGAATCGCTTCTGAAGAGAACTCCCCTATTCCGGCCGGATCGACTTATAAGATCAATTGGTTAAACACTGCCCGCCAATAAACAGGCCTCAACCGGTTGAAACCCTTTTCCAGACATGTTTTTACAGGCCAGAATCTTAGCCTATAAAAGTTATAGTTCGCCCGGTTTTTCTCGCAATTCGTTTTTTAGCGGTTTCTGAACCGACAAAGCATGCTGGTTTGGTGAAAACCTTTTTGAATGCCTGTTTCAACTAGTTTTCAATGGTTGATCAACTGTTTTCAACTGGTTGTTTGTAACCGGATCAGGTTTATGAAGTTGCGGGTGAAGCAAAAGCTGAAAGTTGTCGATAGGTATTCAACTGGTTGTTAACCAGTTGAATACCGTTGAGTGGGAGTTGAAACTTATGGAACAGCTTAAAATCAACCAAGTAGCCCAAGAGTTGGGGGTTACTCCGGCTGGAGTTTATAAACGGTTGAAGACAGATTTTCAACTGGTTGAAAAGCATATTGTGAAGGAACGCAACACAACTTTCATCACCAGGGAAGGCGTTGAAGTTCTTCGCGGGCTGATGCAAAAGTCAGTCACAGTCGAAGATTCAACCAGTTCACAACCGGTTGAAAACCAGACAATCCAGTATTTAAAGGAACTTGTGACGAATCAGCAGAAAACTATTGATAATCTGATCGCGTCACAAAATGAACAGCGCCAGCGAACAGATACGATCATCATGAAGCTGACACATGACCTTGAAGCAACGAGAAAATCAGCATTGGCAATCGAGGCAAAGGTTGACGCTCTGGCCAAAAAACCGGAACCAGAAGTTGTTGAAGCTTTGAGTAAGAAGGTTCCGGAAGTTAGAGCCTGGGAGCCAGCGCCGAAGAAGCGGCCACAGCTCTCGTTTCTGCAGAAGTTCTGGTATGAACTGATGGACCCGGTTAAATTGAGGGCTATTTAAGATGTATGTTGCCGGATTGTGTGGAATTTTGTATGCTATAAGCATGCGGTTGTCTGCAAATAGTATACAACCTCAACCGGATATGCTGGCAGAATTATTTTCATCTAAGGCCAGGGCGGAGTTTTTCAGGATTCTGTTTGGTTTGAGTCCTGAAGAGTTTCATTTGCGGGAAATTCAGCGGCAGAGTGGTCTGGCTATCAGAACCGTGCAAAGAGAAGCTGACAATCTGGCCGGACTGGATCTTCTGATCAGGCGGGTAGACGGAAATCGCACTTATTACCGGGCGAATGTTTCCCACCCGCTTTATAAGACAATACGAGAGATGGTTTTGAAGACTTCATTACTGGTGGAAGTGCTTAAAAAGGCCTTTGCCAATGAGAAAGCAGATTTTGTATTTATGTTTGGTTCGGCGGTCAACGGCAAGTTGAAGCCTGGAAGTGACATCGATCTGTTTGTAATAGGAAAGTCTGGATTCAGAGCGGTATGTAATCTTTTACTGGAACCAGTAAAGGTTGTTGGTAGAGAGATAAATCCGCATGTAATGACGCTTTCAGAATTCAATCAACGCAGGAAAGAGAGAGATCATTTTGTGACCAGCGTTCTTGAATCGCCGGTACAGATGATCGTAGGCGAAGAAAATGAGCTTAGAAAGCTGGGTTGAATATGGCTGGCTGAAGCCGCACAAAACGAGCTCCCAGGAAGTCAGGAATCTGTTCGATATCGTAAAGCGCGATTTGGAAGATGCCAGAAAAAAAGACCTTTCGACCGACTGGCGGTTTGGAATCGCCTATAACGCAGGATTAAAGCTTTGTACAATTCTGCTTTACGCCAAAGGTTATCGACCGGAAAAGGCTCTGGCGCATTATCGGACGATTCAGGCGCTTCCGTTGATACTTGGTGCGGCAAAAGAGGCTGATGCTAATTATCTGGATCGCTGCCGGTCGGTTCGCAATACGGTTGAATATGACCAGGTTGGCAGAACAACGGCTGCTGATGTGGAAGAGCTTATCAGCTTTGTTGAAGAACTGGAATTTGAGAGCCGGCAGTGGCTGGCGAAGAATTGTGCCGAACTTTTGAAATGAGAGGCGATTTGATGACCGGACAGGGTAAGACCCGCGAAACTAAAAACGAATCGCGTACAGGGCACGGCAATGGCTCTAAAATCGATTTTTTATTTGACGCTTATTATGCTGTAGCTCGGTACACCAGAACGCGCGAAAATTGGGAGATGCGCTTCCAGACGATAAAAGTTGGAAGTGGTTTACCTAACAATTATTATCAGGGAGTTGTGAAAACCCTTTCCAGAAAAGACTTCTCTTGAAATTGGTGCCTCGTTGCAAATACATCCCAGGAATACACTCAAACTATGGAAAAGTTGATTCCGTGGGTTTCCGTTTTCTTACCGTAAGCCGCGGAAAACGAAAAAAAAGGTTTCCGTGGGTTTTTGTGGAGTAATGATTCCCAGGTAAAATTTTAGGTAATGGTAAAAGATCTCCGGGTTTCCGTCGATACGTGGAAAAACACAAAAAATCTTTCCGTGGAATGCGGAAAGGGAATCTGGAGAATATGATGAATGCTGAATACGTAAAGCTCACGGAAGCCGCACGGAAGCTGACAGTGCATGCTGATACTTTAAGATACTGGGTTAAACTCCTGGGCGTTGAAACCATGAAACGCGGTCACGCCTGTTACATTCTGGCGGAAACTCTGGGAGTGTTAGCTATAATGGCGAACTTAATAGCTGATGGTATGCCGGCAGGTGAAGCGGCAACAAAAGCAAAGGCCGAAGCACCAACAGAAGCAACAGCTATGATCGTCCGTGAAACCAGCCGGCCAGGTCCCGAAATGGAAGCTTTGCATGAACGAATGCAAGGGCTTGAAAAGGTGATTCTGACTATGGCAGAAACTTTTAAGACCGAAATCACTGGTTTGCGCGGTGAGATTTCCCATCTCACGGAAACAAACCGGAAACTACAGCAGAGATTGGAAGCGCCGCCGGTTCTCGCGGAAGCGAAAGAGCCGATCAAACCAGTAATTCCGTGGGAACCACGGAAAGGCAAAAACCCGGTCGCCGGAATGCCCTGGTATAAAAAAGCATGGATTGCATGTTTTGAACCTTGGAAAATGCGACACCAGGCATACTAAACACCATCGCAGAAATGGAAACAAAGTAGTAAACTGTTTCCGTGAAACACACAAAAAGGCCGTGAATCGGCTGAAAACCACGCGAAATTTCAGAGACTTCGGAGAATTTGCCGGAGTCTGGATTATACGGGCCTATGGGCCGGTTGGTGTCGCTGACGGGCGGCAGGCGGAACATTGAAATGGGGGTTAAAGAGATGGCGAGAGGCGAAACCGACCTGTTAAAGCAGGTGTTAGAGAAACTTATGTATCTGGACCCGCCAATTAAAAAGTTTCCGGTTACTCCGGAAGATCCGGCAATGGCGGTTTACTTTCTGGATCTGAAAGATGTTTGCTACATCACCACGAAATCAGACCAGGGCAGGGAAGAGACGATGTTTCTGACTTCCGGCGGCAAAGCGTATTTCAGCAATCTGCGCCTGACGGAGATCGAAAAGAGATTGTCTGAACACCCGCATTTCATGCGAACCAGCAAGTTTTATGTGATAAATTTGACGAAAATTCGGGGTTTGAAGGTCTCTTCAGCGCGTGATCTGTGGTTTGAGGGGCTCAAAGAGCCGGTAGCCAATGCTGTTACCAGCACATACCTGGCTGAGTTCGAGAAAAAGCTGCAATGAGCGAACTGCTCAAGCGGATTGAAAAGCTATTACTGACGGAAAAGTCAGTAATAGCCAAAGACGGCACTTTTGTGCCGGTGAAGGATATTCTTTACCTGACCAGTCGGCGCGGCGATGTTCTGGCCAATCTTGCCGGAAAAAAGCCGATACGGCTGCCAGGCAATCTGAATACCTGGGAAAGGCTTTTGCGCGGGTTATTTGTTCAAATACACCGGCAGTATCTTGTCGCTCTGGATAGAATTGAAGGGACTTTCGAAAGGTTTCCCGAGGAACCTGAAGAAGAAATACGACTGACCAGGGCAGAACTCCGGGCAAAAGATGACGAATGTGAAATCAGCCTGCGCGGAACCGAGAAAAGGTTTCCGGTAACGGCTGTTTATGGGCAGAAGCTCAAAAAAACTCTTGGTATTACCCGGTTTCATTACCTTGCACCGGAAAACCCTTCTGACAGGGCATTAAGACTGTACGGGCTGATTGACTTCGGCTGGCGGGAACTTTACAGCCTCGATAAGAACGATAAAGCGGCAGTTGAGACTTTTAAAGCAAAGTGGGATATCAAGCAATTTGACAAAAAGCGCATGCTCAGCTATTTCCGGCTTTATGGCGCGAATGAGATAAACACGAAGCGGGTCATCAAAAACCTCATTTATCAGATGTGGCGCTGGATTCAGAAGGGCATCGAGGAACCAAGCGACGGAAACATCAGATCGCTCTGGTATAAGATCAAAGGCGTTCTGGCGCAACATTCAAATATTCTTGGTTCCGGTGATGTAGACACGTTTTACAGCACTTTGCAGGAAATGGTCGAGGATCAGGAACTTTTCAGATACAAAGATTTCGGGTTCATGGACATGAGCGAACCATACCGCGCGATCGGCAAGAAGAATCCGGAAATCATCCTGGCATCTGAAAAACTCGGACATTACCTGTTCATCAAGAAACTGGCCGATGCGCAGGAAATTTCATTCATTTGTTTGAAAGGTGAGCCGGCAGTCATTTCGATGGAATATTTTTCAGACGATCTGAAAGAAACATGCGGCGGAAAGCCGCTGACAGTCTTTTGTATTTCGGATGTAGACCCGGCCGGCTACTCGATCGAGCGCAACCTAGTGAGGGGTCTGGAAAAGGCTCATCAAATCAGCAAAGTTGTGAAACTGGTTGATGTCAGCGCTTTTACAACGGAAGAAATCGGGTTTGTGCGGTTTCCGGTGGTCAGTTATGAGAAAAAGGGCGACCAGGTGAAACCGGTTGCGCCGGCAACGATGGGCCAGGTTACCAAAGGCCGCGCATGGTTTGAAGAAGAAATCAAAGATGAACGGCTGTTAACCGAGAAAGACAAGGGCGGCGGCTGGAAAGTCTTTACTATTCACGGTATCGAGAGTGATGCGGCGGATCGCGACATCATCGAGGAAAGATTCAAGGCTGGTTTACAGCGACTGGCAAAGCTGAACAAAGCTGTTGGCAAGGCCAAAAGAAAGATAAAAACATGAGCCAGACAGTTTGTTATTGCAAAAATGTTGATGAAATTACCATTGTCAGCGCTATTCGCGCAGGGGCCAAGGACCTGAAGACTATTAAGGAAATGACTGGCGCCTGCACCGGCAACCGTTGTAAAGAGCTTAATCCGAAAGGAACATGTTGTTCTGCGGATATTGCAGCTATTATTGCGCGGGAACTAAATCAAAAACCGGCTAGTGGCTGCGCTTGCTGCTGCGACGATGACAATAAATGACAAACTTTCAGCTTTCCTCGATGTCTACTGAAACATAATCGCCTTCTTTCAGATCGCGGTTTTTGAAATTTTCGCGCGGAACGTAGATTTCCAGATAGGTATCGGGCTCATTTTTTGCTGCGTCTGGGTGTCGAATGAGAACAACGACAATGCCGCCGGTTATGCGGTCAACTGTGCCTTTGACACGTTTTTTCTTTTTTGTGCCACCATGTAAGCTGCCTTCGTGGTGCTTAGTCGGCATAAGATCCTCCTTTGGCCTGCTTCTATCTATATTGTAACAGGTATTGCGAGGGTTTGGCCGGAGATTTCGGAGTTTTTCGGGAGCGCCCCCAATGTCCAGCAGCAGCGGCGATGATCAGCCAGGCGGCGCAAGCGGTCGGCCGATGACATAGAATGACAAGCGCAGAAACTCAGCCGGTGCAGATGGCATTGCACGCACCTGCGGAAAGCCCTGCGGTTTGGCGCAGGGCTTTCCGAGACCTGGCCGACTGCGAAAGGCGGCAAAGCTGCCGGAGCGGTGGCCAGGTCAGCAGGACGTGGGGCGCGGGTTGGTTTCCGGCCTGCTGGCTATTTCTTCAGGCTTTTGAGGCTGATCGCGCGCATACCCTTTTTTTTCAACTGCATGTTTATCAATGGTAATTGGTGCTGCAGCCCTTCGCGGATGAATTGAACAACGTATTTTTCTTTGGTTACTGCCAGGACATCGCCGGATCTGAGCGCGGCAAGCGCGAGAGTGTGAAGGTCGCGCATCTGGTTGAATGGAACCAGGACCACGGAACTTTTAAAGCGTTCGTTTTCGCGGAAGATCGAGAAGTTTTTCAGGCCGCGATATTGGCGCTGTTCGCACATTGCGGCGGCGTCGACCAGGTAGCGGGCAAGTTCGCGCATGTCATCCGGTGTCATTTTCACGTTCGGGCCGGGCAGATCAAGGAGCCGGGCGTAAGGTTCTTTTACCTGGTCGGCAAATGACACTGTAAATTTTGGGGTCCAGGCGGTGAGTTCAGCGGGCTTTTCCGGTTTTACGGGAGCCGGCGCCGGGGCTGCCGGAATCGGGCTGGTGATCCATTTCTCGAGTTCTTCGCGGAAGAAGAGGACGCGCCGGCCAACCCGACGGGGTTTTATGCGGCCCCTGGAAACCCAGTTGCGCAGGGTTCCGGTGGTGATTTTGAGAAAGTCGGCGGCTTCCTGGTAGTTCATGGTCTGCATGTTGCTTTCCTCCCTGGATCTGGTTCTTCTAATATTATATGTAATCCTGTGTCATTTGCAATAACTTTCTGTCATCGGTTCGCCGATCGGCGAACAGCCCTTTCCCGTTAAACTTCTTTTCCCCTGCGGAGCCGCCCGTCGATGCCCCAGCCTGACCGGCCCGGTTCGGCAAAGTCAAGGCGGGGACCCGGCCGGCGCAGCCGGTTGGGGTGGAGGCCTTTACTTTGTCGATCCGGGCGGTATCAAAAAGTTTCGACGGGCGGTGCAGCGGGGAAAAGAGTTGCCGGAAAGGGTTTCAGCTCAATTCCCCTGTGGTGAGCCCAGAGAGGGGCAGAGCCCCTTTTTGTGCTTGAGGAACTCTGTGCTGCTGAGATGCTTTGTAGCTGATTCGGGGCCGGGAGCGACATTTTGGCAGATTGAGAGGCTTTTAGCGAAAATCGGCTCTGAGAGCTGATTTTGCTAAAAACCGCTATTTTGGCCGAATTTACTGATCGAGGGGCGTGTCTCTCAGACGGCTGGCGGGGAGGGTGCGGGAAAATGCCGTTTTACGACGGCTTTGCTAAAAAAGGGTGATTTGGCGGGCTGTGGGGCCGGTTCGTGGTTGCTGCCGCGGCCTGGTGGGGATTTTCGGCGGTTTGCGGCGCGGACTAAAAAAGCTGAAACGGCCCTGGGGGACGCGAACGGGCTGAAAAGGTGCGCTGGCCACTTCCCTGGGACGCGAGGGTTTTAGGAAATGAGAGGCGGGCTAAAATCTCCTAGGCACAAAATCATCGGGAAGACTTATATTCGCCCCAATCTTCGTGATTCCACGGATTTATAAGTGATTCGCCACGTTCCCTTCTGAAAAAGTTGAGATAGTTCACACACATACTATCCACGATATGGAACGTACCCAAGTGTAGCTCTCGGTAATTGGGGTCTTTTTTTACTTCTTCAATCGACAGACCCCTATATCTATAGGTTAAGATGTAGTGTAAAAGGTCACTTATCTCTTTTTCAAACCTCAGGTCTTCCGATAAACACAACAAAATAATCAGACGCTCCAGCACCACGCCTAAGTAGCCTGTGGGCCCGCTCATGCTGGATTTACAATATATATAGGGCGTGTATAATTCAAACTTGTATTTACTTTTGTCAAGATCTGCGAACTTGCTTTTATCGTATTCAAAGTTATTGACTATGGCTTTGCGCCTATTCAGAACATTCGCGATCAGATCTTGCGGCAACAGTTTGGTATCTAAATATTTTACACCATCTTTTGTATGATTAACTTTGTGCTTGACTATGGCCTCACCCATAGAACTATCCAAGTAATCGGTAAGTCTCAAAAAATTTGTGAATCCGTATTTGGAAGGTTTTTTATATTCTTCGAAAGTGTTTATATAGTCCCAGTGTTCGTTTCGCAAAAACCATACATAGTAAAAAACAGGCTGCTTTATGTCTTCTATGCCATTCCCAACCGCTTTTAACCAATAAATCATCACATCAGAATAATCACCTGCAAAAGATGGCGAACAAAAAATAACAAGAATAAAAACCAAATATGCGGCAAGTTTTTTCATTAATAATCTTCTCCTTCATTCCCATAATTCCCGTAATATCTGTATCTAATTTCCATGAAATTAATTTTGTTTATCGGGATATCGAATACGCCGATGGCTCTGGGAAAGATGTTGTCTTTAAAAAACGTAAATCCCCGCATATATGAAATGGATTTTGATAAATAACTATCCCAGATAATTGTGTTGCCGCCACCTCCAAGAGGCTTTACACAGAAATACCCGGCATCAGGTGGTTCAACTTCTATCGAGCGGAATTTCCCGCTACCAAACGAAGGATCATAAAGATAATGATTCGATGTCTGCGGATCTCGGAAATAAACCACAGCGTGGCCGTCAATTGGTGCCAAAAACATGTAATAATTTTCATTGAGAGAAGGTTCTACATGCAGAAGGCGATCTATCACAGTAGTATCAGTAGCATTCGCCGGGATAACATCATTCCCTTTGTATCTGTTTGAAGATGCCCTGCCATAAACGTAATCACTCTTCGGTTTCGGCCATTTGTCAGTAGGTTCTTCTTGTTGCAGACCAGGATCTGTATAAATAGCGGCTCCCCAGTATTCTGGAGTCACTGGGTTGGGGCTTCTGATAGCTTTTGGAATTGAAGTCTGGTTATCGGATAAAAGCAGGCCGACTCTCAACAGACCTTCGATTCCATGACATTCAAGACATTTAAAGAAAAAGTTGCCCAGATTTTCACACATGCCTCCTCCAAGCAAGGGAACCCATGCTGCTACCCCATTGGATGTGCCCACGCCATATTGGGTGTATTCATTTTTTTCAGACCACCACCAGTCATAAAAGTGGTCTACCAGATCTTTTGCAGGAGTTATTGGAGAATATCCCGTAAAAGCATCGACAGATTTTTGAACGCATTCCAGGTAATAGATCTTGTCGAAATTGGTATCTGTAATTTTTTGAACGATATAGACTTCTGGAAACAACGCTATTTCCGAACTTCCATCAGCTTCTAGTTTGAGCTGACAGCGCCCTATCAGCGGTGGAGTCGGAATTGTAACAAAGTCGTTATGCACTGCTTTGCCATATAGATTTAACGAAACACCGTTTCGATCAAACCATTCGTAATAAACCGTGGTTTCGGCAAGCCTACCCGGTTCAAACTTCGCCGTTAGGCTGACAGTGGAGTCACAGGCAACAGCCAGAGGTTTGGTTTTTATGTTGCCATCCGTGACTTGCCATATCCACAGATTTCCATTTTCGTAAAATCTCTGATAATAAGCAGTTGGTGGCGACTGATCAAGTTTAGCAACAGCTTTCGCCAGACCTTTAAGATAATTTTTGGAACCATCTAACACAGACCAATTTTTCAGACTGGCGCTTACCGGAACTTTCAACCATTTCGAATATAATGTCTGCTCTGAGGGCATGGCCTCTTCATCAGAGCATTCGATTTTAAAAACCGCGCCCGCGTTTATAAAATAATCCCCTGGCAAATGTGTTGAAAAATTTATATTTGGAGTGGTCTGACTCATATTTTCGCTCGAATCGTTCAGTGCCGAAACTTGCCAGTTCACCTTGCTCAAGGAGATTCTATATTCACCATTCCAAACCGAAATTTCGTCTTGCAGATTTATTGCGCTGCCGGCTGGCCCAAAAAACATGCTGATTTTTGCCAGTTGATTAATTTTAATAGCAAATGGCTCAGCCACGACTTTAAGTTCTATAATTTCCGACACCGGTTTGACAGAGACTTTTGTTTTATATACTGGAAATTGCAACTTGCCATCATTGCCAAGGTCAATGGAAGCATTCAAAGTTATCTCGGCAGTTTCATCCGAAGTAAATTTTGGCGCAAATGAGTAATCCAAAGACATTTGATCGTCCGGGCCAGCCCATTCTGTTTCGATTTTGAGGGCAACTACCGGCGAGACTCCTAGTAAAGCCGATCTCAGACTTACGTCAGGGTCGTTATTAGAGTCGGGCGACCATGAATAAGATTTGTTGTTGAGCGTAAATTTATTATCTTTCAACCGGAATGATCTTTTAGTGTCTTTTATCGCTCTGGTAGGAAATTTCCAATCGAGGTTTCCCCATTTGGGTTGGTCAATTGCCCACAAGTCGGCTCTAACGACAGGGAAAGTAAAGATGGGTTCTTCGAATTCATCTTCGAAGTTCTTGTGCTTGCGTTTAAATACCTTTTCAGCACCGATGAGGCGAACAGTTACCGTTGCCAGAGCAGTTGCTGCGCCAGCATTGGCAAAATTAACATTGGCCGTAAGGCTGTTTTCGTCATGGTTGACGCTTGCGCAACCATTTGGGGCTGTTGCCGAGAACCACTCGATCGGGTCTACAACGGCCTCAAAGCCGTCGTCTTGCCACACAACCGTTTGGCCAGGCTTTTCAATTTTTTTGCCGTTGAGGGTTATATTAAGAGACAGTTCCTGGGATTGCTGCGAACTGAAATCAAGCACTTTTCTGGCCGGAGTGAGAGTGATGTCAACCGGGTTTACGATAAAATCAACCCGGTCTTGCAGAGAAATGGGTTCACCACCCTGTGGATCTTCGATAGTTAAACTGGCAACAAGAGACCACTTTCCGGTGCGGTTGAGCTCAAGAAAAAATGGAGCTTCACTTAAGCCGTGCTTGTATAGCTTGCCATTCAAATACCACGCGATTGTTTTCCAGGTCTCCGGATCTTTGTCGAAACTGGTTTTAACCTTTAAAGATGCATTTAGCGGGTAAGCCAGATCGTTAATCGGCGAGAATATGCGCAGACCCGGCAGAACATCAACCGGCACCGAGCTTTCAAGGTGTATTGGCACCTCTTCCCCGGTATCGGATTCTTGCAGGTTCATGACGATGCCACAGTTCATCGTGTAACTGCCAGGCCCCAGCCATGGCTCGAAAATATGGGTAAAATCGGCACCTTTTTTGACGGGAGGGTTGGGCCAGTCGCCTTCGTCTCCCAGCGGTTCTTCGAACCAATGAATGTATTCAACCGAGCTGACTTTATAGCCATTAAGAATATCAAGAGATTTATCATCCTCCGAAAGAAGGCCCTGCCCCATTCCGGGCACTGGCGCAACCTGGGCGGAGAACTCAGTTTCAACACCCTCAAACATTACCACGGGTTCGGCAGGATTCAATTGCAGCTGCAGAACATCCTGATCTGAATAAACTGGAATTGAAGGCAGATTGCTGATGAATGCCCGGCTTGGTCGGTTATCATGCTCACCGGCATAAAATACTCCGCTGAGACTTAACGGCATCAATCCAGCATCTGGCATCATGGGTGTCAGAAAAGTAAACGGCGAGAGCTGTTCGAGCAGTGCACCGGTTGGACCATTGTGCAGCACAGGAATGGCTTTGGTAACAATAACCGGAGAGGAAGCCGGCCATATTGAAGAACTGGAAACAACCAGAGGTTCAGCAAGCTCAAAATCGTCAGGGCTGGTTATAAGGCGCTTCTGGCCTTTAATCTCAAATTCAAAAGATTTTAATGACAGACGCCTTCTGCCCACGGAAAGCTGCCCCAGAGGAAAGCTGGTGAATTCCGCTTTGCCGGTGACCGGATAAAAGGCGTAGAGGCCTGAAGAGGTTGGTTCAAAGTTGGACTCGTATATTTCGCCTGCATGCTGCCAGGTTAATTTGACATCAAAAACTATTTCGGCAAACCCGTGTTTCCCAAACACAAGCTTTGTCGATGTGGCAACAGGGTTTTCGATGGTTGGTGAGCCTTCGCCGGCATGGATTTTCCAGCGCAGGCGATTAACCTTGAGACTTGCAGTTGGAGCGCCGTTGTTGTCGCCAAAAGGGTATTGAGCCCCTTCGACAAGGTTGCCTTTAACGGAACAGCCGACATCACCAGAAAGTTCAAATGCACAGGCGGTATCATTTGAAATCAGCAACATGCGATTGGAAAATATTGTGGTAAAGAGTGTAATAGCGTAGATGGTTTTTGTGGCAGTCACTTCATATTGATATGGAATCTGGTTACCATCGCTGCCCGGATAGGTTGATTCGACAACGACAGTGCACTTTGCCAATGTGCCGCCAGCCATCTTTATAGAGGTTTCTGATGTTGAAAGACTGCCGGAAGTTATCTGCCAATTCTCCGACAAAACCTCGCCAACACCAGACCAGAAATATGCAAAATTCAGAGTATTACCAATAAACGCGTAGTCGGTTTGGGGTGACAAAGTCAGTTCGTCAGAGTTATTGCGGTCGGAAAGCATCTTTCTGCCGATAAAAGCAAGGTTGCGGCTTTTAATGGTCTGCCCTGATGGGGTTGTGAGCTGATACTCTATATATCTGTTGCCGGCAGTATCTTCGTAAATTACAGCTCGCAGGCTACCGGAGAGCTTCTGGCCTGGTAACAACTTGTCGCCGGGCAACGCTATTTCACTAATTATTTTGACATCAGCCGGAAGCGGCGGGGTTGGTATATCGTAAATCCCGACTGTAAAAGACCATTGCTGTTTAATCGTCTCGCCAGACTGGTTGTTGATAGTTATTTCAGCGGTATGGGTGCCGATTGACAGGAAACTGTCAGGTGTGGCGGGTGTTCGATAAGAGAGTTCGAAAGCATTTTCACCCTGGTTTATCAGAATGTTTCTGGTGTTAACCGCCTGGCCATTTATGGCCAGTGTCATTTCTGTTAACGGACTTTGAGAGAAAACCTCGATGTTGAAGTCTGGAAACAGGTTGCCGGCTTCGCCATTTGGCTGGTAACTGATGACTGCAAGATTTGTATCAGCAACGAAATGCGCCGGAACAAGAAGCTTTTGCCCATCGAACATGATTTCGTGCTGTTCGACTTTTTTGCGACAGACCTCGTTTTGAGAGAAAGCAACCTGCCGAGCCGCCGACATTCGATCGAGAAGAATCGTTTCAAAAGCTTCGGCTTCGTTACTGCTGAGACTGGTTTCTCCGTGCAGGGCGCGGAATTTAAGTAGTTTAGCGGCGGCAAGAGCGGTTGGGAGCTGATGTTCGGGAATCTGATTTGCAACGCCGGTAAAATCGGTGGTTTTACAGGATAGCAGCTCAACAACGGATTCAGGGAGGCCGTTCGTGTCGGCTGTTGCGGATAGACCGACAAAGTAGCAAAACACCAGCAGAATGGTCAGAAAAGCAGTATGGGCTCTCAAGTTTGATAATATCATTCTCAATTCCTCTTGTTTTTATTACCAGAGCATCATAACACTGCAGGCCATTTGTGACAAATTTGGCCTTTAGGGAGCAATGGAACGTAAAACCCAGTTAAGGAATTTTACCGCGCTTCAGAAGTCTCGATACAGTAGCCGGGTGAACATTAAACAGTTTTGC
>Ga0209723_1002766_pt1 | contig 22619 bp, 20 predicted proteins | sample BiotimSIPDNA_2_FD_185750 | JGI IMG/M metagenome (GOLD analysis project Ga0209723, IMG submission 185750) | Anaerobic biogas reactor microbial communites from Washington, USA - Biogas_R2 time_0 SIP DNA (SPAdes) (version 2) | ecosystem: Engineered > Bioreactor > Anaerobic > Unclassified | place...
GTTTCTACGATTAACAGGATTTTTTCCTGGGTACCGGTTTGGGCGTTGATATAAACAAAATAGGTATCACCTTCGATTTTACCTTTGATTTCATACGTCAGCTTTTCTTCCAGATTGTCCAGGGGGATAAGGGCCAAACGCACCCTTTCGATTTCCAGATGGGGGTTGGCTCCGGCTCTGGCCTCGGCCTCGGTCAGCACAGGTGCTGCCAGTTTTCTTTCAATATGGGAAAGCAAATACTTGCTGGCATCGTATCCGGCCACATTTCCTGTTTGCAGGGAGATGCTGACCTGGATCATATCCGGGTATAGTACAATACCATCCTGCTGCCCGGCGAAGTTGACCAGTAATTCGTTGCCTTCAGCCAGATGTCCAGTGGCGATAAATTCGCCCAGCTCCAATTTTTCTACGAATTTCTCCGCATTACTGACGGCCCGGGCCCGGGTCACCTTACGGATGGCTGCTGGTTCGGCGCCATTCATCATCAGGACTACATGTCCGCCTTTGCGGCTTATTCCCAGGATTATATCATCTTTACCGCCGTCATCTGGTTTCAGGGTGATGGAATAGGAAGAAATGCGGCCATCGGCCAATCCAGTATTTGTAACCGTATAATCGGTGTTTTGATTTATTTTTTTCATAAATTCACGGGCAATTATTTCAGCCTGCTTTTTATCTACAGCCGGTCCCGTTAATCCAAGGGGAGATCGATTTACTACATGGTCGGAAAAAGGGCCGTCATAGGTCAGGGTGGGGACTTCATCCTGCAGCCGTTCGTCCAGTTTGCCGAAGCCATCCAGTACTGCCTGGCTTTCCTGGGGCAGCCTGGCTTTTTCCACCCGGGACAGGCTGCCAAATCGAACATTTTTCTCCTGCATAAGACCGGTCAAATCGCGCAATTGACTATGGATAGTGCGGTTTTCCCTGTGCAGCTGTTTTATTTTTTTCCATTCGTTCTCGCTGATTTCCTGACCGTCGGCAGTCTTTTTGGCCAGGGAATAGCTGAAATCACCCAGCTGGGACAAATATTGATTGCTTCGGGCAGTGTTGATGATCCCCAGGGGAAGATTGCTCAGATTGGTCCGGGCTGCTTCCGCCATTGACCAGACAGTGACCAATGTAATGGTATCATGGTGTTTGGAGTTGGAGGCCAGGGTTTTGCCCAGGAGGACATCGAGATTTTCCAGGTTTTCTATCAGGTTGAAAAAATTATTCTGATAACTGGCTTCCAATGCATTCTGGGAGGTATGGGCCTGATTATAAAACTGCGCGGAAAAATATGAAGCACCGGCAACAATCAGGCCGAACACCAGCAGACTGATAAGAATTCTTGGAGTGCGCAATCTTTCATTCACCTCTTTCCCAGCTTAAACGCCGAAAACATGTTTGCCGATCCGGGTAATGATTGTGCGGGACCAGATCCACTTGCTGGTAGCTGTTGCCGGATTCCAGTAAAAGGTGGAACCATAGGAAGGATCCCAGCCATTCAATGCATACCTTGCAGCCCGCAGGTGATTGTCAGTGGGGTTTACTGACCAGAACTGGCCATCGACAATCGGCGTAAAAGCCAGAGGCTGATAGATCACTCCATTAACAGTTCCCGGAAATTTGGGGCTGCGTACCCGGTTTACAATTACCGATGCCACAGCAACCTGTCCGTCAAAAGGTTCTCCCCGGGATTCTGCCGCTATCATACGGGAAATCATCCACACATCATCCGACCGTGGTTCACCTATTTTTCCCTGCACCGGTATCACCGGGATCTCTTCTTTAATCTGGATAAAGAACAGGCCAAATCCCAGAATACATATGAGTAATAAAGCTGCCAGGACTTTTAAACTGTAATCTCCCTGCTTCATAACTTTCCCTCCTTTGCTGTATTTAGTATTGCAATGAATCAAACGACTTATACAGCGAAAAGGGGATAAACCGAATGGTTATCCCCTTAAAATGCCGTCAGCCAGAGAAGGAAAATTATTATGATTCCTCAACAGATAAATCTTCCGGTTTTGTTTTCCGGTAGATATCCCGGGCCAGGAGTTTGTAGATGGTAGCGGCGACGGGTACTCCCAGCAGGATGCCGATGACACCCAGCAGTCCGCCGCCGATGATAATAGCTGCGAATACCCAGATCCCCGGCAAACCGATGGTATTTCCCACCACCCGGGGGTAGATCAGGTTGCTTTCTATTTGCTGCAAGATGATGATGAAAATAATGAATACCCAGGCTTGAATGGGATTGACCATAACGATCAGTAAAAATCCCAATCCGGCACCAATATAGGCTCCTACCAGGGGGATCAAAGCAGTAAGTCCCACAACAGAACCAATGGTAAAGGCATAGGGCAGGCCCAGAATCAGCATTCCAATAGTGCAAAGGACTCCTAAAATGACCGCTTCTTTGATCTGCCCGATAATATAGCTGGAAAAGGCTTCATCAGCAATTTTTAGTCCGGCAGATAATTTATCCCGCCGCCCTGGCTGCAGATAGGCCTGAGTTAGTTTTTGCCATTGCTCCTGCAGCTGTTCTTTGCCAAAAAGCAGGTAAATGCCGAAAACAGCTGCCAACAAAAAAGTGGCGATTTTGCCGAAAAAGGATCCGATCAAAGAGAAGGTACCAAAGGCCCAGTTGCCAATCAAAGAAAATCCTTTTTTGATCAGTTCTTCACCATTCATGTCCAGGGCGGTGATTTGCTGTTGGAGTCCCGGCAGCAGATGGGAGTTGCGTTCCAGCCAGGCCATAAGGCTGTCATACATGGCAGGGAATCCGGCGATGAGCAGCCGGATCGATTCCACGAATTGCGGAATGATGACCCACAAGAGCAGGGCCAAAACAAGTATCACCGTAAGCAGTGTCAGTATAACAATAATGCCCCGGCGGGTCTTCTGTATAAAGGTGCTATTGCTGGCGGGGAAATATATCTTCTCATAGCTGGCGGCCAAAATATTGAAGATATAGGCCAGGGCCGCTCCCAGCAGCAGGGGATAGAAAATATTAAAGATTTTATTTAACAGGGCCAATACCCCGGAGAAATTCAATACAATGAGCAAGACCAATCCTGCCCAGAGAATAACCTTCATCGGGCTGTAAGCGGTGGCTTTTTCAGTTGCTTTATTCATTATGGCTTTGCCTCATAAATAATAATCTCCAGTTCATTCATTTGAGGATTTGGCATAATTCCATTATTGTCGCTCGTAGTGATAGAGAAGATATAAGTAACTAAGATCCTTCGCTAAAGCCCATGATGGCATTTTAAAATGCTGTCGCACAACTATAAGAAGAATATTATGCAAAACGCTCATTTAAATGTTTTTCTAATAATATCATTACCAAAAAGCCGGGTCAAAATGTTTGTAGGAACACACAGCCGTAAAAATCAATGGCTGGAATCCAGGACAGGTGTCGGGCAGATACATTTTTAAAAAAAGTTTTTAGTACAAAGAAGAGAAAAATTAATAAAATTTACAAATTTTAGAGGAATTATAGCTGAGAGTACAGAATATTTTGAAAATGAGTATAGAAAATCTGGGGAGTCACCGAAGGGAGGAGTAAACAGAATGAAACCATACTCGGGAGAAATTCATACTGATGTAGTGGAATGTGTTGACAAAGTGATCAAGTATGTCGGGAAAGACATTGTTATGGCTATGACTTTGGGCTTGGGGAAGCCGGTGCATTTCGTCAACGAGGTTTACCGCAGGGCGAAGGAGGATCCGGAGATGTCATTGGTGATATACACCGCTTTGCCATTGGAAAAACCTACGGGCAGTTCTGGGCTGGAGAGAAGGATATATGATTATGTGGTTCCCAAACTTTTTGAGGGTGTTCCAGATATAGAATATATGCTTGATTACCGTCAGGGAAAAATGCCGAGTAATGTTAAGCATCTGGAGTTTTTCAGCCTGGCTGGCGGCTATCTGCATGATGACGTAGCCCAGCAAAATCATATCGATTCTAATTATACCCATATTGTCCGTGATGCCCTGGGAGCGGGCGTCAATGTCTTTGGTGCCTTTTGTACTTCTCTGGAGGTGGATGGCAAGACCATATATTCCATGGGCTGTAATACAGATATCATAACCGGGGCCATGGCTGTAGCCAAAGAGCTGCGGGCGGGAGGCTATAAATTTGCCATTGTGGGGGAATGCAATCAGAATCTGCCTTTCATGTATGGAGATGCTGTTATTGAAGGAACTGAATACGACATGATCCTGAAAGGGCCGGAATATAACTATAATATATTTGGTGTTCCGAAAGATCCGGTGTCGCTCATTGACCATATGATCGGCCTGAATACCAGTGTCCTGCTCAAAGATGGGGGTACCATTCAGGTAGGTATCGGTTCTCTGGGTGATGCGGTGGTGAACGGGATGATCATGCGTAATGACCATAATGATGAATATAAGGAACTCCTGAAGAAAATAGGTCTTTCCAGCCGCAATGAACAGCTCATCGAGGAATATGGAGGGACAGATACTTTTGAACAGGGATTGTACGGGTCTTCGGAAATGTTTGTCGATGCCTTCATGCAATTGTATAAAAACAAAATTTTAAAACGCAAAGTCTACGAAAGCGTACCACTGATGAAGCTGATCAATGAGGGATATTTGAAGGATGATCATATCCCTGAGGATATCATCGATCGGCTGATAGAGATGAAGGCTGTACACTCCAGGCTGGATGAAGAGGACTTCGATTTCCTGACCAGATTCGGCATTCTTCGTCAGGGTTTAAAATATGAAAATGGAGCCATCATAGATGGGGAAAGGAATTATTCGGCAGATATGAATGATAAGGCTGCACTGCAGGATATACGGGCGTTGCTGGGCAAGAACCTGCTGGAAGGTACCATCATTCAGGGAGCCTTTTTTATAGGGCCCCGAGCGTTTTACCAGGCTTTGAATGATATGCCGGAGGAGGAAAGAAGCTTATTTGGTATGTCCGGAGTGGAGAAGGTCAATCAACTCTATGGAGATGAGGAGCTAAGGAGACTGCAAAGAAAGGACGGGCGCTTCATCAATACAGCCATGATAGTTACCCTGATGGGTTCTGTTTGCTCGGACTATCTGGAAAATGGACGGGTGGTCAGCGGAGTTGGCGGGCAGTATAATTTTGTTTCCATGGGCCATGCTCTTCCTGACGGACGGGTTATAATAATGCTGAAAAGCACCAGAGGTGCAGGGAAAACCCTTAAGTCCAATATCCTATTCAGCTATGGGCATTGCACCATCCCCAAACATCTGAGGGATATCATCGTAACTGAATATGGTATCGCTGATTTACGGGGGCTGTCCGATGCCGAATGTATCGCGGCCATGCTAAAGATTACTGACTCCCGCTTCCAGCCGCAATTATTGGAAGAGGCTAAAAAATCAGGCAAGTTATGGCCGAATTATGAGATCCCGGCTGAAAACACCAATAATTATCCCGAAAAGATCCAGGAAATACTGCAACCATATGTGGAGAAAGGATATTTTGCTACCTTCCCCTTTGGTTCAGATTTTTGCTTGCATGATCAGATTTTGACCAGTTCTATGCAGCGGCTGGCTGGGGAACAGAAGAGTTTCCCCGGCAAAACCTATAAAGGTGTTTTAAAAGAGATGTTCAGATCAGTACCCAAAGAAGCCCAGAGTTTCCTGGAGGCTCTGAAGCTGGATAAGCCTCAAACCACAATGGAAAAGATTTATCGCAAACTGGTGGTTTATGCTTTAAGGAATGCTGGTGTATTAGAAATGGATGCCGCTAAGATTGCCGCCAGCCTTGAAGAAGAACAGATGGTCAGCTGTTGATCGATTATAAGGAACAGAAGCTCCCCTTTTTTAGGGGAGCATTTTTTTATGTGCAGTATCCAATCCTGTTTACATTATTGAATTACGGTATTATTGTATATAGGACCAGCCGTTCAGGGCATCCAGGTAAACGAGTATATAAATATTAAACTTAACATATTTTATAATAAATGATGGAACAGGGTGAAGATGAATAAAGATGACTGATGATGAAAGAACTATTTTGCCGGTACAAAATATTAATTCCTGGCCGCAATTGGGACTGGCTCTGCTTTTGGGTCTGGTCGTCCTGCTCAATTATTATGATATCATGCATACTATTGAACTATGTTCTGCCTTCATGGCCACAGAGGGTAATCCTTTTATGCGGTATTTGCTGAGATTAAGTCCTGAGCTGGCCATTGTTTTAAAAATGGGGTCGGCAATGCTGTTTGCTTTGGTGATGGCCTGCTATGCCAGGATCAATTTCCGGCGGGCTTTAATTTATACTTCTTTGATCACGGCAGTCTACCTCCTGGCAGCTTTGTGGCATGTGACCGGCCAGTGGATAACGGTCTGGCTTTTATAAACGAACTGACAACGAAAAGACGGGAAGCCTGAAAGGTATTCCCGTCTTTTTCACTTAATTTCAGATTATCAGTCAACTGGCGGCAGAGTGGCGAAACCTAACTCTAATTCTTCGTCAGTGGGGATATGATCATTCATTGTACCTTCATTAAAATGCATATAAGCACTCATGTCGAAATAGCCGGTGCCGGTCAAACCGAAAAGGATGGTTTTGGCTTCGCCGGACTCTTTGCATTTTAATGCCTCCTCTATCGCTGAATGGATGGCATGTGCGGATTCGGGTGCCGGCAGTATCTGCTCCTGACGGCAGAACAGGGTGGCAGCTTCAAATACTTTGCTCTGTTCAACGGAAACGGCTTCCATGTATCCATCATGATAGAGTTTTGACAGGATGGGCGACATGCCGTGATACCTCAGACCGCCGGCGTGATTGGGCGAAGGCATGAACCCGCTGCCCAGTGTATACATCCGCGCCAGGGGAGTAATCTTGCCGGTATCACAAAAGTCATAGGCATATTTGCCCCGGGTCAGTGAAGGACAGGATGCCGGTTCAACCGCGATGAATCTGGAGTCGGTTTTGCCGGTCAATTTATCCTGCATAAATGCTGACATAAGACCTCCCAGGTTAGAACCGCCTCCGGCACATCCAATTATAATATCCGGATATTCGCCGATCTTTTCCATGGCAATCTTGCTTTCCAGACCAATTATTGACTGGTGCAGCAAAACCTGGTTTAATACTGAGCCCAGAGCGTAGCGGCATTTTTCATCTGTCATCGACATTTCGATGGCTTCGGAAATAGCGCAGCCCAGACTGCCGCCTGTATCAGGATTGTCTGCCAGGATGGCCCGGCCAACTGAGGTAACATCTGATGGACTGGGGATGACTTTAGCTCCATAGGTTTCCATGACTCCTTTTCGGAAAGGTTTTTGCATATATGAAACCTTGACCATGAAAACAGTCAGATCCAGGCCGAAGAAGGCGCAGGCCTGAGCAAGGGCAGTTCCCCACTGTCCGGCACCGGTTTCGGTGGTCAGGGAGGTAAGCCCCTGGGCTTTGGCATAATAGGCCATGGCGGCAGCGGCATTGAGTTTATGGCTGCCGGAAGTATTATTACCTTCGAATTTGTAGTAGATCCGGGCAGGAGTATCCAGAGCCTTTTCCAGATTGTAGGCGCGAATCAGGGGCGAGGGGCGAAACATCCTGTAAAACTCCCGGACCGGTTCCGGTATATCAATATACCGGGTAGTGGAATCCATCTCTTGTTTCGACAGTTCCTCGCAGAAAATCGGGTATAGATCTTCGGTTGCCACGGGTTTCAATGTAGCGGGATCCAGTAAAGGATCATGCTGTTCTTTCATATCGGCGCGTACATTATACCACTGTTTGGGGATCTCCTCTTCAGTAAGATAGGTTTTGTACGGTATTTTTCCCATTTCAGTTTTCCTCCTTTGCTTTTTTCTCTGGTTTTATTCTGTATATAAAACAAAAAACCCATGCCCCCTTATTAAAGGGACATGAGTTTAAAACCTCATGCGGTACCACCCAATTTGGTCAAATGACCCGCTCATCTCCACGTACCATCATACGTGCTTCCCTGGTAACGGGTGAAGAACCCGTCGGCCGCTACTATAGTATTCGCGTCCGCCCTCATCAGTCCATTCAGCCTGCCTGTCACTGCTGCATTTCCACCAACCGCAGCTCTCTGAAAGCTCATTTGCAAGCTTACTTACTCTGAATCATCAGTTTGGTAAATTGAATTATAATGGAATCCGTTTTTTGTGTCAAGGGATATTGCTGTCGCTTTATCGGTTGATAAATTTCATAAGGAGCCGGGGATGTCAGCGGACCAGGTCAAAATATAAGGTAGAACACGGGAAAATTAATGGGAAAAGTGGATTACCAAACTATGCCAACAGCAAAACAGGGGTCGCAGAATGCTTCCCCTGTTGTACGGTTATTCGGCTGTTTCGACGGGTACCAATGGCATCGTTATATCCAGGATGTTCTCCAGTTTGAATTGCAGCAGCATTTCTTTTTTGATGATGGTTTTTAAAGTCTTTCTTACTTCGCGGTTAACGGTGATCAATTGATCAAATGAAGGAACAACAACTACCCGGGGAGTTGGTCCCAGGACGGATTGCAGTTTTTCTGCTTCGGCATTTATCAGATGGGCCAGGCCCAATTCCTCAAAAGCAATGGAAGCCAGAAGCAGATTTATCACCTGGTACCGGTCCACGCATATCTGGGGTGTAACATCGGGAATATTCGGGAAGGACATTGCCAGAACTCCTCCTTCTGTTTTTGTTTATATAACTAAAATATGTGTAGTTAAAGGGAAGTGTTACAGATAAAACTTAATTGCTGTGGTGGGTAATGCCCCATTAAGCATGTGCCGGAGATGTATCAAACCGTTGTTAAGGACTGTATCAACATTTTGCCCTTCATTGAATAGAATAGTTATTATAAATAGCTGGAAAGGATATGAACAAAAAATGTCATTTCCGAACATACCGGATATTAACCCAACAATCAACCTGAAAAGGGAACAGGTTATTGATATGCTGTTAGCCTCCATTGCCAAAGAAGAAGAAGGATTGGCCCGCATCATCGATGTGGAAGGAGAGAAACTCCAGTATATTTTAAGCAGATTACAGGGACATTGTGCGGGAGGGCCCGAAACTATCAAATTGCAAGAAATGAATCGGGAAGTGAGGAAGACCCTGCAGACTGTGTTAAAAAACCAGATGCTGCTTAAAATGAAACTGGAGGATGTCATGGAAATGGTCCCGCCCATTTCGCGGCCTCCGCAGCCGCCGGGACCTCCCGGGCCTCCCTTTATTCCCCGACCTTGCAAAATAGTTCTTGCCGAGGTCCGCCACCCCGTGCCGAAAAGGAAAAAAACTGTTCCCCAGCGCCGAAAGGAGATCAAAGTGGTCCGGAAGGCCAGACCGCGGGATGAGGAGTAGGCAGAGCTAAAAGCGGAAAGTAGAAACCATCAGGGGCCAGGGGCCAGGAAACAAGGCCTTAGCCATATGGCCTGTAGGAGTCGACGCGGTGAAAGCGGAAGGTAGAAGGTAGAAAGTCGGAAAAAGTGAGGAGTAAGGGGTGAGGCGTGAGGCGAACCCGCGCTGACGCGCAGGGCGTGGGAGCCGACGCCTCTGTCGGCTCGGGGTCGAGGAAACAGGAGCCGCGGGGACGGACCATTTGTCCGCAGCGAAGCGGAGCCGAAGGGGAGACGAAGGCTGCCTTAATGGTGCTGTTTACAGCACATTGTAGTCCCCGGAGGGGGGCCCGTCCCTGTGGCGGGCCGAGCAGCAAAGCGTAGGGGAAAGCCGAATAGGGTCTATCCTGCGGCGAGCTCCTTCCGTTGCCGGAGCAATCATTGTATTCCGGAAAAGCCCGGTCTTCTGCTGGTGGTATTAGGAGAGGCTGAACTCTGACATAAGGCTTTTACTATTAAGGCCTCTGGTGGGTGGACCCTCGCCTTTATCTCTTTCCCTCCACACAAGGATCTGCTCCTGCTGTTATAGAAAAGCAGAAGGTAGAAGGTAGAAAGTCGGAAAAAGTGAGGCGGGAGGGGTGAGGAGTGAGGCGTAACCCGCGCTGACGCGCGGCGTGGGAGCCGACGCCTCTGTCGGCCCTGGTGGTGCTATCCGGTTTGCTGTTGTTTTTTGGCCAGGTGGGCCACTTTGGCTCTTAAATTGATCAAATACGTGACTTCTGGCTGTTTAAGATCTGGTACTCCGTCATAACGTTCTGCTTTCATGGTATTGACGACTTTGTCCAGGTCATGGTTTTCCTCCTGCAGTAATTCCATTACCCGGTTTTTAAAACTGATGGTTTCACTGATGGATCTGGCGAAAAGTTTTTCGATTTCTTCCCGGCCGGTCAAAACATAATAATGCCCCTGGCAAAATACTTCAACCGGCAGTGCTGCCAGACGCTTAAGGGAATCTAAATAGGCATCATAATCAGAAGTAAATTCAGTGGAAATAACCTGGGGACTGTAGAAAACTCCCGCTGCTTCCCCGGCAATAAGGATTTTTTCCTGGGGCAGATAAAAACTATGGTGGTCCTGGGTATGTCCAGGTGTGGCCAGGACCTGAAGAATGGTGCCATTGCCCAGGTCGACGACCTGTCCCTCGGCTAGTTCCATATCGATGGGAAAAGGAGAAAATGGTTCATTATTCACCCATGAATGATCCAAGCCCGGCACGGAGCACATCTGCTCCAAAGAAGCATTATTAAGCTGGGTGATCAGGGCCAGGGCATTGGGTCGTTTAAGGATATTGGCAGCCAGTGGTGAAGCGGCAATTTTCATTTTAGGAAAATGTTTTTTTAAAAAAGAAGCCGATCCACAATGATCCCAGTGTGCATGGGTCAGAAAAAGCCAGGCAGGCTGACGCTGGCCAAGAACGGAACGAATGGCCTCCACATAGATTTTCCCTCCGCTGGTCACTCCCGCATCAAAAATAACCGGTTCCGGCCCATCCAATAAAAAGATGGGGCATTCCAAAAAACCTAAAAAGTGGAGATTACTCTGTATGTGTCCGATTTTGTCTATGATCATCCTGATCCACCCCCAAAGATATTCGCCAGCAGGGCTCCCCAGTTTTCTGCTCCTATCTGGCTATTTTAACAGATTATCAATCATTATAGCAGATTGTTCTGGCAGGGAGAATTTCCAGCGGGAATAATCGTGATTATCAGGGGGAGGCTATTGCCGATAGTGAATATTTTTAAAATGGTCTGATGTACTATGCTGCTGATCAGTTACAATGGTGCTGTTGACCGTCATGGGGTTTTATGGTAATTTATTGCCGGAGTTGCAAGTTTATGCGGTTCAATATGTGAAGATTGGGTTGGGCCGATAGGAGTGAATGATTTTGTCCGGGAGTGAAACCGCCAGCCGGCAGTATAAAAAACGCATAATAAGATGGCTGCTGGTGCTTCTGGCCATGGCAGGCATTTATTTTTTATCATCACAAACCGCACCGGAGTCCAATGCTTTAAGCGGCAAAACAATTCGGGCACTTTTGTTATTATTCCGGCACGATTTTCCTGCCCTTTCCCTGACCGAACAAAAACTGATAATAAGCAGTCTGCAATCGGTGATCCGTGACGCCGCCCATATTTTGGTTTATTTGCTGCTGGGAATATTGTGTATGCTGGCATTGCTGGCTCACGACGGGAAAATGAAAAATCGGATACTGATGACTCTGGTCATTGGCACCGTATATGCTTTTCTCGATGAATTGCATCAATATTTCGTCAGCGGACGTGCTTTTGAGTTTTACGATATTATTTTGGATTGCAGCGGTCTTTTGCTGGGGATTATGATGGTTACCGGGACCCTTTGGTTCAGGGCCCGTAAGAAAAGGAGTTTATAATCACGGGGCAGCCCAATCATTCCCGGTTGAATAAGCGCTGCCAGATTTGTTTGACCAGGGATTTCCGAGGCGCTGTTTCCTCCCGGGGGGGAGTTGCTGATACCGGGGGAGAAGCCTGTACCGGGTCTGCTGGTGGGGCGGTCCGTGTGCCGGCAGTCCGAGACGGGGTTTTTGGATTTCTTTCTGCCCGGCGATCCTGCTGCAGTTGTCGACTTTTATCCCTTCTTTGCCCCTGCTGTTCAACCACATTTCTTCCCGGTTGGCCGGTTGTTTTTGGCCCCTGGCCGGTTCCCGGCGTAAAATCAGCCACTCTTCCAGACTGCTGGGTCCTGGCGGCTTGCTGGCCTTGCTGCCGGGGGCGTGAAGATGAAGGCTTCCGTTGTTCATCCGGGCCTTTTGTGCCTGTACCCGTCCGGGTTCTGGCAGATGAGTGTTTTAGTTGTTCGTTCTGGCTTTTGGTGTCTGCACTCTGCCGGGGTCGGGTGGAGACACGTTTCCGTTGTTCGTCCGGGGTTTTCGCTCTGGGTTCCTGCCGGGGCTTAACTTTTAAAGCATTGGCTTGTTTCCATTTAGCTACTGATTCCTGATTTTCATTGTAGAAATCATCGGAGGGCAGTTCGGCTTCCTCGATTAAAGTCCCGATATGTTCTTCTATTTCATAAAGACTCATTATGTCTTCGCCGGTTACTAAAGAAATGGCACGTCCTACGTTTCCTGCCCGGCCGGTTCGGCCGATCCGGTGTACATAGCCATCCATTTCCAGTGGCACATCATAGTTGATGACCAAAGACAGATCATCGATATGGATACCCCGGGCTGCCACATCGGTAGCCACCAGCAAATGAAATTCCCCCCGCTTGAATTGCTGTAAAGTGTTTAAACGTTTGGTCTGGGGGATGTCACCGTGCAGGGAGCGGGATGCGTACCCCTTGCGGGTCAGAAAGCTTTGCACCCGGTCCACGGCCAGGCGGGTGTTGCAAAAAATCACACAGCTTTCCGGCTGTTCGAAAAGTAAGAGGCGGTTTAGCTGGGTATTCTTTTCATTGTGGTTGACCCGATAATACACTTGCTCAGTAGTTTCAACGGTCATTACCGGAGACTCTATTTCAATTGTGGCCGGATTTTTCATATTTTCCCGGCATAGTCTGCGTATCTCTTCGGGGATGGTGGCAGAAAACAATAAAGTTGTCCTGTTGCGCGGCAGTTTTCTGATGATTCTTTTTACCTGATCAAAAAAGCCCATATCCAGCATGCGGTCAGCTTCATCCAGGACCAGATATTTTATATTAGCGGTTGGCAGGCTCCCCCGACGAATATGATCGAATACTCGTCCTGGTGTCCCGGTTACCAGTGAGACACCATTTTCAATAGCCCGAATCTCGGTATTGATATTATGCTGCCCATATACTGCCGTTGTTTTATGCTGTAGATGGACTGCCATCGCTTTCAGGTCGTTATCTACCTGGACCGCCAATTCTCTTGTGGGGGTCAGGATCAAGGCCTGGGGTCCTGCAGCCTGGGGATCGATCAATTGCAGCAATGAGACACCGAAAACAGCAGTTTTACCGCTGCCGGTCTTGGATATTACGATCAGATCTTTTTGATCAAGGATACAAGGAATGGCCTGTTGCTGCACCTGGGTAGGTGTTTCAAAACCCATTTTTTCAAGGGCGTGCAAAATCGGTGGTATTATCCCCAGCGCTTCAAAATTATTCTCCATATCGTTCTTCTTTCCTTATTGCTAGATACAATTGTAACATTTCCTGTGTTCTGAAAAAAGGGGGGCCTGGCGTTATTAACAGACGCACACCCGAATAAAAAGAGCATAATTATTTAAAAACGTTTTTAAGGCCAGGCATATTTTTAATCTGATGCGTCACTGGTTAAAACGGATTACAGATTATCGGCAGTTTTCTTCATAAATCCCGAACCGGTGACACAAGGCTTTGAGGCAAATATGCCCTGGGAAAAAAGGATTTAAAGAGAATAGTAAAGAATAATGCCAATATATAAAATGTTTCCCTGATGATATCATTATCAGGAATGATGCCAGAACGGAATACAAGGAATAGATATTATTTTTTCCCGACGAAAGGAGTTGTAGTATGAGTTATTCGCTGAGACTTGTTAAACAGTTCAAAAACGAATATGATCAAACCCTTATCGAAGCTTTAAAAAGCAAAAAGGATCGTTTCCCGGGTTATCAGGAATTGATCGATAAATGGGAGAATTTAAGGGTCCAGGAAAAGAACCTGCCCCAGGATCTGAAAGCATTGCTGGAAGTTGCTAACCATATCAGTGTGGCCAATGTGCTTCTGGATGAACCCCGGGCCCGCTGTGAATTGATGGAATATGATGTGCCTTTGCCCCAGGGAACAGAGCATATCGATTTCCACCTCCACTATAAAGACTTCATGATATATTGCGATGTAAGGACCATCCAGCCGGAACCCAAAAATAGCTGGGAAGCCTATAAAGCTTTTATGCAGAAGGAGTATCTGCCGGAACCCATCGAGGAAACTCCGGAAGAGGAAGAAAAACGCCGGATCATGTACAGACCGCGGGCTCTGATGGTCGACTATACGGTGGAATTCGAAAAGAAGATCGCATTGCTGGAAAATACACCGAACCTGCTCTTTGTGTTAACATTTTGCGGGGACGGGCATGATTGGGATTCCCGGCTTCTGGCTGACTTCGCTGAATACTACCTTACCGGTGTCCATAATACTGATGATCCCTATGCCAAGATAGGGGCGGAATATCTGGAAAGCAAAAAGATTGTTTTTAAGAAGAGCATTAATTATTTTGGTTATCATGAGCGGCAAAAGAATAATATTGAATACAAATGGTATGATCCCAATATCAGAAGGAAAAAGAGGAAGTAGAAAGTTGTAAAGTTGAAAGATGAAAGTGGAAAGTTGGAAAAAGTGAGGAGTAAGGTGTGAGGAGTGAGGCGTAACCCGCGCTGACGCGCGGTTTTAGGGGCTAGGGGTCAGGGGTAAGGGGTCAGGAAACCGGGAGCCTTGGGGACTGAACCTTTGTCAGGAGCCGAAGGGGAGACGAAGGGGAGACGAAGGCTGCCTTAATGGTGCTGTTTACAGCACATTGTAGTCCCCGGAGGGGGGCCCGTCCCTGTGGCGGGCCGAGCAGCAAAGCGCAGGGGAAAACCGAATAGGGTCTATCCTGCGGCGAGCTCCTTCCGTTGCCGGAGCAATCATTGTATTCCGGAAAAGCCCGGTCTTCTGCTGGTGGTATTAGGAGAGGCCGAAATCAAGGGTCAATCAAAGGTAGTTTATGTTCTGTCCGGTGTAGATTTCCATCATTTCCCGTTTGATTTTTTTGCGGATCTTACTTTTTTCAATACTGCCTAAATCTTTTGTTGCTGTGCCGAACAGATAATTATCCAGATCGAAATCCTTTAACATCATTTTGGTATGAAAAATATTGTCCTGATAAACATTTACATCGATCATCTGATATAATTTGCGGGTTTTGGCCGAAATAAAGTTCTGGATGGAATTGATCTTGTGATCGATAAAGAACTTATTGCCTGCCAGGTCGCGGGTGAAGCCCCGAACCCGGTAATCTATTATGCTGATATCCGGTTTAAAAGTATTGATTAAATAATTTAAAGCTTTCAGGGGTGAAATCTGCCCACAGGTAGATATGTCAATATCGGCCCGGAAGGTGCTTATTCCTTGGTCAGGATGACTTTCCGGGTAAGTATGCACGGTTATATGGCTTTTATCCAGATGGCCTACAATTGTTTCCGGCAGCGGGCCGGGTGATTCGGTATTATTGTCGGCGCAGGCTTCGGAGCGGCAGTTTATGGCATCTTCGGCGATGAGGATGGTGACACTTGACCCCTGGGGCTCATAATCCTGCATGGCGATATTGAGGATATTGGCACCGATGATGCTGGCTACATTGGTGAGTATCTGGGTGAGCCGTTCGGCATTGTATTCTTCATCAATGTATTCGATGTATTCGGCGCTGTGTTCCGGCTTCAGGGCATAGCAGATATCATACAGGTTAAAACTCAATGTTTTGGTGAGATTATTGAACCCATAAAGCCGCAGTTTCTTTTTAACTGGTCTTATTTCCATATTTTATCCTCGTAAAAAATAATCGACAGATGACATATATCTAGTGTAATGATGGAAGGATACTACTTCCCCCTGCCAGTGTCAAGACATGGCAGGGTGGATGGAATGGCATTTCCATTATGGCTCTGGATTGGCTTTTAATGCCCGGATGAACAAAACAAAGTATATACGGCATTTAACAACCCTATGCCATCTGCTAAACTTAAACCAACCCGGTTAAAGGTTAGCATAGGGGGATTAATTAAAAGAATGGAAGTCAGCAGAAAGGGAGGAAGATAATGCTTTGTCCGTATTCCAATTGGGGGTTGGTTTATTTAACCAACATTAATGAGCAGACCATCATCATATATCTGGTCCTGATAAATACTATCGCCATAATTTTGTTTGGAATGGATAAAAAAGCCGCTCAATCAGGAGTCTGGCGCATCAGTGAACGAAATCTGTTCCTGGCGGCAATTCTGGGGGGCGCACCGGGGGGCCTGCTGGCCATGTATTTATTTCGCCATAAGACCAGGAAACTGAAGTTCGTCATAGGCCTGCCTTTGATCATTTTACTGCAGCTGGCGGTTATTTATTTTCTGTTGTAACCAGGTTGGAATCCCAGGGCTTGCCTGAAAATGTTTTTTGTTTGCTGTCCGGTCCCTGAGGGCTGTGAGCATCAGTAAAAGCTACAGCGGGCGGGCCGTGGCCTTGTTTTCCCACCAGGCTTTAAGCAGCAGTGACACTGCTGCCGATATATCTTCCTCTTCCATGGCGGCGAAACCGAGCAAAATCCGGGGTGGCTCCGGTAAGGGGTCAGCGGATAAATAATAGCTGCTAATCCCATAAACCTTGACTCCTTGAGCTGCTGCTGAAGATACCAGCTGTTCTTCGTTCATGCCGTTATCAACTCTTAAAAGCAGATGCTGTCCTGCATCTGCCCCGCTTATTTCTATGCCTGGGCCCATTGCGCGGATGGTTCTGGTCAGTGTTTCCCGTTTTCTTTTGTAGATCAGACGCATCCGGTTTAAATGCCGTTCGAAATGGCCGTCCTCAATAAAACGGCTGAGTACTTTTTGCGCAATGACCGATACCGGGCAAATAAAATAGGAGAGATTACCCAGATACTTGTACAAAAGCGGCTGCGGCAAGACCATATAACTGATGCGTAATGCGGGGGTCAGTGATTTGGAGAAAGCCCCCATGTAAATTACTTTGCCGCTGCCATCCAGGCCCTGCATGGCAGGTATGGGCCTGCCGCTGTATTTAAATTCGCCGTCGTAGTCATCTTCGATGATATAACGGTCTGTTGCTTTATTAGCCCAGTTCAGCAATTGGATACGGCGGCTGATGGGCATGATTCCACCGGAGGGAAATTGATGGGCCGGTGTCAAACTCAAAACATTGACCGGGCTGTCATAAACTTCATCTGGGATCATGCCGCTTTCATCAATGTTTACCGCAGTAAAACGGGCTTTATTGGCGGAAAAAACCATACTGAGCTTTTCATAACCCGGGTTTTCCAGGGCATAAACACTATCAGAACCCAATAGCTGGATCAGGGCCAGCATCAACAGCTCGGTACCGGAGCTGATTATAATTTGCTCTGGACTGCAATTCACTCCGCGGGATTGATGGAGATAGTCGGCAATGGCGGTTCTAAGGCGGATATGGCCCTGGGGGTCTCCCAATTGCAGCAGTTCCCGGTCATATTCATTGATGACTTCCCGGGCCAGCCGGCGCCACACTGTAAAAGGAAAAGAGGGGATATCGACCCCATGATAGGAAAAATCGTAGGAAATAGTATCCAGCTTATCAAGGGCGGCCCTGTCATTGATGATGCTTCTTACATCCAGTTGATGGATGTGATCTATTTTGGCCGCATAAAAACCCTTTTTCTCTAGTGAATAAACATAACCTTCGGCAATCAATTGTTCATAGGCGCTCTGGATGGTATTCTGGCTTATTTCTAAATATGCTGATAGTTTACGCTTGGAAGGCAGCTTGGTATCAGGGGCGATCCTGCTGCTCAAGATCTCCTTTTTGATAAAAGCGTATAACTGCTGGTAGAGAGGGACCCCGCTGCCAGTTTCCAGTATGGGTGTAAGCATATCCATATCTGATTACCTCCGAATCTGGTACCACCAAGAATTTCATTTCTGATACTAATTATACCATCAGATTTTACATATAATAGACTTGTGTGATGGGGATTTAAACGAAAAGGTGAATGCTCCATTTGTTGTGGCATAATATCAGGGCTCATGTTTTTATTTAATACATTCAACCCCCATTGCACTTAAATAAACAGCGAGGGAGATAGATCAGGTTGAATGGCGATATGACATTAAAATTTAAAGGCGGCGTCATTATGGACGTTACTGATCCAAAACAGGCTAAACTGGCCGAAGAGGCAGGGGCGGCGGCAGTTATGGCATTGGAAAGAGTGCCGGCGGATATCCGGGCTGCTGGCGGGGTATCGCGCATGAGCGATCCGGCCATGATCAAAAGCATTCAGGAGTCGGTCCAGATTCCGGTGATGGCCAAAGTACGCATTGGCCATTTCGTCGAAGCCCAGATACTGCAGGCCATCGGAATTGATTTTATCGATGAAAGCGAGGTGCTGTCACCCGCCGATGATACTTTCCATATCGATAAGACCAGATTTAAAACACCCTTTGTATGCGGCGCCCGGGATCTGGGGGAGGCCTTAAGAAGGATCGGTGAAGGCGCGGCTATGATCCGTACCAAGGGAGAAGCAGGCACCGGTGATATCATCCAGGCGGTAAGACATATGCGGCGGATAAATCAGCAGATAAGGCAGCTGCAGAATCTGAAGAGTGATGAGGTTTTCCATGCCGCCAGAGAAATACAGGTTCCACTGGAACTGGCGAAATATGTTCATGACCATGGTCGTTTGCCGGTAGTCAATTTTGCTGCCGGTGGTGTGGCAACCCCTGCCGATGCTGCCTTAATGATGCAGCTGGGAGCTGATGGAGTGTTTGTGGGTTCCGGTATTTTTAAATCCGGTGATCCGGTCCGGCGCGCCCGGGCCATAGTAAAAGCGGTGGCCAATTATCAGGACCCGGAAATACTGGCGGAGGTATCTGCCGATTTAGGGGAAGCCATTGTGGGCATTAATGAACAGGAAATCAAAATATTGATGGCGGAACGGAGTAGTTAAAGCCGATATAATTTGGGGTAAAGCAATATTTTAATTTAGTTTATAAAAAGCTTTTGGTTATAAGTCAAATTGTGTTACAATTTGTGGTAAGATTCTGTATTTTTATTTGATGGGGGGCTGATCTTAGATGACCAAAGAAAGACAACGCGAAGAAAGGGTAAGATTTCAGGTGCGTCTGCTATTCAAGGATGCCAGGGCAATAGACTTTTCCAAAATGGCTGAATCAGCGAAAAGGTCCTTGATCGATTTATTAAACATTCATGTAAAAACCATTGAAGTAAAAAACTATGGCCTGTTGATGACGGGCAAAGGACCGATCACAGAAATATTGCGGGTCTGTGAGAATTTTTATACCATTACCAATGAAGGCGGCATGGAAATCATCCTTCATATCGGCAAACAACCGATGTTATATATGAAGGAAGGTTTGATCCACGATTTAATGAAGGAAACGGAACCCATCAACATACCGCAGTTCAATGATGCTGTGCCGGATGAGGATGAACTGGACCGGACAGTTTTATAAGCGGGATAAGAATAAAAAGATTTGAAAGCGCGATCAGAGTAATAAACCCCGAAGGGAAGCATAGATTAAATATGCTCCCTGCGGGGTTTATTCTGCAGTTTAACATCTTTTAAATCGGGGCCGGATTTGAATTTTATAGGTTATTTGCTAATCTTGGTTTACAATATTAATAGCCGGGCGGCGAAAACCTGGGAGTACCGGGAGGTGATTGGATGAGTTTCATCGGTAATGTATTCTGGCTCTTGATCGGCGGCATAATAGTATCGGCGGCGTGGCTTCTGGCCGGGATAATCCTTTGCATAACCATCATTGGAATACCTTTCGGTTTACAATGTTTTAAAATCGCCGGCTTTGTACTATGGCCCTTCGGGCGGGAGATAGAACTGGGCAATTTTGGCGCCGGCGGACTTGTCGGCAATATCATCTGGGTCATTTTGTTCGGCTGGGAATTTTTTCTGGCCCATTTAGTGATAGCCCTTCTCTTTTTTATTACTATTATAGGTATACCTTTTGGTTGGCAGCATATAAAACTGGCCCAACTGGGGCTTATTCCTTTTGGTGCCGCGATTGTTCCGGCCCGCTGACCCCGCCGGGCTATAAATTCTGAAAAGGAGGAAAACAGCAGTGGATTTAAATACTCAAGCCGCGCGCAATTGGGCCATAGGATGCCACCTGGCAGCATTGGCCTTTTATGTGGGCATACCCCTGGGCAATGTTCTGGGGCCGCTGATAATCTGGCTTATAAAGAAGAACGAGTACGAGTTGGTGGATGAGCAGGGCAAGGAAGCACTTAATTTTCAGATATCATTTACAATTTACTTTCTGGCCGGGGCTATCCTGACAATGATTTTTGCTATCACATTGGTACTGATGCCAGTTGCCATTATCCTGGGTTTTTTACTGGGCGTTCTTGTTATCGCGGATCTGGTCCTGATTATTGTAGCGGCAATCAAAACCGCCAATGGCGAATCATATAATTATCCTTTATCACTAAAGATAATAAAATAATGTCCATGGTATTGTTAAGTCATCTGGGCAGCTGAAACGGAAAACTACCGGCGACTGGTATTAAGAGCTGTATCTATCGCGGGATAAGATTTTGCTGCTATTTGCAGCGGGCTTTTTTTGTTGATATGAATAGCCAAATATAATATTTAAATGATCTTATTGTTGACAATTAACAGAACCAGACGAAAATTAGCAGACGTCTGGGGAAAAATGTTTTAATTCCGGCCCATTTTTGCTATAGAATAGTAAAGCTTGATGCTATAATTAACAAAATTATTTTAGGGGAGTAATTAACCAATGAGGAAAAAAGTATTTGATAATTTTAGTGAAGACATATTCAACAACCTGGTGAAAAAAGTGGAAAAAGCAAGTGAAATAGAGAAACAACATTATGATAAATATATTGTAAAACGCGGTCTGCGTGATCTTGACGGCCGGGGTGTTCTGGTGGGTCTGACCAATATTGGGGAAGTCCATTCATATATTATTGACGAAGGGGAGATGATACCGGTCCCCGGGCGTCTGCTGTACCGGGGCATTGATATCAATGATATCGTAAGGGGCTTTTTGGATGATGAACGTTTTGGTTTTGAAGAGACCTGCTATTTACTGTTGTTCGGGGAATTGCCCGATGCTGGTGAGCTCCAGGAATTCAAAACCATGCTGGCCAATCACCAGAATCTGCCGGCTTTTTTTGCTCGGGATATGATATTGGAATCACCCAGCAAGGATATTATGAATGTACTGGCACGGGGTGTTCTGGCCTTATATACCTATGATGATCGTGCTGATGATATATCCGTCGCCAATGTACTGCGGCAATGCCTGCAGTTGATAATCTGGCTTCCCTCACTGGCAGTCTATGGTTACCAGGCTTATTCCCATTACCACGGTAAAAACAGTCTGGTATTGCACAGTCCCCAGCCAGACCTGAGCATAGCCGAGAATATCCTGTATTTGCTGCGGGCGGACAACAGCTTCAGCAAGATGGAAGCTAAAATTCTTGATCTGGCTCTGGTTCTCCATGCTGAACACGGCGGGGGGAATAATTCATCATTCGTCACCCATGTTCTGACTTCGACGGGGACGGACACTTATTCAGTAATGGCAGCCGCTCTGGGATCCCTTAAAGGCCCCCGGCACGGCGGAGCCAATGCCAAAGTCGTGCGTATGTTCGAAAATATCAAGGAAAATGTAGCAGACTGGAATGATGAGGATGAGATCAAAAATTATCTCACCAGGCTCATAAAAGGTGAGGTCCATGACCGGGCTGGCTTGATATATGGCATGGGACATGCGGTTTACTCTATTTCAGACCCTCGGGCTCTGATCTTGCGCAATCATGTAAAAGAGCTGGCAGTTGAAAAGGGAATGGAAAAAGAATACCAGCTGTATGCCAATGTGGAAAAACTGGCACCGTTAGTTATTGGAGAACACCGACAGATTTTCAAAGGTGTCAGTGCTAATGTCGACTTTTATTCAGGACTTATTTACAGGATGCTGGATCTTCCCCTGGAAATGTATACCCCGCTTTTTGCCGTGGCCAGAATGGTGGGTTGGAGTGCTCATCGCATAGAAGAAATCGTTAATCTGGGCAAGATCATCCGGCCGGCATATAAAAATGTGGCGGAGCGGCGTGATTATATACCCATGGACCAGAGGTAAGGCCGAAGACTTGCAGCCTTTAAAGTCCCAGCTGCTGTATGAGCCGCGGGATACCCTCTTCAAAATTAACTCCAAAACGGATGTCGGTCCCTGCCTTTTTGGTGCGGGCAATGCTGCCCACGGTAAAATCCACCGCGATTTCAGCAGCCTGTGCCAGGCCGATATCCTTTAATAAAGCCGCTGTCAGGGCACTGGCGAAGACATCACCGGTCCCGTGATAATACCCTTCTATCCAATTATCAAAGGCATAGCTTATGGCGTCCGTTTGGCTGTTATAGGAGGCGGCCCCAAGCTGATGCCGGTCAAAGTGCACCCCGGTGAGCACTACTTTTTTAGCGCCCAACCTAGCCAGTTTTTCCAGCAGGCTTTCTATATAGGCCGGGGTATATGGTCCTTCCCG
>Ga0209723_1002772_pt1 | contig 22593 bp, 14 predicted proteins | sample BiotimSIPDNA_2_FD_185750 | JGI IMG/M metagenome (GOLD analysis project Ga0209723, IMG submission 185750) | Anaerobic biogas reactor microbial communites from Washington, USA - Biogas_R2 time_0 SIP DNA (SPAdes) (version 2) | ecosystem: Engineered > Bioreactor > Anaerobic > Unclassified | place...
GAAGGGGCAGACAAGTTATCTTTCAGTTATTGGCGGCAACTTCTCTGACAGCGCGGAAGCTAAGGTAGGGCTGGCTTTCGGTTTTAAATCTTTCGAACACGCCGCCGTGGTAAACGATGATGTAGGCTCGGTTTTCGTCTTGAACGGAGGTGTCTGCGGTCCAATAGTAGATTACCTTAGAATGAACGTCCCATAGAGGGCTTTCCTTGTCCGGTGTGCGCTCATAAACCGCTTTCTCTTCAAGCGGATCCCAGAACCCGCCGGCGTTCTCGCCATGGAGCATCATCGAGCGGACGGCTTCATCCACCGTAGGTAGCCTCCAGATGTTCTGTGGCTCTGGCATGATTTGAGTGCCATCCTCTGAAAGATAGGCGCAAATCCGTGTGGCGTCCTCCCAGCTGGTGGCTTTATCCGGCCAGCCCGGACCTCTGGGCGCCCAGACCAGTTCAACACCGTTGCCCTCAACCAACCTGGCTTCAAAATTTTGATCATCGAGCCTTTGCGTAAGCTTGATCCCCTGCGGTATGGATATGGCAAGGATGATGAGCAAAGGTACGAAGATGAGGAGTCTGTAAGCCCACTTTTTTGGCTCCGGCTGGCCGTAATAATAGATCAGACCCATGGTCAGGATGGGGATAATGATCATCCCGAAAAGAACGGTGAAAGTTGCCTCCGAAAAGAACCAGGCGCTGAATGCTGCTGTTAAAATGTGCAGTGCCAAACCGATTTTCTTCCATCTCAAACTGACGAGGGCCAAGGCAACAAAGACGATGGTGAAAAGCAGGTATTGGAAAAAGAGCATGAAAAGGTTTTCCCATACGGAATGTGAATACCAGCCCTCGTGAAAGTTCTCGATCGCGCCCCAGTAAGCCCAGAGGCTGGCGAAAATGAGGGTCAGGCTGACTCCGATCCACCCCAGCCAAAACTTCATGTCTCTTTTTGGTTTCGGATTTTCAGTCTGTAAAACCGGCTCGTTCATTGGATACCTTTTTCTGGAATCATAATTGCTTACGTTGATTATTTTACTTTATCGTTCAATTTGAGAATTGTCATCAGCTTTTTTTGATTTTCACTATTTATCTACTTTAGCACAACGCAAATTTTCTTGTTCTGGTAGTTAAGGGGAATATTTGAACCTAAAAGATCAGAACCTGAACTATCCTGTATTGAGTTTAAGGGTAAAATTAGGATAGGTGGACAAATGAAAGAGCATCAAAAGCGAGATATCCTGATAATTTCATCCGTGCTGGTGGTTGTTTTGCTAGCGGTGCTTTTGCTTAATCGCGACAAGCCTTTCAGCATTTTTGATTCGGGTGATCAGGCCAAGCAAGTCACCAACGCCTATTTGCAGCAGACCGATCAGCTTGAACCAGACTTTACCCCAAACCCAAACGAAGCCATCACCCTCAGCACTGACTCTACCCTTGCGGCGGTTTCTCAACCCACATCTACACAACAAAGCTCTGAGCTTGAAACTGCAACTTACTTGCCTTCAGATACCCAAGCCCTGGCCGCGAGCGCGACGGGGACATCTCCTGCTTCCATAGTCGCGACTAACACACGCCCGCCCGCCGCAACCTCAACAAAGGCAAGCAGTTCGACTCAACCAACCCAGTCTGTCATCACCAGTTACCCTGTTCCAACCAGTCAAACTGCAAGCACCAATACGCCTGTCCCAACCAATACAGCTATTGCGACCATCACGCCTGTCCCAACCAACACAACTATTTCAACTGACGCACCTACAGGCACTTTTACTGCTACAGCAACAGCAACAGCAACCAGAACGGCAACAGCAACTGCAACAGCCACGCAGACGCTTGCGCCAACCGCGCAGACCGGTTGGGAGGGGGAGTGGAATGTTTTCTGGCAGTTGGAAGACCAAATCTATGTTGAAGGGACGCTCTCGATAGAAGTGGTTGGAACAGATCTTACCGCCACAGGTACTTTGGACGGTGTTGACTATTCTTTTACCGGCCGGGTGATCCAGGAAGGAGAACTTGCATTTGGCAACTGGACATCCGCTACCAACAATGGCGGCTTCATCTGGAACGACCTAGGTGAAGGGCAATTTGGTGGGAGCAGAGATCTTTATTTTGGTTTTTGTGGTGCCCGTGAGGGCGTCGATCCCCCTGAACCTTGTTATATTCCGCCCCTGAGTTGACTCTTGCGTCACGGGGAAAGATATGTTTTTGGGTGTATAATAAAAAATAATGATTGACATCAAATTTCAGTTTGACAGATGAGTTTTTATCAGGTAAAATTTATTTAATCAGATAAGGTTTTTAAAGGGTTGGGTAAAAAGATTTGTGCGCTTTTTCAGCAATTTGTAGTGGGTCTAGTTCTCATTGACCAAGGAGGAATTGAGAATGAAAAAGAAACTATTGAAATCGATTGGTATCGCCATCTTATGTTCGGCAATCATATTTGGTAACGTTCTCGCTTTCTCGCTCGGAACTACTGACGGCGTCTGGGGGCGGATTGATTACACTCCAGCAAGTGGTGCTGTGGTTGATGCAGATTGTGATGGATGGGCAAGAGCGACCAACTCCAATTACACGATCGACGATGTGATTGGCGTTGTTTATAATACAGCCTACGGTCCTGGTGGCAAAGATGAGACTTATGTTCGTGAAACAGATGTTTGTTTCGGTGATCTCACTGGAGATGGTACTTTTTCTGAATGGACACGTTACGGTTCTGCTGTTTGGGCAGGTTTAGGCTCTCACACCACAAGCTGCACTTCGACCAGCAGCCTGATTATCTCCGAATATGTGTGGGATCAGATAAATTGGGGGAATGATCGGCTCGGGGTTGAAATTTATAACAAAACAGGTGCCTCTGTTAATCTTAATGATCCAAACAATGACTACTCTTTATTGTTCTTCACCAGTGATAAAGACCTCGTCCAGGTCGATTTGACAGGGACTGTTAACAACAACGATGTGTATGTTGTTGTCAATAGTGCTGGTGCAGGTTCAACCACGGAAGAAAATCAAACCATAACCAATAATGACGATTACAGAACAGTAGTTCTCATCAAGAATTATTCTCCACAGGTTATCAATGCGATTGACACGACCTGGGAGGACTCCACGCAAGGTTTTTCCGTTGAAGATGAGAATATGGTGCGCTATGGTTTCCTGTTTGATTCTAATGATAATACATATTGTCCGTCAACTATTGCTGACTATAATCTACAGAGTGGTTTTGGTTTTGAAGGCATTGAAAACAGGGCTTTTGAGCCTGTAGAAGGTCAATATTTTCCTGTAGGCCGTTTCTGTCACTATAACAATCCCATTGGAGCGCCTTCGACCTTTAATTATTTCGAACAGGTTCCCTTGGATTTAACCATCAACGACATTGGCTGCCCCACCGGACAGACGCTTGATCCTATCGGCGCGCAGGACGATTTAACCTTCCAATTTTTAGTGAACTTGGATGAGACAAGTAATAATCTTTCATATTGTCCATACAATTCATCCTCACCTCAATGGCCTGGTGGAGCGGATGGCGCATATGTTAGCGGAGATACCGGACCAAACCGGAATGGTTGCGCGGATGCTGTAACCTGGGAAGCCAGTTCAAACCTTCAGAAGTTTACTTGCCGGATTGATTCAACCCATACACAGGACTACACAGTATCGATCTTAGGATTTACCCCTACCACTGCTGGTGCGGCCTGCCCTGATACACCGGTGGGTACGATCCAATTCAACCAGATCTACACCGCTGAAGAAGCTAAGAACTGTTACTGCGTCTATGCGGCTTACACCAAGGGGCAGATCACCCCGGTGGTACTGCGGAATCTCGCGGCAGTCGGTGTGGAGGATGGTATTCTCATCTCCTGGGAAACGGTCACAGAAACCAACAACCTTGGCTTCAACATCTTGCGCGCTGAGAGTGTTGAAGGTGAGCGAACACAGGTCAATCCAGAGTTGATTATGAGTATTTTAGCTCCTGGAGATATGTTTGGGACAGCATACGAATACTTGGACGAAACGGCGGTAGAAGGTGTGACCTACTACTATTGGCTGGTAGATGTCCCGTTGGATGATGGTGATCTGCCTGGCCTTCATGGCCCGATCAGCGCCGTAAGGTAAATCGATATCTCTTGTTATCAGGATCTGCTTCCAGCTTTTCCGCAATACGGAAGCTGGAAGCAGATCCTTGACAAGAGATTAACCAGCGAAGTTAAACCATTTCAAGTGGGTTAGTAATGGGTATATTAAATCTCACCAAATATGAATGTCCGCCAGAGCAATTTGCAGAAATCAGCAAATCCCTGTTGTTGTCTGGAAAATCTGTGCGCTTCAACGCGGTGGGGGATAGTATGTTTCCCTTCCTTCACGATGGAGACCTTGTATTAATTGAACCGGTAATCGTGGAGAATTTGAAAATTGGTGATGTTATTTTTTACGAAGATATCAATAATCATTTTCTGCTCCATCGTGTTATTCGCAAAGGGACCCTGGCAGGCAGGCCTGAATTTCAAATTCAGGCAGACAATAACTTAAAACCTGGTGGGTGGATATCATCAGATCAGATTTTTGGAAGGCTTGCTCAGTTTTTTCAGAATGGCTTATGGGTTGAAATGGACAGTGTTGGATGCAGAGTAGCGACGCTCTTGATCCTGGTAAAATTGAGATTGAATTTAAATAAATATCGTAGGTTCAGGTCCAAAAGAAAATACTTCCGCTGCCTGCCTGTGCTTTGCAAAATTTTATAACTGGAGGAATATTTGGAATTTGATAACGGACGTTTCATTCGCAATGCGGATTTCGTATATCGAAAGGTAATCGAAGAGACTATTTTGGTGCCTGTTCATATGGATGTTGCCCAAATGGATGGAATTTATACATTAAATGACGTTGGAGCCTTTGTTTGGGAAAAACTCGAAACTCCGCATTCAATTGAAGAACTCCAGATCTTATTATTGGAAGAATATGATGTCAGTCCTGAAGTAGCTGCATCTGACTTGAAATCTTTTTTTGATGATTTGCTGGCTATCGGGGCAATAACCAAGGTGGAGCATGAGCTGTCTTAACCTGCCAGAATTATTCTTTGATGAATGGGGTGATATCCTCCTCAAACCGCTTAATGGCGCACGCTATCCGCTTGCTGGTGAATTTGAACTGACGGATCGCTGTAATTTATCCTGCGTACACTGTTTTATCAACCAGTCTGCGGGGTGTATCAAGGCGCGAGAAAAAGAGCTAAGCACATCCCAAGTCAAAGACATTCTCGATCAAATTGCCGCGGCTGGGTGCTTGCATTTATTACTGACGGGTGGCGAGCCTTTACTCCGCCCTGATTTTCTGGAAATATACTTGCATGCACGTCGGAAAGGCATGATCATCATGCTTTTCACCAATGGCACCATGCTGACGCCCGCTATCATTGAAACCTTAAAAGAAGCTCCTCCCCACCTGGTGGAAGTATCCATGTACGGAGCAACACAGGAAACTTATGAAGCAGTCACCCGCGTGCCGGGCTCTTTTGAGCGATTCATGCATGGAGTTGAACTCTTGAAGGCGAGTGGATTGCCTTTTGCTACCAAATCCGTTATCCTCAGTATTAATAAACATGAATTGCCTTTGATGAAGAAGTTGGCAGAAGAGAAGGGTTGGCGCTTTCGTTATGACGGGTCGATTTTTCCCAGGATTGATGGGTCGCAAGAACCTTTCAAATATCGCTTAAGTATTGAAGAAATGCTTGAACTTGACCGCTCCGATCCAGAGCGCATGCAGTCATGGGTCGATAATTATAATTACAGTAAAGACCTGCCAATGCGGAGCGAAAAATATGTCTACAGCTGTGGAGCTGGGCATCGCTCATTTCATATTGATAGTTCCGGACGATTAAGCGCTTGCATGCTGGCGCGCAATCCGTCTTATAGTATTCTTGAAATGGGTTTCCTAGCTGCCTGGCAGAAACTGGGAGAAATCCGACTTATTGAACGTAAACTAAAGGTCCCATGTACAACATGCTCGGCTTCAGGAATGTGTACCCAGTGTCCTGGTTGGTCGCAGTTGGTGCATGGTGATAACGAGACCATTGTTGATTTTGTTTGTCAATTAGCTAAAGCACGTGAAAAAGAAATCTGCTATAATAAATATGTTGTTAAGGAGAAGCTATCATATGAATAAGAAACAATACACATCCCCTGTTGTAAATAAGGTGAAACTTGTTTCCAAAAATGCAATTTTGGGTTTTTGCCACAGCAGCCCCAACCTTTTCCCCAAGGATTCCCAAATTTGGTGCCAAGCAGCAGTAACAGGTTGCTCAACAATTCCGACATAATTGTTTATTTACGAGTTTGAACAAGTACGATGAGTATCATCGCTTGTTTTTCAAGTGAAGTTACTCATCGTTTGATTTACTACTTTTATTAACTAAAATAAATAACCTAAAAAAATTGATACTTACAGTTGCAAATCTTACGATCAGAATTCTTCCAGACAAGCAATACCTCTCGCTTGACTATTCACCATGCCACGAAAAATTTTTGGTTGATGCAAGAGATTTTCAACAGGACAAAAAATCAACAGAAAAGAGTCTTTTATTACAAATTAGAGACACACCAGATTTTCTACACTCACAATTGACCAGGTTGCTTTGTGAGAATGAAATTTGGCAGCTCTGGTTGGACGAGCGGGAGAATTTCATTTTCACGCAGCCAAAACAGACATCACAGCGATGGATCAAAATCGATCCTGATTTCCAACATGGCGAGATCATTGGAAATTTTTCCAAGTTCGATCAAAACGGAGTATATCCACTCCAGTATATCGACATTGTGATATTTTCTAATTGGCTAGCTAATTTTGGCGATATGATCTTACATGCCTCGGGTTTTGCCTACCGAGGTGAGGGTTATTGTTTTCTTGGAGACTCTGGCGCAGGAAAATCCACCTTAGTGCGTGATCTTACAAAGAAAGCAGGAGTCACAGTTTTAGGTGAGGACCAGGTTGTGTTACGAAGAAGGGAAGATCAATTCATGATTTTTGGAACCCCCTGGCATGAAACCCCTGACATGTGCTCACCACTTGGTGTTCCACTAAAAAAAGTATTTTTTCTGGATAGAGATGCTTTTCAGATAGTATCTCCTGTCAGAGGTTTCGACGCAATCGTGCAAATTATGCAAACCGCTTTTTATCCCATCTACAGACCTGAAGTTTTGGAGGGAATTCTTGCCAATCTTTCATCTCTGGCAGGAAGTGTGGGTTTTTATAATCTGGCTTATGAACGAGGTACAGATGTGCTCAATGAAATCTTGAACGCTTAAAAGTGTTAAACGATCTCTCAAATTCTTGCTCTATCAATTGGAGGAAAGATGTCAAAATCAATTAAGATTTCTATAAGTTTTCTGTTTTTACTCATTTTGCTTATATCTCATGCATTTCCAATCAAGGCAGAAGTTGATGGAGATTCTCCAACGTCCGTTATCACAGCTGTTTCAGACAATTCAATTACGTTTGAGGTAAAAGTTTCTATTAACGACATTGTTGTAGAAATTATTCAAAAAGAAGACCAGGCTTTCTCATATCTCCATTTACCAGGATTCTCAACAACCAGCCAGGCAGGCGCGCCTCAACTGCCTTTCCTGACAGAGGTTTTAGGTGTACCATTTGACAGTGAAATCAATGTCTCTGTGATTGGCGGAACTACCACAAGGCAAAGCTTAAGTGCCCCTCTCTTGCCAGTCACCTCAGAAAGCGTTGAATGGGATCCTGAGAGGCTGGCTGCGGGTTCATGGGATAAGCCTGTTGTTACTACTTCAATAGAACCGGATCCGGAAATCTATAACAGTAAGTCCAAATTTCCTGGAGTATTGGGAAAAGTGAGCAATGACGCGGTTTTACGCTCACAGCGCCTTGTTAGCATAGCGCTTTACCCAATCCAGTACGATCCTGGCGCAAATGAAATAATTCTGTATGATAGCCTGATAGTGACCGTAGAATTTTCGGGTGACGCAAGAGAGACACAAGGTCTAGTTGAAGATGAGCCCCTTGTCTTTGAAAATTTCTTTCAAGATACTCTATTAAATTATGAACAGGCGAAAACCTGGCGAGGAAATGTTCCAGGAAAATCGTTAAATGGTTTTACTACTGCTGAAACAGCTTGGCTTCCATCTGACCCAAGCTGGCGCATAAAAGTGCGTGAAACCGGATTCTATAAGCTAACTTTTCCCGAATTGATTGCCGCAGATATTCCAATTGGTTCATTCGATATTAATACCTTAAAGATGTTTCACCTGGGTGAGGAAATTGCCATTAAAGTCTTACCTGGTGAAGCTATAGTTTTTTATGGAGAATCTATTGATAGTAAATATACAGCTGACAATGTTTACTGGTTGACCTATGGCAGCGATGCAGGCTTACGCATGCAGCCAGTTGATGGTGCTCCGACCGGTGATCCTGTACCCACGTCTTTCTTAACTCAAGAACAACATGAGCAAGATCTCATGTATCGAAGTAAAGTTCCCGGCGTTGACGACATTGATCGCTTCGTATGGGCTTACGTCAATCGAGAAGATTCATCTGTAATACCTTGGAACTACAGTTTTGTTACAGATTATCGCTATGATGGTGATTTGACTTTAAGAATTTGTCTGTTTGGTTACTTGGAAGCAGTCTCAATTAATCCTGATCATCGCGCAGGAATATTTATTAATGGCAACCAAATCGCTGATGTAACCTGGGACGGTTTTTCTCCACTCCAGTTTGAACTTGAAATCCCAGAGGCTTACCTTTTACCCGGCGACAATTCATTACAGATTACAGCCCTTCCCACAGATTATTCAAAGGATCTATTTTTTGTTGATTGGCTGGATCTTGAGTATGAAAGAACTTTTGCATCCGAATCAAGCCGCTTAGATTTCTCCTATGAAACGGCTGATGATTGGCAATTTGTTTTAACCGATTTTCCTACTAATGCTATTGATGTTTATGATGTCAGCAGTACCTTAACACCAAAACGGATCGAGCATGTCCAGGTTATTGGTGAAAGCGCTCCTTATTCCGCTGTGTTTCATGATCAAATCTTGTCAGCTAAGTATTATTTTGCACTCGATCAAAATACTTACCTGTCTGTGTCTGCCATTGAAGAGGATACCCCATCAGATTTGATCTCAGAATCAAATGGCGCGGATTATCTGATGATTTCGCATCATGACTTTTTTGGTGCAGCTACAGCTTTGCAAGCGCAAAAAACTGCGCAAGGATTGCGCACAGAATTGATTAATGTTCAGGATATTTATGACGAATTTGGCTACGGGATTGAAGACCCAAATGCCATCCGAAATTTCATTGCGTACGCTTATGAGCATTGGGTCGAACCTAAACCAGCATATGTGTTGTTGATTGGTGACGGTCATTTTGATCCTAAAGATAATCTGGGCATTGGCAGACCCAGTTTTATTCCACCTTTTTTGGCTAACTGTGACCCAGAAATTGGAGAAACCGCGGCAGACAACCGTTATGTGTCAATTATTGGTGATGATGTGCTTCCAGATTTGATGCTGGGTCGTCTTTCTGTGAACACAGAAATAGAAGCACAATCAATCATCAACAAAATAATCGCATACGAATCCAATCCACCCGAAGGGGATTGGCAAAGGAAGATCCTCGCTGTGACCGATAACTTAGATACTGCCCATTATCCATTGCTTTCTGAGAGCATACTTCGAGATTATTTCCCTTCAGAACCATTCGAGGCTGAGGAAGTTTATTGGAAATGGACACACAATGACAAAAATGTAGCGAGGGCGGATATTCAAAATGCTTTTAACGAGGGAGTTTTCTTAGTCAATTACATTGGTCATGCGTATTATGCGGGATGGGCTGATGAAGAGTTATTCACCACTAAAGATATAGCCAACCTCCAGCCGCAGGATAAATTACCTGTTATTTTAGCTCTGACTTGTCTGGAGGGGTATTTCCAAGCACCATATCTCTATGCGGATGGTTGGGAAGCTATGGGAGAGGTGATCACCCGCACTGAAGGGAAAGGCGCGGTGGCAAGCTGGTCGCCGACCGGTTGGGGGAGTGTGAATGGGCATGATGCTCTGGATCGCGGGTTCTTCAAAGCTGTTTATCAGGATGGCACAAGCATCATTTCTGACGCGACCTATGCTGGAATCCTGAATTTGTGGGCGACTGGGGATAATCTTGATCTTCTGGATACATATTTGCTTTTTGGCGACCCGGCTATGCGAATGAGTTTGAGCCTGACTGCGGTCAAAGATACTTACACAGTTAATGAGGATGAGGTCTTAACAGTAGGTGCTGAAGAAGGTGTTTTGAATAATGACATTAACCCAGACGATGGGGCTTTAACTGCAATGCTGGTTGACGATGTTCTCGCGGGCAGCTTAGTTTTAAATAGTAATGGATCTTTTGCCTATACTCCTGAACAAGATTATTATGGTTCAGATGCTTTCAGCTATAGGATCTATGATGGAACAAGCTACTCGAATACGGTGATTGTTCAACTAACAATCAATCCTGTTAATGATTCGCCTGTTGCTGAAGACCAAATTGTCCTGACCCGTCTGAATACTCCGGTTGAGATTACATTGACCGCAATTGATGACGAGGGAGGCGGCTCAAGTTATCTTTTGGGCGTCAATAATTATAGCAATTTGACATTTGAATTGTTATCCAATCCAGAACATGGAATATTGACTGACAATCCTGACCTACCTTATCTTGTCTACACTCCTAACCTTGATTTTCTTGGCATTGACCAATTTACGTTCAAAGTAAATGATGGAGAATTTGATAGTAACGTCGCGAAGGTAGTTATCCACGTCAATTCAAATTCAATATTTCTACCGCTTATTAAAAAATAACTAATATTATCAAAATAACCGCTTCTTAACAGTTCATGTTTTTTCTGAATTCAAAAGAAGTGTTTTTTTGTCGAACTTAACCAACCTTGATTTATTTCGTGATACTATGAAAAAGTAGGAATAGCATTTATTGACAAATCAACTAAAATCTGGTAATATGATAGTCATGATTCCTAGTTAAATATTTATCAATAACTAGAAATTTTGTAAAAATTAAATAATTGCATAACTGTCAACAATAAACAGGGTTCAATTATTCAGTATTTTTTAATTTATTTTCCTGGATATTGATTTCCTCGTAAGTGCCTGCGCTAGAGGACCGATTTTAGAATATTAATTAAGGAGAAATAGATCATGAAAAATAAAAAGGCCCTTGTTCTATTAATAGTTATTTCGTTTCTATTTTCATCGTTTTCATCATCGTTTGGTTTTGAACAAGTTAACGCAGCTGATGTTGCAAACAAACCTTTTTCTACTGAGCATCAAACTGATCCGGTGGCGTATGGGCAAGAACTGGTTGTGATTCAGGGGACGTACACAGAGATACTGTTGGAAGGGTATGATGCAGATGAAGACGATCTGCAGTTCATCCTGACAGAATTTCCAGAACACGGGGAGTTGCAGGGAAATGCGCCGTATTTGAGTTACACCTCAGACGCGGACTATGTAGGGATGGACGGTTTCCAGTTCACGGTATTTGACGGATATGGGATGTCCGAACCGGCGCTGGTGAGCATTGAGGTACGGACGAACGTTGATCCGGTGGCGTATGGGCAAGAACTGGTTGTGATCCAGGGGACGTACACAGAGATACTGTTGGAAGGGTATGATGCAGATGAAGACGATCTGCAGTTCATCCTGACAGAATTTCCAGAACACGGGGAGTTGCAGGGAAATGCGCCGTATTTGAGTTACACCTCAGACGCGGACTATGTAGGGATGGACGGTTTCCAGTTCACGGTATTTGACGGATATGGGATGTCCGAACCGGCGCTGGTGAGCATTGAGGTGATACCTTCAGGACCGATCACTGTATTTTTTGATGACTTCGAATCTGATTTGGGTTGGACACGGAATTCGTTTGGTACAGATTCTGCAACTAGCGGAGAATGGGAACGTGCTAATCCTCAAACTACGTGGTATTGGGGAATTAAACAGCAAGGTTCAACTGTGAGTGGATACAATGATCTGGTCACTGGTCCTCGTTCTTGGTGGGATCCAGGTAGTTATGATGTGGATGATGGAATCACGACTATTAAATCTCCTCAAATTGAGCTTCCTGATAGGAGCGATTTAACTTTGTCATTCAGTTACTACTTTGCCCATGCAAGCAATTCATCCAGTGAAGATTTTCTTCGAGTTTCAGTTGTTGGAGAAAGTGCAATGACCGTATTGGAGGAATTTGGAGCGCGAAATAATGACAATGCATATTGGTCATCCTTCAATACCTCTCTGGAAAGCTTTGCAGGGCAATCTGTTTACATTTTGATTGAAGCGGCAGATTATGGCACAGCCAGTTTGGTTGAAGCGGCCATAGATGATGTAGAAATTTTTGCATCTGGTTCTGTTGATAATTAACAGCGAAACCTCTTTTCAAACATTATAAATTCTTTCGATTGTGAGGATTCCTCACAATCGAAAGAAACAATTAAATATTTAGTGATTGTGTTCTTTTATGATCAGTGTGTTTTTGGTTTCTATAGGAGGATAAAATGCACCTGAAGAGATTGTTCTCATCTATTGTTTTGATCGTTTCTTTATTTTCACTAAATTTCAGCAGTTTTTTGATTAATCAAGCTCAGGCCCAAGATATTTCTCAATTTGATCCCCAAGAAATTTCTTTACTTGAATTCAATGAAGAGATTTCTGTTTATCGCGTTTACTACGAGAACGCTGAAGAAATTGGGCTGTTGATGAGTTTCGATTTATTTGAATTCAACAACCTGGAAGAAAAATATGTATTAGTTGCTGTTAATCAAAGGGAACTAATGCAAATCAAAAAAATGGGTTTCACAGTTGAATTTGATAACGAGGAAACTGAAAATTTTGAATTGCTCTTAACGTCCTCACAAGATCAAATACAGACTATTCCTGGTTACTCATGTTATCGCACTGTGGAAGAGACCTATGCGACTGCAGCGAATCTGGCAGCCAGTTATCCAGACTTGGCAAGTTGGTTCGATGTTGGAGATTCCTGGGAGCGGAGTGTGGGTCAGCCAGACGGATATGATTTGTTTATATTAAAGTTGACAAATAAATCGATCCCAGGTGATAAACCGAAATTGTTTATAACTGCCGCCATACATGCCCGGGAGTACACAACCGCAGAATTAGCCACTCGCTTTGCTGAGTATCTTTTGAATAATTACAATGTTGACGCAGACGTTACCTGGTTGCTTGACTACCATGAAATTCACCTTATGCTTCAGACAAATCCTGATGGAAGGAAGGAAGCAGAATCGGGCACGTCATGGAGAAAGAATACAAATGAAAATTATTGTGGTGTCACAAGCTCCTATCGAGGAGCTGACTTAAATCGCAACTACTCTTTCTACTGGAATTCTTGCTCTGGTTGCTCTAGTGGCTATCCCTGTGATTCAACCTATCGAGGACCGTCACCAGCTTCAGAGCCTGAAATTCAGGCAGTGCAAGCTTATATGCGTTCCATATTTCCAGACCAACGTGATCCATCACTAACATCATCAGCACCTAATGATGCCATGGGGATATTTGTTGATTTGCATAGCTATAGTCAATTGGTTCTCTGGCCTTGGGGAATGACGAGCAGTTTGGCTCCAAACAATTCTGGGCTGCAAACCTTAGGGCGCAAGTTTGCTTTCTTCAATAACTACACTCCTCAACGTGCGTATCAACTTTATGGTACGGATGGAGATAGTACTGACTTTGCCTATGGTGATTTAGGAATTGCTGCTTATACTTTTGAATTGGGTACTGCCTTTTTCCAATCATGCTCAACATTTGAAGGCACAATTTTGCCAACTAATCTTCAAGCATTACTCTATGCCGCAAAAGTTGTTCGAACACCATATTTAACCCCTGCCGGTCCAGATACCCTCAACTTAACAGTAAGCTCTTCCACGGTTTCAGCGGGATCTGTTGTGACACTTACAGGTGTAGCGAACGACACGCGTTACAAGAGTAATACTGGCGAACCGACCCAAGCGATTGCAGCCACTGAATACTACATTGATACACCGCCTTGGATTACTGGAGCAAATGCGATTGCAATGAGTCCAAGTGATGGCTCTTTTAATTCAACATCAGAGAATGTTACTGCGTCTGTTAACACGAGTGGTTGGAGCAATGGTCGCCACACGCTTTTCTTACGAAGCAAGGATGCTGCTGGCAACTGGGGCGCAGTAAGTGCCATATTCCTGACCGTGGAAGGACAAGCCAATCAGGCACCTGTGATATCTCAAGGTGAGAGCGTATCGGTGAACATGTCTGAAGACGGCAATCCTACCTCTTTTACCGTCATTATCGATGCCGTTGATCCAGAGGGGAACCCATTAACTTGGTCTCTATCAGGATTATCATCCCACGGTAACGCGGTAGTCAGCGGTAGTGGGGCTTCTCCTGAGGTCACTTACACACCAACGGCCGACTTTAATGGACTAGATTCCTTTATTGTTCAAGTTTCAGATGGAAGTTTGACTGATGCGATCACCGTTAATGTCACAATTCAATCTGTTAATGATGTGCCGATAGCGAATCCGCAGTCGGTAAGCACGCTTGAGAACATAGCCAATAGTATTACCTTAACAGGGACGGATATAGATGGAGATAGCCTTACCTACATAGTTGTAGCAGAGCCTTCCCGTGGAAGTCTCAGTGGGACAGCCCCAGATCTGGATTACACTCCTACCGTTGGCTTTGCAGGTTCCGATAGTTTTACCTTTAAGGTCAATGATGGAATTGTTGATTCAAACATCGCAACAGTCAGTATTACCATTACGCCTGTGAGCGATGTTCCGGTGGCTACTGATCAAGCGGTCAGCACGGAAGAGGATACTGCAAAGCCGATCACCTTGGCTGGCTCAGATGCCGATGGGGATCCACTGACCTACAGTTTTGCCACTTTACCTGCGCATGGAACATTGAGCGGCAGTGCTCCGAATGTGACCTATACTCCATCTGCCAACTACAATGGCTCAGATAGCTTTACCTTCAAGGTGAATGATGGTCAGGCCGACTCCGCACCTGCTACAGTCAGCATCGCTATCACACCTGTAAATGATGCACCAATCGCCCAACCTCTAAACATAGGTACAGCTCAAGATACTCCAGTAAGTATTACCTTGTTTGGTTCTGATGTTGATGGAAACCCGCTTACATATGGTTTTCCCTCACAACCAGCACATGGTACCCTCAGTGGGACTGCTCCAAATTTGACCTACACGCCAGATCCAGGTTATGTTGGTGCTGATAGCTTTGAATTCACAGTTAGTGACGGGACTGCGACTTCTTCGCCAGCGACTGTTTCTATCAGTGTCTCCAATGTCAACGATGCACCTGTTGCAATTGGGCAGTCATTGAGTACTCCTGAAGATACTTCGTTCACCATTACCTTGAGCGGCTCGGACGCGGATTCTGATCCTCTTTCGTTCAGAGTTGTAGATGAACCAAGTTACGGGACACTAACTGGTGATGCACCTGCTCTTACCTACATACCAGTAGAGCACTTCTATGGCACAGATTCTTTCACTTTTGTAGCTAATGATGGATATGTTGATTCAGCACTCGCTACAGTGAGTATCACAGTAAATTCCGTAAATGATGCCCCGATAGCCGATGGACAGGCTGTTGTAACCTCAGAAAACAACGCTGTGGAAATAATCCTCACAGGTACGGATGTGGAAGAGTCTGAACTTACATTTTCGATTCAAACAGCACCCCTTCACGGATCATTAACAGGATCTGGAGCGTCTATGGTATATACACCTACTTCAGGATATGAAGGTGAAGACTCATTTAATTTCATTGTTAATGACGGAGAATTGACTTCAGAACCTGCACCTGTGAACATCACGGTCACAAGGACCAATATTCCACCAGCAGCAAATCCACAAACCTTAACAACAAATGAAGATGTTGCTCTGGGAGTAACATTAACTGGTTCTGATCTTGACAACGATCCCATAACTTATGTTGTTTCTGCTAATCCTTCGCACGGAACCCTCTCTGGAACAGCACCGGATCTGACTTTTACTCCTTATGAGAATTATCATGGCTCAGACAGTTTTAGTTTTGTAGTGAATGACGGGTTGGTGGATTCAGCAGAAGCTACCATCGCAATAACTGTTAAGCCCATAAATGATGCGCCAGTAACTGAACCCCAGTCTGTGACCGTTGTTGAAGATACAGCCACGCAAATTATACTTAGCGGCTCTGACATTGATGGGGACACTCTGACCTACACCATTGTGACAGGACCATCTCATGGCAGCTTATCTGGAACTGGCTCAAGTCAAACCTATACTCCCGCAGCCAACTACAGTGCTAGCGACAGCTTTACTTTCCAGGTCAATGATGGAAGCGTAGACTCAAACACTGCTATGGTCACTATTACAGTCATAGCTGAAAATGACGCGCCGATTGCTGACAGTCAATCTGTCAACACGGCTGAGGACACAGCGGTCGAAATCACATTAACAGGCTCAGACGTGGAGTTGAGTCCTTTGACCTACAGTATAGTGACCGAGCCCTTGCACGGTACATTGAGCGGCAGTGCTCCGAATGTGACCTATACGCCAGCAGCTAACTACAACGGTCCTGACAGCTTTAATTTCAGAGTTTACGATGGTCAGACCGACTCAGTCGCAGCTCCAGTAAGTATTAGTATAAGTCCTGTGAATGATGCACCGGTTGCTCTTGCTCAAAGCTTATCCGTAGATGAAGATGCCTCTGTGAATATTGTTCTGGTTGGTTCAGATGTGGATGACGATAAATTGACATTCACCATCGGGACAGGACCAGGTCATGGAAATCTCACAGGTACTACTCCAAATCTAGTATTTACACCGGATGCGAATTACCATGGGTCTGATATATTTACCTTTGAAGTAAGCGATGGTTCTTTGGTTTCTGCTCAAGCTGCTGTTAATATAACAATCAATTCAGTAAATGATTCCCCGGTTGCTATTGGACAAAGTATAGTTACGAATGAAAATGTACCAGTAGATATTACTCTGAACGCTACAGATATTGATGGGGATTCACTCATCTTTACACTACAAGATTCACCGTCGCACGGTGATCTGACCGGAACTCCCCCAGAATTATCTTATATCCCATCTGATCACTACATTGGAGTAGATTCCTTTAGCTTTTATGTAAGTGATGCTCTTGACGACTCAAGTCCTGTTCTAATTACAATTCAGATACTTGACGTCAATTTTCTTCCGATCGTATACAATCAGAGTCTTTCTACTAATGAGAATGTACCACTATCAATCATGCTTACAGGCATGGACCCGGATGGAGATGTGCTCAGTTTTTTTACGATAATCCCGCCAGAACATGGAGTTCTGACTGGAACAGCCCCGAACTTGGTTTACACACCAAACCCTGGCTACACCGGGAGTGATTCATTCACATTCGCCGCGAGCGATCAGCAGGGAGAGTCTAATGAAGGCATAGTTTCCATTCAGACAACTCCGTCAGGTCCATTAAACGTTTTCTTTGATGATTTTGAAACGAATCTTGGATGGGTACGTAACGCCTATGGAACCGATACCGCAACTGTAGGCTATTTTGAGCGTGCTAATCCAGATAGTGTTTACTATAATGGCGATAAGCAGCTTGGAACAACTGTTAGTGGATCTTATGATCTGGTAACCGGTCCTCTTGCGGGATATTCTGCAGGTTCCTATGATCTTGATAACGGCAAGACAACTTTCCTCTCCCCAACAATAGAACTGCCGACCGGTAGAGATCTGGAAATGTCGTTTAGTTACTACGTTTCCCACTATACCAATTCATCAACTGCGGACTATCTGCGGATATTCATAATTGGTGAAGATACTGTAAAAGTGTTCGAAGAGCTTGGCGCAAATAATGACGATGATGCAGTATGGGAAGTTTTTAGTGGTGACATCAGTAATTTTGCTGGTCAAACTATTCGAATTTTGATAGAAGCTGCCGATGCCAGTACGGCAAGTTACTTTGAGGCTGCAGTTGATGATGTTGGGATTGTTGCGACAACCCCGAATAATCCCCCAGTAGCTGAAGGGAAATCCTACCAATTGGATGAAGATACAAACATCGACATTACTTTGTCAGGTTCTGATCCAAATGGAAACCCAATTACATTCCGAATTGAATTACCTCCAACGCACGGCTCTTTGAGCGGAAATGCACCGAATTTGATCTATACACCTTCAAGTAACTTCAACGGAAGTGACAGTTTTACTTTTGTGGTGAATGACGGAAAACTGGATTCGGAGCCGGCAACTATATCGATAAACGTTACAGCTGTGAATGACGCACCAATTGCTCTACCACAAACAATAAGCACTGCAGTGGATGTTCCGGTAAGCCTTATTCTTACTGGTACGGATGCAGAAGGAAGTAGCCTAACCTATAGTCTGCTTACTGAGCCGATTAGCGGAACCTTGAACGGAACAGCTCCAGATTTGGTTTATACACCAGCAGCCGGTTTTACAGGAACAGATTCACTCCAGTTTACGGTTAATGACGGTAGTTTAACCTCTTCTCCCGCTGTTGTCAGTATAGACGTAAATCCAGCAGGTCCTATGACAGTATTCTGGGATGATTTTGAAACAAATCAAGGTTGGGAAGTCGATCCATTTGGCACTGATACAGCAAATTTGGGCGCCTGGGAAAGGGCTAATCCAGATTCTGTTTATTATTACGGTTATAAGCAGTTAGGAACAACCGTTAGTGGTTCTTATGATTTGGTTACTGGTCCGATGGCTGGTAGATCATCTGGTTCATATGACCTGGATGGAGGTTTGACCAGCATTCGTTCACCCCAAATCATCTTACCATCTGGCAGGGATTTAACATTGTCTTTCAATTACTACCTAGCTCACTATACCAATTCTTCCACAGCTGATTTTCTGCGGATAAAAATTATTGGATCCACAACTACAACGATATTCCAGGAATTAGGAGCTAATAATGATGATGACGCAAGTTGGCAGACGTTCAGTGTGAGCCTAAATAATTATGCGGGACAAACTGTTTCTCTGCTCATCGAAGCAGCTGACGCCAGCACTGCAAGTTTGGTAGAGGCTGCTATAGATGATGTATTAATAATCGCTGAGTAATTGACTTAGAATTAACTTTACTAGCCCTGGAAAACCAGGGCTAGTACTCTTAAACAATTAAGTACTCGCCATATTAAAAATCGTTATCATATTCCAATCTCAAAACTTTGAGAATTGGATTTAGATATCATACTTTTTTTGAAGCAAAATTCTAAATAATGTTGTGGTAATCAACAATCAATCTGGAACGATAACACAATGAAATTGTCATGGTGATTATAAGACACGTATGAAAGATGGTCTTATAAAATATCTGAAGAAACTTAGCTTCAAGGAAGTTTCCGATCGCGCCCCAGTAAGCCCAGAGGCTGGCGAAAATGAGGGTCAGGCTTACCCCGATCCACCCCAGCCAGAATTTCTTGTCTCTTTTTGGCTTCGGATTTTCAGTCTGTAAAACCGGCTCGTTCATTGGAGGACTTTTCCTACTTTCTGTGTTTTTTTACCCATAAAGTTTCCCTTTAGACAGAACCTCAAGAATTCTGATCATCTCCAATCGATGGCTCTTAGCCATTTTTTCTCATTTTTATGAGAGCTTGCTCATAGCTTTGGATGTAGTCATCCACGGTTATTTTTTGACATAATTCCGCAACAAGGTCATAGGGAATGTGCCTGGGGTTTTTAAAGCGGATGCAGCTCTTGCCCATGTCGAGTTTTGTTGGTACACGGAGAGAATATTCTTTACCAAACCATCGTTCAACTTCAGGATTGGCTTGCAAACCAAAATGGTAGAGGGCAATGTGGTTTTTTTGCGAAGCGAGGGCCAAGAATGGCATAGGTTCATCTTTCTGGACATGGTAACCCTTGGGGTAGGTAGTTAAAGGAACCACATAGCCGATCATGCCATAGGACATTTGCTCAACAAAACCCTCTGGTAAGTTGGCAAGAATTACATCCCTTAATTTCCTGACAGCTTCTTGATGATTATCAGGAATGGCCGCTAAATATTCTTCGATTGTGCTGGCATTGTATTGCATTTTTTTCTGTCTACCCTTTTTTTATTTTTCTCAAAAGCAAGATTTTGCTCTTCTTGAATTGTAACCTTTATCCTGGTGTTTCACCTTTACCAGGGTTTTTCAAGCACATCTAATGTCAAAGATTCGAACAAACTTTTGCATCTCTCAGCGTTTTGATTGGAGCATCTTGTACCTTCTTCCTCTTTAAAATCGAGCAAGAAGGAAAATGAAAAATCTTCTATGGTGTGAAAAGGTTTAGCTGGTTTGCCAACAAAACCCAAATTTATTCGTTTTTGTGCTGATGAGAATGCTTCTCGGATACAAAATGCTTATGCTCGTGTGAATGTTCAATTTGATAACTAATTTTTGTACCGTTTTGAATTTCTGTGAATGTGTGGGTATGCAGATGAGAATGACGGGTGATCATTGTATCGATTACGACTAAAACTGAACCAACAGTCATAATCAGAAAGGCTACAAGAAAGTAGTCTGTGATCGCTTCTTTCAGAATCAGAAAGGAAAGCAGCGCGCCGATAAAGGGCGCTACGGCGTAATAAGCGCTTGTTTTTGCTGCCCCCAATTCCTTTTGCGCTCTGACGTAAAGGAAGATACTCAAGCCATAGGCTACAAAACCCAGGAGCATGGCGAGTAGAACATATTGAATTTGGGGGAAGTTTTCGCCAAGAAAGAGCGCGATCAGTAAGGAGCCAAGTCCTGAAAAAATCCCCTTTAGCATCACAATTTGAAAGGTGTTTTTTGAGGAGATCTTTCTGGTGATGTTATTTTCAAATCCCCAGCAAAGGGCGGCAGCAAGGACAAAGACTGATCCGAGAGAGAACGTCAAACTTGACATGTCTTCAAATGAAAGCAGCATACTCGAAAAGGTAATCAAAAGGATCGCGATCCACAATCGCGGAGAAATCAGTTCTTTGAAAATAAACAAGGCAATCAGCGAAGTTGCTACGATCTCAAAATTATTAAGAAGAGAAGCGTTAGCAGATGTTGCGCTTGTCAAACCGATCATTAAAAAAATCGGTGCGGCTACATCAAGCAATATCATCCCGATGACATAGGGCAGTTCTTTTCTTGACAGTTGCTCTTCCTGGTCGTCTATTTGCTTCCGGAACAAAAAAATGATACTTATTCCTATTCCGGCTCCCAAGTAAAGCAAGGCGGCCATAAAAGTCGGTTCAATTTTTTGCAACAGCAGCTTGGAAAGGGGCATATTGATCGCATAGAAGGCTGCGGCAAGGAATGCGTATAGAATTGCGCCTGATTTTTTGCTATCCATCGTTCCTGTATTTTACTGCTTAGTCAGACAAGTACTAAACCTTTTGCCTAAACTATCTGTTTCTCAAAACAAATCCGATCAAATCAAAATCGATTGGAATAGCCCAGGATACTAACCGCGGTGTAATACAAACAAAGCTATATCCTTGCCGAGATTAACAAAAAAAGCTTACTCTGAACACTTGTGGAGGACAACTTGATAATAACTACCAGCATAACGCAGATAAAGCGATTTCTAATGTTAACGTTTCCACGAGTTTTGCAAAATCTATTGACAAATCAATCAGCAGTATTCTATAATTTGTTTTGAGAGCGCTCCCAAAATATTTCTTTATGAATCGATAACAAGAAAATAAATGGACAATCTAAAACTTGAGGATATCGCAAAGCTCGCAGGTGTTTCCAGATCAACTGTATCACGGGTCGTAAATAATAGCCCTAATGTTGACGCGGCAACCCGAAAAAGAGTAGAAAAGATCATCCAAAACACTGGTTACCGTCCCAACGCAGCTGCCAGATCTCTGGCATCTCAACGGACCAATATGATCGGTTTGGTTATCCCCAGAACAACGAGCGCTTTTTTTACTGATCCATACTTCCCACAACTTACCCAGGGTGTGGCTTTTGCCTGTAACAATCACCATTTGACCCTTTCCCTCTTTTTGGTGGGGAACCAGGAAGACGAAAACGAGATCACGCCTCGCATTTTACGACGCGGCTTGTTGGATGGCATTCTGATTCAATCCGGTACATCTGATGAAAAGATTTTCAGGCGTTTGATTTCATCTCAGGTGCCATTCCTGGTTTTAGGACGCCCTCATGAGGACAAATTGGTCAATTATATTGATGTAGACAACGTCAGGGCGGCAAAAGAGGCTGTTTTTCACCTGATCAAGCTCGGTTATCAGCGCATTGGCATGATAACAGGGGGGCTATACAGTACTTCAGCGATTGACAGGCGGGCAGGCTTTGAGCAGGCGATGCACGAAGCGGGTACGAAAATTGATCCAAGCTTAATTGCTGAAGGCGATTTCACGGAAAAAAGTGGTTACTACGCCATGAAGGAACTGCTACCCTCCAAGCCGGATGCAATTTTCGCGCAGTCTGATGTGATGGCTATCGGAGCCATGCGAGCTGCCCAGGAAATTGGGCTGGAAATTCCGAAAGATATCGCTTTTGTGGG
>Ga0209723_1002773_pt1 | contig 22591 bp, 21 predicted proteins | sample BiotimSIPDNA_2_FD_185750 | JGI IMG/M metagenome (GOLD analysis project Ga0209723, IMG submission 185750) | Anaerobic biogas reactor microbial communites from Washington, USA - Biogas_R2 time_0 SIP DNA (SPAdes) (version 2) | ecosystem: Engineered > Bioreactor > Anaerobic > Unclassified | place...
CATCGCGCCGTCGGTGAGGGCGGTCTTGGCGATGCTGGCGCTGGTCCACAGGGTGTTGTCTGCGGCGAGGTCGTCGCCGCCTGCGTTGAGCGCGTCGTCCGTGTTGAGCTGGATGATGAGCGTGGAGGCGCCGCCGGAGTCGACGGCGCCGCGGAACTGGACGAACAGGGTCAGCTCGCGCTGGATGTCGTCGCCGTGGGCGCCGAGGTCGAGGATGTTGGTGGAGTCGGCAGTGGACCTGAGTTCCTGCGAGTCCGAGAACATCAGTTTTTTGTCTTGTATCATGGTTTGGTTCCTTGGTGGTTAGTGTAAGAAACGGGTGGTGGTTGGTTGTGTCCGGTCGCCTGCCGTGCGGCAGGCGACCGGGGCGGGGTTAGGAGGCTACGACGGCCTCGGTCTCGTTGACTTCGAGTGCGTCCAGGATGCGGACGGGGATGCCGTACAGCGTCTGGACGGGGCGCTCGAAGAGCGTGTCCGAGCGGATCGCGTTGCTCTGTGTCTTGCGCGAGGCGCAGACGTTGAGCATCTCGAAGGTGAGGCGGTCCATGTACCAGGTCTGGCGGACGCCGCCGTTGCGGACGCGGATGTGCAGGCGGCGTACCAGCTCGAGGTAGTCGGGCTGGCCGGAGCTGGCGAACATGGCGTCGGACTCGATGTTGGCGATGCGGCCGGCGTAGCGGAAGTCGCGGACGGTGAGGCCGACGTGCCACTGGAAGAGCTGGCGCTTGACCTTGTACTTGCCGTTGGTGACGTCCTCGCTCCAGACGTCCTCGACGGGGTTGCGGACGATGCCGCCGCGGGTTCCCTTCGGGTAGAAGCAGGAGACGGCCTTGGTGCCGTGGCCGATGAGCCAGATGGAGCGCAGGGCCGCGGTGCTGATGGCGGTCTTGCTGCCGTCGAGCACGTAGAACGGGGACTCGTCGGAATCCTCGCCGTTCGAGATGTTCGGGTAGCGCTTGACCAGGCCGTTGAAGGTCTTGGGGTCGCTGGCGATGTCGCCGTAGACGATGGTGCCGGCGACCTCTTGGCCCATGGCTTCGACGTGGGTCTTGGCTTCGTCGAGCATGAAGGCCTCCCGGTCGGGGGCGATGTCGTACAGTTTGGTGGCGATCTCGAGCAGCGACTCGACGGTGCCGGAGGCGTCCTTGACCTGCTTCTTGCTGCCTTTGCTGGGCTGCGGGCCTTCATAGAGGCCGGTCCATGCGGGCGTCGGCAGGCCGGCGCGGATGGTGGTGAGGTTGCTGGTGCCCTCGTTGGCCTCGGTGACGACGATGTCGTCGAGGATGGGGTTTTCTTCGACGAAGAGCTCGACGATGTCAGCGTCGCGGCTCTGGTCTTTCCGTAGTCCCGACAGCACGTCGCGGTAGGTCGGGTTGCGTGTTCCGAGAGTAGACATTTTGCTAATCTCTTTCTCCCGCTATCGTAGCTGCGGGTAGCGTTGGTGGTGGTCATCCGGCGGGCGGGCCGTACAGGCGGGCTGCGAGGTCTCGTTCGTCGGTTTTGGTTCCGGCGCCACCCGGCGCCGGATCAGATGTGATGGCGCGTCCTCGTGCGGCGAGGGCGGCGATGATGCGGTGGTCGTTCGCGAAGGCTTCGACGCTGCAAAGCTGGGCGAACAGTTCGGGGCCGAAGATGTCGGCGCCGCCTGTGCGGGCTTCGGCGATGTAGCGGGGGAGGTCGGGGCCGAAGACGCGGCGGCATTCGGCGACCATGTCGGCGTTGATCTTGGCGTCGGCGGCCTGGGCGTCGATGGCGAGACTGCGGGCGTGGGCGGCGTAGGCGGCGACGACATCCTTGGCGGCGGCCTCTGGGACGCCGTGGCGGGCGAAGGCGGCGGCGACCTGCTGTAGGGCGGCGGTGTCCATGGGGATGGAGGAGCCGTCCGGGAGGGGTTCGAGCGTGGGGGTGATGGCGGTGGCGAGGGCGGTGACGGCCTCGGGGGTTGGCGGGGTTTTGTCTGCCGGTTCGGCGGTGGCGGCGGCGGCTGGTGGGGCGGGCGGCGGCGCGGCGAGGAGGTTTTCCGCTGCGGCGGGTGCCGGTGCGGCGGGTGCTGCCGGTGCTGCGGCGGGTGCCGGTGCGGCGGGTGCTGCCGGGGCTGCTGGTGCTGCCGGGGCTGCGGGTGCTGCCGGGGCTGCGGGGGCTGCCGGGGCTGCGGCGGGTGCCGGTGCGGCGGGTGCTGCCGGGGCTGCGGGGGCTGGTGTGGTGGTGGTGCTCATGATTGTGGCTCCTTTTGTGTTATGAGGCGGGCTTGGATTGTTTCGTGGCGCTCGGCGTAGGCGGTGACGACGGATTTGGGGTCGGCGCGGTTGGCGGCGGCGAGGATTTCGAGGCCGAGGTCGCGGCGTCCGGCTTCGTGGGCGAGGCCGATGTCGGATGAGGCGGATGTGGAGCGGTAGACGCCGGCCATGGTGACGATGCGCATGAGGATGCGGCGGCCTGTGGGGGTGGATAGCATCTGGCGCATGTCGGCCTCGGCGAGGTCGATGTCGCGTCGGCGCTGGTCGGCTTTTATGTCTGATATGGTCATGGTGTTTGCGCTCCGGCTATGATGGTTTGGTTGATGGCGTCGAGAGCGGAGTTTCCGCCGAGGCGGGTTTCGGAGAGGTCGCGGGCGGCGCGGGCGGCCTGGGCGGCGGCGGCCATGGATGCGGCCATCTGGGCCTGCTGCTGGGCTTCCGCACGGGATTTGCGTAGGCCGGCCACGTCGGCGTCGGAGCGGATGACGCGGCCGGGGACGGCGAGCACGTCGGCGGCCTCGTCGATGGCCTGTGTGGCGTCGATCTTGTCGATGCAGGAGGGGTGGGCCTGAGCGATCATGCCGACGAAATCCATGAGGCGGATCATGGATCCGAGGCGGGAGGTGCTCTGCTGCTCGGTGTGGAGGACGGAGACATAGCGGACGGAGAGGGGGACGCCGGAGAGGGTCTCGGGTGCGGGCGGCAGGCGGCCGGCCTCGTAGAGGATGGAGAAGGCGGCGTCGATGAGGGGATCGAGCAGGTCGGTGTTCATGGCCGTGAGTACGGGGCCGAGCAGGGACATCTTCTCTTGGCTCAATTCCACGACCTCGCGGGCGGTCATGACCTTGGGGCGGGCGTTGAGGTTGAGCATCATGGCGAACAGGTCAGAGAAAAAGGTGCGCTCGATGCGGCGCTCGACGGCGTCGATCTGGGCGCGGATGTCGGCGGTGGAGATGCGCATCTCGTAGAGCGGGGCGAGGGACGGGCGGCGGTCGGGGTCGATGCCGCCGTCCTGCCGGAATGTGATGCCGCCGGGGAAGGCGTTGATGGGCTCGTCACGCATGCTGTCGGGTGCGGTGAGGGGCGGGTTTACTGATTTGGCTATGGCGGCGAGGAGGTCGATCTCGAGGCGCTGGAGCTCTTTGGCGTCGGAGAGTGCGACATGGCCTGGGCCGGTGCCGTATGAGCCGGCGAGGATGTCCCAGCGGGGTGCAAGGATGGGGTTGTATTTGAAGGGGCGGATGGCGAGGAGCTGGTCGGCGGGGGCTCCGCGCAGCCAGTAGACGGAGGAGTACCGGGCGGTGCTGTCGATGTCTGCGATCTTTGGTTCGGCGGGCGGCGGCTCGATGAGGTGGCAGACGGTGAAGTGGGTTTCGTTGGCGCAGCTGTCGATGGCGTTTTTGACGGCGGTGTTGGCGAGGGCGGCGTCAGAACCGAACTCGTCTATGATCTGGCTGGCGGTGAGGGAGAATTGGCGCATGAGGCGGTTGACGCGGCCTCTGTTATTGCTGGCTAACCAGTAGGAGCCTTCGTCTAGGACGATGGCGTGGAGGCCGGACTCCGGGTCCGGGACGACGATGGCGGCGGCGGTGCCGAAGCAGCCGAGGTGGCGGTACATCTGGTGCAGGGCGGTGTAGATGTTGCTGGCGCTGAACGCGGCGGCCATGCGGCGGGTGCAGTCGTCGAGCCATACCTTGATCTCAGGGCGCTCGGCGAGGTCGGGGTTGTCGACGGTGAGGCGGAACCACTGGTTCGAGGGGGAGGTGATGCCGCCTTGCATTCCTGAGCCGAGGCGGGAGAGGGCGGTGCGGGGGGTGGAGTTGATGATCTTGTCGTCGCGCATGGAGGAGTATGAATCATGCGGGGCGGCGTCCGTGCCGTCGGTGAGGGGGCGTCCGAAGCGTGGTTCGAAGTGCGAGGCGAGCTCGCGCCAGACGGCCTCGTGCGGGTCGCGCTCTAGGCGCATGGAGGCGGCGCGGGCGTCGAGGCGGCGGCGCAGGGCGGGTACGTCTGTTTTGTAGGTCTTAGGCAATTCAGCCTCCGAGTTTGTCTGCGAGTGGGGCTGTGCTTGCGGCGGCGGGTGCGGCGGTGCCGGAGTTGTTGGCGCCGAAGCGGGTCCAGATCGACGCGAATCCGCGGCGGCGGGCCTGGGCGCGGGCGGCCTCGCTGGATGCGTCTGACATGGCGGTTTCGACGGGCTTCAGGGGTTCGGCGGGAGGCTGGGCCTTCGGTACTTTGGGGGATGACATGCACATGGCGGGGTCCTGGTTGGTGGTTAAGGGTGTTGGAAGCGGTCGGTGTGGAGGCGTACTGTCACGGTGTTGGTGGCGCCGGCTACGTTGACGGAGATCGAGTCGCCTGGGTATAAGTAGAGGGGTGTGGTATTGGTGAGGACGGTGTCTGTGAGGGTGGCGATGGTGGCAGGGTCGCCGAGGTACGGGTTGTAGGTCAGGGTGACGGTGGCGTTGGTGGGGGCGGGGTCGGCGGTGAGGCGGGCTGACCAGAGGCGTAGGGCGAGGCCTGGGGCCGGGACGGCTAGGCCGGCGGAGATGGCCTGGGTGGTGAGGGTGACGGCGGCGGTGTTGGTGGCGCCGGCTACGTTGACGGAGATCGAGTCGCCGGCGGCGAGCCACAGGCCGTCAGACCATGCGGCTGTGCCGCCGGTGAAGGTTGTCAGTTCGGCGACGGTGACGCCGGAGGTGACGGCGGAAACCGTGACGACGGCGGAGGTGGGCAGGAAGGAGGCCGCGGAGACGGAGCGCAGGTAGGTGGCGGATGCGTAGAGGTTGGAGAAGGCGACGGCGGGCTGGCGGGTGACGGTGACAGGGAAGGAGTTGGTGGCGCCGGCGACGGTGACGGAGATTGAGTCGCCTGGGGCGATGGTGACGCCGTTGGTCCAGGCGGACGGGGTTCCGGTGAAGGCGGCGAGCTCGGCGACGGTGACGCCGGAGGTGACGGCGGAAACCGTGACGACGGCTGATGTCGGCAGGTAGGCGCCCGGCAGGATGGAGATGTACGATGCGGGCGCGGTGGCTGTCCATGCGGCGCGGGTCTGCTGGATCGTGGCTGAGCCTACGGCGACGGCTGAGTTGGTGGATTTGACGGCCAGAGAGTCGCCGGCGGCGAGCCAGAATCCGGGGGACAGGGCGGCGGCGCCGTTGGTGATGCTGCCGAGCGCGACCTCGACGGAGGAGGTGACGGCGTAGGCCCAGAGCGCGGCTGTGGTGGAGGCTGGCGAGACGCGGCCTGCGTAGACGGTGCGGACCAGCGTGGGGGTTACGGCGACTAACAGCGTGACGAGGTTGGTGTCGGCGGCGGACAGGCTGATCGGGCGGGACTCGGGCGGCAGGGCGCCGATGGTGAAGTCGGCGGCGGCGGGCGGCAGCAGGCCTGCCGTGGCGACGGTTGCGGCGGGGGCGGCGGCTCCGGCGGATATGTCGACGGCCTCGGGCATCCATTCGGCGCGGGCGGCGAAGGCGCAGGCGAGGGCTGCGACGATAGCGAGGGCGTGGTGTTTCATCATGTCGGCTCCTTTTGTCTGGAGCCGTTCTAATGCATATTATCATCAAAGCGCAAGGTCTTAATGCGCTTTGTGGATGATTATTTATAGTATTATAAACAGGGGGTTATTTTGGGGGCGGTGGCGACGCGGATGGCGGGGTTATGCGTTTAATGCATAGAACGGTCTCAATGGTTGGGTAGGCGGCGCCGCAGCGTCGGCAGTAGCGGTAGCGCAGGGTGCGGCCTGGTGTCGGCGCGTCGCGGGTGGAGCGGCATTCGAGGCGTCCGATTTTGCAGGCTGGGCATTTCATATGTGCGGCCTCCTTTCATTGCGTTATCGGGGTTGTCCGGTGAAGGGGTCGTAGGCGGTGCGGGCGGCTGCGGGGGATCGGCTGGGGGCTGGATCGGCTCGGCGCGGTGCTGGGAATTTGGCGGGCACGTCGAAGAGGCGGGCGAGGCAGTCGAGCATGTCGTCGTGGGGTAGGACGGGGCAGGGCAGGTATTCGTCGCGGGTGAATTCGTGGGTGAAGTCGCGGACGGTGCCGTCCGCGGCGCGGAACGGGAGGCGGCGCGGAAACCAGACGCGGCCTTGGGTGAATAGCGGGACGAGGCGCTCGATGCGCTGCATCTTGGGCATGCTGCCGCCGACGGCGTGGATGGGGAAGCGGTAGTGTTCGCGGGCCTGGCGGTCTTGGATGTGGGCGATGTCGGCCTGCATGCCGTATTCCTCGTATGCGACCTGGGCGGAAGGGTAGCGGCGGCGCAGGGCGAATAGGGTGTCGGCGCGGGCTGTGAGGTTGAGGCGGTCGCGGACGGTGCCTGGCAGGACGTAGTAGTTCTGGTCTGGGGCGAGGCCGAGCGCGATCATGACGGTGTAGTCGCGCTGGTCGTCGCGGCGGGCGGACTTGGCTTTTCCGCCGGCGGGGTCGACGAGTATCCATATGTTCATGTTCGCGGCGGGCGGGGGGGCGTCGTCGTAGAGCATGAGCCATTCTTCGCGGAATGTGGCGGTGTCGGCGGAGACGGGCTGGAGGAGCATCTGGGCTGCGAAGGTGCGGGGACCCATGTCGCGGCGGTAGCGGGCTAAGGCGGCGGGGTCTATGAGGACGGGGGCGCCTTCCATGGTGCCGTCGTCGGTGGCGGGGTGGACGCGGGGGACGGCGGAGCCTCTGGCGATGATGGTGTGGTAGGTGTCGTTCGGGTGGTAGCGGGTGCCGGCGTAGCGGATGCGGGTGTGTTCGGTGCCGAGGGCGAGGGAGAGTTCCCAGGCGGCGGTGGTCTTGGCGATCTGGTCTGGGGTGGAGACGGATTCGAGTGTTACCACGTCGTCGTATACTTGGGTGCGGTAGTGGCGGGAGGTGGGCTGGCCGTCCACCAGTCCCCATGATTCGACGCTGGCCTCTTTGGGGTTTGTGCGGCGGCGGACCACGAAGCCGGCCTCCTGCGACCACATGGGTGATTCGCGGCGGGGGTCGCGGTAGAACACATCCGGCCACAGGTGGTGGAGGAGCGGGTTGGTCTCGATCTCCTGCATTAGCTGTTTGTGGAATCCGCGGGCGATCTGCTTGGTGTGGGAGAAGATGCCGAAGGTCTGCTCGGGGTCTATGGCGAGGTCGCGCAGTGTCTGGGCGAAGGTGATGATGGTGCTTTTGTAGTGGAAGCGTGCCCAGAGGTCGATGTGGCCGTCGGGGTCGGTCTGGATCTCGCGGCAGCGGTCGGCGATCCATGGCGTGAGGGCGAGCGGCTCGGCGCGGCCGAGGACGATGGTCAGCATGTACCACAGCGAGGCCTCGGCAAGGGCGGCCATCTCGTGGCGGCGGGCGTCGGCGGTGACGGCGCGGAACACTGCGAGCTGGGCTTCTGGCGGCTGGTCGAGGATGCCTGTGTACGGGTTGCGGGTCATGGCGGCGGTCTCCTGAAGCATTCAAATTTGCAGGGGCCGCGTTCTTTGCGGCAGCGTGAGCATGATGCGGTGAGGTTGGCGCAGAGGAGTCGGCAGGCATCCATGCGGCGCATGATGCAGCGGCGGGCGGCGGCGCATGGCTGGCTGTTGTGGGGGCAGAGGCCCGCGGCGCGGGCGCGGGCGGCGCGAGATACGTATGGTTTGCCATTACTCATTGTCAATCGCTTTCGTCGGTTTCCGCGGAAGAATCTGTTGCTGGTGCGCGATCTGCCGCAGTCGGTCAGCCAGTGTGGCGGATATCTCGTCTGGGGCGTCATCTGCGGCAGGTTCCGGGGGCAGGACGGCGGGGAGCATGCGCTCGAGCTCGCGGGCGGCGCGGATGCGCTGGGATACGGGCGGCGGGACTTCGATCTCTGCGTCCACCATCATGCCGGTCTGCTCGTCGCGGGTCTGGATGATGCGGCGCTCGGTCTCCTGGCCGCGCATGATGGCGGCCAGATAGCGGGCGATCTCCGAGCGTGAGGCTATGGCGTCGAGGCGGGCGTCGGACTGCAGCCGTGCGATGGCGGCGGCGACCTCGGGGCGGCGCATGTAACGGCTGGCCTCGACGGCAACGGACTGCTGCTGCCAGGCTCGCGCTCGGGGATGTGTCTCACGGTAGGCGGCGGAAGCGGTGCCGAGGCGCAGGAATGCGTGGGCGAAAGCCTCGGCCCTGACCTGTGCCGGGTTGGCGCGGGCTTTCTTTTTAGCGGTCTTCGTGGTGGACTTTCTAGCGGGCATGGGCGGGGGAGTGTACGGCGCGGCGTTTGCGGATTGATAGAGTCAGTTGCTCGGTCATTGCGGGTTACTCCGGTTATCGACAGGTTGTTGACAGTTGTTTACAGGTTATCGACAGGTTATTGACATTATTGACATGCGGTTTTGATGGTTTTGTGGCTGTTTCCGTCCGGTCTTTGCCCTATTTTCAGCGAAAACAGGGCAATGCTGGCGTTTTCGTAGCTGCGGCGGGTGTCTTTCGCGGTGGTTCGGGGTCATGGCTAATAGTTTTGTTTTGTTTCGTTTCGTTTTGTAATGGCTGGCTCGGGTCGGCTTACGTCGGCTTGCGTCGGCTTACGTCGGCTTACGTCGGCTTGCGTCGGCTTGCGTCGGCTTGGGCGGCGCGGGCGCGGGCGGCGCGTTCGGCGCGGGCGTCGGCGGCCTCGTCGTATTTGCGGCCCTGCTCTGTGATTTTTTCGCGCAGGACGGTCCAGGCGAAGGCGAGTGTGGTGTCTGCTGGAGGCTCTTCGCGGTCCTGCACGAGGGCAATTGCGGCGCGGGTGAGGGCTCCCAACTGCTGGTCGTCCAGGGTCTCGAGGGCTGGCATTATGTCCCGATAGATTATCAGAGCTCGCATGGCCGTCCCTCCATCGTGTTTTTGGCTATGAAGGCGTCCAGTTCGCTGGCCGGGATGCCGGTCAGCTTGCGGCTGCGGCCTGTGCGCAGCGCTCGTATGGCGCCGGTGGCGGCGTACCGACGGACGGTGCGCGGCGTCCTGCCAAGGATGCGGGCGGCCTCCTTAATCGACAGGACGGTGTCGGTGCTGGGCGTCGCCGGCGCGCTGGGGTCGACGCCGATCACGCGATGGAATAGCTCGGCGAGCTGGCGTCTGTCTGCGGGGCGCGTGATGGGCGCCGCGCGGAGGACGGCCTCGATGCTGGTCATGGTGCCTATCGGAATCATGTCGTCTCCGTTGTTATGAGTTCCGGGTATTGCTGCCTGATCCGGCTGGCGAGGTCGCGTCCCGGCTTGCGGGCGTGTTCAGTGCGTTCGCCGTTGAGCCATCGGACGCACTTGTATAGGTGCGGGTAGCCGACGCCTAGGTCGGCGGCGGCGGCTACGATCCCGATCCGGCGGGGTCGGCCGTTTGTGATCTTCTGTTGTCGCATGTCTCGACCTTTCTTTTGTGCTTGCTATCGCGCCTGATTTAAACAACCTTATTACCTTGTTGGGGCTACTTGTAGCGGCAATATATATTAAGTGCAGAGGCGTGTCAACGCAGAAAGCGCGTAGTTATGAGAAAAAAATAGCAGCGCGGCTGCGGCTTGTCCGCGGCGATATGCCGCAGGCGGCATTTGCTGCGCGGCTTGGCATGAGCCAGACGGCGTGGCACCGGTACGAAACCGGCAAAAACGAGATGAGCTACGATCAGCTATGCAGATTGTGCATTGAGTTCGGCGTTTCGCTGGACTGGCTGTTCGGGCTCGGCGAGGGGGCTTTGCCATCGTCGGCGCCGGCGGGCCGTGATACGGCGGCGTGTCGCGAGTGCGGGCGGCTGCGTAGGCTGGTCGAGAAGCAGGCGTCGGCTCTGGCTGATTGCGCGTCGGCTCTGGCCCGGAAGGTGTCCGGTGTCGGGCTGCCGGCGAAAAGAGGAGCAGGCGATGAAAAAAAATGATGTCTTCGACAATCTAGGCGATGCGGTTGCGGCGCTGGCTCGCGGCATGTTCACGTTGTGCGGTGCTGGCGCAGTCTATATGTTTTTTTCGGCGGTTGTCTGGGCGTTGCCTGCTGCGGCGCTGGCGTGGCATGAGGAGCGATACCAGCATGCGTGGATATTGCTGGCGCTGGCGGGGTCGTCGGCGGCGTGGTGGCTGGTGTGGCTTTTGCGGCGGCGGCGATGATGCCGTCGCGGGTCTGGCGCCAGTTGCGGGCGGTCATGAGGCGCAGGCGCTCGGCGGCCCACTCCGGCAGCGGTTCGGGGGCGGGCTCGGATTCGGGGCGCGTCCAGTCGGGCAGGGATGCGATGGCGGCCTGCGCGGCGGCGGTGCCGATGTGCGTGTAGTGCCTGGTCATCGCGGAGCTGCTGTGGCCGACGATCTCCTGCACGACCGATGCCTGCACTCCGGCGCGGGCGCAGATGCTGACGAAGGTGTGGCGCAGGCTGTGGAAGCCGGCCTCGACGGGTGTGCGGACGCGGTCGGGCGGGAGTTCGTCGGCCTTGCGCTGGATTCCGGCGCGGTCGAAGATGCGGGCGAGGCCCGCGTGGAGGGCGTTGTGGCTGCGCAGGATGCGGGCTGCCAGCACAGGCATCACATACTTCGGCGGACGGTCCGGCCATGGCGGGTGCGCGGCCTTCAGGAACGGCATGAGGGCGCTGTGGATCGGTATCTCGACAATCTTGTTGGTGCTTCTGGCCGTCTTGCGGGGGGTGCGGCGTATGAGGCCGGCGCCGATGTCTGTCTCGTCCCAGCGCAGCGTCGCGCAGTCCGCCAGGCGCAGTCCGGTGTACAGTCCGGTGGCGATCAGCGTCCGCCATTCTCCCTGGGCGGTGTCGAGCAGGCGCATGATTTCCTCGGCGGTCAGCTCGCGGCGCGGGTGCGGCGGAGATTTGGCAAGCGCGATGTCGGCCCACGGGTTATCGAGCCGCAGTCCGGTTTTGGCGAGAGTCCTCCACACGTAGCGCAGGAAGACGATCTTGAGGTTGTAGTTGCTGGCGCCGGTCTTGCCGCGCAACCAGCGGGCGTAGTCGGCGGCGCGTGTCGGCGTGACCGAAGAGACGGCGTCGTCCGTCCCGGCCCATCCTAGGAACTGCTGCCAGTGGTACAGGTAGTTTTGTGTGGTGGCGGCGGCGGTCGGCGTCCTCTGCGGAGCGTCGATGAATGTCTGCCAGACCTGGTCCAGACGCATGCGCCTCCCCGTCTCGCGTCCGGCCTGGGTCTCTGCCGCGTCGGCGGCGGCGCGTAGCGAGCGGGCGGTGTCGGCGGCCTGCAGCGGAGCCATTCTGTTTGCCAGCCAGTCTCGGGCGTCGGATTTTGAAGTGTGTCCTGTCGACTGCCAACGCTGCCGTCCGGCCTCTCTCCAGACGGCGTACCATATCTTGCCTCTCTTTTGCAGGCCTCCGCGTGTTTTTGCCATAAAGCCTCCGCGTTTGCTTGTTGCCGTTTGTTGCCGTTTGTTGCCGTTTATATCCGCAACGGATATAGCGCGGCCTTTAACAGTTAGCAAAAGGTTAGCAGTTTCGGCGGAGGGTGTCAACTGTCTAGCCGCAAATGACTGCGGCGGTGTATGTTGCGCACGTCTGTTTTTTATCTCGGACAATATCAGAAGAATTGTGGGGGGGGAAGGTGATTCGGCGGGCGGTGGGCGCGGAAACAACAATAAAATGCGGGTTTTATTGGGCGGGGGGTGTTGACGGGAGGTGGCGGGCGCGGGCGGCGTTTGTGTGTGATGCCGCTCATGGACGCTTGATGTTGCGAGGAAGAGTTAGCAAATAGTTAGCAGCCGTCGCGGGGGCGGTCTCCCTATGTTTTCCCTATGGGGTGGCTGGTGGGGATTGGTTGGGTGTTCGGGCGGCGTCGAGGAGGGCGCGGGCGCGGGCGGTGCGGGTGTAGAGCTCGCGGGCTTTGGGGTTGAGGGTGTACGGGCAGTCGTGGGCGGTGAGCCAGGTGAGCTGGCGGGTGAGGGCGTAGCGGATGCTGGCGAAGGCGGCGGGGGAGATGGTGGCGGGGCGGGCGCGTTTCATGGGCGGGGCTCCTTTTCTATGAGGTAGTCGATGCCGGGGCGGGCGTCGAGGGGGAGGATCAGGTTGGTGGGGGTTGGGGGTATGCGGGGGATGGCGAGCTCGGCGGCGGCGCGGAGGCGGCTGCGTATCTCGGCGGGGGGCATTCCGGCGGGGGCGCGGAGCCAGACGGTGAGGCTGTCGGCGCGTGTGGCCTTTTCGCGTTTTCGCGTGGCGGGGACACGGCGGCAGGCGGCGGCGGTCCAGTCGGCTAGTGGGATGCGGCAGGCGGCGGCGCAGGCGGTGATGTCGCGGTGGAGGGCGTTGGGCAGGCGGACTTTGACGCGGACTCCGGCGAGCTCGGTCTGGGCGTCGCGGGCGGCGGCGAACAGTTGCGATGATGTTTTGCAGGCGGTCATGGCTGGTATCCTTTCTTTCTTGAGCTATATCGGGTTGTTCTGCGCATGCTGCTTGCTACCAAACCACTCGTACTGTTCGAGGCTCGCGAGAAAGCGCAGGCACATCGCCGCCGTCTGAACGGCCTCCATGCGGATGTTCGGACGGCTGCCCTTGTGCGGTTCGTAGACCGCTTCCAGCACGGCCTTCTGGAGTTCCCCGCATTCTTCGGCGATCACCGCCGCAGCGTGGATCGGGTCGGTGGGCCACTGCGGAAACTTCCGCATGGCGCGTTCGACCTCGGCATGAATCTCTCGCAGAACCATTGCACTCACTGTACGCCTCCTTCGTCGGCGCCAGTGGCGCCTTTGTTCTGCATCTCAATTATCTGCGCCAGTCGCGGAACTCCGCGCAGTCGCATCATCCGCCGCGTGCTGTTGGTCAGGGGTCGATACCCCCATTTTCCAGCCCGGACTATTCCGCCGTTTTCGCAGGGCATGTCTTTTCGCATCCGACATCTTGTCCACAGCGTACCGTGATACCGGAAAAGCAGAACAAGTTGCTGCTCCGTACAACGGGGAGCGGCGTCGGTCTTCTGTTCAGTCATTGCGTTTCTTTCGCCCCCCGTTTCCGGAGAGCACAGCGTTATCCCGATACTCCAGCGGCAACACCTCTTGCGCCATTCTCTTGGCGCTTATTTCGCAATAGCGTTCTTCCCGTTCGATCAGCGTGCATTTGCGCCCGAGGTCTTTCGCGGCGCGGCCCGTGGTACCAGATCCGGCGAACGGGTCTAGTATCGTCTGCACGTCACCTGCCAAGCCGATGCACCAGTTCATCAGGGCAAGCGGTTTCTCGGTCGGGTGGCCCCCGCCCTTGCTCTGGTTGTGCCTGTGGATTCCGAACCGGAACACCTTGGCCGGAGTCGGCAGGTTGCACCATGCCAATTCCGCCGACGCAAAGTTGTCAACGGTCTGCTCCTTGTCCCACACGAGAAAATGCTCCGTTGTCGGCAGCGGCAGGTTGTTCATGCCCCAAACCACGGCCAGAGGCGCAACGGCCAGCAACACGGCCAGCCATTCAGCGTCCGGCGCGACGTCCCACTCAATCCCCTTGGTTTCGCAGCCAAGGCCACGGAACCGCGTCGTCCCAAATCCCTTGCGGAACCGTTCAATGCCATACGGCGGGTCGGTCAGCAGCAGGTCGAAGCGCCCGAGCTGCGGCACGATCTCGCGGCAGTCCCCGTGATAGATCGTCACCGCGTCATCTTGATAGTAGGGTTTCAGCATTTCGTAGCTCCAAAAGAATCACCGGATAACCAAGCCTTTGAGGCGACGGACTACCGCGCCTCACGGCTCGTGTTCGCAGGCTTCCCGCAGTCGTCGCATATCCACTGATTGCGCGTACCGTTCCAGACCGTGCGCGGGTCTCGGCACTCACACCGAGCCTGCGAACAATGGCTTGCACTCGTACCTTCTGAAGCCGCGTTTTTGGTCTGTCTATCGTTTGTCATGATGTCTATCCTTTCTCGTTGTGCTGGGCTTCCGAAGTCCGGTGAAGCCGAGCGTTGGCGCCGGGGCTTAGGCGGGGGCGGCCGCCTTTTTTGCCGTTGGCGCGGGCGGCGCGGCGTTTGGCGGTCGATGTGGCGGAGCCGATGAGGCTCATGGCGGCGCGGATGATGGCGCGGCGCTCTTCGGCGCGGCGGGCGCGTTCGCGGACGGCGGCGCGGCGGGCGCGTTCGCGGACGGCGGCGCGGCGGGCGCGTTCGGCGGGTGTCGGGCGGTCACTAGATTGTTTCATGGCGTGTTCCTTTTTGCGGTGTCTGCGGTTGCGGCGAGCCAGGCGCGGATGAAGGCTTCGGCGACCTGCGGGACGATTGCATTGCCTGCTCCCCGCAGGAGGCCCACGCGTCCGGGAATCCCATCAGCCAGAGGGAAAAGCGCGGGTTGAGCCGGTATGCGGCGGGTTTTGCCGTCGCGGCAGAGGATGAGGCGGCATCCTGCCCAGCTTGGGCGCTCAGGGTGTCCGCTACGCCGCGGCTGATGGTGATCCAGATGCAGAGCGCCCAGAGGATGGCGCTGATGGCGAGGGTGGTGGCGAGGTAGGCGCGGTTGAATGTTTGGTCGGTCATGGCGTGTTCCTTTCTGCCGCACACGGAGGTGCGGCGGTGCGAGATCAGGAGGCGGCGGCCTGGCGGCGGCGGTTGACTATGGCGGCGACGGCATCGCGGGTTTCGGCTTTGGCGGCTTCGAGGTGGCGGGCGCGGGCGGCGGGGTCGGAGAGGTCTTCGCCGGTGTAGGCGGAGCGGCGGGGGCCGCGGGCAGGTGCCGTCGGCAGTGGCAGTTGGCTGGGGGCGCCTTCGGCGCGGGCGCGGATGGAGAGGGCGTGGGTGCCGTCGGGGCGCTTGACGGGGACGGTGTGGATGGTGACGCGTTTGCCGTGCCACTGGTCGGTGTCGTCGCCGTGGATGGCGGCGATCTGGCGGGCGAGGGTGGCGTGGAGGATGATGCCTTTGCGGGCTCCGAGGAACCAGATGACGGGTTTGCGGACGGGGCCGACCTGCTCCATGGTGACTTTGCAGATGGGCAGGGTGGGGGTGGCGGCGCCGATGTCGTTGCCGTTGGCGAAGCGGCGGGGGTAGAGCTGGCTGATGTTCATGGCGTTACTCACTTTCTGCATTGATGCTTATGCGTTTTGTGGTTTGCGGCGTTGTTGCCGAGTTCTCTGTTGTTTATGGCGCTATAATAACCTAACTGTTGGGTTGTGTCCAGCAGAATTATTCAGAAAGTGGATAATAATTTATGCGGGAAACGGATGGGGGTCAGTGGCAGTCGGCTGTCGGCAGTGGGGGCGGGGATCAGTCGCGGCGGTTGCGGACGGCTTCGGAGATGTGGCGGTATGGGGCGACGGTGGCGCGGCCGAGGTTGTGGAGGTCGGTGAGGATGTCGGCGGCGGTGACTTCGGAGAAGTCGCCGGGGGTGAGGGCGTCGGCGCCGTAGAGGGCGGTGTGGCGGATGAGGTCGAAGGCGGACTGGAAGGGGCGCTTGATGCCGGCGAGGGGGAGCTCGTCGGTTTTCCAGTATGGGTATTTGCCGCCGAGGAGGGTGATGAGGCCGCGCTCGCCGAGGCTGCCGATGATGAAGAGGGCGGAGAACTGGCCGAGGATGGAGGCGACGAGCCAGTGGCGCCAGCGGTCGTCTTCGGGCTGGCGGCCGAGGAGGGCGTTGAAGAAGCCTTCGATGCTGAGCAGGATGGCGGGGACGAGGACGTGGTTGATGATGAGGGCGCGGGCGAGGCGGGGTCGTGAGCCGGGGGTGCCGGCTTTGAATTCGCGGAAGGCTTCGAGCTCGAACTGCATCTGCTGGATTGGGGAGTTGGCGAATTGGAAGAGGACGCGGGTGAGGGGCTGCTCGCGCTGGATGAGGAGGAGCATTTCGGTGCGGGCGGATTGCTGGGTCTGTTCGATGAGGTTCCATGTGAGGGTCTGGGCGCGGCTGCGGGCTTCGTCGGCGGAGTATCCGCGGTCGGTGAGGGTGGCCTTGAGGTCGCGGTAGACGCCTTGGGCGATCCATAGGCCGGCGACGGCGTCGACGGTGCGGTTGGGGAGGAGGCCGGCGTCGTATAGTTTGGCGACGGGGTTGCGGCGGTGGTCGGAGAGGATGTTGGCGGTTTCTTCGGACCAGCCGGAGGCGTAGCGGGCGCGGAAGCCGGGGGACTGCATGAGTTCGCGGATGGCGGCGGAGTCGATGTCGAACATGTAGCGGGCGAGGTTGCGGAAGCCGACGATGTTGGCCCAGACGGGGACGGAGGCGATCTGCTTGGCGGCGGACACGACGTTGCCGGGGAGGTAGAAGCGGGTGATCCAGCGGCGGGCGGTGTTGGCGGGGGCGAGCCATGCGTCGGAGCGGGTGACCTGGCGGCCGCCGCGGAGGGTGTCTTCGATCTGGTTCATGAGGGCGGAGCGCTGGGCGGATCCATGGAAGCGGGTGACGGCGGACTGGACGGACTGGTGGGCGACGGCGTCGCGTAGGAATATGCCGCGGGGGCCGTAGGCGCGGATGAGGGCGTTGTCTTCGAGGCGGTCGGCGAAGACGTCGAGGACGGAGGCGCGTTCGTCGAAGTCGAGGCGGTGGCGGACGCGGGGTGTGAGGCTGGCGGCTATGGGGGTCCAGGCGGCGTGGCGGCCGCGGAAGCCGGAGGGTTCGCGGAGGATGACGGCGGGCATGTAGAGGCGGTCTTCGGATAGGACGGGGCAGCCGGTGACGAGCTGCTGGGCTTCGGAGAGGCGGCCTCGCTGGGCGGCGTACCAGGCGACGAGCCATTGGTGGAGGGCGAGGTCGCGGGAGTCGAGGACGGTGCGGAGGGTGTCGAGGTCTTTGGCGCGTTTGTGGATGCGGACGTTTTCGGCGTAGTGGCGCTGTAGGATTGATGCGTAGAGCTGGATGGCGCGTCCGTATGTGAGCCGGACGCCTTGGCGTGAGAGTGCGGCCTGGGCGGGGGCGGGGATGGGGGTGTCGAGGCGGCGGGCGGCGGCGCGGCGGTCGCCGTAGATCTGTTCGAGGGCGGTGCCGAGGGCTTCGTGGGCGTCGGACTGGATGACGCGGTATTGTTCGGCGCCGCGTCCGAGCTCGGTCATGATGTCGTTGATGGCGTCGAGGGCGGCGGCGCGGTCTGTGGCTTTGGCGAAGCGGATGAGGTAGTTGAGGCGGAGCTGGAGGTTGCCGATGAGGGAGTCGGCGAAGCGGGAGAATCCGCCGGGTTCGGGGGCGGGGGCGGATTCGTCGGGGTTTCTTACGGCTTTGATGAGGGTGCCGCGGATGCTGGCTGCGGCGGCTTCGGCTTCGAGGCGGCGGGCTTCGTGGGCCTGGCGTTCGCCGTTGAGGTGGGCGGTGATGGAGTCGGCGGCTTCGGCGATCTGGCCGGGCATCCAGTTGATCATGCCGCCGTAGGTCTGGAGGATGGCGAGTTTGTCGAGGGCTTCGCGGAGTTTGCGGTCGTCGGTGTCGGACGGGGCGGCGGGGTCGGCGGGGTCGGTGTCGGCGTCGGCGATGATTTTCTGGAGGCGGCGGGTTTCGCCGAGGAGGCGGTCGGGTGAGAGGGCGATGTATTCGGAGAGGGTGCGGGCCCAGCGTTCGGTGGCGGCTGTGACTTTGCGGCGGAGGTCTTCTTTGTTTTCTTGCCAGCGGCCGGTGTCTTTGGCGAGGCGGGCGATCTCGCGCTGGAGGCGGGCGATGATGTCTTTGCGGGATTCGCGGAGGGCGCCGCGGTGGATGCGGGAGTAGATGTCGGCGATGTCGCGGATGGTGGAGCGTTCTGTGGGGGCGTCGGCGAGGCGGGCGATGGCGTGTTCGGCGGCGATGCGGGGGCCGCCGGTGCCGAGGAGCTGGCGGGCGAGGTCGGCGAGGATGTGCTGGGCGGTGCGCTGGAGGTCTCGGAGGGCGGCGGGGTGGCGGAAGGGTGCGGCGGGGTCGTCTTCGGGGCGGGTTTTGGCGAGGCGCCGGCGTACCCATTCGCGGATGAATTGGGCGAATTCTTCGGGGTTGGAGATGAGGGGGGCGACGAGGCGGTAGACGGGGTCGGGCTCGAGGGCTGCGGCGGGGTCGGTATCGGGGTCGTCGTCGAGGGCGGGGTCGTCGGTGGATTCGGCGCTGCGGGCGGCTTTGCGCTGTTTCTCCATGTCGCGGCGCTGGCGTTCGAGGGCTTCGGCGGCGGAGCGGGCTTCGGCGGCGGCGAGGACCTGGTTGAGGAGGGCGGTCATCTCGGGTGACGGGGGGAGGGGGGCGGGGTCGGCTTCGGCGTCGAGGTCGGCGGCGAGCTCGGCCTCGCGGCGGGCGGCTTCGCGTTCGTTGGCGCGGGCGTCTAGCTCGTCGGCGGTGGGCTGGATGTCGGGGGTGTTGAGGACGGTGGCGGCGAGGTCTATGCCGAGCTCGGCCTGCATCTCGGCGGCGGTGAAGCCTGCGGCGGATTCGATGGCGGCGCGGGCGGTGCGTTCGCGGGCGAGGGCGAGGCCTGCGGCGGCGCCTATGGCGGGGGCTGCGGCCTGTGCGCCGGCGCCGAATGATTCGCCGATGCGGGCGGCGAGGCGGTCGCGTTCGGCGTCGTTGGCGAGGCGTTCGAAGAGGGCGGGGTCGGCGGCGCGGACGCGGCCGGCCTCGGCGGCGGGGAGGGCCTGGGCGCGGGCGTTGGCGCGGGCGAGGATTTGTTCGGGGGTTTCGGCGGTGCGGATGCCTGCGTTTTTGAGGATGGCGGCGACGTCGGCGGGGGCGGCGGGCTTGCCGGCGAGGATGCGGGCGGTGATGAGGGCTTCGACGTTTGAGGCGGGGTTGCGGCGGGAGGTGCGGCGGATGGAGAAGCGGATGTCGTCGCTGTCCTCGTTGAACCGCTCGGAAGGCGGTATCACGTCGCCCGCGCCGTCGCGGGTGATCGCGTCGGCGGACTTGATCTGCGAGGGGTCGGTGGCAATGTACCACGTCTCGTCTGGGTTGCTTGCGTCGTAGGAAGCATCGCGCAGAACAATTCCATCGTGCCCTTCTTCGCGTAGGGCATCCTGAATGCGATTGAAGTTCTCGCTGCGGTACGAAATGAAGTCGCCAACGCCGTCAAACTCTTTCGGGTTGTCGAGTCTCAGGTAAGCGTCAACTATGCGCGCGCCTTCCGGCCATACATCGTTGTTGATCTCTGACGCGGTCAGCATGTGATCTCCGCGTCGCCCGCGTTGAGCAAAGTCTTTGGCCGTGTCGCGCACGTTGCTAAAGAACATTCCGGCGTCGTTGTCGCCACGAACATTGGCAAGTCTTTCGTCGAACGCGCTCATGCCTCGCGTGCGTGGTACGTTGAAGTCCGTTCGCGTCCCGTGATACACCGGCCCGACGTTGTACCCCGCCGCCTTCGCCGCATCGTCCACCATCCGCTGCGCCGTCTCCATGTCGCCGCGCTCGACGGCCGCCATGTACTCCGCATCCAGTTTGGCGATTTCTTCGGCGGCGCTGGCGGGGTTGCGGGGCTGGAGGGAGAAGCGGGGCTGGCCGGCGAGGATGTCGGCGGCCATGGCGGGGGGGATGTCGAAGCGGTGGCGGGTGATGGCGGCGGCTTTGCCGACGAAGCGTACTAATGCGTCGCGCTCGGCCTTTTCGGAGTTGTCCGGGTCGGCGGCGCGTTCGTTGTCGATGGCGGCGGAGAAGGAGAGCTCGGGGTCGTCGATGAGGGCGCCGAAGACGCGGGAGGCGACGTTGTCTTCGGAGAGGTCGAGGCTTTCGTATTCGCCGTATTCGGCGATGTGGTCGGCGATCTCTCGGGCGCGGTCGTTGAGGGCGGCCAGGCTTTTGGCGTCTTCGGTTAACGTGACGGTGGATGGGGCGGCGGCGTAGGGTTTGCCGAGGGTGGCGAAGACGCGGGGCATGATGCGGTCGTAGAATTCTATCATGCCTTCTCCGCCGATGTGGAGGTCGTCGCCGGAGAGTCTGCCGGCGGGGGCGGCGAGGACTTTGGTTGCGGCGTCTTTGCCGATGACGGCGGAGAGGGGCTGGCCGGCGAGGTAGTCCGGCGAGGACACGGTTCCGTCGGATTTGTATTCGATCTTTTGTACGATGCCGCCGGCCTTTCGCGCAATCAGGACGTTGGACTGGGCGTATCCTTCTTTGAACCACTCGATGGTGTCGACGGCCTGGCGGAAAGAGTCTTCGAAGCGTTCGATCTGGGTGCGGCCGGTGGTCCAGGTGACGGTGCGGAGGCCGCGTTCGGCGGCGATGCGAAGGATGCGTCGGGCGGCGAGGGTGGCCCAGCCTTTGGAGGTGTCGGCGTATGGGGCGGGGGGGACGCGGGCGTCGGATGCCTGGTCGGAGAGGTGTGCTATTTCGTCTGTGGTCAAGCCGGCTTCCTGCAACATGGGGTATGACCATTCGTCGGGGTCGGCGGGCAGGGTCGGGTATTTGCTTAGGATGTGTTTATTGTATTCGGCCTGATTGCGGGGGCGGTAGCCTTTTTCGCGGCCGTCCTGGTGCCAGTCGGACTGGAATTCTTCGGCGTCGAGGGCGGTGGAGCCGTCAGGGAGGAGGCGGTCGGCGTGGCGGATGTGGAGGAGGACGTTGGGGGTGTGGGGCCAGTGGGATGACTGGTAGGTGTCGGTGCGCGTCACTTCGACGTAGGAGGCGAGGCGTTCGCGGGCTTCGGGGTCGCTTAGCCATGTCTCGATGATGGCGCCTTGCGGGTTGCGGATGGCTAGGCGGCCGGGGTTGAACGGGTCGGGGATGATGGAGAAGCCGTTGTTGGTGGCGGGGGCGGGTGTGAGAGAGATGAGGCGTTCGCGGTAGGTGCCGGGGACGGCGCCTGGGGTGGTGTATTGCTCGTAGCTGGTGGCGGTGTCCGGGGATCGCTGGACGCTGCCGCCGAAGGCGCCGGGGATGAGGTTGGCGGGGTCGCCGAGGACGGTTTCGGTGAGGGGCGGGTCGGCGATGGCGGCGAGGGCTGCTTCTTTGGTGACGGTGGAGCCGGGGGGGAGGGCGTCGAGGAAGTCTTGGAAGCCGGTCCAGCGGAGTTCGTCGGCCCGGATGCCGTGGCCTTTGGCGGGGTCGGTGAGGTTGCGGAGGGCTTCGGCGGTGGCGCGGGCGGGCATCTTGGCCCGGAGGTGCTCGCGGAGGCGGGAGTAGAGGCCGAGGGGGTCGGTCTCGCGGGGCTGGAGGGAGTGGCGGGGGTCGGGGGAGGGGGCAGTGGCAGGGGCAGTCGGCAGTGGCAGTTGGCTGGAGGCAGCGGGGGCGGCTAGGTCTCGTCCTGGATCATTTGCGCTCCGTAGGGCCGCAGCTTGTCCTGCATCTCCTTTGGCCACTCCGGGAATGTCTTGGTCACGAACAGGTCCATTTCCGGCTGGGGCAGGAATTGGTCCGTCAGTTTGTTCGCGCCGTGCAGGCTCATCAGTACTGCGAAGCGAGCGTTGTCCCGTTGCTGTTGCCGCGTCAGTTGTGTGGGCATGGTGTACTCCTATTATTTCTTGGCGCAGGCCGACCTTGCCATCAACAATGTCAAGATGGTCTAATGTGTTGAAGATGTCGAGCAGAATCTTTTGCTCTGTTGAGTGTGTTTCGCCGAAGAGGATTTCTGCGGGCTGCGGCGTGAATTCTTTGGTGGTCCACCAGGCGGAGTCGGTGTAGAGGACAGCGTTGCCTGCCGCGGCTGATCGGCGGATGAGTTCGAGTGTCTGCTGGTAGGTGTCGAGGCCGACTTTGTCGGATGTGGTTGCGTTTTCTTCGTCGTAGTCTGATGTGAGGTAGTAGGGCGGGTCGATGATGGTGAACACGTTGGAGCCGGGAATGAGGTCGGCCTTGTAGGTGTCGCGTTGGGTGCGGTAGGTGAAGGTTCCTCCGCGGTCGCGGAATTCTTGGGCGGCGGACTGGATGGCGGCGGCGTCTTTGATTAATCCGTCCAGGATTTTGGCATAGATCATCTCGCGGGTGTCGGCGGCGTCCTGTGATCCGTTGGCGGCGCGGTCGGCGATGGCTTGAGCGATGGCGATGACGTCGTCGGAGAGTTGCGGGCCGTTTTCTTTTATGGTGTTGCTGATGGATGCGGCTAGCTTTCCGGCGGATGTGGCGGCTACGGTCTCACCGTCTTTATTCCGTTTGGTCATGTTGGCTATGACGCGGGCTTTGAAGGCTTGGAATTCCGGCGACGCCTCGACTTCGGCGAGCCGGTGGCCCTGCGTGTGGAAGAATTTAATTTTGGCCATGCGGGACGGGTTGAATTCTCCGATGCTAATCTCGCGGACGTTGGGCAGAGATGTGTTGGCGTGGTAGAGGCCCCAGCCTCCCGATCCGCCGAAGCCGTCCCAGATGACGGTGTAGCGGGCGCGTTCGGATGGGGTCATGAGGCGCTTGATGGCGGCTTCGGCGCGGGCGGCCAGGGAGCGTTTGCCGCCTTGGAATAGGGGAATCTGGTCAGAGCGATCGGAGTCAGGCGCGTTTGCGGTGGGGACGGCCTTGCCGGCGGTGCCCAAAAGTGTCCAGGTGGGGACGTTTTCCGGGGTGTCGATGGCGGTGGGCTGGAGGGGCGCGGGGGTGAATCGGTCGGGGGGCTCGGGCCTGGGGGGCGGCG
>Ga0209723_1002774_pt1 | contig 22590 bp, 17 predicted proteins | sample BiotimSIPDNA_2_FD_185750 | JGI IMG/M metagenome (GOLD analysis project Ga0209723, IMG submission 185750) | Anaerobic biogas reactor microbial communites from Washington, USA - Biogas_R2 time_0 SIP DNA (SPAdes) (version 2) | ecosystem: Engineered > Bioreactor > Anaerobic > Unclassified | place...
GAACTTTGAGCTTTCAGCTGCTTTTATAGCTTTCAGCTTTGAACTTTCAGCTTAGGTCTACACGCAAAAAATTGCCGAATCGGCAAAAACTCGTTTGAAAACTTCCGCTTTTGACATTGACAAATACATTGATTTGTGTGAATAATTAGAACAAGTATTCTAATCGAAAGGAGATCAAAAAGAGAGCGCCTGTAGTTTCGCAGACCGCGGCGCTCTCCCTAGGGCAGAGTGACCTTGCAGCTTATTTGCTTCCCGGTCCCTCTACCTCACAGTATAGCACAATGCTTACAACTGCAGCAGACCAGCTCAAGCTCTTCCCAGAACTGCTCTTCAAAGCTATCCACACAGGCCAACCGGTCACAGCCTACAAGCTGTGGTTCCTGGCCAAAGGCTTTGACCAACCCGGCTGCGGCTTCATTCCTGCTAAAGCCTTCAGGCAATACTTGCATAGCTTAGATATCCCCCGCCAGACCATCACCCGCTGGTTAGGACAAGCGGAGACTCTAGGTCTAATTACGCCACTGGGTAAAGTGTATGGTTTATGTTCCTGGCAGGCTGGGGCCATGAAAGCTGGCTGTGAACGCTTAGCAAGACCAGTCAACCTTCCACTATCTGTATTTATCGCCAAAGGCTGGCTCTCACACTGCTGGGCAGGGTACCTACTGCGCTTCAAGGGCTTGGTCTCCAGGCAGACACTGTATAAGCTCTCTGGCGTGCCCCCGCGCACGCAGCAAGCCTACGAGAACCAAGCGCAAGTGATCAACCAATTCAACTATGCCAGTTATGGGTCTGTGCAGGATAACCCAGAGCTGGCCATCAAACTCTACGACCAGGACGGGCACTATACCCGCCAGGGTCAACTGCGCAGGCAACTGCCCAATAACCGAATCGTGTCAGGGGCAAGTTTAGCGAACAAAGGCCGTTTGAAGCAGGTGAACGGGGCGTTGTGTGTTAAAGAGGACAGCAGCCCCAGCTTCGCCCACACCCAGCGGCGCTACAGCCATACCCCCCAGCAGACCAAGCGCGCCATCCGCCGTGACAGAAAAAAGGACATTCATCCACGTGAACGCATCGCCTTTATCTACGAATTCACCCATCAATTACACCATCATGGGATCTTCATGGCGATTGCACTCTAGGACTGCCCATTTAATGCGCCCATTAAAGAGGTTTTAAGCTTCCTAATCTCTATTCTTGGCGTGTCCAATCTTTTGAGACGACGACCGTCCTGCGTGTACTGGTGAGGATATGGTGTAAAGTCATGTTTGGACGTATGGTAGTGTTGGAATCACAGCAGTGTATTGACCTTACTGCTTGGGATATTGTTATGACGATATTCAGTTTATGTCTGCTCATTCCATCCAGGTTACAAGCTATGGCCTGCCAGGTTTACAGGCGCACAAGTCTGCTAGTTTTGTATTCAGGCTGGTTGTTGGCGCATGCGTTCCTGGATGAAGGCCAGCACTTCGCGGATCACCTGCTCCCGTTCCAGGTCCAGGAACATGCCGTGCTCACTGCGTTCAAACCATACGATGCGCTTATCTGCCTTGGGCGTGCTCGTGCGTTCAAACAGCATCTCGGCCGATTGAGACGCGCAGGCGCTGTCAGCCCTGCTCTGCAAGATCAGCAGCGGTGCATGTACCCTCGGCAGGTAATCATCCTGCTGACGGATAAAGTCGAACAGCTGTTTAATGGCAAACATGGGCACTTGGCGCAGCGAATCGTCCAGTTGCTCGGCGGATGGGTCAGCATAAGCCAGTTTACCCTTGTCGTAGGTCGGGATCAGCCGCCATAGCAACCTGAAGAGCGGGTGGAGCATGTTGCCAGGCGCAAAGGGGGTCAGCATCTTGCCGGGTGTACCGGCAGTCACGACGCTGTCCACGTCCTGGGGTTGTGAGGCTGCCAAGCTGAGCGCGATCATGCCGCCCATGCTGTGGCCGACAATCACCGCTTTGTCAACCTCCGTTAGAAGGTCCGCCAGCGCCAAGCGTCCGTCTTCCAACCAGTCCTGCCAGGTCACCCCCAGCAGTGCCGAGGGCGTGCCGTCCTCACAGCCGCGTAGGGCTGGCAGGCGGGTGGGTAGCCCCAGCGCATGCAGTGGCTCCTCCAGCGGGCGCATCATCGTGCGCGTGCCCGTCCAACCGTGCAATAATAAAACGCCGAAATTTGTTTTTGTCATGCTCACCACGCTTTTGATATTAACGCTTTTGCGGAACTAAACGCAGGTGTCAAGCCCCTGCAGCTTAATTTTATCCCAATTGGGAGGTAATGAACTCAGTCGGATAATTTAGTTGGTGTATAGTTAGGAAATGGAAAATTATGACAGAAGATACTAGAATATATGAAGATCAATTAACAGGATTGGATAACTTACACGCATTTAAGGAATGTGCCCATGGAAAATAAAAATCAAGATCGGAAACCAGCATTACTTGTTGTAGACGTGCAAAATGGGGTCGTATCTGGCGCACATAACCGGGGTGCCGTGATTGCTAACATCAACACCTTGATAACCAAAGCCCGGTCAAAAGGAATCCCGGTTATTTGGGTTCAGCATTTTGATAAGCATATGCCGGTTGGCAGCTTTGCCTGGGAGGTTGTGCCTGAATTAATAATTGAAAGCGGGGACCAGCGCATCAATAAGCGTTTCAATTCAGCATTTGAAGAAACAAACCTGCAGGAAATCCTGGGTGAAGGCCAAATAACCGAAGTCGTCTTGGTCGGCGCACAAACCAACTGGTGTATTCGCGCCACAGCCTATGCCGCCCTGGAAAGAGGCTATGACCTAACCCTCATTAGTGACGCGCATACGACCGAAGCGCTGGATTTGGAAGACGGGTTAAACATCAGCCCAGAGCTCAGCATTGCTGAACTGAACGAGGTGATATCTTGGGTCGAGTACCCTGGCAGAAAGAGCCGGGTGCTGAAGGCTGCGGAATTCGAATTCTAAACGCAGCTCGGGTTACCTTCGCAACCCATATGCATCAGGCAAGTTGGTGTCGCAGTCGGCAGCGGGGTGATTAATAAAAGGGTGAAGTAACCAGGTTTTACTTCAACCGCCAGGTGTCACCGAGTCGATTGCCAGGAAGGCAAAGATAAACACGTCCTGTAAAAAATGCAGAAACCAAGCCCAAAACATGCCCTTGGTCTCTTCCATCGATTTTGCCAGCAGCCAGCCCAAAAACCCAGCCAATAAGACACCGGTGATACCGTAGAGCACGCCATAATAATGCCAGATTCCGAAGAATGCCCCAACCAACAAATAAGCTTGCTGCTTCCCTACCACATCCACCAACACCGAAAGCAGCGATGCCTTGTAACTGACCTCTTCGTAAAAGGCATTCATTGCGGAAAGCAGCAACACGATGGGTAAATAGGGAAGCGCTTTAATGACAGTCGCAAATGAAGGTCTTCCGCTAAGAATTAAAAAAGCCAGTGTGCCCAGGCTGAGAAATAGGGCAAAAATCCACCCCAATTTTTTCCAACTATCCCCAGCTTTAATGCCCAACCAGCGGACAGGTTCAGCAGGCGCTTTGACATCACCAATAGCCAAGTAAAAAGCCTGCCGTTTCTTTTTAATGATGAAAAGGAATGTGATAACAATCAGCGTTACCATTAATCCCAGGAACTTATCCGCCAGGAAAGATATTGAAAAGCTGCTGCTATTTAACCAATGTTTCATGGAAGGCAGTTTGTCTATGATGGTGTACACAAATAATTGGGCTGTGTAGAGCACCATCAAGACCCAGAAGAAGGGTTTTAATGAGCGGCAAATTGGCCAAAGATAGGTCAGGATCAATCCCAATAAGGCGATAATGATCGGTAAGAGGTAACCGTTCTTTTCTGAAACAGGTATGCCAAAGATTTCCTGGCTGATTATCTTATATAGGGATGTGCTGAGAATGACTGCCCAGGCTAGAAAGAGGACAAGCTTGTGGTTTTGTTTGTTTTGCATATGAACACCTCTTTTGGTATGAATTAATTATAGAATCGATCATTCTTAATAAGCAATATGAGGTTTTGTCAAGTCTTTTATGGGTGTGTGCGGATGTGTTTGTCAGATTCTTTAACTCGGCCCACTTCCCATCACAAGGTATTGCACAATGAGATTATGTTCAGACATATGAGAACATCACCAGGTTCTGCCCCGCCGTGTTGCAGGGAAAATGAAGGCTAGTTCGAACGGTGGGTATGAGCGGGTTTGGGATCTAAATATATCTAGGGCTTTCAATACAAAAACCCGCCCCTAAAGGTAAGGTATTTGTATACTTCTTTGGCGACTTGCCTCGAGAATTGAATTTTTGTCATCAGGATGAAGGACGTGAATTTAATTAATAACTGGCTGGAATAAATCTAACAACTGCAAACCTTCGGTCAATAGATAGGTGGGATTTATCAGATTATAAGAGGGAAGCGGATTTAAACCTTACAAAAGCACACCTTAATTCTCCTACTTGGCAGATGTGGCATAATTACTGATATATAGCTTTAAATAGAGAGAGTATTATGGGTAAATTTCTTGAAAGCGAAAAATTAAAACAAGAAGCGTTTAAAAGCAACCCCTTTTATTTTTCAGATTCAGCACGAATAGATGGGGTTTATAAAAATAAACCTAGGCCTTTTTGTTTACCGCTTGAGTTTGCAGAGCAAAATTTAATCCCTGAAATTCGAGAAACTGCCATCTTACATTTTAAAAAGCATAAAATTAAATGGCATGATGGACAAAACAACAAACCGAGTAATCATATGTGTGACTCTCAGGTTTGTTGTGTCAATTTCTTATTCCCTTTTGCCAATAATCCAGATACATTGGCAGAAGTATTGAAGCCGATATTTCCAGCTCTAAAAAATATGCTACCAGTTGAAGATAGTAAGTTTGTTTCTTTTGAGTGGATAGGTCAAGAAAACTATCTAGGTGAAAAAATTTCAAGAAATGGCAAACGTACACGCGGTGCAAATTTTACTAGTGCCGATGCGATTGTGATGTTTAATAGAACCGATAATAAAAGGCAAGTTATCTTAATTGAGTGGAAATATACTGAATCATATGGTGGTACTTTTTTAAAGATAGCTGATAGCGGTACAGACCGCACTGCAATATACAGACATTTGTTTGACAGCCCTGATTGTCCAATCAATACAGAAATTTTGCCGAGTTTTGATGCATTATTTTATGAGCCGTTTTACCAATTTATGCGCCAGCAGTTTTTAGCTCATGAAATGGAAAAATCCCATGAGCTAGGTGCAGATATTGTTACGCTTATGCATATTGCACCTACACACAATACTGATTTTTGTAGAGTAACCTCTCCAGCATTAAAAAAATTAGGCACATCAGCTACAAATATCTGGAGCAAATTGGTCAAACCTGAAGGAAGGTTCATAAGCATAAGCACTGAGCAGATATTTGGAAATTTGTCTGCCAATCAAATGCCTCAAATAAAACCTTGGTTAGATTATATTTATGAGCGTTACGCTTGGGTTAGTGAAACTTAAAAACTCAACGAATATTGCTTAATTAGTATAATAAGGAATATTACCTTGCTTGAAAGTAGCCACCAAAGAAAAGTTGTTTCTAATCTCTGGCTCTCATATCTTAAGTCTTGAGTTTTGTAGGCTTTTATGATGGTATTTATTTGTCATTATTAAGATCTGCACCACTTCCTACCATCCCCGCCCGATTCCTGTATAATTAAGCAAGCTTTCGTTACAATTCCAGGGGCTTTCAACTCACCAAAGGAGGATCTCGCATGGCAAAGCAAGGCATGAAATCATTCAATTATGCAATCGGTATGTTCGGCACGTCCATCCCCATCAACCTGCTCAAGACTTTCGCGGCGGCTTTTTACGTCAAGGACCTGGGGCTAATCACCGCCGCGCAGTGGGCGACCATCCTGTTCGTCTACACCTTCATCGATGCGCTCGATAACCCGGTCTACGGCTACCTCTCTGACCGCACGCGCACCAAGTGGGGCAGGCGCAAGCCCTGGCTGCTGATCGGCACACCCCTTCTGGTCTTGGGCTTGATATTTTTCTACTCCCCGGCCGCCTTCCTGGCTGGGCGCTCGGCTATGGCCTGGGTGATGCTGTTTTATATCTTCACCGGCACGCTCGACTCGGTCATCAATGCGAACTACGGCGCGCTCTTTCCCGAGCTCTTCCCGGATGACGTCAGCCGCGCCAAGACGAATGCCCTGCGCCAGGCTTTCCAACTGGTGGCCATGATCATCAGCATCGCCCTGACGCCCATCGTCACAAACGCGCTTGGCTTCAGCATGACGGCGATCCTCTACGGCATCCTGGGCGGCGCGGTGATCTTGTATATGGCACTGACCAGCAAAGAAAGGGAGATCGAGCCAGACGAGAAGAAACCACAGCTGTGGGACAGCCTCAAAACGCTGCTGACCAACTGGAAGTTTTGGATTGCTGGCTTTGCCAATGCTTTTTACAGCGCCACCATGTCGCTGGTGTTGGCAGCCCTGCCTTTCTACGCGGATTACAAACTGGGCATCAGCAGCCTACAGCAGACCATCCTGTTTGCCACGGTTTTGTTGATTGCCATCGGCAGCGTGGCGGTGTGGGCAGCGCTGGTGCGCAAGTATGCGCTTATCCCGGTCTGGCGGGCAGCCCTGATTGCCCTGACTTTAGCCTTCATCCCGCTGTATTTTGCCAACACCTTCGTGCTGGCCATCATCTGCAGCGCCTTGGTCGGTTTTGGCTTTGCCGGCGTGATCACCACCATGGACTTGGTGCATGCCAAGATCATGGATGAGGACCGGCTCAAACACGATGTGCGCCGCGAGGGCATCATCTCCAACGCGCTGGGCTTCATGAACCGCTTGAACGGTTTGTTTACCTCTTTGGCCTTCCTGCTGATCACGCGTTTCTTTGGCTTCGTGAGCGGTGACCAACCCGGCCCGAATCCCGACCAGGCTTCGCTGTTCCTGTTGACCGTGTTCCCCTTTGTGCTCTCGGTTATCAGCGTGGTGTTTGCGTTTATTCTGAATTTCAAGGATATGCCCATCAAGCCAGTGGAGCCAGAGGTTTAGTTATTAGTAGGGTGCGTTCTGTTGTTGAACGCACCATAAAAGCTTAAAGTCATTGCGAGACCCCGAATGGGGTCGTGGCAATCTCAAGAACGAGATCGCGTCCCTACGGGATGCTGCGCAGTCGTGCGATCGCTGATTGTTCCCACAATCAGCAACCACCTGGTGTGCCTTGATGGCGCCCAGGTTATCGCAATGACAAGAAGATCGCTTCGTACCTCGCGATGAAAAAAAACGTCTGTAGGGTGCGTTCCGAACTTGAACGCACCAGCACATTACAACATCGAGATTGCTCACCTGCACTGCAACGAACGTAGTGAGGTGCATGTGTCCCTGCGGGACGCTGCGCAGTCGCGATGACAAGATGGGTCGCGATGACAAGATGGATCGCGATGACAAAAAAAGGAGAACATAATGGCATTACTAAGACTTGACCATACCCCCGAAACCGTGAAGCTGTGCATCCCACTCTACCTGATTCTGCCCGACCCTGGACGCATGGCAGACGCACCTCTCCAAGAGCGCAAGGTGCTGTACCTGCTGCATGGACTCTCGGACGACGGCAGCTCGTGGGCGCGCTTTTCCAGTATCGAAACGGTTGCCAGGGATTACGGACTGGTGGTGGTGATGCCCTCGGCCGGGCGCAGCTTTTACGCCAACCAGCCTGATGGTCAGCATTACTACAGCTACCTGGCAGAGGAACTGCCAGCCTACCTGCAGGCGGTCTTTGGCCTGGCACCGGCACGCGAAAATACACTTCTTGCCGGGTTATCCATGGGCGGTTATGGCGCGATGAAGCTGGCATTCGGCTTCCCGGAGCGCTACGCCGCGGTAGCCTCCTTCTCTGGAGTGCTCTCGCTGGAGTTCCTGCGCCGCTACCCCGATGACCCGCGCAATAAGATGTTTGAATACGTGTTTGGTGAACTCTCCAGCCTTCTCGGCTCCCAGCACGACCCACTGACCTGGCTTCAGCAAGCTGCCGCTGACCCTTCCAGACTGCCGCGCCTGTATGCCTCCTGTGGTCGGCAAGACGACCTGTTCTTTCTCAACCAGCACTTCTGGGGTGCCTGCCAGCGGCTGGGCATCCCCCTGGAAACCTACGAGGAAGACGCCAGGCACGACTGGCATTTCTGGGACAGGCAGGTAAAGTACTTCCTCAAGCTGGTCTTGGGCGAGCCGCCAGCCCCCAAGGAGCGCAAATGAACCCTCAAACCGACCTGGACCTATTCATCCCGCATACCCGCCAAGGCGAATACTTGACCCTGCCTTTCGAGGTCCCAGAAGGCACGGCGGAAATGACCCTTACATACAGTTACCAGCGCCACACCACAAGCCAGGCACCAGCCGGTCTGGGCGAATTTGAGCGCAGCGAAAAGATCAACACCATCGACCTGGGCCTGCTTTCGCCGGATGGCCGGCAGGTAGGCGCCTCCGGCTCGGATAAGCTGTCGGTCACCATCAGCGAAACCACCGCCACGCCTGGGTACAGACCCTGCCCGCTTACCCCTGGCACCTGGCAGATCCTGGTGGGTGCTTATAAGGTTGCCCCAGAAGGCGTGACCGTGCACTACACACTGAGCTTCAAGCCCAAAGCGCTGCGGCTGTTGATGGGCGACCTGCATACCCACACGGTCGGCTCGGATGGCGTCTTGACCGCAAGCGAACTGGCCACCCACGCCCTACGGCATGGGCTGGACTTCTTAGCTATCACCGATCATAACCAGCTGGTCAGCCGGGACGCCCTGCCGATCATCGAAGGCATTACCCTCATCCCAGGCGTGGAATGGACGCACTACCAAGGTCACGCCAACTTCCTGGGGGTAGGCGCGCCTTACGATGAGCCTTTCTTCACCAACAGCCTGGCCGAAACCCAGGCACGCTTTGCCTCTGCGCATGCACGCGGGGCGTTGATCACCATCAACCATCCCTTCGAAGAAGGCTGCCCTTTCCAGTTTGACCTACACAGCCTGCACTTTGATGCACTGGAGGTGTGGAACGGGCCTATGCGCGAGAGCAATTTACGCGCTATCGGCTTGTGGCAGTCCCTCTTAGCCGCGGGTCAGCGCATCCCCATCACGGGCGGCAGCGATTACCACCGCGACAAGCTCTTCCAGATCTTGGGGGGACCATCCATGGGCGTGTACGCACTCTCAGCCGGCCAGAGCGACATCCTGGCAGCGCTAAAAGCCGGGCATAGCTTCATCACTTTCGCCCCAAAAGGTCCGCGTCTGCAGCTGCGCTGCGGGGATGCCATCATGGGCGACGAAGTGCCTTTCCAAGACGGGCTGGTGCTGGACATCCAAGCAACTGGCTTGCAGGCCGGGGATATCCTGCGCCTGGTGAGCAAAGATGAAAACCTGACCTTGCTGCAGGCAAGCGGTGAAGGTAACTTCAATGCCCACTTGCCGGTCAGCCAGCCAGGCTTTTACCGCGTTGAGATCTTGCGAGTCTTCCTGCCGGGCGTGCCGCCCCTACCAGCGCTGATCAGCAACCCGCTGTATTTTAAGTAAATGAATAAAAAACTGGAGGAATATTTAAAAATTTATGCCAGCAAAGTACTGAAAAGCCAGGGCTACACCTGGCAACTGGTTATAATAAGCACATTAAAATGCTTTAATCCCGTGTTTATTTATATTTTCGATTAGAATTTACCAAGCAGCCATCTATCTACCTTCAACAACATAATTTGGACTAAAAATCGAGGAGCCAACATCATGCAAAAAATCAATTCCAAGTCAATTATCATACTTACCCTAACCGCATTTGTTATTGGATCGGCTTGCAGCCTAACGGGCCTTTCTTCTGCCCCACAAGAAGCGCCAGCGCCAAGCCCCATAACGGTGGAGCAAACGCCAATGCCTGTTGCCACAGCAACAATAGCTGCCCCGCGCTCAGTGCGGGTGGCTGTGGATGGCAGTGGTGATTACCCGGACCTTGCCAGTGCGGTCGTTGACCTGGTCCCGGGTTCCACCATTATGTTGGATGAGGGCACGTATTTCTTGGGTCAATCGCTTGCTATCAATAAATCGCTCACAATTATTGGCGCTGGGCAGGAGAAAACCGTGGTTACCAGTAGTGATGCCTCGGGTGTTTTGGACTTCACAGGGCCAAACATGCTCGTTTTGCAGGGGATACACTTTACTTATACTGGTACAGCCTGGACTTATACTGCGGAGATCACTGACGGCAGTTTCAGAATTGAAGACTGCCGCTTCAGCAGCGCAGTGCGAGATATGGACCAGGAAATTGGCGGAAATGGTTTGTTTATCAAGGGTTTAAGCATTGGTACCATTGTTAATAGCAGCTTTATCAGCAATCAACACAACGGCCTCGCAATCAATGGGTCATCCTACGTGGATGTGGACAGCTGTACATTCTATGCTAACAGTGGCACTGGAGTCGGCTTCTGGGAAACTACATCCGGGACGGTCAGCAATTCAAACAGTATTGAAAATAACAACGGATATGCTGCAAGCGAAAATGGCCGGGTGGTTTTTACGAATAACAGCGCGAGCAAAAATCTGAAAAGCGGCTTTGCTGGTTTTGATAATTCAATAATTACAGTCACTGGTAACCAGTCCTTTCAAAATGGTCTGTATGGTTTTAGCATATCTAACCAATCTGTTGGCAGCTTTGAGAATAATATTGCCTATGAAAACACGTATAGTGGCTTTGCAGCATTTGAAGAGTCCATCATGACGCTGCGGGTGAATGAGTCTTATAAAAACGGGTATCAAGGATTTTCTGCGCAGGGTTTCAGCAAGCTAACGGCGGAGGAAAACACGGTATATGACAACCAAAGCGGTGGGGGTAGGTGTAGCGGCGAATCAAATTTGGTCGTTCGCAGGAATACCATCAAAACCAACCAGTTAAGCGGGGTGCTTGTGTCAGAAAAATGTGATGCCATCGTAGAAAGCAATGTACTCAGCGCTAACCAGGAAGGCGGCATTTCCACGTTTGGCGAATCAAAGGCAAGCATACAAAACAACAGCATTAGCGATAATGTCTTAAGCGGCATTATGACAAATGAAGAAAGCACCGCAGATATTATTGATAACACTGTATTTGATAATCTACAAGCAGGAATAAGGATTTCTGAAGACAGCAAGGCTAATGTAATCCTGAACCTAATCTATAGTAATAATTTGAGCGGTGTGATCGTGCGAGACCGGGCTTATGCTTACCTCGATAAGAACACCATTGATGATAATGGCGAATCAGCAATCTCATTCTTCGGCTCTACACTAGGCGATGTCAATAATAATAATTGCACTGGTAATAAAGGTGGCATCTATGTTGAAGATGGTGCCTCGCCAAATGTAGGGAATAATAACTGCCAATAATTGAGGGTTTGCCCTGAGGAGAGGACGATTGCCAAGCGCGGTAACTTGAGCGATGCCAGATTTTGAGGGTGTTCTTGCACGGGCAGCTCTGACCAGGAACCCTTTGTATTTGGACATTTAATCATTTAGAGAGACAGATATGAAAACATCTTATAATCGGAATAACCTATTTGCGGACTTGTCCTTGTATGTCTTGATTGAGGGCTTACATACCTGGATGGTTGATGAACCTGAGGATGCGGATTATTATTTCCGCCCTTACCTGCTCTTGTTAATTGAAACCAACTCTTTAGCCCTCATCGACTTTTACCTTGCCAAACAAGAACCCTCCCCAGAGATGGTGATGACTTTTTTGACCAATGCCATGAAAGGGAAGGTAACTATCCCCGACCCTAGAATGAAACCCTTTAAACCAAAGATGGTTACCTTTGAATCGGATGCACTGTACCAATCTTTGAAACACGACTTAGCAGACTTGGGTATTAAGAGTAAACTTGGGCACCGCACCGTACAGCTTGCCAGTATCATGCACGATATCAAAAATAGCACGCCCCATTTTCGTGAAAACACGCTGCCGGGCTTGCTATCCTCCGGAAAGATCACGCCCAAACAAGCGCGCGCTTTTTACCAAGCCGCGAATGACTTTTTCTTTCAATACCCCTGGGAATACTTCGATAATGATGATTATTTGTGGATAGAGGTGCCATCGATTAAAAAGGGTTTCGTGGTAACGGTGATGGGCGAGGCAGAGGTGGAGTATGGCTTGGCGCTTTTCAAAACACCAGAACAAGCCCTGGCTATTGAAGACCCGCAGAGCGAAGAATTCGACATCCCTTATGGTGGCTATCACACGATGTCTTACAATGAACCGCCTTATTATTCCACTTATGACCTGGATTACATCACTGCTAACGCGCTGAGTGTGCCTGGAAAGACATTGATTCCAACCCCGCAAATCTATTACAAAACCAAGAATTCCAGGCCAGACGCCACCATGCTATTGTGGTATGAGGCAGCCATGAAGGCCATTCCTATCTTTATTGACCAGCACCGCCAGGCTTTAGCTGAAAGGTCCGCTGATGCGATCGAGGCACAAATCACCGTGCCAACCTCCCAGCAAGAGCGGTTGGTGATCATCCGCAAACCAGCTTTCGATCGTGCTGATTTTCCAAGCTGGGAGGATCAAGGTCGGCCAGCGGGAAGCAGGCCTTCTGTGACCGTCAACCCGGTGGAATATATGGGCAACTTGGCTGAAATGGTCGAAGAATTAGAGGGCGTGACAACCCCTGCCAATCAAAAAAAAGCCCAGGACCTGATTTATGATGCGTGGGAAAACCGTGACCAAGAAGGCCGCATCAAGCTTGCCAAGAGAGCGCTTAAGCTCTGGCCAGATTGTGCTGACGCTTATAACGTTCTTGCGGATGAAGCTGCAGGTTCGCCACAAGAACGCTTGGACTACTATGCAAAAGGGATTGAGGCAGGCAAGCGCGCGCTTGGAGAGGCATTTATGGCTGATGAGGAGAATATTGGTCACTATTGGGGGATATTGGAGACGCGGCCGTACATGCGTGCGCTGCAAGGCACTGCCCAGGTATATTATGAGATGCGCAGATACCAACAGGCTGAGGAAATCTACAAACACATGCTGACCCTCAACCCCTCTGATAACCAAGGCGTGCGCTATACCCTCAAGGAAATTTACTTGACCCTGCAAAAATATGATGAGGCGCAGGCATTAATGGAACGCTATGACGAAGACACCCCTGATTTCAGCTATACCAAGGCACTGATTTCCTTTAAAGAAAAAGGCGATTGCGAGGAAAGCCGTGCCCTCTTCCTGGATGCTTTCGAAAGGAACGATTATGTGCCGGCGTTTTTAAGCCTGCGTGAGCGCATTAACTTTTCTGATACGCCCTACATCACGTTTGGTGAAAAAGACGAAGCTGTGGATTTTGCCCGCCGGCATTTGAAATTTTGGCGGCATGTGCCCGGTGCGCTGGCTTGGCTGGAAAAAATAGCAGACGAGGAAGGCTTGCTGCCTGATTAACCTTCCATCAATAGCGTGTGCAATGGTATGATTGGGGGAAATGATGCATAATCAAGATTTACCCAACTCAGGCAAACAAATCCGCCTGACGGCGCTTTCCAGCTGTGCTGGCTGAGCGTCTAAACTGAACGCGGAGACGCTGGCGCAGGTGCTGCGCCCCATCAGTGCGGTTTATCACCCAGCCGATTACCCTGATCTGCTGGTTGGTTTGGATTCCCCGGATGACGCGGCCGTCTGGCAGCTGGATGAGCAGCGCGCCTTGGTGGTCACCACCGACTTCTTCACGCCCGTGGTGGACGACCCCTATGACTACGGCGCTATCGCGGCAGCCAACAGCCTTTCGGACGTGTATGCCATGGGCGGCGTGCCTTTCCTGGCGCTCAATATTGCCGCGCTGCCGCCAGACCTGCCGAACGATATTTCGGCTGAGATCGTAAGGGGCGGGGCGGAGAAAGCCAAAGAGGCCGGGGTGGTGATTGCAGGCGGGCATACCATCCAGGATAAAGAGCCCAAGTATGGCTTGGTGGTTTTGGGCATGGTTGACCCGCGTAAAATCATCAGCAAAGCCGGCGCCAGATCGGGGGATATCCTGGTATTGAGTAAACCTTTAGGCTTTGGCGCCACCACCACCGCGCTGAAACGCGGGCTGACCGAGGCGCAGGAAGTGCGGGAGGTGACCGGCTGGATGAAGCGCCTCAACCGTGAGGCATCCCAGGCAGCTGGTTTGGCTGGCGTACGCGGCGGCACGGACATCACCGGTTATAGCTTGCTAGGGCATGCCCACGAGATGGCACAGGCTTCTGGGGTGGGCATGCGCATCGATTATGACAGGCTGCCGATGCTCACTTGCGCAGAGAAGTATGCCGCTAAGTACACTTTCCCGGGCGGGGCAGCGGATAACGCGTTGTACTTCGGCCAGTTTGTGAGCTTCGAGGCAGACCTGAGCGATGGCCAGCGCATGCTCTTGTTTGACCCGCAGACCAGCGGCGGCTTGCTCTTATGCGTGCCGCCAGAGGGACTGGACGCCTTCCTTAAAGAAGCCGAGCTCCTGGGTCAGCCGGTTTGGCAAGTGGGAGAGGTTGTTGAAGACCAAAACATCAGCGTTTACCGAGGCAGGGCAGACTGAGTAAGGAACAATCTTTAGCAGGCTAGGAATCTTTTGGAATTCAACCGCAGAAGGAATTATTGAGTTATGAGCGAAAAAATTGGCACTTTAATCCGTTCTTTATTTGCAAACATGGCCCTCTCTGGCGACGATGTGGTCAACATCCTGTTTTCGATGATTTTGGCGCTGTTGATCGGCGTGATCATCTCGCAGGTTTACAGGCACACCCAGCGCGGCATGAGCCACGAGCAAACTTTTGTGACCTCGCTGGTCTTGCTGGCGCCAATCGTGTGCCTGGTGATGCTGTTCATCCGCGGCAACCTGATCCTCTCGCTGGGCTTGATCGGCTCGCTCTCGATCGTGCGCTTCCGCTCGCCCATCAAAGACACACGCGACATGGTGTTTTTGTTTTGGAGCATCGTGGTGGGCTTGGGCACCGGCACCAATAATTGGACGGTTACCATCATAGGCTCGATCGTGGTGGTGGCAGCTATCTTCGTGCTGTATCTGGTCAAATACGGGCGCTCGCAAAACCAGGATTACGTGCTGGTCTTGGGTGGGCAAAACCAACCCAACTTCAGTGCTGTGCAAACCGTCATCCAGCAATACGCCCAATACAGCACCATCCGCTCGCAGGAACTGCACGAAGCGGCCTGGGAAATGGTTTTGGAGCTGGGCTTCAAGGCGCCGGACGGGCTGGTCTTTGAAAACCTGGTGCGTGACCTCAAAGCACTGGACGCGGTGGGGCATGTTTCCCTGCTGGCACCGCAGCTCTCACTGCCTGCTTAATTTCAGCTATGAATCATGCCTTGTACTTCCCCAACCTGGACCTTGATACAGATTGGCGGATAGAAACCAAGTACCGCATCCCCCTGCGCACTTACCTAGCCCTGCGCAATGCCATCACCCCCTACCTGGCGCAAGACCCATACACCCAGGCTGCCCCTGGGCAGCGCTACCTGGTGCGCAGCTTGTATTACGACACCGCCGATTACCGCAGCTACCACGAAAAGGTGGACGGCAACTGCGACCGAATCAAATTTCGCCTGCGCAGTTACAGCGACCAGGCCGAGGCAAGCCCGGATATCCGCGTGGAAATGAAGGTGCGCAAGGGCAACGTGATGGAGAAATTCGGCTGCTTTGTGCCCTACCCGGTGTATGAGGCTTTTACCCATAGCGGCCACTGGCCAACCGACCAGGAACCGGTGCTGATCGAATTTGAGCGCTACCTTGCGCTGTGGCGACTGGTGCCCAAGACGTTGGTGCAGTACCGCCGTGAAGGCTACAGCGACCGGGCGCGTGAGGGCATCCGCCTGACCTTTGACCAGCAGGTCATGAGCGCAGCTGCAAGCACGCTTTTCCCCCTCTCACCATTCTTTCGACGCCAGTACGAGCAGCAGGTGGTTTTGGAAATCAAACACCGCCAGCAGCTGCCCAAATGGCTGGAGCGGCTGATCAAAGCTTACGACCTGAAGGTGGTGGCTAACAGCAAATACGCCATGGCGGTGGAAACTGCCCAGCACGACGTGATCCTACCAGCCTGGCGGCAGGTCTGAGGCTGTTGGCATGAAGTGGAGCCTGGTCTTCATCCTGAGCTTGCTGGCACTGGCGGGGTTGTTCTTTGCCACCACCTTGGTGGACGAACCGCTGCAGTTTGCCGACCCACAGCTGGAAGCCGCCCTGCGCGAGGAACTGGGGCAGGAAGTGAAGCCCATCTTCCGCTCGCAGATGCTGAACTTGGTAACGCTAGACCTTTCTGGGCGCGGCATCACGGACCTTTCGGGGCTGGAAGGCTGCCGCAACCTGCGTGAGCTCAACCTGGCTGATAACCAGGTTTTAGACCTGAACCCGCTGGCAGGGCTTTCTAACCTGCGGGAATTGAACCTGGCGAACAATCCCATCACTAATCTTGAAGAAGCCAATTTGCAGCTTTTGGTGGGCATCCCGCTGCGCAGCCTGGACTTGAGCTTTAACCGGGTGACCCGCGAAGACCGCACCCTGCTCTCCCCGGCTGATATCAGCCTCTTGGCAGGCTTCCGCTCGCTAGAGGTCCTGCGCCTGGCCGGCAACCAGGTGGAAAGCGCGGATGGCCTGGCTGGCTTGACGAACTTGCGCGAGCTGGACCTGCAGGGTAACCAGCTTGCAGATCTCCGCTTTTTAGAGGGCTTGACCCTGCTGGAAACGCTCAACCTGGCAAGTAACCAGGTCCCGGATATTACTGTCCTGAGGCGCCTGGGAAAACTGCGCACGCTGGACCTGCAGGCTAATGTCATCACGGACATTACCGCGCTGGGGGGCTTGGTCTTGCTGGAAGAGCTCAACCTGGCTGAGAACCAGGTCAGCGACTTGAGCCCCTTGCGCGACGCCCTGCGCCTGCGCGCGCTGGACCTGCACGGCAACCTGGTGGGGGATATCAGCGTCTTGGCTGACCACCTCAAGCTGGTTAAGTTAGACCTTTCTGGCAACCAGGTGCGCGACATCCAGGCATTGGCGGGCTTGCGAGACCTGCGCGAGCTGAATTTACGCGATAACCAGGTCTCGGACTTGGCTGCTTTGGAGGGCTTAGAAACCCTGGTAAAGCTCAACCTGCGCGGGAATGCGCTTAGGGATATCCACGCGCTGGCAGGTTTGGAGGGGCTGACGTACCTGAACTTGCACTCCAATGAGCAGATCGAGGACCTCACCCCGCTGGCTGGGTTGGCAAACCTGCAAGAGCTGATCTTACGCAACGTGCCGGTAGGGGAGCAGGTGGGGGTCTTGAGCGGCCTGACCCAGCTGTGGCGTTTGAACTTGCGCAACTGCGGCATCAGGGACCTAACCGCACTGGAGAACCTGATGCGTGAGGGCAGCCTGCGTGATGACCCCGAGCGCAGCATCAGCGCCCATGTGGACCTGCGTGATAACCTCATTCCTGAAGACCCGCAAGTGTATGCGCCCATCCTGCCGTATTGGCACAAGATCCATGTGCATTACCCGCTCGAACTGCCGGCTTACGCCCTGCAAGCGCCCGAATTTTCACACCCTTCAGGCTTTTACGCAGAGTCTTTCTCATTAAGTATGCAAACAGTTGACAAGGGCGTGCGCATTTATTACACCATCGACGGGTCCATCCCTACCAAGCAATCCCATCTCTACAGTGTGCCCTTGTCTATCAAGAGCCGGGAGGGCTTCCCCAACACCTTTTCGCTCATCCCAACCAACAGCTCAGATTGGGTGGAGCCTGAGGGCAAGGTGGCTAAAGCCTTTTTGATCCGCGCCAGGGCGATTGACGCTTACGGCCGCGCTTTTAGCCCGGTGGTCACGGGCACCTATTTTGTCGGCGAAGACATGCTGGGCCGTTACAGCCTGCCGGTGGTGTCGCTGGTGAGTGACCCGGCCTTTTTGTTTGACCCGCAGATCGGCATTTACATCGAGCAAAACTACGAAAAACGGGGCGAGAAGTGGGAACGGCCGGCCTATTTTGAATATTTCGAGCCGGATGGCAGCCTCGGTTACGCCAAGGAAACCGACATCCGCCTAAACGGCGAATGGACGCGCAACTATGCCCAGAAATCCCTGCGCCTGTATGCCGATGTGGACTACGGCGAGGGCGATACCTTCATGTATGACTTTTTCCAAAGCCAGGATCCGCCGCAAAACCTGGAGGCGGGTTATGACGTCCTGATCTTGCGCAACGGCGGGCAGGACTGGCGCCGGGCGATGATGCGCGATGCGCTGGTGCAGGGCTTGGCGGCGCAAATTGGCTTGGACACCCAAGCGCAAAAGCCAGTGGTGGTGTTTTTGAACGGCGAGTATTGGGGCGTGCACTACCTGGTGGAGCGCTATGACGCCGGTTACTTCGTGCAGCACTACGGCGTGGACGCGCAGGACCTGGCTGTGTTGGAATACGAGGGCGTGCTGCGCATTGGCGAAGAGGCGCAAGCAGATGCTTACAACGAGATGCTCAATTACTTGAAGGGGCAATCCCCACTGGACCAGGCCGTCTACCAAGAGCTGAACGCTTGGATGGACATGGATAATTATATTGACTATCAAATCATGCAATTATTCGCTGCCAACTCGGACTGGCCGGGTAATAACATCGCTTATTGGCGCGTGACCAACCCGCAGGCTGGGGCGGAGGGTGCGCTGGATGGGCGCTGGCGCTGGCTGGTGCAGGATACCGACAGTGCCTTTTTCTATACTGACTATGATGCCATCAGGCAAGCCCAGGTTTTGGATAAAGGCGGCTTCCTGTTCGGCTGGCTGCTGCAAAACCCAGGCTTCCAAGCCCAGTTCCTCACGCGCTTGGCGGACCTGATGAACAGCGTGTTCTTACCAACGCACGTGATGGCCGAGATCGATGCGCGAGAAGCTGGCATGGAGTTGGAAATGGCTGAACATATCGCGCGCTGGCAAACCCAAGAGCGCTCGCTGGCAAAATGGTTTGCTGAGGTGCAAGCGTTGCGCGAGTTTGCGACCGCACGCCCGCAGGTCTTGCGCCAGCAGCTTGTGGATTATTTTGGCCTGGCCGGCACCTTTACTTTAGGGATTGAGGCGGACCAGGCGATGGGTTACGTGCGGGTTAATAGCCTGGACCTGCGCGCGGGCAGCCCGGGTGTTGAAAACCCAGGCGCGTGGGCGGGTGTGTACTTTTTGGGCCAGGAATTACAGGTGAGCGCTGTGCCACTGCCTGGTTACCGCTTTTCACACTGGGAAGGCCTGGATGGGCAGACTGACCCCAGCCTGAGCTTGCAGCCGGGTGCAGACCTTACGCTCAGGGCGGTATTTGCACCGCAGGATTAAATGCAAAAAGAACCGCTGGGCAGGTGCGGTTCTTTTTGATCAACCAGGAAACAACTTTTCTTCTAAGGAGACTTACTTCTTCAAGGTGGAGAACTTGAAGAGATAATACAGGGGGCAAAAGGAGAGCAGGCTGGTGAGTGCCATGATGAATGCCAGGACGAGCAGGATGATGCCGAGTGTGCCACCGGCGACACCGGTGTAGTAGAGAACAGCAAAGAGGGCGGCTATAATGAGCCGGATAATACGATCAGTGATGCCCATATTTTTCTTTAACATAATGTCTCCTAAAATTCCATTGTTATTTGTTAGTTATTAGATACAAGTTATCAAAAAAGGTTACATTAATTTTGGTAAATTGACTGAGATTCTTTAAATTGCTTGATGGAATCAGGATATAATTAGGTGGCAATGGATGGTTACAATCCTGGCAATAGGGAGTTTGATGATTGGAGAAATCCGCAAGGTGCGCGCGGATGCGGGCAGGCAACGGGCAGCCAGCAATACCCCCAGCCCACAATATTTCCACAAAGGAGAGTGTGATGAGTAAAACGAAATATTTGATTTTTGTCTTATTGATTGGCATGATGGTGTTTGGTGATGTAGGGAGGGTAGAAGCAATTAGAGATCTACCATCCAGTTTTTATGGACAAATTCAATATGCTTCAGGAGATACAGCACCGGCACCAGGCACAATTATTTATGCCTATGTACCTGGCGTTTCTGATCCTGTTAGTAGTGGAGCAATAAGTGAATCACTAACCTTTAATTTTGATGTAGTAGGCGACGACTCTGACACACCTGAGAAAGACGGTGGCGAATCGGGGGATGAAGTACGGTTTTTTATTGGTACGCGTCTTGTCGCAACAGCAGATTGGGTGTCAGGTTCCAATGTTGAGCTGAATATTCATCCCCCATCAATTTCTGAGGGAGACTCTGTATCAAAAACAATATCTAAGAATGGCAGCCCTACAGCATTTAGTTTAACCTTACATGCCGTTGATGCCTTTACAGCTGATACTTTTACCTGGAGTCTTCAAGAAGAACCCATGGTGGGAGCTTCAGTAACATTAGAGCCAACAGGTGAGGATGAATCAATTGATGTGTTATATTACCCAAAACCAGACTATACTGGCTCGGATCAATTCAAAGTCAGGGTAATGGACAGTCAGTACGGAACGGATATTATTACGGTGAATGTGACAATACAAGATACTGTAACATTGACAGTTGCTGTCAATGGTAATGGCAGTGTTACGAGTGATATCGGCGGAATCAATTGTCCAATCACCTGCTCAGCAACATTTAATCCTAATACTTCGGTAAATCTCACAGCTATAGCAGGCACAGGCTCGCATTTTGTTGAGTGGCTGGAGGGAGATCCACTTACTTGGATTGGAGATACTTCTCCTTTCTCAGTACTTTTAGAATCAACAAACAGGACAATCACGGCCAAGTTTATATTAGACACATTAACAATTTCCGGAACTATATTGGATGATCTAGGGTCTCCTTTAGAAAGTGTGAGTTTAGATTATGGAGGAACATTACCTGTTTACACATTGGTAGATGGAACCTACACTATTTCAGTACCTTATGGTTGGACAGGCACGGTCACACCTTCTCTGACAGGTTATGTGTTTGATCCTGTCAACTATACTTACACCACCGCAATAGTGGCAAATTTACCCAATCAAGATTTCACTGGTACCCAAATTGTGCACAGTATTGATCTGGAAGAAGGCTGGAACCTGGTGTCTTTTAATGTGGTGCCGTTGGATAGTGATACTGCCGATATTCTGGCAGATCTCAGCACCAATTACGATTTGGTTTATGCTTGGGATGCCTCAGGTGTTAGTGCTGCTTCAGGTAATTGGCTGAAATATGACAGATTAGCAGCTGTTCCTGAGAGCAATACCCTTGCAGAATTACATGAGAACATGGGTTTTTGGATCCGCATGACAGCCGCCGATATCCTGGATGTGTATGGCTCTGCCTACCCGACTAGCACTGCCATTACCCTGAACATGGAGGCCGGCGGTTGGAACCTGGTAGGTTTCCCAGCTGATAACAACCTAGCAATGCCCGGAGCGCTTGATTCAAACGGTCTGGGACCTGATACAGCACGAAAATATACCCTGGTTTATGGCTACCGGGCAACTGACGCGACCGACCCCTGGGAACTATATGACCCTGCTGCCCCTGCTTACGTCAATGACATGATCGAGATGGTACCTGGCATGGGATACTGGATCAAGGTCACAGAAGCTGCCACCTGGACCGTACCTTATTAATCGTTTCTTTTACACCCGCGCGGGTAGGCTTAAGCGCCTGCCCGCCGGGGTTTTCAAAGGACACACTTTCGACTGGATAATTTATTGCGACGCTTCTACCGCTTTTTGATCATTGGCCTGCTGGCCAGCCTGTTGCTTGGCGCGCTGCCCACGCGCGTGCAGGCACTGCCGCCCTTCCCCTCCTCCTTTTTGGGGCAGGTCAGCCTGAACGGTTTGGACATCCCGGTGGCAGTGCGCATCGAGGCGCTTATCAATGACAAAGTTGTCGCATATAACCACAGTTTCATGCACGAGGGGCATTCCTTTTACTTCCTGGACGTGCCGGGCGATGACCCGAGCACGGCGGTGATTGAGGGCGGCAAAGCCGGGCAGGAGATCACCTTCCTGATCGGCGGGGTCGAAGCCAAGCAGACAGCCACCTGGGCTTCGGCCACGAACGTCCGGCTGGACCTGACCGCCAGCGCACCCTACACCTTCACGCCGCCTCCCAATCTGACCAACACGCCCACGCGCACGCCAACCCATACCGCGACCCCCACGCGCACGCCCACCCAGCCTGCCCTGCCAAACCTGGCCGCCACGTCCACACCGTTTGTGGCAGCCCAGCAAGCGCAAGCCTCGCTGACGGCCAATGCACAGAGCCTTTACCCGCTGGGTGAACCGGAAGCGGAAGCTGAGCAGATTGAAGTACAAGAAGCCTACCCCATCTCGACAGCCTACCCAGAGGCACCCACGGCACAGGAAGCTGACGCACAGGTCTACCTGCCTATGGCCGCTGAGGGACAGGCCGCGCCAACAAGTACGCCTGAGGTGGTTATGGTGCGCCGCGCTGAAACAAAGTCCGCACTAGAGCAGACCCTGCCGTGGCTGCTGGTGCCGCTGCTGATCCTGCTGGTGGCAGGTTTATTTGCCTGGCGGATGCTGAGCGGTAAGACGATAAAGAAAATCAAGATTGGGGGAGAGGATGAATAAA
>Ga0209723_1002777_pt1 | contig 22579 bp, 15 predicted proteins | sample BiotimSIPDNA_2_FD_185750 | JGI IMG/M metagenome (GOLD analysis project Ga0209723, IMG submission 185750) | Anaerobic biogas reactor microbial communites from Washington, USA - Biogas_R2 time_0 SIP DNA (SPAdes) (version 2) | ecosystem: Engineered > Bioreactor > Anaerobic > Unclassified | place...
GTGAAACTGAACCGGACTCCATTTGATGGTTGTCTATCGTAGTAATTGGCAGTGAAATTATACGTAGCAGCAGTGGATGTGATTGGATAGACCGTTCCTGCTGTGAAATTGGCTCTGATAGTGGCATCAGTGGTAAGGGTAACATTTGTACTCTGTGATGTTGGAGATGTAATAGTTGCAGTACCGCTCACAACAGTCCAATTATTGAAACGGTAACCGGTACTGGGAGTGGCAGTAATCGGAATCGCTATACCAGTTTCTTGTTGAGAGTTACCTTCTGAAGGGCTGGTAGTACCATTTCCAGATTTTTGCATGGTTAAGGTCTTGTAAGCAGGAGTTGATATATAAAGTTGATCTATATACCAACCATAATATGTATTGCTTCCATCTGAGGTTAAACGGAAACGAATCCGGACTGTTGAATCAGCATATTGGCTGAGATCTATGTTATTGATTTTCCAGGAAGTGGAAGAACCTGAAATAGAATTGCGCAACTGAGTCCAGGTACCGGAATTATTTACTTCAATTTCCAGATACAAGTAATCCCAATTGGATTCTGTTGAATACCAGTCGTAGAAAGAAAGTCTGAGCAGTGGAGTATTGGGTAGTTTAATCGATGGCGAGGTCAAAATATAAGTTATACTATTTGAATAATTTCCATTCAGGACTGTACCAGCACACCTGCTCCCTTCGAATGCTCCACTTGGACCACTGGTTGGTGTGCCGAATGACCAACCGCCACCAGTTACTGTCCAGGTTGTTGTGCTTCCTTCAAAATTTTCAGAAAAGTGGATTTGTGCGGAAACAAAACTGAATGCCATTCCAATTAATAATGCAATCCTATGCATATAAATTAGGCCCCCGGTGTTGGTGAAGAGTCATTCCCTAAGACAAAATGGGTAAAATCACAAATGCTTGTGATGCCAGCTCATAATATCATGGGTAGTAATTTAAGGAATACCTAACGTTTTTGCAACAAAAAAGATCGATTTTACCTGGATATTTCAATTTCAGGCGCGCTTACCTGCAGATAACAGCGGCCTTAGTGCATGCAAATTTTTCTCTGGCTTTAAAAATGCAATCTGTACAGGTCAGTTCCTCCTGTCGGATATTTCTTCCTACTGCTTCAAAAATCCGCTGAATTACAGTAATCCAGGAAGAATAGTGATTAAGACGATGTTATCACCTTTATATCGATTTCTTATAAAATGCTTCTATTGCTGAAGTTCCCAGTTTTTGCTTATGCGTGAAACGTCCCTTATATCAATCTTCTCAGTTCCACTTTCCGATAGTTTTACATTTATAGAAGGATCCCAGGCCTGATCGTCCGGTGTCATTTCCCAGTTTCTAGATGCTTTACTGATATCATGAATATCCACTTTGCCATCAAAGGTGATATCTCCCTGAAGATGAGTGGGGTAAACCAGAATGTGATTACCATTGCGAATAGCAAAACTGGACACACCCCTGGTTGAACCAATAAGTGAACTGCTCATGGAATCAGCAGTTACCAGCATCCCCCCACAGCTTAGATTTTCGATAAAGGCGAGTGTAGAAAATGCGCTGTCAGGTTTGAAAAGCTTCAATTTTCCTTCAGAAAATGCAATCACCTCTTCTTTCCCATCCATATCAGTATCAAATAACAGGGCGGCGCCATTCAGACCGGTTAATGATAAACCATTTGGAGTTGTACACTCTTTGGCAAAAGCAATCGCCGGAACCGAATCGCTTCCGGTATTCAAATAAACCAATAAACCCTTGCCTGCATTGGCCACGATAAGATCCTTTTTGCCATCCCCGTTTGCATCGAATATGGTTGGATAAAGCCTGGAACCGTTTATTGAGATGAGAGTGTCCACAGTTGCGGTTTTTAAATCGATCCGTAGAATCTTACCGGTTTTAGTGGATAGAATGCAACTGAGATTTGCATTGTTGTTCCAATGAATAAAAGTGTGATGTAGAGAAGGTTCCAGAGTACTCGAGAAGATGGTATCCATAACAGAGCTGAAATGGGAATTATCTGTACTGTCTGTACCATAATAAGCGATGATTCCGGATGTGGTTGCAATCGACAGATCAAGAATGTGATCTCTGTTAAGATCGGCAAACGCGATGCTTCCATTATTGATCATCAGATTTGAAGAACCACATTTTAATGTGTCCGGAGAGAGCACCATCAATGGAATTGCTGGTTTTAGATCTACAGATAACGTGGTAGTAGTATCTGGTTTGATGTTGAAGGCTATCCGCTGAGAACGATATCCAGGTGCCTGAAATTCGAACCAGCAGGTTCCGGGAGCTCCGGAATAAACGGTTGAATCTACACCTATAAGTTTCCCTTTGTAACAATCGGAAGGGAAAGCATAGATCTGACAGCCTGATGGACGTGCACTTATCTTCAGTGACCCTGCTTTATTTATTGATATCATAACATTCATGCTGTCTGTGGAATTACCATCAGTTGCATAAAATGTTACCGGATAGCTTCCGTTAGTATAGCTTGCTGTCCAGTTAAAAATCGCAGATCCATCATTTCGTGTGACAAAAGAATAATCCGGCAGCATACATTGGACCGACAAGGTAGGAATCGAACCATTGTTGTCCGGATCGTATGCACGTATACGTATACTTACCCGTTCGCCTGGAAGAGCATTGACATCTTCGGCCTTGATAAAGACCGGTGTGCAATTTACATCTATGACCTGTACAGGAATTTTTATGGTATCATAAAGTTCTCCATCGGTTGCAGATGCAATGAAAAGGAATGTTCCTGAAACATCACATGCAGGACTCCAGCTTACCATTGCAGTGCCATTACCGTTATCGATTAAACGTGAACCCGAAGGAGCACTGAGTAGGCGCAGGGTTGGGGTGGTACCATCGGGATCTGTAGCCCGTAAATTAAGAACCAGATTTTCGTTCTGTTGAATGGTTACATCAGAATGTGGTTCGAATCTTGGGCCGGTAATATTATCATTATTAATTCTGATGATTACAGTCTGTGAATCATATAACAGTGAGTCTTCCTGGTCAAATGCAATAATTTTAAAGGAGTAAGTTCCTGTGTCTCTGGGGGTCCAGGAAAATAAAACATTGCCATTATTATCAATGGTGAATTTGGCATCATTGGGGAGCTCTGATGCTTTTAAAACTGGAATAGTGCCATCCGCATCAGTTGCACGGGCTGTTATCACCAGCGGAAGATTTACTGAGCTGATTGTGTCAACAGTGGAGACCGTCAGTACCGGCTTTGAAACATTCTGATCTCTAACTTCGATAATTATGGTATCCTGGATCGGTTTATTGACACCATCTGTTGCTTCGAAAACGAACATATAAGAACCATGGTCATCGGCATCAGGTGTCCAGCGCAATGTACCGGTACTGTTGCGGTTGTCTGTAAATGTAGCACCAGCAATACTGGTCAGCATTCTTATGGCTGGCGTATCATTATCACAATCCTGTACTCTGACAGTAATCTTATAGGGAACAGCTTCATAGGTCGTATCTCTGAAAGGCAGAGAAACGAATTCCGGAGGAAAATTGGCATCATCAACCCTGACATTGAAATGTGCATGTGCAGTATCAATGGAATCGGTTGCTATCAGGTGAATCTGGTAGTCTCCATGATCGCTGCATCCAGGAGCTAATTTTATAGCGCAGGTATTGTTTGAATTAACAAAGACAGACAACCAGTCCGGTTGATTGATTACTGAGATTAAGAGCGTTGTGTCTTTCGGACTGGATGCCGACACTGTTAGATTTATTGTTTCTCCTTCAGAGAGGAATGTATCTGCAGGAGCGGTTATTGCAGTAAAACCATGGCACAGAAACAGGTTGTCATATTGGGTTAAAGGATAACGTGCAGTCACTCCAGCGCCATCTATAGCTCGGATATAGTAATCGATACCATCGCTGGTGACCATGTTTGAGGGGATGGTCCCGGAGTAAACACCGGCGGATGTTCCTGTCATTGTGTCTATTGCAAAGAGAGTGTCATTGCGATTTTTGTAGTAAAGCAATGCCAGATGAATTCCATCATCATCATCAATTTTTGCAGAAATTGAATTGTCATTTTCGGTGGTTAAGCAGGTCGCTTGGATATCAGAGATAGATGGAACATTGTTATCTATCGGTATTGTCCAGGGTTGAGTTTGAGGTGCCAGAATATTGGGTGAACGCCCAACTATTTGGTAGTTATCGGTTGCCAGAATATAGAAGTCCATTCCCGGATAATCTACGGAGGCCGGAGTGAGAGTTACCTGATAAACTGAACCACCTCCGCTTCGCATTGGAATCTCATGGAATGCTCCAGAGTAAAGGTTTGCTGTACGATAGAAGAGACTGACAGAGCTGACAGCTTCATCGTCGGTAATAATGGCTGAAATGGTTAAAAGCTGTTTTGATTGCTGGCTGGTTACAAGCATGGCCTGAGTTGTTGCTGTAAGGCTTATAAGAGGTGGCTTGTTATTCTCATTCCAATAAACAGTATCTTTGTCGGTGTGATTAATGAGATTAAGTGAAACTGTGACCCGGTGAGTGTCACCATCAAAAAACTGGTCCGGGGAGCGATAACAAAGATTATAATGGGATTGAACATCACTTCTAATCTGAGTATATATCCTTGCCAGATCTGTTATTGAATGTAGCTCTGTAAAATAACCACCTGTACTGTCTGAAAGCATTCGCAATGTTTCATAAGTAGAAGAATCACCAATTCCTATACTATGTATAGTGATGTCATACAAACGGGCTGAATCAATTGCCTGCTGTATTTTGGTATATGATTCAGATCCATCAGAAAAAACTATCAATGCACGGGTATTTGTTTCATAAACTAATTGATTAATACCCAGAAGGATTTCTTCATAAAGATTGGTCCAACTATCAGGATGCTTAATGGAATCGATGGCCTGTATTAGAGATGAAGTATCTTTTGTGATGAACTGGTATCTTGTGGCTTTTGAATCGTATGAAATGATTGTACTTCGGTCTAATTGGCTCATAGTCCTTACGTACTGTTTGGCAGCTTCTTTAGCATCTTTAAATTTCCCACCCATCGAACAGTTTCTGTCAATTACCAGGGCAACTGAAAACCCTGTAGCTTCTGATATCTGAGTCAGTTGGTAGTTGACATTGCTGTTATCCTGTGTGAGAGAAAAGCTTGTTGAATCCAAACCGGAAATGCTTTTTCCAGCAGAATCAGTCACCGAAACAGTGAGACAGACATCAGGGAAGGAAGAAATGTCAATTTTAGAAATGTTGATGCTGGGCCTGATTGCAGGGTTGATTACAAAATTTGCCTGTATCACTGCAGAATCACTTAGTACTTTTATTCTGGTTGTTGCTGAATCCGGAGAAAAGAAATGGACTTTACCTGAGATTAAGCTCCACGATGAATGCAGATAACCAACTTTAGGAATTGCGGTTATCAAAGTGTCTTTATCTTCCCAGCAAGGAATTGGATCTGAAGGGAAACAGGACCCATTACCATTAGCTATAATCATGAGCTTTTTTGGGGTAATTATCTTTGCGATAAAATTTGAAGTATCGTATGAGGTGGTATAAGGCCTAACCAGAAAATAGTGGCTTTCGTTACTGGTTGTTGCTTTGAAAGGGTAGATAATTTTAGAAGTAGTATTTGATATTGATCCTACTACACTGGTAAATGCTGAGTCATTTCCATAATAGGCTAAATTTTTATAAGTGCTATCAATAGCTAAAGCATAAGTACCGGCGAAGGGTGCTATAAATTTTAACCTTACACCAGATGAAGGGGATATTTCATAATAATGAGTGGTAAAATTGAAAGTATCTGGAGCTATATTAACGGGATAAACAGTTCCTGGAATAAAACTAGCCCCAATGGTGACATCTTCAGTAATGAAAACTGTAGTGGAGGCTGCATTGGTATCGGAAATAGTGGCATTTCCACTCTGGAGTGCCCAGCTCTTGAAACGGTAGCCTGCACTGGGAATGGCAGTGATTGATTGTGACTGCCCCTCAACGAGTATGGCTGATGATGGTGTAGCAGTGCCATTACTATCAGAAGTCAGAGTGAGTCCATAAGCATTAGTGTAGTTAATAAAAAAACTGCTCATGGTATATATATTGGATGATGGCGCGACTTTGAAATAATGTACCTCATCGGCTGCAGTAGCATTGAAATTGTAGTTTACAGTTGAAGTTCCGGAAACAGGTCCTTCATAATATGCAAAACCAGAGGTGCCGTAATAATAAATGTTTTTACCCACAGTAACAGGACTGGAAACCACGATGGAATAGTTGCCTGCTTGCGGAGCAATGAAGCTGAATCGGACCCCATTTGAAGGCTGTATTTCATAGTGATGGGTAGTGAAATTATATGTACTCGGTGAAGAGGTAATGGGATAGACAGTTCCTTTTGAGAAATTGGCCTGAACAGTGGCATCAGAGGAAATAGTAACAAATGTGCTCTGTGAAGTCAAAGATGAAATTGTGGCCTCACCACTAAGAACAGTCCAATTATCGAAACGGTAGCCGCCATAGGGAGTGGCAATAATTGGTTGTGACTTGGCTGCATTGAGTATGACAGATGATGGATTGATAGAACCATTGCCATCAGAAGTTACAGTGAGCACAAAAGCATTGGTATAGTTAATAGTGAAATCGCTGGCGTGATTTGAACTGGAAAATGGTATAACTGCAAAATAGTGTACCTCTCCTGTTGCCGTAGCATTGAAATTGTGATTTATTGTTCCTGTCCCACGAATAACGTCGTCAACCTTGGAGAAATTTGATGTGCCATAATAATAAAGGAATTTATCCACAGAACCATTATTAGAGACCACAATGGAATAGTTGCCCGCTTGCGGAGCAGTGAAGCTGAATCGGACTCCATTTGAAGGCAGTGTATCGTAGCTATGGGTAGTGAAATTATATGTAGTAGGCGAAGATGTGATGGAATAGATTGTTTCTTTTGAATAACTGGCTGCAACAGCGGCATCGTCATCGGGAATAGCGTTTACAGTTCGGTTCGTTACGTCTACTCCAAAATTTTCAGGAAAGTAGATCTGCGCAGAAACTAAACTGATTATCATTCCAATTAATAATGCTATCCTGTTCATCTTAAATTAGGTCCCCGGTTGTTGGTGAAGTGCTATTTCCTGAAACAAAAACGGGCAATGCCAAGAATGCTTTATTCCGGCTCTTATAGCCTTGTGGGTAGTAATCTAAGGAATATTTTATACTTTTGCAATAAAAAAGATCGGTAATACCAAGATATTTTATAATTAAATAGCTGACATAGAATTAGTGCTGACAAATATTTCCTGGCTTTAAAAGTCGCTATTAGCCAAAAAGATCAGTTCTCCTGCTGGACTTTTCTGCTGTTGATTGCTGCTTCAAAAATCCGCTGAATTACAGTAAGCCAGGAGAAAACGGTAAGGGCACAGAGAATCCATACCATTTTTGAGGGGCCCACTAACAAACCCGTCGAGAGAATGATTACCCGTTCGGGACGCTGAAAAATCCCGCCCTTGCAGGTGATGCCTGCTCCTTCGCATCTGGCTTTTATATAGCTTACCATTACTGAACCACAGATACTGGCAAAGCAGAGAATCACCCCCAATTGATTAACCTGTGGTGATTTAAGAAAATAGACCAGAATTCCCATAAGCAGAACCATTTCGGTAAGCCGGTCGCAACTGGAATCAAGAATAGCTCCGAAAATGGTTTTTTTGTTTGATTCGCGCGCCAGAACTCCATCCAAGCCATCCATAAGTGCCCCCAATATCACCAGTATCAGGGCGGTAGTCCACTCTCCGGTGCTGCAGAACCATCCGGCAGCCCCAAATAGGGCCAGACCTAAAAGGGTGATGTGATTTGGCTGGATACCTGTATTGCAGAGAAAACGTGCTACTGGACGTAAGATGCTGTTATAAAACGGTTTGAGCCCTTCTAACATTGGAGTTCCTTTTAAGGCGATTTTTTCCCTGAGCTGTTCAACCTGTACAAGCAGACTTCAATATATATTGAAAAACCGGGGAGAAACAGAGCTTTAGCACCGAATTAACTCAATGGTTTCCAGTGAAATATCAGCGCTGTAAAAACCAGTTAAATCCCCATCGGAAAGTAATTCCCGGAGAATAATACCCTGGAACATAGGCAAAACGCCTGTTAAGAATATTATCCACTTTATAAAAAATTCTGAAAGAACGAATATGCACCGATGCCTGCAGTCCCAGATTGTAGATGGGATTATTCCAGTCATCAAAGCCGGCGTAAGAGATCTTGTTCCGTTCACTCCAGTAATCAAATATCAGGGATGCATCGATATATTCCTGAGTATTTACCGGGTGCATAGCGAAAGAGAGAATGCTGTGAAACTTTAAATAAGGTTTCTTATCAGAGATGTTGATACTGGATTTGAAAGCTAATCCGTGCCATCTGCCAATTGATGGTGCTATTATGAAAGAAGAAATTGGCTGCTGATAGGGAGCGACTCCGCAGGGCCAGGATTTGTTTACAGTTATAGAATCAGGGCCGTAAACCAGTTGGTATCCCACAAGAAGATCTGCCTTATTCCACTTCCAGTAGGCCTGGGCACCAGCCTTGTAATATGAGTCAAGAAGGACCTGCTTTAACAAGAGTGTATCGTAATTAACATCATAATATTGCTTTAACAAGAGCGAATCATAATCTGCATCGTAATCTAATATATAGGGAATATTGTCCAGCTCTACATAGATGCCATATCGCTGGTTGTCTTTTTGGGCAGATACTCCGACATTCCACACCTGTATAATTTCACTAGTGTCTTCCAGTGTGTAATGCGTCAACCCTGCAGTTGCCCGCACCAATCCCTGAAAATTCCATAAATTAAAATGGTGGTTGTAGTAGACTTCTGGCCTATGCAGCCAGCTCAGTACCTTTGATTGATCAAAAAGGGTATAGCCGGTACGGTTTAAACTGTAGCTCACCCCCACAGAGTCTTTTTCTAGCAGCTTTATTCCTGTGCGTAATGCAAGATCAATTTCCCGGTCCCTGGCATCCTGGCGTATACGATCTATCCTGTTTTCTACTGAATCCCATGTAGTGCGAACCACAGGCTCCTCCCTGAACATTCCTTCAAAGTCTAAAAAGACGCGTTTATTGATTTTCCAGGAGGTACCGGTATTGAGTTGAAAAGGGTATCTTTTGTATTCAGCATGGATCAGGTCTTCTCTGAGCTGCACCGGTTTGTTTTCACTTATATCGTGTTTAAGATCTCCATAAGTCATTTTCAAATAAAGCTTAGACTGATTATTTCCAAACCACGAGAAACTTGCTCCGGCCATAAATTCATCGGTTAATGGATTATAGCCCTTATCAGCCAGGTAGGAAGTATCACCAAGGTTCCCATAAAAGGAGCTGATATCTGCAGACTGGGAAAAGATCCCATCTTTAAAGTATCGATAGTTGGTAAAGGCATTTACTATGAGGTTTCTGGAGATAGGACGAGAAATCCTTACCTGAAGCAGTCTTTCGTTAAAAACTCCATTTTCCCAAAAAATTAGCGCTTCCGGGGAAATGATTCGCCCAGGATTGTATTGGTAAACCATTGTACCGAAATCATCAAAATAAACATCAGAGAGATCTGCTGCAGAAACCTGATCGGTTCCCTTTATTGTGCTGCTGGGGCTACGATTATAGAGCAGGTTACCGGTACGAATCCTTTGTACCGGAGCTACTGCCCCAAAAAGCATGAAACGATTTATAGATGTGGAAAGCCCATAGCGAGCACCAGTAATCAGAGGATGAGATTGGAGCATTTCTGAGGGACTGGTACCATCAGAAAGAAAAAGTATCGATGAATTGAGAGAATACGGATCGTACAGAAGCTGATCAATATTCTGATGAAGATGTTGCTCAGAGCGACGTTTTTCCAGTTCCAGAAGAGATTGCCGCAGTTTTTCTCTGTCGATTGAGTCTGAAACGGTGCTGTCGATTTGTGGTTTTGGTGAATGGCTGAGTGGTTGAGGTTTTGCTGATGAATCTACGCTGATTACTGAAGTATCTTTCTGAAGGCTGGTGAAAGCCGAGGTATCAACTGTGTCAGAATCTGCACCAAAGCCTGAGTCTGGCAGCCATAAACATAACGAAAGAAGAAAAATAAGCCGATTGATTTTCATTGCACCTAAAAATACTTCGTTAAAAGAGAAATTGTTAGATCTAAGTTGAGAGCTTTTACCAGGATACTTTGCCGGGGGCAAAATTTCTTTTGAAGAGATAGCCGGATATATTTTATAACATATTTATTTTAAAACCATTTATTATGAATTGTTTAAGAAATATGTACCGATTTTCCATCTGGATTCTTCTTTCGGTTTTGTTACTGATCAGTTGCAGCGCTTACCTGAATACTTTTTATAATGCAGAAATTGCCTTTAAGGAAGCAAATGAAGCGCATAAAAAGCAGATGCGAGATTCTCCGGACTCGCTTCTTGCACCTTCTGCTGAAATCGCCGCTAAATATGAGAAAGTCATAGAGAAATCCATCAAGGTATTGGAAACATTTAATAAAAAAAAGAAATGGCATGATGATGCCCTGTTTTTGATGGCAAGGGCTTATTACTATAAAAAAGACATGACTAAAGCCATTCGTCGTCTCAATGAACTGCAGCAGAATTTTCCCAGTAGTCCCTTTATTCCTCAGTCATACCTCTATATGGCGAAAGCATATATCGAAGATGGTAATCTCAATAAAGCAGAAGAGATTATAGAGATGATTCTGCAGAAATACCCGGCAATGGATGCTAAGCAGGAAGTCAGTCTTCTGTTGGTAGATATTGCCATCAAACGGGGTGGGAGTTCTCAGGCAATCCTTCTGTTGGAAAAAGCATATAAATCGGCTAAAACAGAGACGAAACGGATGGAGCTGATCTTGAAGCTTGCCGAGTTATACATCGAAATGAAACAGTATTCAAAGGCGATTCTTCTATTGGAGAAAACTCCAAGAATCAAGGATCTGCCTGAACAGTCCTACCGTATAGATCGGGCTCTTCTGGATTGTTATATGGAAATCGATTCTTTACAAAAAGCTCTTACTCTGTCCGATGCGATGAAATCCAAAAAGAGCTATGAAAATCATAAAGAGGAGATTCTTTTCAAGAAAGCAATGGTTTTATCCCGTCTAGGGAGATATGATGAGGCAATAGATATACTGAGGGATCTTACAATTAATATTGATAGCAGCAATGTAGCTTCCGATACCAGTCAGATACGTGCCCGGGCATTATACGAGCTGGCTCTTCTTTATCAGAAGAAGAAAAATGACATGGAAAATGCGGATAAATATTTTTCCCTGTCTTCACGTTCCATAGATACTCTCAGTAGAGAAATCTCAAAAAAGCGGATCTCCGCACTGGAGCGACTGAATAAACTCCGTGAAGGAAAGGATAGTCTGGATGGTCCGCTGGTTTCCAGAAAATATAAGATAGCCGAACTTTTCAAATATGAACTGGATGTACCAGATTCGGCTTATTATCATTATCTGGAGCTCACAAAGGATAGTACTGCCGATAGTGAGTTTGTATCCAGGGCCATCAGTGCAGCAGCATTTGTAGCTCGTGATGAATTGAAAGATACTCTCAGAGCCGACAGCCTTTTCAAGTTGCTTATTTCCAGATTTCCTGCTACAGAACTGGCCAAAGATGCTCAGAAACAGCTTGGAGTTAAGGTCACCATTAAAACAAGACAGGACTCCGCCTACGAAGCTTTCTGCAGGGCAGAAGACCTGCTCTATAAAAATGGGGATGTAAAGGGGGCGGTACAAGCCTATTACAATGTATACAGAAATTATCCTGATCTCCCTATTGCACCCAAAAGTCTGTTTGTTGCTGCATGGCTCTCAGATGATAAACTGGAGAAGAACAAAACTGCCAAGATGCTTTATGAAAGAATCTGCGAAAAATATCCCGAATCAGAATACTGTAAGGAACAGGCTGAGCAGAAAATCCAGATCGTAGAAGATACCTTGAAGGCTCTGGAGGCCCGCAGGAAAAACGAAGAGACGTTTCAAAAAAGACCCAAAGCCAAAAAAAATAAAGCAGTTAATGACTCTTTGGAGCAAAAAAAAGAGGATGTCTTCGACGGCAAAGAAAAAATGGAAGACCAGGATTCGCTTTCAATGGATGAAGCTGAAGGTGAATCGGGAAAAGGAGAGAATTAAAAAATCTGTTTTCCCACTTTACCTGTAACAACCCGGAAAACCGGATTTTCCGATTTCAGTAATTCAGGATTCAGGAGAGGTTCACAGGTGTTTATTAGTAAAATCCCCCCCGCTGGATACGCCCCTCTTTAAGGGGATTAAGGGGGATTCCTTGCATCTAAAAAAACATAAAAAACATGAGCGCATTTCCTCCCCAGAAACGTCTATTCAGCAGGATTGCATGAAAACAAAAGAAAACCATAATGAAATCAGATCGCTTTATGAGCGGTATGCATCAATGGTGCACAGGCGGTGCAGAACATTTTTGAAAACCGAAGAGGATGCCTGGGATGCTACACAGGAGGTCTTTATGAAGCTGGTAGATGCTTTACCAAAAATTAATAAAAAAGAGTCGATCTATTCCTGGCTTCTAAGCACCAGTACCAATCACTGCATCTCAATTCTGCGAAAGAAAAAGCATGTTTCTTTCGATGAAAACATTCATTCTGCCGAATCAAAGCAGCTTCCCCAGGAAAAAAGGACAATCAGGGATGAAGTTTTCAGATATTTCCTTAAAAACTGGGATCCTAAAGTCCAGGAGGTCATCATTTATACCTATTTCGATGGTTATAAACAACAGGAGATTGCCAAAATAACCGGAATGGGTGAATCTACCATACGGAGGCATCTGACTAATTTCAAACGTCACTGCTCAAAGGTGGGAATTCTCATGGGAGACATATTATGAAACATTCTGAACCATTGAAACTGGATATTGAGCTGTATTTTGCTGAAGAACTTTCCAAAGAAGATGCTTCTTCTCTGGAAAGCCATCTCCAGCAATGCCCGGTCTGCCATGACTATCTCCAGACACTGCGCAGGGAAAGAAATGAGTTTCTGGCAGATCATCCTTTTTCTGAGCTTAAAATAGAGAAATCACAGTCGCCCTGGTTTCAGAAACTTCTTGATATTCTGACAAGGCCGGCTTTATATCCGGTGTATGGTTTATTGCTGATAGTTGCCATAACTGTCCCTGTACTCTTTTTTGGAAACAGGGCACAAATCAGCGATGAAATAAGATATAAGGGAACTGCCGGACTTACATTCTTCTTTCAGAGGGATGGGGTTATACACGAAGGAGATAAAAGAAAGCAATACCGGGGCGGTGACCAGATACAGATTCTTTACAATTCCACAAAAGAGCAGTTTGCAGCCCTTATCAGTATCGACTCCAGGGGGCAGATCTCTTTTTACCACCCGCAACAAAACTCCGATTTCTGCAGTGAAAAAACCACTGCCGGAGCAGGATTGACATTCCCGGGTAGTATCATTCTGGATGATTCTGAGGGAAGTGAACTGATAATCCTGCTGCTTTCCGACAAACCGCTCCCTGTCAAAACAGTCAGGACATGGATTTCTGAATTGTATGAAGAGTTTCCGCAAATATCTGAACTGGAAAAAGTGATTGTTAAAAAGAAATTAAAACCGGTGTCTCAGGCTTTTACATTACTTTTACACAAGGAGTAATGAATGATAAAAGTGATATCACTGCTGTTTCTGTTTACACTCTCAGCAGATATTCTGGCAAACCGCTACGCAGTTATCATTGGACAAAATGATGGGGGCAGACAATATAAGCCCCTTAAATATGCCGAAGATGACGCCAGGCGTTTCTCAGACCTGTTGATTGATATAGGTGGCTTTGAGCGAAATCATGTCATTTCTCTTCTGGGAACCGACAGCCTGCAGATTGATGCTGCGCTGAAAAAAACTGCTGAAAAACTGGCTCGAGACAAAGCAGAATCCAGCAGCCTTTTTCTTTTTTATTATTCCGGACATGCCGATGAAACCAGCATTCTTCTGGGGAAAAGCCGATACTCTTTTGAGGCGTTGCAAAAAGAGATCAGCAATTTCCCATCAAGTATAAGGATTGCGATCTTTGATGCCTGTCAAAGCGGAGTAGTCACTGCCTTCAAAGGGGGAGCCCGTGCAGAGCCTTTTTATCTGCAGAATCAGCCACAGGTAAAGGGACAGGTAATAATCGCCTCTTCTGCTGCAAATGAACGGGCCCAGGAATCCGATGCCCTTAAGGGTTCAGTCTTTTCTTTTCACTGGCTAAATGGTTTGCGTGGAAGTGCTGATATGTCTGCAGATCGGAAAATCACTCTCAATGAGGCATATCAGTATGCTTACCGCAAAACGGTTGAAACAAGTGCTTTGGCTTCAGGAGAGATTCAGCATCCAGTTTACCGTTTTTCCATTCAGGGACAGGGTGATATCCTGTTGACCGATCTGGAAAAGGCAAGTGGAGGCATAGTGATAGAGAAGTCATGTGTTGGCAAGTTCCTTGTCCTCAGCGAGAACTACCTGGATGTGTTTGCTGACTTTTATAAGGATAAAACAATTGAACAATTTATTTCTCTGGCTCCGGGAAGATATACCATTATTAATGCACAGGGCAGGGATGTCGGAACATATCAGTTTTCCATAAGCAAGAACAGAAAAAAAACGATACGGAAATCTGATTTCGAACCTGTTACTCTGGTTCAGAGCAGATTGAAGGGATCCAGCTCTTCGGAATTTTCTACCGAAGAGCAGACCATTGGGCCCCTTTCCAGATTCAGTTTTGGCTTTGGAACCGGACTCATGATGGATAAAGTGGGAGAGGGACAGGTGTGGAAAAGAGACATGATGGTCAATGTGAGCGGGCTTTACCAGGTTAATCAGAATATCGATTTTAACATGGAACTTGGCGGACTCATCGACAGAAAAGTCATTGATGTGCAAACAGGGATAGATTATGTGTTCGGTCTGGAGATGGGCAAGATCAGTCTGGGAGCAGATGCAGGACTGGAATTTTATGGTTCAAAAAAGTATAATACATCCAATAATGTCGTAAGCCCATTATTGTCGGCCAGACTAACTTTTACAGCAGATATCAGTGATCGCTTTCATATTCAATTGTATGTTCCATATAAAGCTGTATTTAACAGGAGTACAATCCATCGGACCGGTATCGGATTACGGTTTCTGGTTTCGGGTCGTTTTAAAGATGTACAGCTTATAAAATAGTATGAGCGGTTTTTGTTTTTCTATGCGTCTATTTACTGAGATCTCAGGAAAAGAAGAGCATGAACAATGAAAAAGAAGAGGTTGGATTTATGATTAATATTATCGCAGTTACACTGGTTATGGTTTTTACTGGACTGGTATCGGCACAGGATTCATCTGAAAAGAATGCTGTTAAGACACCTTTAAGAATTTACAGCGGTGGGTTGAGTCTGGGATCAGCCCTGTCAATCAACGAGGAGCTTAAGAAAGAATCGGAGCAGTTTTTGTCAGTATCGCTTATAAATTCTTTTTACCTTAAGGATCACATAAGTCTTTTCTTTGATCTGAACTGGTTTGCTCCGGGGCTCAATTTCGCTTCTAATGTGGGATTCGACTTTTTTATGACTAAAAGCGGTTTCAGACCATTCGTAGGGTTTGGAGTAGGAGTGCAGTATTTTGATAAAGAGGGATCTACCGGTGATAATGTTGGACCAGCGGGTACACTGCACGCTGGTTTTCTGCTGGATGTAACCGACAGAGTCCAGGTGAGATTCCGTGTGCCTTATTATGCGGTAGCAAACCATAGCAGGGATCATGCTGCAGGTCTTGAAGTCGGAATCTTGTTTTCCGGAAGATTCAAAAATATAAAAAAGTTGAATTTGAACTAAAAAGAACCGATTTTTAACGATCAACCTGGAGTTGAATTATGAATAGAGTTTTGAGTTGCCTGATTCTTGTTGCAGGATTTTCAGTCGCTCTTCTGGCACAGGACCAGAAGCAGACGATAGAAAAAGATATCACCATAATTCATGGACAATCAATAGCCGATGGGAAATCGGAAATTGGAGAAAGAATTTTGGAGGAATGCATCGTAGCGCTTCCTCAGGTAGATGACCTTATTCCGGAAATCTCTTCGGAAAGCCATTTTTTAAAGGAAATAAATGGTGACCCAGCCAAAAACGACCACGTGAAAACCTATACCGCTTCTGTGGAAATTAATTATATGATCTATCAGAAAGTGTTGGTTATCGTGGCCACCAGCTCTATAAAGGGGCAGGAACCGGTGATGAAAGTAATGGAGAAGAGTTTGAAACAGTCCAAGCGGTTTGTATCAAATCCATCGGAAGGTGATTTGTATGCTGGAAGATCGCGGCGACAGTATTATTTTTCAACACCAGAGGGGGCAGCCAATGATGTCAAAAAAAGAGCTGCTGCCTGGTTAAAGCAGCAGGCTGCCGTTACATGTAAGAAATAGATGATCATCATTTAAAAAGGAGATTATGCAATGTTACCGCTTTCAAAAAAAATACTGATTCTGTCCGGATTAGTACTGATTGCTGGCTGTACCACCAAAGTAAGCAGAGTTCAGAGTAATTCCACAATCGATCTGACCGGAAAGTGGAATGATACTGATTCACGTCTGGTGGCAGAAGAGATGATCAATGACTGTCTGCAGCAGCGATGGTTATATAAATATGAAACTGAAAACAAACGACCTGCAGTAATAGTCGGTAAAATTGTCAATAAGAGCCATGAACACATCAGTGTAGAAACATTTGTAAAAGAGGTCGAACGGGCACTGCTCAATTCCGGGAAGGTTGATTTTGTGGCTACCAAAACCGAACGTGAACAGCTTCGGGAGGAAAAAGAGGACATGGCTGAGAATGCGTCTGCATATACTGCCAAATCTATGGGAGAGGAGACTGGTGCTGATCTGATGATGATCGGTACAATCAACACTATCGTCGATCAGGAGGGCGGCACTGCAGTTGTTTTTTACCAGACCAATATGGAGCTGATAGAGATTGAGAGTAACCGTAAGGTATGGATTGGTGAAAAGAAAATAAAGAAATTCGTGGAACGTGCAAAAGTAAAATTCTGATTCTGGTTAACTTGTGTAGATTGTTACGGATTACTTATAGCATGGAAATCTTATGAGACTACGATTCTGCCTGCCCTTTATCGCTTCCGTTTCGCTATTTCTTTACTCCTGTGCCGGACGCACTGCGTTGCGAATGGAAAAACTGGAGGATGTAGTAAGAAATGGCGATTATTTAACGGCAATTTCAGAGATAAAGAAAAATCCCAAGATGTATGGAAAAAGCAGCAGCTTCCTGTACTATATGGATATCGGTATTTTATTCCATTATGCTGGTCTGTATGATTCCAGTACAGTTTACCTGCAGAGAGCTGCAGATATTCACCATGAACTGTTTGCCCGTTCGGTGACCAATGAGGCTGCAGCAGTGATGGTCAATGATCTGGTTCGTCCATATCGCAGTAAACCTTACGAAATAGTTCTCATGCATCAGATCATCGCTTTAAATTATCTGGTGCAGGGAAAAAACGATGAAGCACTGGTTGAGACCCGAAGGGTCCAGTTACTGCTTGATGAATGGGATCGCAAGGACAAATCAGAAACCAAATACAGCTCCGATCCGATGTTTCACTTCTTGTCATCTATAGCCTACGATGCAGCGGGAGAATTTGACAATGCTGCAATTTCTCTCTTCAAAGCAGTTCAGGCATTTCAGAGTGGACCGCTTCAGTTGCCATCAAGAATTAAAGATTATGCCTATTATCAACTGATGTTAAATGACAGGGCATCCGATGTCGAGCTGCTTAATCTCAAGGCGGATCAACCCGAATCCGATATCACCGAACTGGGAAATAACCAATCTGAAATCGTGGTTATTGGATATGGTGGAAAAGGACCATCTCTGGATGAAAATACCTGGTCTGGTACTTATGTAAAAGATGGTCTTCTGGTGTTAAATCACACTGCTCCCGATGGAAAAGTGGAGACTATCAGTACGCTGGCTCCTCCTTTGCCGGAAACGCAAGAAAGGGAAAAGGGTGAAAAAACCAGCTCTGGTACCACATTTCATCTTAAATTCGCACTTCCGGTAATGAAAGTGTCTCCATCAAAGACAGAATGTTTTTCGGTGCGCTGCAATGGTACAGATCAGGTGTATAAAAGTGTAGTCATAAATGATCTGGAAAAGCAGCTTCAGAAATATCTTCTGGACACCAGATCTGCTACTGTGGCCAGAACCGCTGTACGGGTAGTATTGCGAACAATTGCATCACAGAGGGCAAAAGCCAGTATGCAGACAGAAAGCTCTTTTGCAAATCTGCTTCTTAACATTGGAACCGATGTACTTACTGACCAACTGGAGCGGGCAGACATAAGAAGCTGTTTTTTGATTCCGCAGACTGTTCAGATCGTCAGAATTCCGGTAAAGCCGGGTACTTACACTCTGGATATTGCTGCGCACGAAAAATCAGGAGCTGTGATTAATAAAAAACAGTTTACCGATATTTCGGTAAAATCACGAGAGAAAAAATTTATAATCTATTCTTCTTTCAAATAAAAAACTGAAATTAATTGCAAAACTCTGATTCTCAAATGTATGCTTATCAGACGGAAAAATATTCAAACAAATGTCCTTTTAAACAATTAACAAAGTGAGGTACAATGAAGTACATTTTGTCTTCAATTTCATTTTTAATTGTTGTCTTTTTTATGACAACATCGACCGTGACCTTAACCGGTTGTTCAGAAGTTCTGGGGGTGGGGGATACTGTTCGTGATACAGTGAGTCTTGAGAAATTATCTGTACCTACAGTTGACAGTGTTGAAGTATTGCCCGGTGGTGAATCCGCTAAGATCCATATTTCCGGCAGCTTCGTAGCCAAAGAAAAGTTCTGCGGATTTTATCTGTTATCAGATAATGTTGAAAATGCTACTGTTATTGATAAAGATTCAGTTTCCGATGGAAAAACATGGAATAAAAGCAGTTTCTTTACTGTTCAGATATCCAGAGATGGAGTTCAAACATTCTGGATAGCTTCTTACAACAAATCCGGTGATCGCTCCCAGGCTGTGCCGGCTTTTGTATTCGGTCGTGATGCTTCAACTGAAACGGTCTATCGATTCACTGTTAATTCTACCAGCGATGGAATCGATGTGGATGGTGTACCGGATGTAAAAGATGTTGAAGAAGGCATTCGTGCAGAAGCCAATCCTGTACAATATGCTACCAATTCAGGATGTGATATAATCGTAGAAGAGATCATATCTGCTCCGGGAAACCTGTGTATCACTCCTATTGGCGGAGCGGTGATTTTTAAATCAGACGAAACTCAAATCTTCTCAAAAGCTCAGATAAATGATATCTACAACAAAAGCTTTGGAGATACAGCTACCTCTTTAAGCACTTACGGAAACATCCGGATTTATGCTCAGGGAAGAAGTGTGAGAGATGCTAACGGGTTGTATACACTGAAAGCTGGAGATCATTTTATCGTGATAACCAGTGCAAAGAATGTTGCACGTATTAAAGTGGAGGCAACCTCTGGCAAAGATAGTGCGACTCTGATAGTATATCAGGATTCCGGCAGAAATGCAGGAGAACCACTTTATAAAAAATCTATTTAACTAATGTAACGGAGTTACGCGGTTTTTAATGATTTAAAAAAGGCACTCGCAAGGGTGCCTTTTTTGATTGGTGCACCTGGCGCAGGGTATGTATCCGAAATTTTGAAGCATGCATCCGAAATTTTGAAGCATGTATCCGAAATTTTGAAGCATGTATCCGAAATTTTGAAGCATGTATCCGAAATTTTGAAGTATGTATCCGAAATTTTGAAGCATGTATCCGAAATTTTGAAGCATGCATCCGAAATTTTGAAGCATGCATCCGAAATTTTGAAGCATGCATCCGAAATTTTGAAGCATGCATCCGAAATTTTGAAGCATGCATCCGAAATTTTGAAGCATGTGTCCGAAATTTTAAAGCATGCATCCGAAATTTTGAAGTATGCATCCGAAATTTTGAAGTATGCATCCGAAATTTTGAAGTATGCATCCGAAATTTTGAAGTATGCATCCGAAATTTTGAAGTATGCATCCGAAATTTTGAAGTATGCATCCGAAATTTTGAAGTATGCATCCGAAATTTTGAAGTATGTGTCCGAAATTAAAAAGCATGCATCCGAAATTTTAAAGCATGCGCCAATAATTTTGAAGGATGTGTCAGAAGTTTGAAATATGCTTCTGTTGACAGAACATTGCTCATGGATATTGGACATGGGATTATAAGCCCTAAATATGGCTGGTGGTCAGGTCATAATCATAGGGCATTGCCCTACGTTAAGGTAGCTACCTAGCCCTGAAGGGGCGCACTAGCTTAACACAGGGCAACGCCCTGTGCGGTGTGGTGAAACAGATAACGGAGGCGTAATGCGAACGCGTGGGGTATGCAATGAGGATATAAGATGCGGATATAAAAACATGGATACGGGAAGTGGATAACGTAACGCAGATGAGGAACATGGATAATAAAACGAGAATAACATAACGCCAATCACATAACGTCAATACCGTCCATGCCATTATAAAACGAGACAAACAATTGCCAGACCAGAGCCCCTCTGCGGGGCTCTCATTTTAGCTTCTTCTCACAAATAACAGTACAGCCGCAATCCCTCTTGAATTCCAGAAAACCCGACTCAATCTGAATGCTTTCCCGTTTATCAGGAGAGTAGGCAAGAGAGAGCTCTCCGGGGTTGAGGGTAGTAAAAAAATCGATATGTTGAGCTCGAATGGCAAAACTGCCCAAAGAATTGGAAGCAGAGACCTGCCACAGGGAAGTATCAATCGCTACACCTTCGGGGGTAATTAATTTGAAGGGGAATTTTTTCATGATTAACTCAACTGTTTGGCTTTCTCACGGGCGTCTTCAACAGTGCCAACCATATAGAATGCCTGTTCAGGAAGATCATCGTGTTTGCCATCAAGAATTTCCGTAAAGGAACGGATTGTATCCTCCAGGGGAACAAATTTCCCTTTGATTCCGGTAAAATGCTCTGCCACTGCAAAGGGTTGGCTCAAGAACTTCTGTACTTTTCTGGCACGCTCGACCGCTTTTCTGTCTTCTTCGGATAGCTCATCCATGCCCAGAATTGCAATGATGTCCTGAAGGTTGCGGTAGAGCTCAAGTAGTTCCTGTACTCTTCGGGCGGTGCGGTAATGGTCCTGACCAACAATTTCAGGAGTCAGAATAGTAGAGCTGGATTCCAGTGGATCTACTGCAGGATAAATTCCTATCTCCTGAATGGCACGGCTTAAATTTGTGGTGGCATCCAGGTGAGTGAAAGTGGTTGCTGGAGCAGGATCGGTGTAATCATCTGCAGGAACGTAGATGGCCTGGACCGAAGTAACAGAGCCATTTTTAGTGGAGGTGATTCTTTCCTGCAATTCACCGATATCGGTTGACAGGGTAGGTTGATAACCCACTGCCGAAGGAATTCGGCCAAGTAAAGCCGATACTTCTGAACCTGCCTGAACAAAACGGAACATGTTGTCAACGAACAGAAGCACATCACAGCGTTCTTCATCGCGGAAATATTCGGCGATACTTAATGCAGACAGACCTACTCTGGCACGGGCTCCGGGGGGCTCGTTCATCTGTCCATAAACCAGTGCGGTTCGCTCAAGCACTCCGGATTCTTTCATTTCTCCCCAGAGCTGAGTGCCTTCACGGGTTCTTTCCCCAATGCCGGCAAAAACAGAATATCCCTGGTATGCGGTGGCGATGTTATTGATCAATTCCATTATCAGAACGGTTTTTCCCACTCCGGCACCACCAAAAAGACCAATCTTTCCTCCCTTAACATAAGGTTCCAGCAGATCTATCACTTTGATACCTGTGACCAGTATCTCGTTTTTAGTGCTCTGATCCTTGTAAGTAGGGGCAGGACGGTGTATAGGATACCGTTTTGCTGATTTTATATCGCCGCCACCATCTACTGGTTCACCGATAACATTGATGATTCTTCCAAGAACTTCAGGGCCCACAGGAACTGTGATCATCTCTCCTGTGTTAATGACCTGCATTCCTCTGGCCAGACCATCGGTACTGTCCATGGCAATCGTTCTGACGACTCTTTCTCCCAGATGCTGCGTAGTTTCCAGTATCAGGTTTCTGGATTGATTGTTCTCAGAATCCGGTACTGTTACTGTTAAAGCTGTGTTGATTTCGGGCAAGTCACCTTTTTCAAAAGAGACATCCACAACAGCTCCTACCACCTGAACTATTTTTCCGGTATTCTGAAATTTTTTGGAATCGCTGTTATCTGTACTCATATATGCTCCATTACTGATCAATAGCCTCTTTACCTGAGACTATTTCGGTGAGTTCTGTGGTAATAGCAGTCTGCCTTGCGCGGTTGCGCAGTTTGACATAATGCTGAATCATTTTGTCGCAATTTGCTGTTGCTGCATCCATCGCACCCATGCGGGCAGCATGTTCACTTACGGTTGAATCCAGGCATGCTTTGTAAATTTTTGCTCTG
>Ga0209723_1002778_pt1 | contig 22577 bp, 17 predicted proteins | sample BiotimSIPDNA_2_FD_185750 | JGI IMG/M metagenome (GOLD analysis project Ga0209723, IMG submission 185750) | Anaerobic biogas reactor microbial communites from Washington, USA - Biogas_R2 time_0 SIP DNA (SPAdes) (version 2) | ecosystem: Engineered > Bioreactor > Anaerobic > Unclassified | place...
CATTCAAGCTTTTTAACTTATTTGTAATGTTTGAAACTTTCCATTGCTCAAATACTAAATCTCCTCTTGAAAAACCTGACAAATCTAATCCTGTTTCTTTCTGAAAAGCAGTTTTAGAAAAATCACAAAAGCATGATCCTCCTGCATAACTCAATCGTTCATAACCGATGCTTTTAACGTTCTTATGATTATATAATTCAAGCAAATCAGTTATTTCATCTTTTTCCAGCTCCCATACTCCTGGACTATCCGGACAAAAAAGCCATTTATACTTATCATTATTTTTACTAACCTGTTCAAAAGCATTTAAATATGACAACCTTACTCTTTCAGGATTATATATACCAAGGTTTGTAAATAGCTGGACTCCGATGCTTCTTGCTTCAGCTTCTTCAATTACTTTTGAAACAAACTCTGTTTCTTTTTGAGCATTTGTGCATCCTATATCCCTTAAGTATTCTAGCTTTCTGTTTCTTACTGGCCAGCACAAACCATCGTGTATTGGATCGAAGTATGCATAACTAACCATCATTAGGCTTAGTATGTTCATTCCATTTTCAGCCATTTCATCTAGAAGCATAAGCATCTTGTTAAGGTTTACTCCTCTTTCATCTTCCGCTTCATATGTTATGCCGATCTGCCAGCCTTTATAGAATGTATTTTCCATTTATGTAACTACCTAATATCTGGGTTATTCTGCTATATTGTTTCCCTTTATATGCACATCCATCTGAGTATAAGGTATTTCTATCCCCTGCGCATCGAACTCTTTCTTTACTGTTTCATTAATATCAAAGTATATTGTCCAGTAGTCAGGAGCCTGACACCACACCCTTAATATATATTCAAGTGAATTAGCACCATGGGTGAAAAGTCTTGACATTATCGGTTGATCCTTAAGTACTAAAGGATGACTTTCTGCTATTTCAGTTAATACTCTTTTTACCTTTTCTACATCATTTTTGTATGATGCAGTAAACTTGAAATCCACACGTCTTAACTCTTTTGCGCTGAAGTTAGTAATTGAAGCAGTAGTCATAGTGCTGTTTGGAATAGTTATAAGTTTATTGTCTATCGTTAAGAGTCTTGTATAAAATATCGTTATTGAATCGACGGTTCCCATATGTGTTCCATTATCAACGAAATCACCGACCTTAAAAGGACGGAATACAAGAATCATTATCCCGCCAGCAAAATTCGATAAGGCTCCCTGCAGCGCTAGCCCGATTGCAAGCCCCGCTGAAGCAAGTACAGCTATTATTGATGTTAACGGCACGCCAAGTATACCTATTACAGAGATTATTAAGAGTATTTTCAACGTGATAGATAGAGCACTTTTTATGAAAGTCTGAACTGTTTTGTCAATTTTATTAAATCCCTTAGATTTTACAATAAACTTTACCAGATATTTAATAAGTAAAAGCCCTATAACCAGAACTGCTATTGCAAGCAGTATCTTCAAGCCTATTGATGCAGACAGTTCAATCAAAATATCCCATAGTTTTTGTAATGTATCATTCATACCTTTTTCATCCTTTATTTTATTTATTAGTATTATATCTCAATAATATTAGTTTGTGTTAACCAAATCACACGTTTCCTGCCCGTCTTCCATTACGACACATCTGTTCTTTCCTCGTGCTTTTGCCTGATAAAGAGCTAGATCCGCTCTGTTTATAGCCATACTGAACTGATCATCTTCAGGATAAAATTCTGAAACTCCTATGGATATGGTTATATTAAACTTTTTTATTTCCTCACATTCAAAATTCATGTTTTCTACTGCACTTAGAAGTTTTGATGTGAAAGCTTCTACATCCTGCTTTTTTAAGCCATTGCAGATAAGCAGGAATTCCTCTCCCCCCCATCTGCACAAGAAATCGTTGCTTCTTATATGGCTGTTAAGTTTATCAGCAAGTTCAATCAGTACTTTATCTCCCACATTGTGTCCGCAGCTGTCATTAACATTTTTGAAATTATCGATATCCATCATCATTATGGTCGAGTTAACGCCTATACTTCTATAATTGGACCAGGAAATATTAAGGTACTTATATGCAGCTCTTCTGTTATACATCTTAGTTAATGGGTCCTTTTGAGTTTCTTCAATAAGCGATTTACTGGATTTGTTATAATACCACCTCTCAAGAAAATGTATAGCAAGGAGCGCTATAAGTATTAGAGCTATAATAACTGATGATATTATAAAAATAAGCATACTGACCTGTGTGTTTTTATCCTTTGACGTAGCGTCTACATACTCCTGTATATCGTCCAGATGAACCCCCATCGCTATTATCCAGTTATAGTTTTTATATAGCTTTGCGAAAGTTATTTTTTCTGAAATAATATCACTGTCAAGTTTCTTAAAATAGTATTGGAAAAACAACTCGCCATATTGTTTTACGCCTTCAAGCTCAGTCTTGTAAGGAAAAGTCCCTTTTATATCTGTCATATTTGTGGAAAGATATATACCCTCGCTGTCTTTTAAGTTAGGGTGTATACGTCTAATCGCGTAGTTATCGCCACCTTCATAATTAACAACTTCATTTACCCAGACATATGCATCATCAGCAAATTTGTAACTATGTATCTCATTATACAGAAGATTTTTAACATTATTATCTATCGTAATCTGATCTACTCCTGCAATAATGCTGTATTGACCATAAACTCTTTTGGTATATACGGGTATTTTCCCATCAAGGTCATTTACGAATTGGATATTAATCATCTCTGATGTGTCTATGTTGGGTACATTCAAATACAGTATCTGCTGCGTCTGTCTCTCAATTATGAAGAAAGTAAAATCCTGTTTTTTTATTTCCTGCTGCATATATTGCTGGGCAAAATTTAAAAAGCCTTCACTATCCAACTGATAATGGTTATCTAATATGCTTATTATGTCATCTGTCAAATGCTGATAATATTCTACCTGGTCATCATTCTTCTGCCTTATGCCTGATATGATATTATTAACAGTGTCCTTAAGATATGCCTTTTTTATATCCATTATGCTTTGTGCTGCATATTCGTGATACATGTCGTCAACATCCTTTAAGCCGAAATAAATGATTGTGCTAATCACTATACCGACAACTAGTATTACTGATATTAAAAGTATCCTGTATTTATTTCTTAAATAATCCATTTCCGCCTCGAAAGATATCAATATATAATTTTGAGTATAACAAAATTAGTAAATTATTCAATGGAGTTCGTTTTTTTATTGCGGGAATTTCTTTATACAGGCTAGATACTCAGCAACACAATATGGATTCTGTATATCGTCCTCATCTAATCCTCTGAAGGCATAAAGCTCGTCCCATAGGCTTTGGTTACCCTCTACTATGTAATAACCAGTAATTAAGTCTATACCGATGAATATTTTCTGCTTTTGCCCTTTGTCACTATCAAGTAATACATAATATGTGACTGCATCTGGCTTTGTTCCCTTTGGAAGCTTTACGCTGAAGCACTCATTATTCAATATATTCCAGGATACTACTTCTTTCGCTTTTTTATCCTTTATCTCTTCCAGAATATATTTCTCCTTAAGATATGCTTGAATTTCTTTCCCTGATTTCCGATTAGGTGTTAATTTATCTTTATTTTCAATCCAGATATTCTTCCATTCATTTAAACTTGTTTTAGTTATATTTGCAAAAAGCATATATTCCTCCTCCTGTTTATTATACCTCGCTTATTATAACTTTTATAAATCTGTTTTTACCTCTGCTTATGACATGAGTGCCTTTCAATCTTAAATAGAAATCACTAACAGTAACTCCATCAATCTTTATACCTCCGCCACTGATAAGCCTTCTGCTTTCTGAATTAGATGATGCTAAACCTGTTTTTATTAAAACATTAATAATGTTGTCTTCTTCTTCATAAATATGTAATATCTGAATATTGTCAGGTATAGTGTTTGAGGCGATACTAACATATCTGTCTTCTGCAGGCTTAATAAATTCTTTTCCATGATACATTTCTATTATCTTTCTTGCATAAATCATATGCCCTTCCCTTATATCCTCATTAACAACAGTAATATACTCCTCTTTTGGTATATCAGTTGTAAGTCTGAAGTAGTTATCAAGCAGAACATCTGGTATCTTCATGCATTTTTCGAATATTACCTCCGCAGATTCATCAATGCCTATATAGTTATCCAAAGACTTGCTCATTTTCTCCACTCCGTCAAGCCCTGCAATTAAGGGAAATGTTATTACCTCCTGCGGTTCCTGTCCGTAATCCTTTTGGAGCTCTCTTCCTACTAGAAGATTAAATGTCTGGTCTGTACCTCCTACCTCTATATCCGCATTAATTGCAACTGAATCATATCCTTGTATAAGAGGATATAAAAGCTCATGAATACCTATTGGCTGGCTATTAGAATACCTGCTTGAAAAATCATCTCTTTCCATTATCCTTGCAAGAGTATATTTACCTGCTAAGCTCAAGACATCAGCAAAATCCATTTTCCCTAACCACTCTGAGTTATATACTATCTGCGTCTTTTTCGGATCTAATATCTTTGCAACCTGCTCAAAATATGTCTGTCCGTTTTTTCTGGTCTCTTCAAAGGATAAAGAATTCCTTGTCTTGCTCTTTCCTGACGGATCTCCAATCATTCCTGTAAAATCCCCGATAACAAAAATTATCTGATGTCCCGCTTCCTGTAATACCTTTAACATTCTTAAAGGTACTGTGTGCCCCAAATGCAGATCAGGTCTTGAAGGGTCAGCGCCAAATTTAACCTTCAATGATTTCCCACTCTCAAGTTTTTTTCTCAACCCTTCTTCGCTAAACACATTCACTGCATTTCTCATTAAGATTTCCATTACTTCTTCATTTTTCATAAATTTCTCCTTGTAATAAAGAAGACCCAAGCATCTGCTTGAGCCTTATACTTCATAATTAAATACACAAATCATGACAATAGCAGCTCAAGCCTACTTTTGTAGTAATAGTTATACTGATGTGTATAAGTGTTATTTTGCATACTTGCTGCCATTTCAAATGCCTTTCATAAATTAAACGCAGTATATCAATATAGTCTGAAAATGTCAATAATCTGCCTTAAATATAACTTTTCTCACTTGTAAATACAGATTCAGTAATCCTTTTATGTATTTTCCATACATCATCTCCGAAATTACTGATAAGTACTATTAATAAATTATTTTCTATGTCATAACTCGACATAAAACTTACACCTGGGTCTGAACCTGTAAAATATGGTATAACTCTTTCTTTTTGCTCAATAAGCCATATACCGTAGCCATATGAATCATCCTTATCCTTGCTATGGCATTTAAACATATCTAAAGTCATTTCTTCTGAAAGAAGACTATACTTCATCAGATTATCCCAGAACTTTTCTATATCATTTATTGTTGTAAATGCTCCGCCTGCACCTGTTCCCTTTGCGTCCACTGAGTAAATATTAGTACGATAAGTTTTTCTCTTTTCATCATAGATATAGTTTGATGCGCATTTTTCTGGCAGACTGTCCAACTCATAATACCCGGTACTATGCATTCCACAGGGATTGAATATGTTTTCTCTAAGATATTTATCAAAATCCATACCAGTAATTACCTCAATTATGATAGCAAGAACAATAAATCCTGTATTGTTGTATTGAAACTTAGTGCCTTTTGGATACATCATGGGTTTATTGATAAACAAAGGAATAAGGTCTCTGTTTGAACGTATCCGGTAATTAGGAAAATCTGTCCACAGCTCTTCATACTCATCCATCTCATATTCATCAAAATAATCAGGAGTTCCGGATGTATGAGTAAGAAGCTGCTCAACCTCAATATCCTTATCAATGTTTTTTAGGTCGAAATCCAGAATATCACCTATTTTATCACCAAATTTAAGTAATCCCTTTTCAATAAGCTGTAATATCCCTACTGCTACAAATACCTTTCCTGCTGATGCTGTTGCGAATCTGGTATTAATCTCGTTTGGTACCTTATTTGAATAATCAGCATATCCATATGCTTTTTCAATTAACTTCTTTCCGCCTTTTCTAACTAATACACTCCCGCTGAACTCATTATCCGCTAACTGTAATATATCCATTTATATCTCCTGAATGTGTTGTTTTCTAAACTCTTCCCATTCCTTGTATATCAAAAACATTTCACTATCAAGATATGAAAGCGCCTTTTTTTCAATATCTGCAGGAACAGTATAAAATGCCCCTGCAATACTTCCTGTTATTGCTGCTAAGGTATCACTGTCTCCCCCAACTGAAACAGCCACTCTGATCGCATCTTCAAAAGACTCTGATTCTAAGAATGCTTTAATAGCTTGAGGCACAGTATCCTGACAGGTCTCATTAAATGAATATGTATTCCTAATCTCATCGATAGTAAAATTCAGGTTATAGTAGTTGGAAGAGATGAATTTCTGCATCTGATCTTTTGTTTTTCTTATAAGTGCCATATATATGCATAAGGCTGTCGCTTGTGCTCCTTTTAATCCCTCTTTATGATTATGTGTAATACCTGTTACTGTATCTGAAAGCTTAACAACTTCATCTTCATTTCTGGCTATATATGCAACAGGACTTACTCTCATTGCAGCACCATTTCCATAACTGTTATATGGCTTTGGATTATTAGTAAATATCCAGTTGAAGAATCTTCCTCCATACCCGCATGAAGGATAATTTCTTCCAATCTTCTGCATGTACTTTACACTTAGCTCTTCAAGAAGAGAGTAAAAATGCTCATCATATACTCCATTTATTATATTTACTTTTCTTGTTTTAACAGTCTCCATAACTGCTTTTGCCAGACAAAGGGTAATAATACTATCGTCAGTCACAAAGCAGTTATCAGTAAAGAGTTCGAAGTCTTTCTTGCGATAATTATCAAACTCGAATCTTGAACCGGCTATATCACCTATTATCGCTCCTAACATACTTACTCCTTTTTGTTTCTTACAAGCATAACCCAGTGTTTGCTTGAAAAATCAGTGTCATCTTTGTATTCAGCTATTTCAACAGGCTTGAGCTCAAACTCCCAGCCAGCAAAAAACTTTTGTATATCCTTGTGATTAACATAAAAATGAGGTACATCTTTTTCTGTATCATCCTCATCTCTCATATATGTGTTTTCATCGATTCTCTTTTCTTCTTTTGAATAGATGTAGCTGTATGTATTCTTTGATATTAATGTAATATACAGCTCGCCTTCAGGTTTTAATACCCTCTTTATTTCATTAAGAGTTGCTATAAACCCATTTGTGTCAGTATGATATATAACGTTATATGCAATCATACAATCAAAACTGTTATCTTCAAATGGCAGTGAGAGCATATTACTGACGCAGCTCTTTATATCAAGTTTTTCTTTTTTTGCCCATTCTTTTAAGTTATTTATTCCATACTCGGACAGATCCACAGCAGTCACATCAAATCCTTGTGATGCCATATATATGGAATGTCTTCCAAGCCCGCAACCTAAATCAAGTAAAGATTTATAATCCTTGCCTTTCCATCTTTCCACAAGGTAAGCAGAATCAGTGCATGGTACAAGCCATCTATTATCCCTATTCTTGCTCCAGTCCCATTCCTTGGTTATATGTTTGCTCACGTTTCCCTCTTCTTAGTATATTAAGTATAAAAAGTATATCACATATATTTATCCCTACTGTAATTACAAAAAGCCTATTTCTTTATTACGATAAGTGGTATCTCCATCTCATCTGATGTAAGTCCTGCATGAGCAGCTTTGAACATAGGATGATTCGGATTTGGAGTCATATCTATACTTGTATTACCTGTCGCTATTGCTAAATAGTCGCCCATTAACTCGTCGAAAAGAGGATGTTCTTTTCCTTTTCCGAAAAGGTGTGTTTCTTTTACCTGCTGCTTTGTCATTAAAAGATAAAACTTACCGAAGTATTTGTTGAATAGTTCCTCAAATGATTCTTCTTTACCCGCTTTTATAAAGAATGTAAGAGCTCTTGTCTCAATGCAAGGATTTCGTAAGAGACATTCACATAAGTCAGGGTAATCAGATATAAACAACCAGTCAGTATCTACTAACCCATGGTCTGCAGTAATAACAAACAAAGTGTTTTCCACGCTTGAACATAATGCTTCCACTTCATCATTAATCTTCTCAATGCATTTTCTTATTCTTGAATGTTTCGTTCCTTTATCATGCATATCATAATCAGGCTGAGACCAGTATGTATATATATATTTCTTGCCAGGCTGATGGCATAAGTCATTAACTGTCATGCATATCTGGTTGACAGTTTTGCTTTCATACGCAGAATATGGTGATACACATATTGCCTGGACTTTATTATCAGTAGCTTCCTTTATCTTTGTGAATATATCCTTATATGGTAAAAACTTTCTTGCGACATGATAATCAGCTGCCTGAACACCTTTTGAACCGGATATGGTATTAGGAAATATACTTACAGTAGTATCTATTTGGGAGAAATATATGCTCCATCCGAGCCATCCGTGTTCTGCTGGAGAAAGACCTGATTCTACTGATACAGTAGCAGCAGTCGTTGTAGGGGGAAATACCGAACTGAAGCTTTCCACGAAGTGTTTCTTAAGAAAATTATCTTCTGGTAAATGTTTTTCAAGAATTCTTGTCCCAAGTCCGTCAAAAAGCATTACTACAACATTCATATAGTCTCTAGCAAGCAAATCATCTATATATGGATAAGATGCATGGGAAGACTCTGCTCCATAATGCTTCAAAACAGAAGAGGTCAGCGATAAAAGGCTTTTATCATATTCAGGATACTTTATATGCATAGATACCTCCTGTGTATCTTAAAAATATTCTCATTAATTTCCAATCATATTCATTTATGCTATATTATCACATTTGCACTACAGAAACCAAATATAGCCGATATATAATATTCAATCATATTTTGCAAATATATTAAAATCCCAGTAATAACCTATTATAAATGCTATATATTTCTCAAATTTCTGTCACATTGAATAGCTTAGATGTTCTTTACATTATTAGAAAACTGGTATATATTCAATTGGCATTGGAGGATAGATATGGTGAATACGCTAAAAGATGTAGGAATAAAACTTAAAACAATGCGCGAGCAAAACGATTTGACTCAAGAAATTATAAGCGTCTTTCTAAATATAGATCAGAGTCTACTATCGAATATAGAGAACGGAGAGAAGTCAATCCCTGTTGAGGTTCTTGAAGAATTAGCAACACTGTATGGAGTAAATTTGTCATATTTTGAGGAAAGTGATAATTCAGTTCAACCTCTGACTATCACTCTAAGGCCAGATGAAATAGATGAAAAGGATCTTGAAACCATCAGTATTGCAAATAGAGTTGCTTTGAACTGCAGTTACATAACCAAACTTCTTAGATATACCAAATGTTATGAAAGATAAAGAAGAATCAGCATTTACCTCTTTCGGAATCAAAGTAGTGTATGACACACGGATATCATATGTGTTACCATTAATATCAGATACACACTCAGGAGGTACATTATGAAATATGAGTTTCCAAATATGGTTGATTTTACGCCTTTTAAGAATAATGCGACTCAGGTGTGCCTGTATAAACCTTTAAAGGATATTCCAGGATATATAAGCCTGCATCTTTTGGAAGATGATAAGAGAATTATAAAGAACCCTCATAAAGGGTGGTACTGGCATTATATAGATAACAGTTTTAAAAGAGGACAGTACAGGGATTTGCATAATTCTAATGACCATCTTGAAGATTTTCCATGTCTTAATCATCTGTACCTCCGTTTTGACTGGGGAGATATCGAAATTGAGGATGGAGTATATGACTGGTCATATATAGATTCAATAATGAACCAGTGGGGGAGTTACGGATATCATTTTGCCTTACGGATATGTACATATGAGGGAAATGCACAGATACCATTTGCAACACCTAAGTTCGTATATGAAAAGGGCGCAAGATGCTATAGTATGCCAAGTGGGAACTTAGAGCCTGACTATAATGATCCTGTATTCCTTTATTATCTTGAAAGATTTTTAGCAGTTACAGGAGAGAAATTCAATGGCAATCCGTTAATTGAGACAATAGATGCAGGTTCCTTTGGCACCTGGGGTGAAGGGCATACTGCTGCAGGCACAAATATTCAATACAGTGCAGACGTGATAATAAAGCACATGGAACTTCATTCAAAATATTTCCCAGACAAATTTGTCATGTTCAATGATGATTTTGTAAATTCCTGCTGGGAAAGGGGAATTGATGAAAACATGCGTATTATTAATCGTGCTGCTGAACTGAAAATGGGAATAGATGATGACTCTGTACAGGTAAGCTGTTATTCCAGAGATTGCGGTTATACCTCCTTACGAAGTCCCTGGATTTTTGACTACTTTAATAAACATGCTCCTGTTACTTTGGAACTTGAACATTATGTATTAGTACATGAAGATAACTTAAAATCAGGATTCCCATTTATTGAAGCAATGAGGCAGACTAAAGCGACATTCGCAGGATTCCATGGATACCCAAGACCATGGCTTGAGCAGAACAGATATATGACAGAATATGCAGCCAACAGACTTGGTTACTGGTACTTTATAAACGGAATAACGGTTAATAATGGGAATGATATAGAACTAGATAAAGATAATACAGTCACTTTGTTTATAGAAAACAGAGGATTCGCCCCTGCATATCATAAATACGACCTGAAAATAGCCCTTGTAAATCATAACAAGTCATATATATACCCAACAGACGCTGACAACACAAAGTGGCTTGAGAATAGAGAAACAGAGGTCAGACTTACAGTACATCCTATAGATATCCCAAAAGGCGTTTATGAATTTGCTGTTGGATTATTTGAAAATGACACACCAGTTGAGTTCGGACTTAAAAAGGAAGTATATGACGAATACGGCTTTGCGCATATTAATAGTGTAAAGGTTGTGTAGTCATGAATGCTTTACTTAATTCATAGCACAAACTTTTAATTTTTACAAGTTTGTGCTATTGATTGCAATAACTTACGCTTTTTCTTGATTTTATGCTATTGATTGCATATATTCGAATGCTCTCCTGCTTATTCCTTTTCAGAAGACTCTTCAACAGCGTAATACTTCTCAATATGGGTACCGCTGTATAAATATAAGCTTTTAAGAATTTTACTTTTATTATCCTGTATCTTTTCTTATATCAACCTTAGAATATTTTATGCTTTTTCTTCTTTTTCATATACATCAATGAATCTGCTTGGTGCATTACCTTTTTAATATCTTCTTCTGGTGATCTGATTATTGATGCTCCTGATGAAAAACTCATATTGCATCCGTTAATATCAATGCCTTTTTTTTCTGCTTTATCCATATATTCCAGGCATTCGTCAAGTTCTGTTCCAGGTATAGCTATCAGGAACTCATCTCCCCCGGATCTGAATATTTTTGCTTTTTCCGGAAAACTTTCCTTTAGAACAGTACCTGTCTTTTTTATAAACTCATCACCCGTAATATGTCCATATGTATCATTGATTTCTTTCAGCCTGTCACAGTCTGTTATTACAATTCCAACTGGAAACTGCTCAAAAGGCAGTACTTCTGACATCCAGCGCACCATTGAATCACGGTTGCCAAGTCCTGTTAGCATATCAGTGTTTGCCATTTTTTTTATTTCCATTTCCATGAATACTTTGTCTGTAACATCGTTTATAAGGCCGACTATACCAATTATTTTGTCGTTCTTATCTCTGACAGCGCGTTTTATAATCTCGAGATATTCAGTTATTCCATCTTGATTTACTTCGATGACATACTCTGTTCCCTGTCCGGTTTTAAGGATTTTCTTGTCTTCCTCATAAGCTTTTCTGGCATTTTCTTTATCAACACGGACCTCAAGATCTGTTTTGCCTCTTATGGTCCAGTCATCCGTTTCATCTGTTTTTAAATGTCTCCAATATTGAGTACAAAAAACATATCTGCATTCAGTATCCTTAAAGAAAATGTTTGAAGGAAGGTCTTTCAGTATATGCTCAATGAAATCTACATCATAAATGAAATTTCCTTTGCGGCTCTTTTTCATGAAACCCTCCCTGATTACTTTATCACCTACCATAATAGTATTTAGTATCAATTTTGTCAATTCTATGACATCCTGCTCTTATAATCGAGGTAAAATATTAAAAAAAAAGGAGGCTGGTATTTAGCCATCCCTCCATTTCTTTACTAATTATTTTCTTATTTATCTTGCGTTGTTTTCAACAAATTTCTTTAATACAGATGCTATTTGGCCTCGTGTTATATTCCCCTTTAAATTAAGACTTCCATCGTTGCTGGTTAATAATCCTTCTGCTACAGCCCAGCTTACAGATGTAAGAGCCCAGTCAGAAGGTTTGTCTGTATAAGAAGATAAGTCTTTTGCTTTAGTAACATCATATTTCTTGTATGTAGCATAACGATACAGAATGGCCGTCATCTGTTCACGTGTAAGAGTATCATCCGGATGGAACTTTCCATCATAACCGTTAACTATATTCTTATCTGCTGCCCATGATACCGCATTTGTATACCACATACCATCAGCAACATCAGAAAACAGTAAAGTCTTTTCTGTTACAGGCTCTTTTTCAATCCTGTAAAGAATTGTTGCAATCATTCCACGAGTGAGAATTGAATCAGGGCTGAATTCCGTCAGGCTGACTCCCTTCATAAGGTTATTATTGGTAACAAACTTAATATCTTCATAATATGTGCTGTTTTCATCCAAATCAGAATATGGATTCACCCAGACATTATTTACTCCTACAACATATTTTGAGAAGTGTGACACAGTAAAAGTAGCAAGTTTTGTTTTAACATTGTATATACATGGGATTTCTGTCATTATACCGTCACTGGCAAGATACCATACAGTTACCTGATCTGCAGTTTCTCCATCTTTAAGTTCATATGGCAATGATACTGTAACTGAACCTCCAAAACTCGATATCTCTTTACCATTTGAAGTAACTGTTAATGTGAATACCTGCTTTCCAGGATAGTTTTCCTGATAATCTGATGAGACATCCTTAATCTCAAATCTCACATGGCCTGAAGTCTGCTCATCAATTCCCTTAAGAGCATCTGTATCGAATATGAGTTTTGCGAATCTATCTGCATTGACTGTAAGAGTTTCTCTTTTTAATATAAGCTCATCAAGATTTGATGCTATACAGCTGTCACCGTTGTGAAGTACAGTAACAAGCTCAGGCGGAGTATATGGGTTTACAGGAGGTACATATGCTGTAATCGTAATACTTTGATTTAATCCTTTTGGTGCAGTACCAGCTTGAGCTCTCACACATACCAAGACTATTCCTGGAGAAAGGCTTGTGACATCATTTCCATCTCCATTAATCCATGTAGCTCCATTATCAGTGGAATACTGCATAGCTGCAGTAATACCTGAAATGATTCCAGTTGATGAACTTGCAGAGGGCTGTGTTACATTACAATCAGGAGCTATTGGTCTTGCTGATAGTATAATAGTCTGTGGAAGGCTGTTGGAAGTAGTAATACCATTACCGACCTTGACAAGGAATATTGTTGTATTGAACAGGTTATTGGAAATTGCAATTTCACCATTTGCGTTTGATGTAACATTACCGCTATTTATCAAATATGCTGCATCAGCATCTAAACCAGTTAAATTTTCGTTAATATAGTCAACAGTTGCGTTAGGTATATTTTCTCTTAAGCCAGCATATTCATATATTATTATAATCTGTGATCCAGAAGCCAATACGGAACCTTCTGCTTTTACGCGAACATGGTAAACACCGTTAGAAAGACCTGTTATGTCGCTATCTGTCCCGCTTATCCATTCAGCAGATGCTGCTGGTCTATATTCCATCGCTGATGTGACCCCTATAAGTTTACCGTCATTGTTTGCATATGTAGTACAATTTGAACTGGTCACTGATGGAATAGACTCCTGTGTGATATTTATTGTCTGTATAATGGAATCGGTTGTAGTCGTTCCGTTTCCTGGCTCAAAAACCATTATGTCATTTAGTGCTGATATACCAGTTATATCCATTGTTGTTCCGGTTATACTTGTCCAGTTATTCCCGCCATCAACACTGTACTTCATATTCGTAGTCACATTACTCAATGTACCAGTATCAGTACCTGTTGCATTAAAAGAGGCATTAGGTGTAGCCTCAGGTATTGCTGAATACATAGCGATTGAGATTGTCTGATTACTAGAAGCTAATACAGTACCCGCTGCTTTTGCACGAATATAATATATTCCATTTGTAAGACCTGTTATGTCGCTTCCTGTCCCGCTTGTCCATTCAGTGGCAGTTGAAAGCCTATACTCCATCGTTGCTGTAACCCCTATTAGTTTGCCATCATTGTTGGCTATAGTAGTGCAATTTGAACTGGTCAATGAAGGAACAGACTCCTGTGTGATATCTATTGTCTGTATAATGGAATCGGTTGTAGTGGTTCCGTTTCCCGGCTCAAAAACCATTACATCATTTAGTGCTGTTACACCAGTTATATCCATCGTTGTTCCGGTTATATTTATCCAGTTATTCCCTCCGTCAACACTGTACTTCATATTCGTAGTCACATTGCTCAGTGTACCAGTCTCAGAACCTGTTGCAACAAAAGCTGCATTAGGTGTACTTTCTCTTACACCGAAATACCCATATATTATTATAATCTGTGATTCAGAAGCCAATACGGAACCTTCTGCTTTTACACGAACATGGTAAACATCGTTTGAAAGACCTGTTATATCGCTACCTGTCCCGTTTATCCATTCAGCAGATGCTGCTGGCTTATATTCCATCGCTGATGTAATCCCTATAAGTTTACCGTCATTGTTTGCTAATATAGTGCAATTAGAACTTGTCACAGAAGGTGTAGACGCTTTCGTAACTGGAATTATCTGCGGATCAGAATTTATAGTTGTTATTCCATCACCTATCTGATAAATCATTATATCGTTATAGTCAGTCACATTAGTTATATCCATAGTAACTCCACTGATGTCACCCCAGCTTGATCCTCCATCAACACTGTATCTCATATTAGTAGTTACATTGCTTAAAGTACCAGTACTAGAACCTGTTGCAACAAAAGTAGCACTAGGCATAACTTCTGGTATTCCTGAATACATAGCGATAGAGATTGTCTGATAATTAGAAGCTAAAGCGGTTCCCGCTGCTTTTATGCGAACATAATGAACACCGTTTGAAAGACCTGTTATGTCGCTTCCTGTCCCGCTAATCCATTCTGCAGCTGCCGCTGGCTTATACTCCATCGCTGTTGTGACCCCTATTAGTTTACCGTCATTATTTGCTAAAGTGGAACAAGCAGAACTTGTCACATAAGGTGGAAATGCCTGCGTGATATTTATTGTCTGTATACTGGAATCGGATGTAGTTGTTCCGTTTCCCGGTTCAAAAACCTTTATGTCATTTAGTGCTGTTACACCAGTTATATCCATAGTTGTTCCAGTTATATTTATCCAGTTACTCCCTCCGTCAACACTGTATTTCATATATGTAGTCACGTTGCTCAGAGTTCCGGTATTAGTACCAGTTGCTGAAAATATCGCAGTTGGAGTATCTAAAGGATTAGTAACATACCATACTGCAACACGTTCAGTCCAACCGCCTGCGGTCAATGTGTGTACTGCATCTGCATCTGTAGTAGTTGGTAAAAGGTTAAGAGCGCTACTAATGGAATTTGAATGACCTGTTAAAGATATACCGCTACCTCCGTTAAGATTAGTAGAAGTATTACTATACAGTCCATAACTATAATTTCCTGCATGGCCTCCCAAAGCAATAATTTCTCCACTTCCTGAAACAGTCATGCTTCCTTCAGCTGTATTTATTCCATGGCTTACCAGACCAGTAGTATCTCCTGCACAGACAACATTTTTCCCTTCAAGCACTATGTCTGTACCTGCAGGTGTTTTAATTCCAAATGTATCTGTAATGATTCCGTCTGCTTGTCCGTTAACAACAATATTTCTCAATGTCAGTGTATTCGTGCTGTTATCCCATGTGTATCCGTCATCTGCAAGAGTTTTTGCGGAATGATCACCAGTCGTTAAATCAAGACTGCCTGCTAAAACCTTATATAAGCTTGAATCTCCAATAACAGCTATTTTTCCGTTATAACTTCCAGAAATTATTCCACTTGTATCTATGCTTAAAGCACTTGCATTTACAGCTGTAGCTTTTGCAACAACTATAGAATTAAGGTCAATACTGATACTTTTACCTTCACGTACGCGAATCGCATTACTGATATTACATGTTATTTCACCTGCTGTAGCAACAACAGTACTATTATTTATGGTTATGTTATTTTCATGCGAATAGATACCATAACTGCTATTGTTTCCTCTGCCACCAGACGAGATAACAGTACCTCCATTTATATTAATGTTACCCCTCATATATATTCCAGCTGATATCCATGTTGATGATGAACTTATAGCAGTGAGGTTACCGCCATTTACAGTAAGAGAACCTGATGAATAATCACTGCTGCTATAAATACCATAACTACCATTAGATCCTGTTGATCCACCTTTTGCTATCACATTGGCATTATTGCTTATTGTCATACTGATTAAGCTCGAACGTAATTCAATACCCACACTGGAAGCATGGCCAGCATTTGCGGATCTTCCAGTAGCGTTCAATTTTGCATCATCTTTAACAATAAGATGGTCTAATGCCAGCCCCTTACTATTTCTAGAGTCATATGATGTGCCTGATATCTCTCCGCCAGTTGCACTTACTGAAGCATAATTTTGTATTGTAACTGTACCGTTACAAAAGATACCATAAGTCGTATGTGCATTCACACTATCATTTGCAATTGCATTAATAGTTACATTCTCTGAAATGGTCATATTATTTATTGAATATATCCCATAACATGCACCTGATTCAACTGTATCGCTGGATACATTTAAAGTACCATTTCCTGATATATTCAGATTGCCATAAATATAGATACCGTAAGCATTTTTAACTATGCGTGCTGTTACAGCATCCGGATTATGTACAGTACTTGTTCCCTGTAAAACAAGATTTAAATCACCATTCGCATATATAGCTGCTGTATTGCCTAAACTTGATTGTGTCCATATATATGATGTAGAAATATTAGAATCTTTCAGAGTTAAGGTGTAACTCCCGCTGTTGTTACTGACCCACCATGTGGAATCAGATGTATCCGTATTTGAATAAACTGTATTACCATTGTCTGGTAATGTTACATTTATGCTACCGATATGCAGTTCCGTTAGTGCTCTTGCAGCCTTAACTGTCATCGGAACAAGGGTAAAAACCATACATATTACTAGTAAAATACTTATAACTCTTTTCTTCATGTCTTTTCTCCTGCCTTTCTTTATTTTCTTTCATTGCCTGAATAATTAAAAATGCATTATGAATACTTTGTACAGATAAACTTGCAATGTCTTATTCACATTTGGATATATATTAATATATACAATCTATATATGCCTTTTTTATGCCTGAAAGGTAATATTTTAAGCCTGAAATTCACATATCCAATTGAACACAGATAGGAATTATTGTAAACTTATAATATTCTTAGGGAGAGGCTGTGAAGATGCTGAGAATTGCTATTTGTGATGATGACAGTTATGATTTGTCTCAGATTACATCGCTTGTAGAATTATATAGAGAAAACAAAAAAACAGATATTAATTATGAATGTTTTTACAATGCAATTGATTTTTTAGAGTCGATCAATAAAAGAGATTATGATATTCTCTTACTTGATGTTCTCATGCCCGGATTTAATGGCCTGCAGGCAGCACAGGAGCTTCGTAAACAAAATGATAAAATTGAAATCATTTTTCTTACTTCATCACCGGAATATGCGGTGGAAAGCTATAGTGTCAGAGCGAATTATTACCTTTTAAAACCCGCTGTAAAGGAGAAACTATTTCCCATACTAGACAAACTGGCAGATAAATTCAATAAACCTGAGGAAGCAATACACATAAAGACATCATCTTCTGTGTTTATAATCCCATACAGAAAGATTGAATATGTGGAAGTAAATGCTAAAACTATATATTTCTATCTTTCAGACAATAGCATTATGAAAGTAAATGGAAGCTTGGCAGATTTTGAACCGACTCTCTTAAAAAGAACGGAATTTATAAAAGTACACCGTTCATATATTGCAAATCTGGTATGGGTACAAAAAATAGGCCAAAACGAATTATTGACAGTTTGCGGTCGTCGGGTCCCGATAGCAAGAGCTGTTTATTCTCAAACAAAGACTGCTTATACCAAATTCTTATTTAAAGAAGCTGATGAATTAGACATCAAAGGAGGCGAATAACGTGATAGAAACTGTTACTGGACTGATACGTTTTGGCTTCTCCTTATTCTTTGGCATTACAATTTCCATCCTATTCGCAGGGATAAAACAAACCCGGAAAAATAATATTACTCTTGTTTTCATTTGCATATTCCTTTTATTAGCCCAATATACAAGTTTATGGTTTTTTGGTTTAGAGACAACATCAAAACTTTATCCCTTTTTAATACATGTACCAATAATACTGTTGTTTACTCTATATTTTAAGCGTACCTGGCTTATATCTGTAACAAGTGTAGTATCTGCTTACCTATGCTGTCAGGCTCCACGTTGGATTGGTTTTATTGCAGGTGATGCTTTTAAGAGCACTACTGCAGATCATATTTCATATATAATATCAATAATCCTTGCTTACCTTTTGCTCAAAACATATGTGGCTGGTTCAGTCAGACAGCTTATGGAAAAATCAAATCATTCTATTTTACTTTTTGCTGCTGTCCCAGTTTTTTACTATTTTTTCGATTATGCCACTATCCTCTACCCAGACATTCTTTTCAGGGATTCTAAATGGGTAGTTCAATTCATTCCAACTATAGTATCTGTTTTCTACTTTATCTTTATTACTCTGTACTATACTGAAATTCTAAAACAAGCAGATTCTCAAAGAGAACGAGATATGCTGAATGTGCAATTGCAGCATTCAAAAACTGAACTTACTGCTTTACGTCAGTTGCAGGAATGCACTGCTGTATATCGCCATGACATGAGACACCATATTACATTTCTTCAGGGATTGGCATCTAAGGGACGAATTGACGAAATAAAAGAATATCTTAAAACAGTGCAGTCTGATATCGACAATATCACACCTATACGATTTTGCGAGAATGAAACTGCTAATCTGATTCTATCTTCCTTTTCATCAAAAGCAAAAGAGAAACGCATTGAGTTTACAGCTGAAGCAGATATGCCAAATAAAATTCCTCTTAGCGATACAGAATTGTGCTCCCTTATCTCAAACGGCTTGGAAAATGCCATCACTGCAGCGTCTACGTGCTCTAATCCATATGTAACAGTTAAAATACAGATACATAAAAACAAGTTGTTAATTTCAATTCTTAACCCTTATACAGTGGAGGTTCAATTAAAAGACGGATGTCCACAGTCTTTTCATGAGGAACATGGTTTTGGAACACGAAGCATTATTTCAATAGCTGAAAAACATGGCGGCCAGGCTGTTTTTAGTGTTGAAGAATCAGTATTCAGTTTGAAAATAATGATCCCGCTTTCATAAAGCATCTCTACTCATCATAATATATTGGATTCAAGATTTAGATTTCTTTATATGAGTCTGATTATATAAAATTTCGTTGTTTATAATATCCATAAAATCGTTAATATCATTGTTACTAATATTCTGAAAACAAAAGTTATTACAAATGAATCGGCACTTCGTGTATTCATTACCTTGATAAGTAAAAATGTATTTTTTACCCTCGCATTTGGATGAACAGTAACTGCAATCAGTAGCATTTAGAATCTGTTTTCTGATATTTTCGCTTAACTCATTCAACCTTTCAAAGATTTGTCTTTCATCAATTCGTATTTGAAAGCTAACTCCATCGCGTCCCATGCCTTTATTGTTAATAATAACAGCTTCAGCACTTTTCTTAATAAAGCATAATATACGATAAGTTCCTTCCATACATGGCTGATTATATTGCTTTACCCTTACAGTAAACCCGTTTTCTACATAGCATTCAATGATTTTACGAGTTAATTCCCTTTCATTATCAGTATTGAAAGTCGTTAGAATTGTTTGTAATAAGTCAGGTGTAATATTAACTATTTCCATTGCATTTGACATAATAAATTCTCCTCGTTTAATTGAATAACATACATCTATGTTAATGTAAATATAAATTAGTACAAAAAGTGGAAAATAATGAGTTCAGCAAATACGATTTTCCACATCTGCGAACACCTGTGATTACTTTAATCATTCCGTTTCCTCGCCTACTTATTAATTTGTGAAGATAATAATCACGTGAGATTTCCGTACTCAGCCCAATTTCAAAAGATATTTTTGCAACTATTTGCATTTTTCTCTTTTACAAATGAACTAAAAGATCAAAAATCAGTATAAATAACTAAAAGAACCGCAACAGTGACACTTTGTATCAAAATTACGGTTCTATTTTGGTGCACCGCTCGCACATAAATCCGAACCCTCTATTTCCGCCAGCGTGACGGTCTTTGTCCCGTCCTTGTAGTTGAAGGTGAACACGATTTTATCATCATACAGATATATCGCGTTGACGAAAATATCAATCAGCTTTTGCCGCTGCTCTTGATTGGTAATATCAATCTCCCGGAATCTGTGAAGGAAGAAAGCAATCTGCTCCTTTGTCAAAAGCGGTTTCTGCATTTCCTCTTGTAGTATACTGACTTCTAAATCGCTCTTTGTTTGCTCCAATTCATCAAGCCGCTGTTTGGTGGAAGAATTGAAAATGCCTTGCTGGATAGCGTCGAGCATATTCTTAATGCTTCGCTCTGTTTCCACAAGCTGCTGTTTCAGATGGGGAAGGCTTATGTTTTCTCTGGCCTGTAATTCCATCGCCGTGTCAATAATATAGAGGAGCACGTTATCGTCTTGAAGCATCGCAAGGGTTTCGCCTACCACGATATTTTCAATCCAGTCCTTTTTCACCGTCTTTTTCTTGCAGCCCTGTTTCTTTTTGGCGTTGACGCATTTGTAATACTGATGAAACTTTCCCGTGTGGCTTGTCCCGCTTTCGCCTACCATGTAGGCCCCGCACCTACCGCAAAACAGTTTGGTTGTCAAAAGGTAGTGTTCCTCCACCGCTTTGAAACGAGCGGGAGCTTTTTTGTTTTTTCCTAACCGTTCCTGAACACGGTCAAACAAGTCTTTCGGAACAATAGCGGGGATGACGTCCGGCTCCACAATATCCCGGTATTTGTATTCGCCTATGTAACGGCGGTTTTTCAGCATACGGTTGATGCAATCAAGCCGCATGGGCTTCTTGCTGCAAGATTGGACATCTCGTTCGTTCAGCCAGTCCGTAAGCTGCTTGATGGTAGCACCCTGCGAATAGCGGGTGAAGGCTTCCAGAACAAGCGGCGCGGTGAGCGGGTCAATCTGGAAATATTGGTTCTCGTCTATCACATATCCAACGGGAATGCCGCCGCCGTTGTATTTGCGTTTAAGGGCGTTTTCCGTTAATCCACGGATAACCTTTTCGGATAGTTCCGCTGAATAAAACTCGGCGTACCCCTCTAATAAAGATTCCAGCAAGATGCCTGTGGAATCCTCCGCGATGGCTTCCTTTGCCGACACTACTTTAACGCCGTTCTTGCGGAGAATGGCCTTGTTGTGGGCGCTGTCGTAACGGTTGCGGGCGAACCTGTCCAGCTTCCAGACAACGACCACATCAAACAGGTGCTTGGCGCTGTCCTTTATCATGCGCTGGAACTCCGGGCGGTGGTCGGTTTTTGCGGACATAGCCCGGTCGATATAGCTGGATAAAATGGTAATGCCGTTTCGCTCGGCGTACTCCATGCACTCGCGGATCTGCCCTTCAATGGATTCCTCGCGTTGGCTGTCGGAAGAATACCGGGCGTAAATGACACCTTTCATTTTTCGTCCCCTCCCATCATCTGCATCATTGTTTCCTTGAGTTTGGCGCTCATGGGGGAATTAGGGTCAAAGCACATTTCAACAAACTTTGCCCATTCATCCTTGTCCTTCATCCGCTCTTTGAACGCCTGCGGCTCGTATTTATATAGCTTCCCCTGCGGGTTATCGGTGCGCCCATAGATATAATCCATCGAAACGTCAAAGTAATCGGCGTACCAAAGCATAGTCTTAATAGGCGGTTCGGCTTTTCCTGTTTCATAGCGGTAGATGCCGGATTGCGTGGCTTCCAGCATTTCCGCAACCTGCTTCTGCGAAAGGCCGAAGCCCTCACGCAAGGTTCGCAGTCTATTTCCAACAATGCTCATAAATATCATCCCCTTTGTAATACTATGATTATACACGAATTTCGAATATTTGTAAATGATAATAACGATTCTTGAGTTTCCGTACTTTTTCCCAGCCAGGTCTGAATGCATGCATTTTATCCCATAAAGCATGCATAAAAGCCATAAAAAGGAGGAATCCCAGCCCCTTTTGTGG
>Ga0209723_1002779_pt1 | contig 22569 bp, 23 predicted proteins | sample BiotimSIPDNA_2_FD_185750 | JGI IMG/M metagenome (GOLD analysis project Ga0209723, IMG submission 185750) | Anaerobic biogas reactor microbial communites from Washington, USA - Biogas_R2 time_0 SIP DNA (SPAdes) (version 2) | ecosystem: Engineered > Bioreactor > Anaerobic > Unclassified | place...
CTTCCCGAGGAAGAAGACGGCGATGGCGTACATGGTGAAGGGCTTCACCGCCCAGTTGATGAAGAGGGTCAGCCCGACCGGTTTAATGCTCTTTCCGGCCTTCACCACTTCGGTAAAGTCGATCTTCACCATGATGGGGTACATCATGAAGAAGAGGCAGACGGCAATTGGAATGGAGACCACCGGAGCTCCTCCCACGGAAAGAGCCATGCCGTCGAGGGCCTTCGCGAAGTCGGGGGCGACCTTGCCGAGCCCGATTCCGGCGAGGATGCTCAGAATCACCCAGACGGTGAGATACTTTTCAAAGAAGCCGAGTCCTTTCGCCTCTTTCGTGATGCAGATTCTATCCTCCATCTCTCATACCTCATTTCTGTTACTGCTGTTCCCGGGCCCCGTTTTCCTGAGGAGGACAGCCCGAGGATTTTTTCGCCTGAATCAGCGCGCCAGCCAGTGCACCGTTGATTTCTTTTCGTTCTTCTGCAGAGAGTTCGGGAAATGCCATGGCGGCCAGAGCATCGGGCACTTCGTAGACCTTTGTGCGACGGACGTCGACCTCAACGAACCCCGCTTCCTTCAGAAGAGCGGCGTATTCCGTCTCCTGAAGTGCACCGGCAATACACCCGGACCACGCAGCGAGGTTCTTCACCGCCCGCTCCGTCAGAGGGCGCAGAAACACCGTGTCGGAGACGCAGAACCGGCCGCCGGGACGGAGCACCCGAAAGGCCTCCTTCAGCACCTTCCCCTTGTCGGGGGAGAGGTTGATGACGCAGTTGGAGATGATCACGTCCACTGTGCTGCTCTCCAGCGGCATGTCCTCGATGTACCCCTTCACGAGGGTGACATTGTCCAGCCCCCTGAGGTTTTCAGCAGCGGTCTCAAGCATCTCCTCGGTCATGTCGAGGCCGATGACTTTTCCGGAGGGCCCCGTAGCTTCCAAGGCCAGGAACAGATCGAGCCCCGCGCCGCTTCCAAGGTCGAGGACGGTCTCTCCAGGCTGGATGCGGGCTTCGGTGAAGGGATTCCCGCACCCGAAGGACTGGTCTGCCATCTGCCCGGGCGCCTTTTCGAGCACCGTGCCGTCGTAGTTGCCCCTCGTCATGCTCAGGATGTCGGATGAGCCCGTGGTACTGCAGCAGCACCCTCCCGATCCGCAGCATGACGTACTGTTTTTTATGGCCTTGGCGTACCGTTCTTTCACGTAGTTACGGATGTCGTCCACTGTCGGTCCAGCTCCTTTTCTATTCAGGAAGATTTTCCAGAAAACCCGGGAGGTTCTCTATGAACGCGCGTATTTCGTCCCGGACCCGGCGGTAGCAGTCCAGTTTTTCCTCTTCCGTTTTCTTTTCGAGGGCGAGTTTCGGGGGGTCGTCGAACCCCCGGTGGATGATCCGGGCGTTTCCGGGGAAGAAGGGGCACCGTTCATCCGCGTCGCCGCACACGGTGATGACGAAGTCGAAGGAGACGTCGAGCAGTTCCATGACGTTTTTCGACCGATGACCGGAGATGTCCACCCCAGTCTCTTTCATCACCGCCACCGCACCGGGATTCAATCCGTGGGTTTCGATCCCCGCGGACCATGCCTCCACGGCGTCTCCGTGGAGATGCCGGGCCCACCCCTCCGCCATCTGGCTGCGGCACGAGTTTCCGGTACAGAGAAAAAGTACCTTCAATTTCTTCTTCATACAGTCTTTTTCCTCCCCCCGGCGTCACAGAGGCTGCTCTCCCTGTGCTGCCTGACGATTTCTTTAATTTTTGCCCTGTCCTTCGCCGGAAAACCTGCATCCCGCACGGAGTGCCGTATCCACTCAAGCAGCCGGGGATCGACAGAGGTGTCCATACGGTAATAAACCCACCGCCCTCTTTTTTCCGATTCGATGAGCCCGGCCTGGTGGAGAATGCTCATGTGGCGGGAGACGGTCGCAGGGGCAAGTCCGAGGAAGTCTCCCACATCGCAGACGCAGAGCTCTTCCGTGTCCATGAGTGCCAGAAAAACGCGGAGCCTGTTCTTTTCACCGAGTGCTTTTGAGATGGAAAGGATCGATTCCACAATATGTCTCCCACCTTTTGTTATTTCTGCATATAACGAAATGATAGCATGAAAGATTTTTCCATGTCAAACCTCATCAAGACCAAATGTAACGAGGTGATGATCGTGTCATGGGATACGTGTTTCATGAATGATAAAAGAGCAATAATCTCTTAGCCCTTCTCAAAATAGCGGGCAAGGTCCCCCTAACGGTTTCCCGGATGATTCTTTCCCTGTTTTCCGAAAACAGAAAAAAATACAGATTGCTGCATTCCGCGGCAGTGCCTTCCCGACGTTTTTCATTCAATGACACGTGATTTTTTTCTGCGGAAGAACCCCGTTCCAACCTCCATGCCCCTGTGTATCCGTTTCATTTTTCAAAGCGTTCCAGTATAGCCTTCCTGTCCTCTACCCCCAACAGCCGCTCCAGGAGGACTCCCATTATGAGAATACCGGAAAGGGAGGCCACGAAGCGCGAAAGGGCAAACACTGAGCCGACACTCTGGATCTCGAACAGGACCATGGGCAGCCGCATGGATGACCAGGAGCCGAGAAAGATGAAAACGTTCCGGAGACTCGTTCCTTTCCGAAGCATAACCTCTGCCACCGGGAATGCCACGTAAAGGGGACCTGCTGAACTCGCGCCCAGCAGGACAGCGAGTACGATCCCCCTGATGCCGGAGGCCTCTCCGAGGTGCGGAGCTATTCGCTCCCTGGGAACCCAGGCGTCGAACAATCCCAGCAGGATAAACACAGGCACCAGGATTCCGACGATGGTCGACACATTGTCACCGAGCAGCTTGAGAGTTTCTCTCCCCGCCTCAGGGAACACAGTCCCAAGAACCGCTGTGAATACAAGAGCCCCTATGGCGACCCTCCATTTTTTCAGTGCGGCCCTCATATCCATATCCTCACCGCAAGCCAGACCGTGTATCCGATTCCGAATGACCAGAAGTAGGCCATGCCGTTTCGCAGAAGGGTGGCCTTCCATCCGAAGAACGAGGCTTCAAGGGGGGCGGTCGCTGCACCCACCATCATGAGCGTTGATACAAAGACTGCTATCTGGGCCACTCCTGCTCCGTGCTCCAGAAGAACTTTTGCCATGGGAAATGCCACGAATCCCGGCATAAGAGTCAGGGAGCCGATCAGGGACGCCAGGACCTGTCCGAAAAAGCCGCTTTCCTCGCCGATCAGGGAAGCAATGACTTTTTGGGGCAGCATCGCCACGGAAATCGAGACGAGGAGCAGCATGGCAGTCAGCGGCGGAAGAATGTTCACAAATGTGTTCTGAGCTTTCTTCAGCGCTTTTTTCGTTTTCTCAGGGCTTGCAGCCGCTGAAACGGCAAGAAGAACACCTGTCGCGAGATAGAGGAACCACGTCATAAGAGTCGGACACAACCTTTCGATGGGGAATCGCTCTTTTTCGAATTCCCGGTACATGATAATGCAGAAGAGAACGGGGATGCAACAGGGAATAAGGCCGTAGAGACCGTTTTTCCGTCGAGCCTGTTTTTCGGGTTTTTCTGTCGGCGAAAGGACAAAAAGGTGTACCCGGAGGCGTTCACAGGTGTCCGTGACAGAAAGAACAGGCTGTTTTTCACTCTTCCTGGAAGCTGAAATCACCAGACCAGGTCCCGTATGATCTCCAGGAATCTTTCAAGGGAGTTTGTCTCCATGAGAGGTTTCCATAAGATAAGCACAATGCTCGCATCGAAAAGGCTCCTGGCGGCGGCCAGGGGCTGGGAAAGAGCTTTTTTCACCTCCGGACTTGAGGTACGGAGACACCGGTGTATCGTCGTCTCAAGATGCATGCTGAATAAAACCGGAGAAAGGGCAAATGCGCCGCGGAAGATCTGGGAGACCGGGGACCGGCTTGGGAAGCCTTCGGTTTTTAAAAAGGCGATGGCACAGACAAAGCAGGCGAAATACCAGATGGAAAAATTGAGCCGTTTCTTCCGTATTTCCTGCACGGTCTCGAGAAGATGGCAGAACGTCTCGTCGATCCCCCGCCTCAGGCCTTCGTCCCGGGCCCTGTCTATTCCGCTGATCCTGCTCCAGAATCCCATGGCGCGCACCTCCGTTGAGCAAATAAGACCATTCAGTCCTTCCAGGGGATCTGTTCCGGCTTTCTGAGCGCCTGGTGTTTCAGTACCGGTATCCCCAGCTGTTCGCCCAGGGAGCGGAACCTGTCCTTGAAGGCCCCTTTCAGGTTGTCGTGGAACGCAATGGCATCGATGCCGCCACGAATGGAACGGACGCACTCTTCAAGCCTCGCGGAGCCTGACTCGTCTTCGTAGCCGCCGGACACAAGCCACTGGTTGGCGAGGATATGGGATACGCCGAGCGCTGAGTCGTCCCATTCCCCGAAGGCCGCCGCGGCAAAATTGGGATCGAAGTGGACTCCACCTGCACAGAGGATATTCCTTACCTTTCTTCCGTCGCTCCTGAAAACCGACACGAGCGACCGGGCAAGTACCCTCGCCGCACGCAGGTCACCCCAGCAGGGGGGTGAACTCCCGATCTCTATGTCAAGGAGAGGCACAGGGTACTTTGTGATCATGTCCGGAGTGCCCCCTCCGTAGACCATGCCCGACCAGTGGGTCGCCTCGGTGGTGACCCGGTACTCCGTCAGCCCCTCCTCTATTCTGAAGCGCTCCATTGCATAAAGCAGGTTCCGCATGCACTGAGGGTCCGCCTGGCCGAAAGAGCCGCTCCCGATATCGCCTGTGGTGTGGGTCGTCAGAATTCCGTCGTGAGCGTTCTCTCCCTCATGCCACGTGATGATCCCAGCCGCCGTACAGTCTGAGAAGAGTTCCCGCATAACCGGAAGATATTTTATGTAATCGTGGCTGACGACTTTTTGGGTGCGGACGAAGAGGAAAACGCTGCCTTCATCGTCCACATACTCGAGAACCGGCATATCGTCCACAGACAGGCTGGTCTCCCGGGGGGAGAAGATGCCGGAAACAGCCTTCAGGACGTTGCCTGCGACGTGATCAAAGGGATCTGAACAAAAGAAATACACAGCTTTTTTCATGCCCACGCGCCTCCTTTGACATTTCAGGATGCACCCCCTTCAGAGACCTGGCGTTCAGGACAGACAGGGAAGCTTTGCATTATAATACACCTTATGAAAAAGGATATTTCAGCGGAAAAAAGAAAGCACATGATCCGATTGGCGGTCGTCGTTGCGGCCATAGGCACGGGTGCGCTCTGCCGTTCCCTCGCCGAGGCCCCTCCCGGTGCGGGCAGACCGTCAGGTACAGAATTCCGGACGGGAATTTCCTCTCTGCCGGGAAATTCCGCTTCTTCCAGCGGAGATATCTCTGTCTTTCTATACCCTGCAGCCTCGTCAGGGGATGCCGGACATGAAGCCTCAGGCCTGCAGAATCAGCTTCCCGGCGGAAAAGACCGGAAAAAAACTGCGCCAAAGGACAGAAAACCCGATATAGAAGCGCTGGAAAAAGGACTCCGCCCGATAGAGGGATCCCCCGGCGATATGAGAGATTACCTCGAGGATTCGGAACGCAAGAGGAAGATCCGGATCAGGAAATCCCTCGGAGAAATTCAGAAAAAAGTGAAGGAATGGGAGCAAAGCATTTTCGAGCCGACCTGGTGAACAGCTTTTTACGGAAAAGGCCGCCTCCCTGAAGCTTCCTGTTCAGGGACCGGGCGGCCTTTGTGTGTATCCATGGAACCTGCAGCATGCTAGAAATTTCTCAGTATCGTCTGATCCCTTCCGGGCCCGACCCCGATAAGATTCACCGGTATTCCCGAGGCTTCTTCAATGTGTTCCACGTACTTCCTGGCCTTGAGGGGCAGCTGTTCGAACTCCCTGCACCGGGAGATGTCCTCGCTCCAGCCTTCAAGTCTTTCATATACGGGTTTCGCCCTCCCCTGCCTGTAAACGCCGCTCGGAAAATGTTCCTCGTGCTGTCCGTCGATCTCGTACCCTGTGCATACGGGAATGGTTCCCATCCCTGTAAGCACATCAAGTTTGGTCAATGCGATGGAGGACATTCCGTTCACACGCACCGCGTAGCGGAGGGCTACCAGGTCCAGCCAGCCGCAGCGGCGGGGGCGTCCTGTGGTCGCTCCGTATTCGCCCCCTTTTTCCCGAAGAGCGGCGCCTGCCTCCCCTGTATCTTCCGTCGGGAAAGGACCTTCTCCTACCCGGGTACAATATGCCTTCACCACTCCGATCACCCTGTCGACCACCCCCGGGCCCGTCCCCAGGCCTACACAGCCTCCGGCGGCCACCGGCGAAGAGCTCGTCACGAACGGGTAGGTCCCATGGTCTATATCCAGGAGAGTGCCCTGTGCCCCCTCGAAGAGGACGCCCTTCCCCTCGCGGATCGCCTCGTCAATGACCAGGGAGGCGTCTTCAACATACGGAGCAAGCGCCTTTCCCCATTTCACTGCTGCTTCGTAGACTTCGCTGAAAGCCAGGGGTTCCGCACCGAAGATCTTTGTAAGATACATGTTCTTCTCGTCCAGGTTGTATTCCAGTTTTTCCCTGAGAGCCTCCCCGTCAAGGAGGTCCTCCACCCGGATGCCGCACCTGCTGTATTTGTCCACGTACGCCGGACCGATGCCCCGTCCCGTCGTGCCGATCTTTCGTCCCTTGCTCCTGAGGCTTTCCTGGGCTTTGTCGATTTTTTTATGGTATGGCATGACGACGTGGGCAGCACCGCTTATAACCAGCCGTGCCCTGTCTTTTCCCTGGTCCTGGAGTTCTTTCAGTTCGTTCAGAAGCTGATCCGGATCGACAACCACTCCGTTGCCGATAATGCAGGTCTTGCACGGATAGAGCATCCCCGAGGGAAGAAGGTGAAACACATATTTCTGTCCGTCGACCAGAACAGTATGGCCTGCATTCGCACCTCCCTGATACCTGGCGAACACATCCACTTTTCCTCCAAGTGCGTCCACGACCCGCCCTTTTCCTTCATCGCCCCACTGGGCGCCAACAACAGCCTCAACTCGACCTTTCACCACATTGCCTCCTCACGCAGCGCCCCGGTGCGCCTGAAAAAATCACATTCATTCTTTTTGGCGGAACCTTTCCCCGAAAAGCCGGAAACGCGCCTATTTTTTTGCCGTATAGCGGATGAGCTCCGGCATTGTCACATACCGTCCTTTTTCGAGAGGGATGCCGCTCTTTTTTTTCAGAAAATCAACGGTAGCTGACCGCGTATGTGCGATCATGACGACCCAGCCTTTTTTCTCCGCGATGGCAAGCCCCCGGCGAAAGTGTTTCTCCATGAATTCCTCTGACGATTCGTGATCGAGAAAAACGGAACAGAACGCTGCCGGAACTCCTTTTTCCAGTGCTGTATTATACGCCACCGACGAGGATATTGTCCTGCTGTCGAGAAAGAAAAGAGATGTGGCGGCAAGCTCGGTCATCACCATCTCCATTATCTTTTCATCCTTCGTTGCCCGGGATCCCCGGTGGTTGTTCATCCCCATAGCTCCGGGGAGCGACGCCATGGCCTTCCGCAGGATAAGCGTCACTGTCTCTGCAGACATTCCGGTATCGATGACACCTTTTTTTTCGCTCCATTTTTTATCCCCCACCGCGCTCATGGGCATGTGGACCATGTAGGGGATGCCGGATTCTTCCGCAAGTTCGGCCGCGTAGGCGGAATGAGTCTGAAAGGGGATGATGGACCACGTCAGGGAGAGAGAAATATCCTTGTATTCGTCAGCAATTGACCTCGAGAATCCGAAATCGTCTATGACAATAGAAACATAGGGCCCCGGAGGAGGAGATTTCTCCTCTTTCCGCAGCCCTTTCTCATCGTTCTTCCCGCCTTCGGGGACATCACCGGAAACGGGTGCAGCGGGCGAAGGCACGTTCTTAATTTCCATACCGGCTTCGTTCACAGCGCGGTGCGGAGCACCCTCATTCCCCCTGTCATCTGCACCCGAAAGAAGCCCCCCGGCGAGTACAGCCAGAATGCACAACGATAACAGCACCCACGGCACACGGTTCATTGTTTTCATGAGACCGCCCCGGTTCAGGAGGCCTCGGGCATCTTCCTGACAGGTGTTCCTTTGCCGGAAAGGATGTTCTTCAGTTCCTGACGTGCTCTGGTGAGCTGTTCGTCTTTTTCGGTCTCCCTGGTCACTTCACCCTCCGCTTCAATGTCAGGTTCAAGCCCCACATGGTCAATAATTTTTCCGGACGGCGTATGATACCGTGCTATTGTTACATACAGCCCCGATCCGTCCGTAAGGTTGAAAAGGGTCTGCACCGACCCTTTGCCGAAGGTCTTTTTACCTATGGATACCGCTCTTCCCCTGTCCGTCAGTGCGCCTGCCACTATTTCCGAAGCCGAGGCGCTTCCCTCGTTGATGAGCACTACCATCGGAAGACTTGTAACCGTTCCGGGGTTGGCGAAAATCTCGTCGTTGGCACGCTCCACCCTTCCCTTCATCCCGACGACCAGGCCGCCGTTGAGGAACATGTCGCAGATCTCCACAGAACTGTTGAGCAATCCGCCTCCATTGTTTCTCAGGTCGAGGATGAATCCCTTTGCACCGTCCTTCAGAAGTGAAAGGAGGGACTCCCTGACCTCCTGACCGGTCTTGTGCTTGAACTGGCTTATCCTGACATATCCGAGGTTCCCGTCCAGCATTTCAGAGCGGACCGATTTCAGCTTGATGTTCTCCCTGGTGATCTCGAACTTCAGGAGCTCTTCCTCTCCTTCACGCCGTATCCAGATGGTGACGGATGTGCCCGGTTTTCCCCGCAGTTTTTTTACCACCTGCTGGGAATCCCATCCCAGGATGATCTCGTCCTCAATTTTCACTATCTGGTCCTGGGGCTTCAATCCCACCCTGTCCGCAGGAGTATCCTCAATTGGACTTATTACGAGGGTCCGGCCGTCGCGCTGGCCTATATATATGCCGAGCCCGCCGTACTCGCCCTCCATCTCGATTTCCTCTTCCTTGAGCTGCATCGGGTCCACGAAGCGCGTGTACGGGTCACCCCAGGCTTCCACCATTCCCCTGATAGCCCCGTAGAGGATCTTGCTTTCCTCGACCGGTTTTTCCGCAGAGTCCACCTGGTAGGTTTCAATGATGGCCCTTGCCTGTTTCATGAGCCACATGGACTGTGCGTCGAAGGGGAGGATCCTGTCATATTCCCCCATGTCGGAAGCTCCCATGTCGGATGCGCCCGCAGCCACAATGAATCCGGCAGCCAGCGCACCGATGATGATGCCACCGGCCCAGTCCCGCATTCTTTTTCTAAAGGGTGTTTTTTGTTCAGCCATATCGGTTTCTCCTTCTCTATTTTCTCAGGTACGTCATGGGGTCCCGTGCATCTCCGTCCGCCCTCACCTCGAAATGGAGATGGGCGCCGGTGGCAGTACCGGTACTTCCCACAGCGCCGATGGTCTGCCCCTTTTTCACGGCGCTCCCCTCGCGGACTGACATGCTTGAGAGATGGGCGTAGACCGACGACAGGTTGCTCCCGTGATCTATTATTATGACCTGGCCGTATCCCCTCAGCCACCCGGCGTACAGCACCTCACCGGGGCCTGCGGCACGCACCGGGGTCCCCCTTGAGGCACGGATATCTATGCCTGTATGCATCATCTTCGTCTTGAAAGTCGGGTGGACTCTCATGCCGAAAGAACTGGAAATCTGGCCCTGGACCGGCCATGCAAGCCGGCCTCCGGAAGGAAGGTAGGTGTACTGGGCCGACCGGGTTTTGTTCCTGGATTCTTCCTCCCTCTTTTTCCTCATGAGCGCCGTGACAGTCTGCCGGATCTCCTTCTGCGACTCCTGGAGCTCCCTCACAGCCTGTTCATGAAGCGTACGTTCCTTCCGCACCTTGCCGAGGAAATCGTTGCTTTTCGAAATTTCACTCTTGTAGGTTTTTCTTTCGCTGGAAAGATTCGACGTATTGGCTGCAAGCTCTCTTTCCTGCTGCTGCATTTTCCCGGCAGCCTGGATCAGCCTTTCCTTTTTTTCCAGCATCTCGCTGATCATTGCCTGGTCCTGCCGGGCGATCATGTTCAGAAGGTAGGACGTCTCCATGGCCTCGTGAGCGGTGGTGGAGGAAAGGAGGAGGTTGAACTCGGCAACGCCCCCGTATTTATAGATGTTCACGAGCCTGTTTTCGAGGACGTACATCATTTCCCCAAGCTCCTGTTCGGTCGTCTTTACCTCGGCACGAAGTCCGGCTATGGTATTCTTCACCTTCTCCAGCTTCAGTTCCAGTACACGGATCCGTTGTTCCGTCACCTTTTTCTTCTGGTCGAGGGTGTTGATCTGGGTCAGGACGCCCTTTTCCCTCTCCCCCATCTGTTTTGCCCTTTTCTGATGCTCTGATATCTGTTTCTCGAGTATGCGCATCCTGGCCTCCTCCTGGGCTATTTTGCTGTCCAGGCCGGAAGGCGCCGCAGAGGCCTCAGGGGGAAAAACATGTACTGCCAGCGCGGCAACCACAAAAAAAAGAAAGAAACGGAATGCTCTCAATTTCCCCACTCCCTTCCCGGGGCTTATTTCGGCTTCAGGGCCCTCGAGGTGAACCTGCTCACGGCGAGCCAGCTGCACATCCATCCCATGGTCGCGCCTGTTGCGAAGAGAAGGAAAAAGAACTGGACCAGGATCCGGTGATTGACAATTATATCAAGAAACGCAAGGGCTGACCTCACCGCATTCACGGCGGCAGCGTACGTAGCCCACAGCCCCCCCACGGCCAGCAGGGCCCCGCCTGCGCCGAGGAGCATTCCCTGGAACACGAAAGGAAGGGAGATATAGGTCTTCGTCGCCCCTATGAGGAGCATGACCTCGATCTCCTCTTTCCTCGAATATATGGCTATCCGTATGGTGTTGAAGATGACAAGGGCGCTTATGGCGATCGTAAGTATCAGGATGCCCGCCGATATGGCGGATGAAGCCCTGGAAATGGTCGAAAGACGCTCCACGAGCTTTCCGGAATAAAGCACTTCTTCAACGGATGGAAAAACCACAAGGTCCCTCACGAGGGGCGTTATATGCTCGACCCTGTGAACCTGTATCTCGAGGCTCCAGGGCAGGGGATTCTGTCCCAGCAGGGCCACAGCCTTCGCCTGGTTTCCGAGCTTCGCACGGAGCCTTTCAAGGGCCTCCTCGGGCGAGATCACCCTTACGGCTGAAACCATGGGATTTGCTTTCAGCCGGGAGTGTACCTCGTCGGCCCTTTCACCCTTCTTCATGTATACCTGAACGACAAGCCCGCCCTCGATCCGGGAGACCATGTGCCGGACATTCAGCGCGAACAATGCGGTGAAGCCAAGTATATACAGTACAGACGCCGCCGTTATGAGGGTGAGTATGCTCAGCCCCCAGTGGCGTCCGAGAAGCCTGAACGTGTCACGGAGGGCGTATCTAAAGCTCGCCATCGATGAAATACCTCCCTCTCCGCTCATCGCGTTTCAGCCTGCCGTTGTGAAGCTCAACAAGCCGCTGCCTGTAGGCATCCACGAGGTACTGGTCGTGGGTTGCCACGATGACGGTGGTGCCCGCGGCGTTTATGGAAAGAAGGAGCCGCATGATTTCCTCCGATGTCCTCAGATCAAGGTTTCCGGTCGGTTCATCGGCGAGAAAAATTGACGGAGAATTGGCCATGGCCCGCGCTATCGCAACCCGCTGCTGCTCTCCTCCCGACAGCTGGGGAGGCTTGAGAAAACGCCTCCGCCAGAGACCAAGCTGGTCGATTACCTCGTTCGACCTGTTCTGCACTATCCGCGGAGGAATGCCCATGGCCTCAAGTACAAAAGCCACGTTCTCGAAAACGGTGAGGTTGGGAAGAAGCTTGTAGTCCTGGAAAACCACACCTACTTCCCTCCTGTAGAAGGGAAGCTGGCTGCGGCTGATCTTCCTCAGGTTGATGTCCCCCACAGTGATCTGTCCCCTCGAGGGCAGGTATTCCCTCGATATAAGCCGGAGAAGAGTCGTTTTTCCTGAACCGGTGGTACCGACAAGATAGACGAATTCCCCCTTGTCGATGGAGAGATAGACATCCTCGAGGGCGACGATATCGGGTTCGAATATCTTGGTGACTCCCGCCAGGCGTATATCCATTTCCTACCTCCTGCGCATGGTCCAGGCCTGCACCGCCGCGCTCACTATCTGAGACGCTGTCAGACCGTAATATTCCTGGAGCTCGGCCGGGGAACCGCTCTGGCCGAACTTGTCGAAGACGGCAACCTGCTTGACCGGGACCGGGTAAGCCCCGCTGACGAGCGAGGCAACCGCCTCACCGAGACCTCCCCTGGCAAAATGCTCTTCGGCGGCCACACAGCATCCCGTCCTGTGGACGGATTCAAGGATCTGCTGTGCCGGCAGAGGCGAAACGCTGTAACAGTCGATAACCTCTGCGCTTATGTTCTGCCGGGCCAGTATGTCGGCCGCCCGGAGCGCTTCGGAAACCATGATACCACAAGAGCATACCGTGACCTCCGATCCCTCCCTCAATACCCTGCCTCCCCCGGAAACGAAGCCGTCGTCTCCGTCCCCGTAAATATCAGGCGACGGGGCACGGCCGAGGCGAATATAGACCGGCGAGCACATCTGGGATGCTTTTTTGACGAGTGAAAGGGCTGATGCATAATCCGCCGGGACAAGAACAGTCATGTTCGGGAAAACCCTCATGAGCGCCAGGTCCTCGAGCATCTGGTGGGATGCCCCGTCCTCGCCGACCGTGATACCGCAGTGGCTTCCCGCTATCTTCACCGGAAGGGACGGGATGGCCACGGCGGAACGTATCTGCTCATATCCCCTTCCCACGAGGAAGGAGGCGAAGGACGATACGAAAACATTCCGGCCGCACAGTGCAAGCCCTGCAGCAGTAAGGATCATATCCTGCTCAGCCATGCCGACTGAGTAGAACCTGTCGGGAAAGCGGCCGGCAAATCGTGACGCCCTCGTTGAGGATCCCACGTCACCGTCCACGACTACAAGCGTCTCGTCTGTTTCGGCAAGTTCAAGAAGGGCCTGTCCGAAAGCGTCCCTCGTGCTCCGTTCGCTGACGGCCATTTCAATCCCCTCCCTTTTCAAGCTCCCGAAGGGCTTTTTCCATGAAATCACGGCCAAGGACCATCCGTCCGCCGGAAGGATCGTTTTCGAGGAAGGAAATCCCCTTACCCAACCGCGTGCGGGCCACTATACAGCCGGGTTTTCCCCCGGATTTCCCTAAGGAGGCGAATGCCTGTCTGAGTGAATTAAAGTCGTGGCCGTCGCATTCCTCAACGTTCCATCCGAAGGCCGACAATTTATCCCGAAGAGGCTCGACGGACATGATGGATTCTGTTGAGCCTTCCATCTGCCGCCCGTCCCTGTCGATGATGAGCGTCACACTTTCCAGTCCGTAATGGGAGGATGTCATGGCAGACTCCCAGAAGATGCCCTCCTGGAGTTCACCGTCTCCTGCAAGGCAGAAGATCCTTGAAGAGGAGCCCTTCCCCCTGAGGGCCAGGGCGATTCCGTTGGCCAGGCCGAGCCCCTGACCGAGAGAACCTCCCGGGGCATCAACGCCCGGTGTCCGCTTCACCTCGGGGAACCCCTGGAGCATGGCCCCGAGGCGCCGGTAACTCCATAATTCCTCCCTCGGGAAAAAGCTTCTGTTCGCAAGCACGGAGTACAGTGCAGGGCAGCCGTGTCCCTTTCCGAGAACAAACCTGTCACGGCTCTCCCATGCCGGTTCCTCCGGCCGCAGGGAAAGAACCTCCCAGTACAGCCACACAAGTATATCCACGATGGAGAGGGATGAAGCCATGTGCCCCGAACGGGCAACACCTATCATCCTCACTATGTCCCTTCGGACTGCGGACGCGAGTTCCGCAAGGTCATGGAGTTCAGGAGTCATGAAAGAGACCTCCCCTTTCTGTGTACAAAGCTGCGGACATCATTCCATGTCCGGCGGAATTCTTCCAAAAAAAGGCCTGCCCTGAGCCGGACACCACCCTCTTCAGCGGAAGCTGCAGGAAACGGCATATCCCCTTTCCCATACCAGCAGGGAATCCCCCACTCCTCGCCGAATGCCTTCACCTTGGGATCGTAAGCGGAAAGTGACAGGGGGGTCCCGGAAATCAGGCAGAGCAGGGCGAAATGGTATCTCATGGAGACCGCCCCAGCTGAATCAACAAAAAGGTCTGCAGTTCTCTCTCTCCAGTTCCCCGGTTCAAGAAGAACCATCTCTCCGGGAGAAAAGATGCCGCGGGCAGCCTGGTCCTCCATGAGCCTCAGGTCCTCCCGGGCAAGGGCGACGGCGGTAAGGGGCAGCCCGGCTTCGGCTGCCAGCCGGGAAGCGGCAGCGGCCGTACGATCAGGCAGATCTCCTTTCCATGGCCTCACGTTCACAAGAAGACGCCTTCCGTGAGACACCGTCTTTCGTTCCTCTCCCTGGAGTACAAAAACAGGATCAGGGACAACTTTCGCCTCAAGTTCCCACGAAGCAAGGAGATCCCGGGACCGTTCGTCGCGGACTGTCCTTGAGACGCACTGTCCCAGGCCATTCCTCGCCAGCAGGGAACCTGCAGCCGACCGGAAAGGACCCACCGACTGGGCACAGCACCACGGCACTGCGCCTGCGATCTTCGCGAGCCGGACCGCTCCCCAGTAATAGGCGCATGACCTGACGCTGGTGGCATCCTGAAACAGTCCCCCGCCTCCCAGGAGCAGCGTCTCGCTCTGCCTGAGAAGGGAGAACGCTTCTGCAGGGTTCCACCTGTCCGCTGCCCGGATACCGGTCTCGCGAAATGTTCTTCCGGGATCCGACGAGAGGATTCCAAGATCCTCAACCGGAACTCCTGATTTGCCAAAAGCCGAAACAAGGGCGGCGGCAAGCAGTTCGTCGCCCAGGTTTCCGAAACCGTAATATCCGCAGAGAACCGCCCGGAACCGACGGGTCACTCGGCCACCAGCCTCCCGTACTTTTCCCAGAGGGGAAGGATCACAAAACGAAGGATCAGCACAGCAATCATACCCGCGAGAACACCTGTCCACAATCCGTTAAACTGCCTGAACAGAATAAAATAAACAGGAGTGTGGAAATGGCAGAAGCTGTTCACAGCAGATGAGAAGCCGAAGACCGTGGCCATCCGGAACACTTCCCTGTACCCCGGCCACAGATCCGCCCTGCGGACAAAATACCATAAGAGAAGCGCAGGATAGCCGAGGAATAGCTCCTTGTTCCTGGGGCGCGCAACGAGGATCCGCTCCAGGAAGTCCCGGATCTTTACCTCGAATGCGGGAACGAACTGGACATTGTCGCTCCTGAAAAGCACCAGCGCGGCACCGAGAAGCAGGACTCCCAGCAGGAAAAGCTCCCCCCAGAGCGGCGGCCTGCGGAAAATTTCCGCCAGTGATTCGGGGTGCTCCCTTCGTCGTAAATCCGCCAGCAGCACGAGCAGAGGCGGTAAAAACAACGTCGCCTTGACCCCCGAAAAAGAACGCAGCCTGAGCATAAAGGCCGGCTCACTGAAGAACGCCGCTATGGCGAGCCCGCCCGCCACGGCAAAGAGAAAGCTCCCCAGGAGCCCTGCCCAGGGACGCCGCCAGCCGTCCAGGGCTATGAATGAAGCTTCGGCTGCCACGAAAACGGCTGCCAGGGCGCCGGCGATCCGTGCAGCGGCAGGGATGAATCGAACGGCAACTGCCGATGCAAGGACAATGACGGCAAGGAGAAAGATACCGTTCCGTGAAACGACGGGAAGCTTTCCCCCGGCAGCTGCCCCCGACGGGGAGAAAAAACGCTGCAGGTACCTGAGCAGGGAGTAGACGAAGGCGAGAGACAGGGCCAGGGCTCCGGCCATTCCAGTCCTCCACGGCGAAAAAGGTTCAGGCCATTCGACCCGGATCCCGTGCGCCGCAAGGCCGGAGGAAAGGTCTCCCACTTCCTCAAGGAAAGTACCGTAGGGGTCGGCTGAAGATTCCATGGCCGACGGGCGGAAGACTAGAAGACGGACGGATCGCTCCTTCACAGCCCGCAGCATTCGTTCTTTCAGTGCCGGCCTGGAAATGTTCCTGCTCAGCATCTCATCGTGGGTGACGCTGTGCAGCGGCAGAAGGGAGGGAAAGGCAAGCCAGTTCAGCTGCGGAGCGCCGAGCTGCCGGGAAAATTCCACAACGGCTACAGATTTTCCCCCTTTTTTCACGGTTGCGGCGAGAGGCCTCAAATCAGGGAATCCGAGGGCAGTCTCTCCGGAAGGGGCAATTGTCCGGATGGACGAAAAATCGTCAAAAAGCCTGCCCAGGGCTTCAACTGACCGGGCAGTATCTCCCGGAAGCGCGGGCGCTGCCCGATAGAATACCGGAATTTTCATTTTTTCCGCCAGCAAAAGGCCGTCAAAGTCAGGAAGCACCCCGGTAAGGAGAAGTTCTTCCAGTGTCCGCGGAAGGACAACTGCCGTACCGCCCCCGGACGGGGCGGACTTAATGCCGGGGAACCGGATGGACAGGTAGGAAAGAGCCTGTTTCAATGGACTGAAAGACCCCGGGAAATAGAGGGCGGCGGCGGACAGGGGAGCGGACAGGTTTTTTTTCGCCCCCTCGGGAAGACCCGCGGCGGGACCGTAGTATACAGGCAGAACGCCGAGGGACAGCTGGGTCCCGGTGAGCTCCGAGACCATCAGCCCCACGGCTCCCCTTTCGGAGAGATCCGGCCAGATATCCGTGGCCGTTCTTCCCCCTGCCGGGGCCATGGAAGCAATGTCCCGGAAATCGATGACGATCCCGGCGTTCCGCGACGATTTTTCAGCCTGCAGCCTGGGAAGAAGAGCAATTCCGGAGAAAAGAAACAGGAACAGCACAACGGCAATGCCAGCATTGAATCCTGCTGCCGCTGAAGGAAATACCTTTTTTTTCATCGTTTCAACCTCCATTGATCAGAAAGAGAAAATCCCAGGGATCCAAGCATTCGGCTGAGCCTGTACAGGGGCAGCCCCACAACGTTGAAGTAATCGCCCCTGATCCCCTCCACAAGAAGGGCGCCCAGCCCCTGTATCGCGTACGCCCCCGCCTTGTCGCCGCACTCCCCGCTTTCGGCATAGGCCCGTATTTCATCCCGGCCGAGCGTGCGGAATACAACGTCGGTCCCCTCAACCCCAATCTCCCTGCCGGATGGGGAAAAGACGGCAATTCCCGTAAATACGGTATGGGTCTTTCCGCTGAGGAGGGAAAGCATCCGGAAGGCGTCCTCGCGGGATGAAGGTTTTCCCAGTATTTTACCCTCAAGGGATACGACCGTGTCAGCGGCCACGATCCATTCATCCGGATGACCGGATGCAGCTGCTTCCGCTTTCGCCCCGGCAAGGCGCACGACGGCCTTCTCGGGATCCTCCCCGTTAAGGAAAGATTCATCCACTTCGGGGATCCTGACCGTAAACGGCCAGCCCAGGGACGTCAACAGCTCCCTTCTTCTCGGGCTGCCGGAGGCGAGGACCAGGTTTACCGGGCAGCCCATATTCCCGCGATCCCCCCTGCGATGGTACCGGGATTGCACCTGAGGAAGAGGCGAAATCCGAACTCGGCAAATCCAAGATCCACTTCCGGGACGTTGAAACCGGCGGAAAGGATATCACGAAAAAAGGGCTCCAGGGACGGGAATCGCTGAAAGTAGACTCCCAGCAGCGTTCCCGTAACGAGAGAAACAATTATGATCCACCATTTTGTTGTCTGCGATGAAGACGCCATCTCTTCACCTCCACAGGGCCGAAAGGATCGAAACGGTTCCGAGAACCGCGCAGTAGCATGCGAACGGACGCCATTTCCCCCTCGCCACAATCCGCCGAAGGATCATCAGCGCTGCAAACCCGGAGAGAAATGCGGCGGACATCCCTGCCGGCCAGCCTGAAGGAAGGGTGGACTGCCAGTCCGGGACCGTGAGCAGGTCCTTCATTTCCAGGAGCGCGGCACCGAATATGGCAGGAAGGGAAAGCAGAAAAGAGAAACGAAACGCCGAATCCGCGGAAAATCCGGTCCTCATGCCGGCAACAATAGTCGATCCGGAACGGGAAATGCCCGGAAGAACGGCAATCCCCTGGGCGAGCCCGACCAGGACTCCACGGAGCACGGTCACCGGCCGTCCGGGCCGGTGACCGGAAAGCCCTGATCCATACCGGAGCACGGCGGCTGTTATGAGAAGCCCGCAGCCGACCGCGCCGGGGAGGTGCATGGCGCGCTCTACGAGAGGCTTCAGCGGCAGCCCCACTGCTGCCGTTGCCACGGTTCCGGCAAGGACAGCCCAGCCCAGCCTCCATCCTTCGGAATCCCTTCGCCCAGACGGGAAAAAACCGCTCCCCCATTCACAGAAAAGGGAAACGATGTCTTTTCCGAAATAAAGAAGTGTCGCCAGCATGGTAGCGAAATGCAGCATCAGGTCATACGCAAGTGCAGCCTCTTTAATTCCGAACAGCTGCTGCAGCAGTGCAAGATGTCCCGAACTGCTGACGGGAAGAAACTCGGTTATCCCCTGGACGAGGCCCAGAACAAGAGCGGGAAGGGAATCGATCATTTTTTCCTTCTTCCCCGGCCGGAAGAGGCCGCAGCGGATCCCGACTGAAGATATGACCCGTCAAGAACTGTAATCAGCGGGCAGATGACGGGCTTGCCCCTTCCGAACCTGCGGAGGGCATCCCGCATCCTTCCCCTGACCCGGGTTTCCAGAAGCCCGATATCCCCGGCAGCCCGGCTGCCGAGCTGACCGACCGTTCTTTCCACTGCCAGCGTCAGTTCTTCCCCGAGGCTTGCGGCATCCTCAAGGTGGAGGAATCCTCTGCTTTCGAACCTGGGTGGCGAGGCAAGGGTCCCGTCAGGGAAAAGAACGATGGAAGCGATGACTGTTCCTTCCTCGGACAGTTCGCGCCGCTCCTTGAGGACGCTGCCCTGCATCTCGCCCAGAGCGATCCCGTCGACCATGACCCCCCCTGCCTGCACATGTTCCCTGACGGAGGCCTTTTCACCCTCGATGGCGAGGACATCCCCGTTGACCATGACGAACGCGTTCTTCTGGGCGACCCCCATCTCCCTCGCAAGCTGGGCATGCCGCACCAGGTGACGGTATTCCCCGTGGACAGGGACGAAAAATTTCGGGCGCACCATGTTCAGCATGATGCACAGTTCATCCCTGGCCGCATGTCCGGAGACGTGGATCGCCTGCTCCTTTTCATAGACGACTTCGCATCCGCAGGAAAAAAGCCGGTTGATTGTGCTGCTCACCATTTTCTCGTTGCCCGGGACAGGAGTGGCGAATATGGCCACCACGTCCTTCTCGGTCAGAGTGATCACCCGGTGTTCACCCCTGCTCATGAGGACGAGCCCGGAAAACGGTTCCCCCTGGCTGCCCGTTGTCATCACCACGAGTGACCCCGCAGGGACACCGGAAATCTCCTCTATGTCGATGATCGTTTTGTCGTCAGCGTGGAGGTAACCGAGTTCCCTGGCAAGCTCCACGTTTTTCACCATGCTTCTTCCCACGAAGGCAACCTTCCTGTTGAAGCGGGCAGCGGCATCCACGACCTGCTGTACCCGGTGAAGGTTGCTGGCAAAGGCGGAAATGACGATCCTCCGGGTCCGGTGCTGCCGGAAGAGCCTGTCGATGGTGCCCGAAAGGGTGTGCTCCGACTGTGTGAAGCCTGACCGTTCCACATTGGTGGAATCCGACAGGAGCAGGAGGACGCCTTTCTTTCCCTCCTCGGAGAAAGCGGCATAATCGGTGAGCCTGCCGTCTATGGGCGTGGGGTCAAGCTTGAAGTCCCCTGTGTGCACCACTGTCCCGACGGGAGTCTCTATCGCCAGCCCCACTCCGTCAGGTACCGAGTGGCAGACGGCGATGAACTTCACGGTGAACGGCCCCATTTCCACTTTTTCCCCGGCTTTTATTTCCCTGTAATCCGGGATGAGAGCGGGAGCCCACTCCGACAGCTTGTTCCCCACCATGCCCAGTGTGAGCTTCGTTCCATAGAGGGGGGCGGGGATCTTCGGAAGCACGAAAGGAAGGGCGCCGATATGGTCCTCGTGGCCGTGGGTAATAATAATACCGACGATTTTTTCTTTTCTCTCTTCCAGGTAGGCAATATCCGGGATCACAAAGTCTATGCCGAACATCTCGTCGTCGGGGAACATCAGCCCGCAATCCACCACCAGGATCGAATCGCCGTACTCCAGGGCATACATGTTCTTCCCGACTTCTCCGAGACCGCCCAGCGGAATATACCGGAGCTTTCCCTCCTGCTTTTTCGGGAGCGTCTTTTTCTTCCGGCTCCTGTTTTCACGCACCATCTGCACACCTTGCCTTTCTCTATTTCTCCATCGGCCCCGGGAATTTTATCATCCAGTATTGCCGAACAGAACATTCTTTGTTAGAATTCCATATCAAACGTAATAAGACCTTTTCCTCGCTCAGAGGACGTTACCGGGAGGTAGAAAGTTTGAGCAATCATAACAGCGACAGCCCTTCCACCATGACCCAGAAGGGGTACGACAAGCTCATGGCGGAGCTCATAGAGCTCCGAAGCACGGGACGAGCGGAAATTTCCCGACAGCTCGAGGAAGCGAGATCCTTCGGAGACCTCAGTGAAAACGCCGAATACGCGGCAGCGAAGGAAGAACAGGCGAAACTCGAGACGCGCATCTCATATCTTGAATTCCAGCTCAGCAAGGCAAAAATCCTCGATTCCTCCACCATCGACAACAGCAGCGTCACCCTCGGGACCACGGTCACTATCCAGGACATCAGCAACAAGGACGTATTCTCTTACACCATAGTGGGATCCGAAGAATCCGACCCCAGGGCGAGTAAAATATCCTCCGCAAGTCCGGTGGGGCAGGCGCTGCTGAACAAAAAGGTCGGGGACGAAGTGCACGTCAAGGTGCCCCGGGGAATGCGGCATCTACGGATAAAGGATATTTCCGTTCTCTGCTGAGCCGGTTCCGTCTCCGCTTTCAGGTGAAGGGACAGGGTTCTCCCCTGTCTCTTTCAGCCTGGTGGGATCAGACCAGTAGGTCACGTTGTCGTCTCCCCACTGCTCGTCATACTCCAAAGGCTTCTTCGAGGGAACCCCTTCCCTCTTCTTTCCGTGGAACTCTCCCTGGTTGGGGAACGTAAAGGGAAGGTTCTTGTCGCCGAAAACAAGGGGAGTGGCCGGAAACGCCTTCACCATGAACCTCAGGGACATCCAGTCGTCGTCCGCTCCGGTCTGGTCATCGCGGAAAATGAACTCCCAGCGGCTGCAGTCCTGGTCGAGGATCAGCCGGTAGTCCATTTCCGTGATGCTGTGGGCCCGAATGTCGTACGTTGAAAGAGCGGAGAGATAGAGATCCCGTCCCACAGGAAATCCCAGTTCAGTGTAGAACACTTCCTTGTCGCCCAGCCTGTCCCATCCCATGGGGGACCGTCCGCTCACCCTCTGGATATGCCAGGCATTGGCGAAGTCGAACATGCCGAGCCGGGTCCGGAATCCAAGCCACATGGCTGAAACATTCTGGTAGTCGATTTCGTTTCCCCTGTACAGAATCGGGTCGGAGTAATCAAACTTACGGTACTGACCGCGCCAGAAGGGGCGGATGTCTCCGGCTTTGCTTATGTACTGGGCCTGGAGTTCCCACACGGTCCTCGACGCCATCCGGATTTCGCCTGCCCGCACTCTTGACACTTCGTAGTCACCCCACGTGCCTGTGACCCTCCACTGAAAATCCTTTATGGACCCGACATTCCACCAGGGGCTGGAGATAGTCAGTTCAGGCTCCCGGTGAAGCATGTTCCTGTAGTTTTTCGTCACTGTTTCCCCGTCGATCTCCTGGTTGCGTTTCTCGATATCCAGGTTCTCCCTCTGTGACCAGAGGAGGGTCGCATTCCACCCGTTCCGGGAGAAGCGGGCGCCCCACTGGGGGCGGTGCTTCTTCTCGCCGATGCTGTTGCCCTCTTCGTCCTCTTCAAGTTCTTCCCACGAATAGTCCACGTTGGCAAACACGGAAAGGTTCCTGCCGAAACGCTGATTCAACCCCACTCTATACTCAAAGTTGACATCGCTCCAGTACCTGAACGCCATATCGACCTCGCCTGTGTCCCAGGCATAGGGGCCGGTGAGGGCATAGCCGACTCCCTTGTCTGAATCATAAATGACACTCGGGATGAAAATGCCGAGGACGTAATCCTTTTCGCCGTGAAGAGGAACCACGTAGTCAAAGGGGTATGAGAAAAGAAATTTCTCCGCAATATAGACGCGGGGATTCTTTGCAATGACACGAACCCCGGGAACCACCACGAGGCGTTTCGTCATGAGACGATAATGGGGTTTCGTGGACGGGCACGTGGTCATGGAGGCATCGGTCCACTTTGCGACCTGTTCCTCCTCGTCTTTTACCCTCCTGGTATGGCGTTTTTTGATCCATTTTTTCTCCACGGCGGTTTCAAGAGGAACGACATCGAGGTTTTTTCCCCTGATATACACAGTCCCCCCGTGCATTCCCGCCGGAAGGTCCCCCATGGCATCGGTCAGAACACCCTCCCGGGTGGTCATGTCGTATTCCAGCGTCTTCCCCCT